>Ga0208374_1000061_pt1 | contig 80599 bp, 86 predicted proteins | sample RifOxyC3_FD_184037 | JGI IMG/M metagenome (GOLD analysis project Ga0208374, IMG submission 184037) | Groundwater microbial communities from Rifle, Colorado - Rifle Oxygen_injection C3 (SPAdes) | ecosystem: Environmental > Aquatic > Deep subsurface > Groundwater | place: Rifle, Colorado, USA...
CGGCCAGGCCGATGTCGCGATCATCCTGGGCGCCAACGACGTGGTCAACCCGGCGGCGCTGCAAAAGGGCAGCCCGATCTACGGCATGCCGATCCTGGAGGCCTACAAGGCCAAGACCGTGATCGTCAACAAGCGCTCCATGGCGGCGGGCTACGCCGGCCTGGACAACGAGCTGTTCTACCTCGACAAGACCATGATGGTGTTCGGCGATGCCAAGAAGGTGGTCGAGGAAATGACCAAGGCGATCGAGTGAAAAAAAAGCTCCCGGGCTTATGCCTGGGAGCTTTTCTTGATCTGCGCCGACCGCTGGGACCGGAGCATGGGATCAGACGCGCTTGCGGTATTCGCCGGTGCGGGTGTCGATCTCGATCTTGTCGCCTTGCGCGACGAACAGCGGCACCGGGATTTCGAAGCCGGTGTTGATCTTGGCGGGCTTGAGCACCTTGCCCGAGGTGTCGCCCTTGACGGCTGGCTCGGTCCAGGTGATTTCGCGCTCGACGCTGGTCGGCAGTTCGACCGAGATCGCCTTGCCGTCATAGAACACGACTTCCAGCGACATGCCGTCTTCCAGGTAGTTCAGTGCGTCGCCCATGTTCTCGGCTTCGACTTCGTACTGGTTGTACTCGGCGTCCATGCAGACATACATCGGATCGGCGAAGTAGGTGTAGGTGCACTCCTTCTTGTCGAGGATCACGTTGTCGATCTTGTCGTCAGCGCGGAACACGACTTCGGTGCCCATATTGCCCAGCAGGCCCTTGAGCTTCATGCGCACGGTGGCAGCGCCACGGCCGCCGCGGGCGTATTCGGTCTTCAGGACGATCATCGGGTCCTTGCCGTGCATGATCACGTTGCCGGCGCGGATTTCTTGAGCGATTTTCATGGTGCTTCCTGTGGAAATTGCCACCCCGGCCCCTTGGGGTCCGTTCGGGCGGCGAGTGGGCGTTGCGCCCGTTGATCTGTTTGCGCTAGAACCCGGTTTGCATCGGAATCTGCGTAAAGCCTCTGATTTTACCGTTTTTCCGCTACGAAACCCAAGAGCTGGCTGACCAGATCATCCTGCAGCAGCAGCCGCTCCCGGGCCGCGAGCACGCAGGCCTGCCAGGCGGCTAGGTCGACCGGCGGCAGCGGGGCGTCGATCACGCCGTTCCAGACCCGATGGAAGGCGCGCAGCGAGGGCGGTGCCTCAAGCCAGTCGAGGAAGGCCTCGAGCTTCAAGTGATGCGCGTCGTCATGCTGCGGGTAGATATGCCAGACCAGGGCCTGGCCAGCCCAGAGCGCGCGCACCAGCGAGTCCTCGCCGCGCACCAGGTTCAGGTCGCTGGCCCAGAGCAGGCGGTCGAACTCGGGTTGCGCGACATGGGGCAGGGCATGGCGCTGCGCCTGCAGCCCGGCTGCAGCCGGCCAGGCCAGCTCCAGCGCGGCGGCGGGCCGGCCTGGTGCGACCAGCCAGTGCGCCGCGTCCAGTGCGGGGTCGCGCAGCAGCTCGGGCAGCCGCGCCGGTTCGTAGCAGAACAGGGTCACGCGCGGTGCGTCGCCCTCTGCTGGCAGGCCTTGCTCGTGCAACCAGGCGCCGCGCTCGAAGGCTGTGCGCTGCGCCATCAGCCCGGGCTCGCGCAGCAGGCCGCCGGTCGCGGGCGTGAAGCCGGGATAGAAGAACCATTGCGTGCGTCCGGCCAGCGGCCCGCTCATGACCGGCGAGGCCAGCCGGTGGCAACGCTCGACATAGGCTTCGGCGCTCAGGTATTCGAGATTCAGCCAGAGCCGCGTTGGCGCGCCCGGGACAGATTCGGGCTGCAGCGCGGCGACCCAGGCCGGGTCGAGCTCGCAGCCAAAGGCCGCGACCAGCACATCGCTGGCCGGCAGGGCAGGTGGCGGCGCGGCCGGGTCGCTGCGCGGCCAGTGCCGGACCTCGATGCCGGCCAGGGCGCCGGCATCAGCAGCAGCAGTAGCAGTAGCAGCAGCAGCAGTAGCAGTAGCAGTAGCAGTAGCTGCAGCAAAGGCGCCGCAACGCGCACCGGGCGCCATCCAGTCCAGCGGCTCGGGCTGGTCGGTCCAGAGCCGCACGCGCTGGCCGCGCGCGGCCAGGTTGCTCGCCAGCCGCCAGCAGACGCCGAGGTCGCCCCAGTTGTCGATCACATGGCAGAAGATGTCCCAGTTTAGGGCAGGGTGATGTTGGCAATTCACCGCGCGATTGTCTTACAGTGGCGCCTTTCCTTGTCAGCGAACCGCTTGCCGCCGTCCATGCCGTCCATGAGCGCCACCCATCCCGAATCCCTGCTGCAGGCCGTTGCCGCCTTGCCGGCCCTGCCGGGCGTCTACCGCTATTTCGACGCCGACGGTCAGCTGCTCTATGTCGGCAAGGCCAAGGACCTCAAGCGGCGCGTCTCGAGCTATTTCCAGAAGACCCATGACGGCACCCGGATCGGTCACATGGTGTCCAAGATCGCGCGGCTCGAGACCACGGTGGTGCGCTCCGAGGCCGAGGCGCTGCTGCTGGAAAACAACCTGATCAAGACCCAGCAGCCGCGCTACAACATCCTGTTCCGTGACGACAAGAGCTACCCCTATCTGCGCCTGAGCGCCAGCAGCTGGACCCCGGCCTTCGAGCGCTCGCCAGCCGGGCAGGGTGGCGAAGCCCGGCCCGAGCATTACCCGCGCATGTCCTACTACCGCGGCGCGGTCGAGAAGAAGCACCAGTATTTCGGTCCCTACCCGAGTGCCTGGGCGGTCAAGGAGACGCTGGAGCTGCTGCAGAAGGTGTTCCGCCTGCGCACCTGCGAGGACTCGGTGTTCAAGCACCGCAGCCGGCCCTGCCTGCTGGCCCAGATCAAGCGCTGCTCGGGGCCCTGCGTCGGCCTGATCAGCGGCGCCGACTATGCGCAGGATGTGCGCGCGGCCGGCGCCTTCCTGCGCGGCGAGACCCAGACCGTGCTGGCCGAGATCGAGGCCCGGATGCTGCAGCACTCCGAGCGGCTCGAGTTCGAGCAGGCGGCCGAGGCACGCAACCAGATGAGCGCGCTGTCCCGCGTGCTGCACCAGCAGGCCATGGAGAATGTCTCGGATCAGGATGTCGACATCCTGGCGGTCAAGGTCCAGGGCGGACGTGCCTGCGTCAACCTGGCGATGGTGCGCGGCGGGCGCCACCTGGGCGACCGGCCCTATTTCCCGGCCCATGTCGAGGACGGCGCGCTGCTGGCCGCGCTGGCGGCCGAGGAAGATGCCGACGACTCTGACAGCAGCCAGGGCCAGGCCGGCAGCGACGCTGGCACCCAGCCCCGGCCCGCCCCCGCCCCGGTCGAACAGCGCGTGCTCGAAGCCTTCATCGCCCAGCATTACACCCAGGCCGCGCCGCCGCCGGTGCTGGTGCTGGGTGCCTCGGTCGATGCCGGCCTGCTCGAGCTGCTGACCGAGCAGAGCGGCATCAAGATCCACCCGGTATTCAACCCGCGCGAGCACCGCCGCGCCTGGCTCGAGATGGCGCAGAAGAACGCCGAGCTGCAGCTCGCGCGCCTGCTGGCCGAGGAAGGCTCGCAGCAGGCGCGCACGCGTGCGCTGGTCCAGGCGCTCGACCTGCCTGATGACGCGCTCGAGGCCTTGCGCATCGAATGCTTCGACATCTCGCACACCGCGGGCGAGGCGACTGTTGCGTCCTGCGTCGTGTTCGAGGGCCACAAGATGCAAAGCAGCCAGTACCGGCGCTACAACATCGACGGCATCACGCCGGGCGACGACTACGCCGCCATGCGCCAGGTGCTCGAGCGCCGTTACGGCAAGCTGGCCGAGGCGCTGCGCGAGGCCGGCGGGGCCGAGCCGGCAGCCAAGGCCGGCGCGCGCCTGCCCGACATCGTGCTGATCGACGGCGGCAAGGGCCAGGTCGGCGTCGCGCGCGAGGTGTTCGAGGCGCTCGGGCTCGACCTCGGTCGCCTGGTCGGGGTCGAGAAGGGCGAGGGCCGCAAGGTCGGCCTGGAGGAACTGGTCTTTGCCGACGGGCGCGACAAGGTCTATCTGGGCGCCGACTCGGCCGCGCTGATGCTGGTGGCGCAGATCCGCGACGAGGCGCACCGCTTCGCGATCACCGGCATGCGGGCCCAGCGCGCCAAGACGCGCACCGGTGGCAGCAAGCTCGAGGACATCGCGGGTGTCGGGCCGAAGAAGCGGGCTCGCCTGCTGCAGCGCTTTGGCGGCCTCAAGGGCGTGGCCGATGCCAGCGTCGAGGACCTGGCCAGCGTCGAGGGCATCTCGGGCGAACTGGCCGATGCGATCTATCGCGCGCTGCATTGAGCGCCCGGCAGCGAAACCGTCACCGACAGCCTGCATAATCTGCGGCATGTTCTTCAACCTGCCGACACTGCTGACCTGGGCCCGGATCGCGGCCATCCCGCTGATCGTCGCGGTGTTCTACTGGCCCGGCCTCGAAGCCCAGCGGCAGAACCTGATCGCGACGGTGCTGTTCGTGGTCTTCGCCGCCACCGACTGGGCCGACGGCTACCTGGCGCGCAAGCTCAACCAGACCTCGTCCTTCGGCGCCTTCCTCGACCCGGTGGCCGACAAGTTCCTGGTCTGCGCCTGCGTGCTGGTGCTGGTGCATCTGGGGCGGGCTGATGTCTTTGTCGCGCTGATCATCATCGGGCGCGAGATCGCGATCTCGGCGCTGCGCGAGTGGATGGCGACCATTGGCGCCAACAAGAGCGTGGCAGTGCACATGGTCGGCAAGCTCAAGACCAGCGTGCAGATGATTGCGATTCCCTTCCTGCTTTACCAGGCGCCGCTGTTCGGCATCGACACCCAGGCCTGGGGCCGGGTGCTGATCTGGGCCTCCGCCGTGCTGACGATCTGGTCCATGGTCTACTACCTCAAGAAGGCCCTGCCCGAGATCCGCGCCAAGGCGCGTTGAGTTCCCCTGTGCCACTGGCGCGACCTTTTTTTGCCGGTCGCATCAGTCCGGCGGTCAACAGCGGCTAGAATTTACAGTTGTTCACTTCATGTGAACGCCGGATAGCTTCATCCTGCATCCGGGTCCTTAGCTCAGTTGGTAGAGCGCTTCCTTTACACGGAAGATGTCGGCGGTTCGAGCCCGTCAGGACCCACCAAGAATTACTAATGAAATCAAGGCTCTGTAGCAATGCAGGGCCTTTTTTCTTGCCCGTTTGCCACCCTCGAAGGGAGCCTAACGGAGCCTGTGCCAACCAAAAAGCAGCACTCACCACCCGACAGGATCGCGTAAAGTGCGTCTTTTCTGGTGCATGGAGGTGCCATATGGCGGGCAAGCGCAAGCGTCCCAACGGCTGGGAATACGTCATCAAGCGGGCAGGGTTGCTCGACAAACCCATCTATTTGACGTTCGAGAATGAGGTGGAGGGGGATGCCTACGTCAAGAAGGTCGAGGCGTTGCTGGACCGTGGCATCGTGCCGGGGGAGTTCCGGCAGACCGCCAAGATCGTCACGATCATGGACCTGGTGCGCGAGTACGAACGCGATGCGCACCCGTCGGTCAAGGATCGCGGGGCATTGGGGACGATCGCCTATAGCCTCGGCGGAACCCGCTTGACCAGTATCGATGCGCACTGGGTCGACGAGTGGATCAGCGGCATGAAGCGGGTGGACAAGCTGGCTCCGGGGACGATACGGGCCAAGGTCGGGGCGCTGGCCAGGGCCACCGACTGGGGCATGCGCAAGGGCTATCTGACCATGCCGGATCACCCGCTGCGGACGCTGCCGGACGGGTATGCCCAGTACACGAAGACCGATGCGGCGCTGGCCGGGGAGGCGAAAACCGACGGCGAGCGAGACCGGCGGTTGGAGCCCGGTGAGTATGAGCGCATCCTTGCCGTCATGGACGGCGGGGTGCTGGAACGCAAACAGCGGCCGCTCACGCTCGAGCATGTGCCTGCCCTGCGCTTTCTGTTTGTGCTGGCGGTCGAGTCTGGGATGCGACTGCGCGAGATGTACACGCTCTCGGTCGACCAGGTCGACTTGGCCAAGCGCACGGTGTTCCTCGACAAGACCAAGAACGGTGACAAGCGCCAGGTGCCGCTGTCATCCGTCGCCCTGGCGGGCTTCAGGGAGTATCTGGGGGCACGGGAGTTGCCGGATGGCATCCCGGCTGGAAATGTCTTCCCGTGGTGGGACGGCAACACCAGCGAGCGCGCTCTGAAGCTGGTGACCAACAGCGTCTCGAAGCTGTATCACAACACGCGCAGTCCTGGAATCTTCGATGTGGCTGACTGTGTCGACCTACATTTCCATGACCTGCGCCACGAGGCCGTGTCCCGCCTGTTCGAGCGGACTAACCTCAGCGAGGCGCAGATCATGAAAATCAGCGGGCACAAGTCGCACCGGATGATGATGCGCTACGCGAATCTTCGCGGCTCTGACCTGGCCGAGCAGCTCTGGTAACGCGACGTCCGCGCTGCGACGCCCCCATCCGCTGTGCGGTTTGCTGCGAGATCATGTTGTCGATGTAGTGCATCACATCGCTGGTCAGCATCACCCAGGCGCGCCCGATCTTGGCGGCCGGGATGGCTCCAGATGCAATGAGGTCCGTCACAGTTTTCGGGTGGATCTTCATCATCTCGGCGGCCTGATCAATGTCCAATGTCATGCTCATGATGAACCGCCTTCCTTGGCTTGCGCCGGCTTCTGCGCGAAGCGCCTGGGGAACCAGTCGCAGTAGGTATCGGTCGGCTTGTGGCCGAAAATCATGCAGCAGCGGCGCTCATGCACGCAGTGGCCGCAGGTCTTGCCGGCGGGCAGCTCCATGCAGGTCGTGTCGTTGCACGCCTTGTCGGCGCAGCAGCCGTGTGCTTGATTCGTGCTCATGTCATCAGTCCTTGGAATGGGCTCGGCGGCAGTGGCGACTTGCGCCGAGCTATCGTGATCTTGTGGCGCTCCCGAAAGCGCCGGTCGTATTCGGGCCTGGTGCAGGCCGGTGGCTTCTGGGCATCCTGCTGGCCGCCCGTGCGCAGCGCCCACTGCCGAGAGCGTTGGGCGCCCAGGTAGGGCCAGTCCCGGATGTAGATGTGGCGCGCCTCATGCAGACCGTTGATGGCCTTGCGGGCGCCGTCGCGGGAGATCTCAAGCTCAGCGCGCAGCTCCTGGATCGTTAGCGGGCCGATGGCCTTGAGGCGGTCGAGGATGGCGCGCTGGGTGCAGGTCAGGCCCTGGGCGTCCCAGCGCTTCATTCCTCACCCCCGTATTCCGCGATGATCTCGTCTGCCACGTCGTGAACGTTGCGCCCGGTCTCGTAGTCGTTGCGCACCGAGTCCTGGTCCTGGAATTCCACGCCGGCACCGTCGAGCACCAACAGGGATAGCGTGTCGAACCAGGTGTCGAAATCGAAGTCGTCGCTGGTCATGCTTTGCTCTTGATGTTGTGGGCGTACTCGATAGCCCGGGCTTCGGCGATACGGATTCCCTTTGGCGTCAGTGCGCAGCGATTGACGCGACTCAATGCAGCCTCGATTTCATGCTCCTTCAGCGGTTCGTGCTGCGGCGCAACTGCGAACTTTTGACACATGGCAACGCATACCCTGGTTGGCAACATCATGTTGATGCTGTAGTCCCCCAGGCCGGCATCGCGGATTGCGGCAATCAGATCCAGCGCTTTCACGCCGATGTCAGCCGCAAGGTCGCGCAGGAGGTAAGCAGCAGACTCGGACGGCTGCGGCGTTGCTGCCTGGCCGATGCCGATGGCCGCGTCAACAGCGGCGTCCAGATCCTCGCCATTGACAACCACGTTTTCGGGTGTTTTTCCACAGAAGATCCCGCCGGCGTCGATGCAGTCGATCGGCTGGGCGCGCAAGTGGCGGTACCTCTCAGCATCTTTGCGCTGCTCATCCGTTAGCGGCTCGCGCTCGCCTTGCGGCTCCTGCTCGACTTTCACGCGGGCGATTTCATCATCCATCAGTTTCCCGAGCGGATAGACCATCTGATCTGCTTTGTAGCCGATCCACAGACCTCGCGACCGCAGGTGCTTCAGAACGAGCTTGTCGTCGGCTGGATTGCCCCAGTCGTTTCGCTTGTGCATTGCCTGCCACAGCGCGATTTCGGCCTCGGGCTGCGACAGCCAATCTGGTGGAATTCCACCAGTTTTCTGGGGTGCTGCCGTGGTGCTCAAATCGAAGGTTTGGCGCTGCAAGTCGTTGTCGTTGTTGGGCTCGCGGTGGTGCTGCACGGTGGCCGAAATCAGCGGCCCGACCCCGCCGGCAGCGGCCAGCATTTCTTCGAGCCGCTGGATGCGGGCGTGCAAGCGCTGGGGTAACGACAAGGGCAGGTTTGCCAGCACATCCTCGAGTTCTGTGATTCGGGCGCGCAGGGCCTTGGTGGTGTCGCCGCCCTCATCATGGGCGGCTGCTGAAAATGCGGTCATTGGAATTTCCTGTCTTGGTAGCCGCCATGTTCAGTGGCTGCGACGGCGCGAGGCCGGATGTGGCAATAGGCGTAGAAGAGCGGCGGCCAGTCGTCGAGGTGGCTGGCGGGCTGAATCGGCTCCGTGATCCGGTCGTAGATCGATCCGAACAGCACGGTTCGGTAACGACGCGGGTACTGTTTCCAGTCTTTCTGCTCATCGGCTTGGCGCATGACCTGCGCCACGATGTTGATTTGTTCTACAGGATGGATGCGGACGGGCGCCGATGCGGCAAACAGGTCAAGCTGGGCAGTCATGCCCGATCCTTCTTCTTGCGCACCGCCGTGATCCAGATCGCCCCGAAGTGGCAGCCCGTCAGCCGGCCGCAGCTCTTGACCTCGTGCTTGGGCGCGTGGCGCCTGGCCCAACTGCGCGCGGCATTGGCCACGGTTTTGACGTAGACCGGCGGCATGGTGATGGCGCGCCCGCTCTCAAGCGCCTCGCGGAAGTGCCCGTCGTAGCGGCTGACCGCACCGGCCCGGCTGCTCGGTGCCGGAATGTCGCACAGCTGCAGGTCGTCGAGGTCGATCCGGCTGCCTTGCAGGCCGTAGTTGATGATCGCCGCCAGCTCGGCGTCGGCTTGGTCGGCATCAGCAGCTGCCCGGCTTGGGGGCGGAGCTTCTGCAGTTTGTTGGGCGCTGGATTCCTGGGCGCCCTGGATCATCTCTTGCGCGGTCGGCTGCAGGTGCGCCATCTCGCCCAGGCTTCGCCCGGCGGCATAGTCCTGCTCGCCCGTCAGGTCGTCGAGCTCCTTGCGCAGGATGTGTCGGCCAACGGCTGGCGCCAGCGTCTGCCGGACCTGGGTCGGGCTGGTGTTGAACATGTTGGCCAGCCGATCTGCACCGATGATCAGATCCCGGTTAGCCAGGAACAGGCGCAGGATCTTGATGGCGAGGCTGTTGGGTTTGTAGTCAGATGCCATGGTTGTGCTGGGATGAAAATGCCCGCGCTGGCGGGCCTGGTATTGAAGGGGCGATCGATTCGGTTGGGCCTACCGCCTAGATCCGGATCTGTTTCCATCGCGGCGAACTGGGCCCGCCCTGCAGCAGCCGGTTGTTCACGGTCAGGGCGGTGGCCTGGATGGCCTGCAGGCTGGCTGTGCGGAAAATCTCGCGGGCGCGGCTGGCCGCTGCCGCGAACGCCTGCGCGGCCTCGCGGGTGATGACGCTGCCGCCGTGGCCACATTGCTCGCCGGCGCTGATCGCGCTGCGGATCACCCGCATGGCGGGCGCGTCTTGGTCGTGGCCATCGTGCAGGTGACAGAAGCCAGCCAAGGCCAGCAGGCCCAGCACGCCGCGCAGGGCCCCACGGTCGACCTGGCCCAGGTTCATCCAGGCACGGGTTTCGTCGGCCAGCAGGGCGCTCATCCAGTCCCTTCGCAGCCGTTCGGCCACGCGGTCAGATTCGGATTGCTTGATGCGGTCGATGCCGCTGTCGAGGAAGCGCATCAGGTTCATGCGACCGCCTGCTCGAGTGGGGTCGCGGGTCGCTTGAAATGGAATCCGCTCTTGACCAGGTCAACCCACAGGACGATGCTGCCCACCGTCATCCCGAGCTTGGTGGCCAGCTCGATCTCGATCCGAGCGCCGGCGCTGTGCTCGTGGCCGGGCAGCACCGCCAGCCCGTCGCAGTCGAGCAAGCCTTTGATGTCGGCGCGCATGTGCTGTGCCCAGGGCGCGCTGCGGGGCAAGCCGTTCTCTGCCGGATTCGTCACCCGGTAGCCCAGCTCGCGCAGCTTGGCCGCTGCCATGTGGAACGCCGGGTAATTGCAGTCGGGCAGGCCTGACATCGGACCGGCCAGGTAGAGGTGAGGAAACCCAGTCTGAGGCTGTGGCCCGTAGGGCAGTTCAGGCAGGCCCAAGTCCTGACGCGTTCGTGCCAGGATCTCGAGCGCATAGGACTGCGCCGGGCTGCACGGATGGCTGATGGCCGGGCGAAAGCTGGTCGCAACCGACACGCCGCCGGCGGGGGTATCGGTGAGGGTCAGGGTGATCGATGGCATGGCTCAGGCCTCGAGATCCAAGATGTTGGTCAAGTGCAGTGCTCCCGGCGTCAGCAGCATGCGGTGGTCCCAGTCGTCGACCACGGAGGTGCATCCCAGCCGGTCGGCCAATGCGTCGGCCAGGATGGTCTTGCCAGCCCCCTGCGGTAGACTCAAAATTGATGTCTTTTTGGAAAGTCCATCATGAGCAACCCGCGCGAATCCAACTTCTCCCAGGTCTTCCTGATCTACTGCCTCGACCGGATGCCCGACGGCAGCTATGTCGCCCTCAACCGGTTCTACAAACCCGTAGGCCTGACGAGCACCGACTGGGTCGAATACGAACAGTTTCCCGTTCGCTTCAAGTTCAAACGAGCCCTCTCTGCAAAGCAGATTGCTGCCCTGTCGTGCCATGGAGACACCGCTGCCGAGCGCATATACCTGTACGCTGATGGTTCCGTGCCCACGGCTTCCGCCGCCAACTGGGCGGTTTACGCAAGTCGCCTCGAGCGGCTGGCCGGCTACAAGATCCTGCACGGCGGCGACAACTGATTCATTCTTGTGGTGGGTCATTTGCTGCTGCTCGTGGATTGAAGGGTGGTCGCATGGCCGCGATGGAACAAGCGCGCGTTGCCACGGCGGCTGGGGTGCAGCAGGTGGTCCTGGCAACCTGGCCGCGACATGCTGCTAGCCCAGTCTGGACCGGTGTAGAGCCCGGTCGGACTCGCTGCTACCACTGGCGCGGCGCGCATTATGGGTTGGATCTTCATGGTTTCGGTCCCTGTGAGATGGCGCAAAAAAACCTGCACTGGGGCAAGCAAGTGAGACGTTGTAGGGAGCTAGATGCAGGCCGCAGCCCAGTCGCTGAGCGTGTTGATATGGGGTGTCATGGCGTTTCGTGCTCCGGCCTGTCACGCGCCTTGGCGCGCAGTGCCGGGGGCCGCTTCGGCGGAATCTGGCTGCTTGCCTGGTCGACGCCAGGGCGCTTTGCGGGCCGTTCCGCCGTCTGCGGCGTGGGTGTTGACGGGCTGCTGCCTGGGTGCTGGCTGATCGCCTCTGCCGGTGTCGGGCCAGTGCGACCTGCTGCCCACAGCTGCCCCGCCGCGCTCATCAGCACCAGGCCCATGACGCCGATCAGCAGCGCGCGCGCAGCGGCTAGCGCCGTTGCGCCAGACGCGCCCAGCACGCCGGTGAGCGTCGGGCGTATGCCGCCTTGCAGCGCGGCCAGCTCGGACTCGAGCGACTGCAGCCGCTGCTGGCCCGCCAGCGAATCGCGCAGCGCAGCGGCGCCCAGGTGCTGACGCCATCCGTTGGTCGATTCGGATTGGCGCGCGCCGTTGCTGCGCAGTTGCTCGAGCGTGGCGCGCTGGCTGTCGATCGCGGCGCGCAGGCCGGCAGCGTGCGAGGTCTGTGCAGACGTCGCCATCACGCTACTGTGCTCGAGCGCGCGCTGGGCGGCAAACATCGACACGCACTCGAACGCCAGCAGGGCCAGGCCCAGCCACAGCAGCCGGCGGCGCAGGCCGAAAAACGTCGGCGGCAGCAGCGCGGCCAGTCCGACCGCGACATGCTCGGTCGCCACCATCAACCAGCCTGCCAGCAGCAGCGGCGCGCGCACCGTGGCATCTGGTTCCAGGCGGTCGAGACCCAAGGCAAAGAACCAGCCGTTGACCACCGCGCAAGCCAGCCCCAGCAGCAGGGTCAGGGCGGCTAAGGCGCGCAGGGTCGCCGGCGGCACGGGTAGGCTGTTCATGGCTGGGCTGCCTGGGGGATGTGCGGTGCCAGGACAAGCGCAATGCCGATGCCTGCCGACACCAGCACGACCAGGAAGGCGGTATAGCCGGTCAAGGCGGATGCGATCGACTGCAAGCGACGTGCGCTGCGGGGCAGGTCGCGGCGGTGGCGGAAAGTCATGGCTGCGTCTCCAGCAGGGCGTAGCGCGGCAGCACGGCGGCCGGCGCCGGCTCCATGCGCTCGGCTTCCAGGCGGGCCAGCTCCAGGCGCACTGCGGGCGCATCGCGACCGGCCTGGCCGATCGCGTCCTGCAGGTCGGCGGCTATGGCCTGCTCGAATTCGTGGTCGCTCGGGCCGTCGAGCAGTGCTGCGACAGCGAGCAGGCCCATCGTGACGGTGGCCACCAGGATCAGGTGGTTCACGCGGTGGTACACGCGGTTCACGCCGACACCTCGACATCGTCAACGCGCTCGACAGATTCGATCGCGCAGCCGGTGATCGCCGCGGCGGCGCGCTGGGCGTGCTCGGCGCTGCTGGCCTTTACCTGGATGATGGGCAGCACGCCGGATTCGGACAACTGGGTGCCGCCGTAGGCGTCCCGTGGGTGGTAGGTGCAGCGGTAGCTGCGGGCGGGCGTAACTTGCATCGTTGTCTCCGGTGGCAGGAAGAAAAAAGCCCACCAGTGCGTCGTGGCAGCTGGCGGGCAAATCCCTGTCGTGGTGACAGGGCAGGGAGGTCGGATCGGTGGTGGACGCACCACCCGGGAAACGCCCTGGCGGAACACATATCTCCGCCTGCTGGCCCATCCAGCCGGTCGGCGTCAGGGCGTTTCCTGGGTGGTCCCCGTCTCTCCGGGGTGTCTGTGGCTGGTCAGGTGGCGGCGTCGGGTTCGGTCTCGGTGGCCTGCGCGGCCGACTCCACCTTCTGTCCGGCGTCCAGCAGCTCGACCAAGGTGTCCTGGCTGGCAACCTGGATGTCGAAGCGTGATTGCGCGGCGTGTCGCACGGCTTGTGCCTGGTTGGCGGCGCGGATCAAGCGCTGGGTCTGGGTGTCTCGGTCGGTGACCAGGTAGATGCGGGTGCTCATGCGCGCTCCTTCAGGGCATCCTTCGGTCGCCACAGCTCCAACGCATCCTCCGGCCACCACTGTTCCACGGCGCGACCATCGGCGCACTTGTAGCGCACCAGGTAGTTGTTGGAGCTGTTGGTGTATTCGGCCCGGCCAATAACCTGTCCGCGCTCACCAGATGCCGTGATCACCACGTCATCGTGCAGTTGATAAAGAAGTCGATTCATTTCGTGCTGGTCTCTACTAGTTGAAAAAACCGAGCACCCTCGGTGGAAGGCGCTCGGGTTTTGCTTGGCACATGGCTTCAATTTGCACCACAAAGTCGACAGGAGCCGGGAGTGCTAGTGGGCAGACTGCAGCTTCCACCTCGTAGGCGACTGAAGCCGCGCAGCAGGTTGGCCCGGATCTCAACCAAAGCCTCTCCGTGGTCCTTGAAGGTGTAAAACGGTCCCAACGGCAGCGTGAAAGATGACAAAATGGCATCCATCTTTTCTATGGAAATTGTCATGACTCCTGCACCTTCTTTGAAAAACGTCAGCATTGCGCAACTGCAAGATGCAATCGCCAAGGCTCTTGGCGATCTGACTGGGCATGAAAACTGCTCAGTTCGAATCGATGCGGTGGAGTTCCCACCTGTGGACTCGTTTACCTTGTCCAATTTGGTACGTGAGAAATCCACCCTCCGGCTTGAGGTTGAAGTCAAAAATAAACCTGACTTTAATAAAGATCAATTTATTTGACTTGCAACTGGATCGGCAGACTCTGCCTCCATCCCCTTTGCTGACTTGCTGCATGGCGTGTGGTGAGCCGATCAGCATGCGACTGGTTGAGCTGCAGGAAGCTGGCTGGCTGCCGTCGACCTAAAGCTGGCTGACCTCGACGATCAGCTGCTTGATTTCTTCCTGGTACTTCATCATCAACTGCTCGCCGCGCTGATGGTTGATTACCTCCAGGCTCAAGGCGTGCTCTGCTGCGAATGAAGCACCGAGCGCGTTCTTCAGGTGTTCGATGGCTCGCTGCTTGAGCATGGCCTTGTTGAAGCCTTCCGGCTCGTCTCTGACTTGCATGCGTTCTCCTTGAAAACCCCAGCGCCCTGATCCAAGGCGCTCGGGTTTTCGGCCTGCCGGTTTCGCCCTTCGCGCCTGTCCGTGTGTTGCCACGGACCTGCACTACCTGGTGCGACCTGTCGGGCCTGGTGCCCAGGATTACCCGCCATCCTGGGCGTCCACAGGCTCTTCGAACTTCCTGTGCGACTGGCGTCCTTTGCAGGACAGCCCCGACATGCGACACGCCGCAGGATCGCTACGGCGCGCCGGGCTCATGGCCGGGCTGTTTTCGGCCCTTCATCCGCTGGCCGGTGTGTGGGAGCGGGGCCTCATCTCGCGACTGCGCCCAAGTAATCCCGTCTGTTCTGTGACTTGTGAAAGATCCGTTGGATCGGTGTCTCCACCTTCCTCCTAAGACCGTGATGGGCCTTGCTTGGAATTTATTACACCACATGGTGCGTTTTTGGTAAACATCAAATGGTGCGTTTTTGAGCAAAAAAAAGACACCATAGGTGTCTGTGGTGTCATTCAGTGCAAAAACCGGGGCCGATAGTCGATCTACACGACGGCTGGCGGGACTGTCGGGAGGGTGTGACTGGGCAGGGCGCCCAGGGCGTGCAGCACCCGTTTTGAGCAAGCCAGTGCTCTTTGCCCGTCGCTGGCGGTCAGCGGGGTCCTGGGTTCGTAGTCGGCTTTTTCGCGTAGGCCGCGCAGCGTGCGCAGGCTGTCTGAAATATCACCTTGCCCGACGTAAGCGTCAATCACGCGCTGATGGCTGCCGCGCTCTTTACTGGACAGTCCCTTGGCGTCGCGCGCCACGATCAAAGCGCCGTAGTAGGCCCGCGAGATCAAAGTGCGCAGCGGCGCACCGTCCTGTCGCGCCTGTAGGTGCAGGCCCTGGGCCAGGGTGTAGAACTCTGCCGGTGAGAACGCCATGCTCGTTCACATCACCGAGATGACCAGGTAGCGCTTGGCCTCCGCCAGCCGGCCGTCGGCCTGGATCGCAGACCGCAAGGCGGTCTCATGCCGCAGCTGCTCGTCGAAATCCATGCCATGCGTGTCCAGCGACAGGAACAGAGCCGGGCCGGTCTCTTCCTGCTCGACGCTGATGCCCACGCTCAGCCGGCTGGCGGTCTGGAAAGCCTGCACCGCCAGGTCGTAGATGCCCTGGACCGCAACTATATCGGCCGCCGGAAATTGCAGCCGGAACTGGTTGACGCTGGCATGGTTCATGATGTTGTAACCAATGGGGGTTGCAACATTATCCTGTGCCGCTATGGCCGCCGGTAAGGCGCCCAGGTTCTGGTAGCCCTGTGTCGTCGACGGCCGCCAGGCCCAATCGCTGGCGGGCTGGACGCCGGGCCATCCCATGGCTAGGCTGCTTACCAGCATGGCCGCCGTGGTTGCGCCTTGCCCAAAGCTTTGCAGGCCGAAGCTGCGCGCCGTGTAAGCAGGCTGGGTGTAGGTCTGGGTGCTCATGGGGCCACCCTCATACCGATTTCGGCCTGCTTCTGGTCGGTCAGCAGTTCGCGCAACATGGTCATGTTGCTGTCGTGCAGTTTGCGGAACACCCCGTCAAGCAAGTTCGGGTTGTCCAAGCCAAAAGCTGTGCCTCCGTCCAGGCTGGCCACGATGCGGTGATCGATCACTGTCGTGTAGCGCGTGCGATCGTCCATCCGCAAGTTGCTGATGTTGACTTGGTTCAGGTATTTGAACGGGTCGCCCGGTCGCTCGAACCAGCCCTGGTACACATGCCACAGCAGGCCGCTGCGCCAGGCCTTTGCCGTCAGGTATGGCGTGTCGGAGCGGAACAGCTCGTCCAGGCTGTAGCGGGGCTCGTCTTCGGGTTGCAGGTCGTAGTTGAACTGGTCCAGCACCTGGTGCACCAGCTCCAGACACAAAAAGCCAGCATCCAGCTGCGTCAGCACCAGCGCCAGGTAGCGTTTTGCCCGTTCCCAGACGGCCGCGAAGTCGGTGTAGTCGTGGCATGTGACGGTGATCGTTGCGCCCTGCACCTGCACCCGCCACAGGTGCGCCCCGTTAGGGCGGGCGACAAAGCGGATCAGCTCGTGCAACGCAGGCACAGGCAATGGTTGCTGCATGGCGCCGAACTGAAAGCTGATTCCCTGGTGGCCCAACTGCTGGCCAGGCAGTTCATCGCCCAGCGCGTCAAATGCAGCATTGATGCGCTGCAGGGCAGGCGGCTCGATTGGCTGGGCCAGTTGCAGGGCAAAGACCGCGGCTTCTATCGCGTTGCGCTGTTGCGATGGCGTGGAAATGGGGTGCATGAGGCAGTCCTTTACAGCTTGGCGCCCATCCAGATGGCGCGGCCTATGATGGTGACAGGCTCACCGTTGTCGATCAAGATGTCCGTGAAATCCCGGTTGTCCGAGCGCGCCACCCAGTGGCCGTCCTTGCGTGCCAGGCGCTTGACGATCAGGCCCTCGGTGGGCCGCACCATGGCAAACACCTGGTTTTCGACCGGTTCGCGGTTGTTGGTGCTGACCAGCAGCACGGCGCCGTCCTTGATTGTCGGCTCCATGCTGGGGCCCTTGACATCGACTACGCGCGCGCCAGCCGGACTGACACCGCAGCCGCGCAGAAAGGTGCGTGAGAACTTTAGGTGGCCGATCACGTCCTCGATATGGGCCTGGGCGCCGTCGCCGGCCGCCACGGCAACGTCGATGCGAGGCACATCGACAAAGTCGCCGTCCTCGCTGCCATCAAAGTAGTTGGCTGGGAGTCCGCAGTGCTCTTCAATTTCACGAGCAATTGTAGCGCCGAACGAGCCATGACCGTTCAGTAGGTTGCTGGCGTGCTGGTAACCCTTGCCGATCACTTTTGCAACATCGCTAACTGCAAATCTGTCGTCTGACTTCACCAGTCCCTTGTCACGGCACCAGTCTCGAAAACGTTCTCGTCTGATGTCTGAAAGTGGGTCTTTTTTAGACATACCGCGTTTCTAACCTGTCAAACGCATCAAGTAGTGCTTTATTGAATCGCATCAAGTGGTGTAATATTGACGCATGAAGCTTATCGATCACCTCAAGCAGCTCGATATCCAGGCGCGGGACGCCTTCGCGGCGTCCTGTGAAACCAGTCCTGGCCACCTGCGCAACGTGGCCTACGGCTACCGGCGCTGCGGCCCCGAGCTGGCGGCGTTGATCGAGTTCCACAGTCACGGCCAGGTGACCCGCCGTGAGCTGTGTCCGGACAACTGGCGGATCGTGTGGCCCGAGCTGGCCGCCACCCTGGCGCCGGCTGGCTCCGATATCGCAACGGCTGCGGCCGGGGAGGGGGCGTGATGATGAGATTAGTGCGCTTGGCCGATGCGGTCGCCGAAGAGGTCGGTGTTCCCGTCCACATTGGCTGTAGCCGGGTAGGGGGCTCGATGACGCGGCTAGTGCCTTTGGCCGATCTGCTCGCCGAAGAGGTCGGAGTCCCCGTCTACATTGGCGGCAAACCAGTCGCGCAGTGTTCGTGCGTTCTCGATGGGCAAGCTGAAGGCCAGCCAGCCGAACCCGCTGCTTCTCATCCACAGCCGGACTCGGCCGTCCTTGAGTCTGACGCCCAACATGCCAGGATCGTCTTCCATCGTGACGGTGGTGTCCATGGTTAAGGGGTCCGTTGGGCTTGGCTTTTTCTTCGCCACGCTGGGCAGCTTGTCCTTGCGGATTTCGGCCAGCGCCGATATCAGCACATCCAGCTCGTTGCCATCCATGGCGTCGGCCAAATTCAGTATGGCCGCTGCTCCTGTCGGTTCTTTCATGGGTCGGTCCTTTCTTGGCGAACGTTGGCAGAGTGAGAACTCCAATGGTAGCCGACTGGATCGACCCGCCATTTTTCCGGCTGCGGCCGGGCAGGGGGCGTGATGACTGATGTGACGCTGCACCTGTCCCTGGACACGAAGCAGGCCACTGCCGATTTGGCTTTACTTGCCCAAGCGGCCGAGCGATCGCTGGAACTTCGCCAGCGACTGTTCGAGCTTGGTGATCTCGGTGCGCATCTTCGTTGCGTCGACCTTGACCTCGCCGCTGCAGAACCGGCAACGCAGCACCGGGTTCGTCTTGAGCTTTCCGATCGTCTCGCTGAGCTTGCGCTGGCAGTGCGGGCAGGGGATTTCGATGCGCTGTGAGTCCAACAGGTTTTTCATGGGTCGGCCTTTCGGTAACGGTGTTCAGTGTGAGAACTGCCATCGTAGCCGACTGGGCCGGCCCGCCATTTTTTCTGCTGCCCGCCAGGCTTGGCTGGCAGCGTGCAACGGTTTCCACCGGGTGGACGCGGCTGATCGCGTTGGCCTGGACGCGGCGGAGCGCTCCTGCCCGCCCTTCGACCAGGTCGGTGGTCTTTTCTTTGGAGCAGCCGCTCATGTCAACTGCTCAACCAGGCGGTCGAGGGCGGCGAGTTGCTGTGCAGATGCAGATCCGCTCCGGCGCATGTGCGCGCCGGCCAGTCTGGTCCATGTGGCCAGCAGGGTCGCGGTGATGGCGGGCTCCGTCTCAAGCAGCAGCACCAATTGTTGCAGGAACAGTTCGATGGCGGCCACCCGATCCTCGATGGAGGGGAGTGGCGATTGATTAGCAAGGGATGCGTGGCTCATGGCGGCGTGTCCTTTCAATGGTTTAGCAGGAGCGATTTCATGAAAACAACTATCTCAATTTCTGGCTCATCCTCAAACGTTAATTCGGAGTGGGGGGAGTACATCAGGACAAGCATCGACGTGCTTGATGCGGCCTATCACACGGCGCACCGCTTCCCGGGCGGTGTGCCTGCGCTGGCGGGGCGCATGGGCATAGTCCCAGGCGTGCTGCAGAACAAGGTCAACGCCAGCAACACCTCTCACCACCTCACCTTGCGCGAGGCCATGGCCATGCAGGAGATCACCGGCGACGTGGCGATCCTGCATGCCATGGCCGACGCGCTGGGCTACGTGTGCGTGCGCGGCACGCCCGCCAACCCCGAGAACCTGCAGGCCCTCCATTGGCAGATGGTCTCCGCGTATGCCGATCTGGGGCACTCGATCGTTGACGCGATATCGGCCGGCGCCGTGTCCCGGAACGCCATGCGTCGCTGCGAGGCCATGGCAGCCGAGCTGTCGTCCGCGATCAATGCGGTGCTGGGCTCCTTGCGTGCCCGCATGCCGTCGCCACCCAAGGGCAGTGAAAAATGATCGCGCAGCCCCCCTCCCCCTGGTTTGAGAGAGCGAACAGGTGTGCGAAACGCGGCTCTGTTCCTGCAGCGGCGCGGGGTCATGCCGGTCGTGGGTCCTCCCCCGCGGATGCCTATGCGGGTAATTCGAGCCCCTCTGTCTGTGTAGTCAGTGAGTTGAGGACTTACTGAATGGCGTCGAATTACGAGGATGTGCTGGGCCAGCTGCGTGCCGCTGGCTTGCTGGTGGACAGCCTGGAGGTGGGCCGGCTGCGCCGGTGCAAGGTCGACGGGGACCGCGAGCGTCGCGGCTGGTACCACCTGCACGAGATGCGCCTGCAGAGCGGCGACGACCTGATTGTCGGCAGCTATGGCATCTGGCGTGGCGCCGAGAACAACGCGGTCAAGGTGGAGCTGCGCAACACGGCTCTGAGCCAGGAGCAGCGTGACAGCCTGCGCAAGCGCCTGGCAGAGGACCGGCGCCTGGCTGAGGCGGCCCGCCAGGCGGACGCGAATCGCGCAGCGAACAGGGCGGCAGCAGCGTGGAAGCGCTGTTCGGAGGATGGCGACTGCGAGTACCTGCACCGGAAGGCGGTGGGCGCCCATGGCGTTCGCTTCAGCCCGCAGGGCGCGATGGTGGTCCCGCTGCTCGATGTGGGCGGCAAGATCCACGGTCTGCAGATCGTGCGCGGCAAGCAGGCCGGATCTGCCCGGCGCCTGGAAAAGGAATACTGGCCGCAGGGCTTGATCAAGAAGGGGCACTTCCATCTGCTCGGCATGCCGGGCCCGATCATCCTGGTGGCCGAGGGTTACGCGACGGCGGCGAGCCTGTTCGAGGCGACGGGCCTGTGCGTGGCGGTGGCCTTCGACGCCAACAACCTGGCGCCGGTGGCTGCAGCGCTGCACAAGCGCTACAAGGCGGCGCGGATTCTGGTCTGCGCTGATGACGACGAGGCCCAGAAGTGCCAGAACAGCGCCTGCCGCCAACGCGTCTGGCTTTCCGACGGTCCTGATTGCCCGCACTGCGGCGAGCCGCACAAGGCAGGCAATGCCGGGATCTCGTGTGCCAGCAGCGCTGCGATGGAGGTCGGAGGGGCGTGGGTTGCGCCCATGTTCGCCGACCAGCCCGCGCGGCGCTTGGCCTGGCTCGACAAGGGCTTGAAGTTCAGCGACTTCAATGATCTGCACCAGGCCGAGGGACTGCATGTCGTTCGCACGCAGATCGAGGCCCGCCTCACGGTGTTGGGCTGGCGGATTGCCCAGGCGGCTCAGCGCGCTGCTCAGCCCAAGGGGGAAGGGGGCGTGCCGGAAAAGGACCCGCTGCGCCCCATTGATTCCCTGGATGAGCTGCTCGAGCGCTTCGCCCTGGTCTATGGCCAGGGCGGGACGGTGTTCGACCATCAGGAGCACTGCCTGGTGACGCTGAGTGACATGCGCGACGCCTGCCTGAAGCGCGAGCTGCACCGGGCCTGGGCCGAGCATCCGGACAAGTCGATGGTGCGCGTGACTGAGGTCGGCTTCGACCCGGCCGGTACCGACCCCAACATCCGCTGCAATTTGTGGTCGGGCTGGCCAACCACGCCGCGGGCGGGCAACTGCCAGAACATGCTGGACCTGTTGCGCTACATGTGCGCGGCTGACAGCCGGCCCGAGGAGCTGTACCAGTGGGTGCTGCGCTGGCTGGCCTATCCGATCCAGCACCCTGGTGCCAAGATGAAGACCACCTTGGTGATCCACGGTCCGCAGGGCACCGGCAAGAACATGTTCTTCGAGGCCATCATGGCCATCTACGGTCGGTATGGCCGGGTGATTGACCAAAGCGCCATCGAGGACAAGTTCAACGACTGGGCCAGTCGCCGGCTGTTCCTGATTGCCGACGAGGTGGTGGCCAGGTCGGACCTTTATCACATCAAGAACAAGCTCAAGGCGTTCATCACCGGCGAGTGGATTCGCATCAACCCCAAGAACATGGCGGCCTACGAGGAGCGCAACCATGTCAACATGGTCTTCCTCTCCAACGAGGCCATGCCCGTGGTGCTGGAGGAGGATGACCGCCGGCATGCGGTGATCTGGACACCCGAGAAGCTCAGTCCCGAGTTCTACGCCGCCGTGAAGGCCGAGATCGATGCCGGCGGCATAGCCGCGCTGCATCACTACTTGCTGCACCTGGATCTGGGGAACTTCAACAGCGCGACGCTGCCGCCGATGACGGATGCCAAGCGCGAGTTGATCGACCTGAGCCTGGACAGTCCCAGCCGGTTCATCCTGGCCTTCGAGTCCGGCGACGTGGCGGGCTTTCCCGCCAAGCGGGCACCGGCCCTGCTGACGCCATGCCTCAGCCAGGACCTGTATGACCTCTACGCCGCCTGGTGCCACCACGCGGGACTCAAGGCCTTGAACCAGCCGCGCTTTGCCAACGCGGTCATGCGCAAGCACAAGGGCGTTTCGCTGCGCAAGCGCTACGACAGTGGCGCCGGCACCAAGGGCCCCAGCGCCATCACCTACCTGCCGGGCGGTCATGAGGCCCCAGTGGGGAGCAGCGAGACCGTCTGGCTGGGCGAGCGCATCGAGGTCTTCCGCACCGCGCTCAAGGACTACAAGGGCATGAGTTTCAGGGCATGACCACCATGAACACCTCCATTTGTCCTGTTCTGTGCGGTATGTGCGGTATCGAGTGCGGTATCTCGTGCGGTGCTAAGTCATTGATTTTTATGGGTTGTGCGGTATGTGCGGTATCGGCCCTTACACGGGCGGGTGTGCGGGCGGGCGCGCGCACATACAGGCGCGCACATGCAGGCACACATTCGCATACCGCACATACCGCACATACCGCACACGCCTTGTACATCAAGCACTTACGCGATTTCGCATACCGCACATCACACCCCACATACCGCACAGAGAAAAAAATGGACGAACCAACCTCTACCCGTGTCATTCGCTGCACCGAGGAAAACGTGAAGGAGTTTCGGCAGGTGGTCAAAGCCTGGCCTGAGCTGCACGACCTGGTGAAGGGCCTGCAGGAGCAAAACCTGTTCCCGGGCCTGCGCGCCATGCAAATCACGCTCACAGGCAGCGCTGCGCATGTCGGCAAAGGCTTGGCTGCCCTCCTGCCAGAAAACGCGCCTGCGGCTGCGCAATCCACCCACGCCGGCTGACTGGGGAACGCCATGAAGATCGACATCAAGATAAACGGCATCGACAAGGTCAAGAAGGAACTCGAGGCCCTGAGCGGCCCGCAGTTCAGGAGTGCGGTGGCCACCACGCTCAACCAGATCGCTGGCCGCTACGCCCGAGGCATCCGGACTGAAATGGCCCGGGTCTTCGACCGGCCCACGCCCTACATCCTGATCAGCGTCAAGGTCGAAGCGGCGACGTCGTCCAGTCTGGAGGTCACCATTTCCCCATCGATCAAGGCGCCATCCGGTGGCAAGGGCGGCAAGATCAGCGTGGACCCTCAGAAGATTCTGAGCGCACAGGCCTTGGGCGGGGCCCGCAGGGACAAGAAAACCGAAGTCCTGCTGCGTCAGCGCGGCTGGCTGCGCGCCGGCTACCAAACCGCCATACCCGAGAGGCCCTACCCAGGCAGCGACGACGGCCGCGGCAACCTGCGGGGGCCTTTCCTGCGCAGCGTCATGAGCTACCTGCAGATGTACTACGAGCAGGGCCACTTCCAGAACATGAAGAAGGGCGCAATCGCCAGGAAGGAAGACCGCCGGGCTTACAGCGTGATCGCCACGCGCCGTTCTGGGCGGGACATCAATGGCGTGGTGTTCTTCATTGCGGGCCCGCAGATGACGCTGCAGATCGAGGGTGGCGAGCGCGCTGTCATGCGAGCCACTGGGGGCTCTCGCTCACGGCATTTGCATCCTGGCATCTGGGCCAAGACGGGCGGATCGCGCGGCGCCAAGCTGCAGCCCGTTCTGCTGTTTGTGCGCAGTGGCACCTATCAGCCACGGCTGGACATGGACAAGATCGCACGCGAGCTGGATGTGCAGGGACTGTTCGCGAAGTGGTTGCGCGGCAACATTCGTGACCAGTACCGGATGATTTCGGTAAAGGCAGGTGCTTGATCATGACCGCACCTGAACAGCTCAGCAAACGGGCCTTTGCCGATCGCATCGGCGTCAAGCCCAGCTACGTGCGCCAACTGGAGATTGACGGCCGACTGGTGCTCACGCCCGACGGAAAGGCCGTCCTGGTGGCCGAGTCCATCGCCCGTATCGAGGCCACGCGCGACCCGAGCAAGCAGGCGGTGGCCGAGCGACATGCCACCGAGCGCGGCGCGCCGGCCCTGACTGGGCATGATCGCGCGCCAGTTGGCGATGATGAGTCGGTAGTTGATGAAATGCCGCTTCCCCAGTATGACTTCCAAATCTCCAAGGCCAAGAGAGAGCATTGGGCTGCTGAGCGCGAGCAAGCTGCCTTCCGCAAGGAGGCTGGTGAGCTGATCGAGCGCGCCGAGCATATTGCCGCCTTTGCCCGCGCGGGCGCCAATCTGCGCGCCAAGCTGGAAGCCTGGTCCGCCGTACTGCCGCCACAGTTGGTGGGCCGCGATGAGGCTGCAATTCGGTCCACGCTGGTGGAGCAGTTGGAACAGGTGCTGCGCGAGCTGGCAACCGCCATCACTGCCCAGGCGCAGGAGACGGCTCATGCTGGCTGAGTCCATGAGCTTTTTTTGCTCGCCGGAGGTCGGCCTGCGCGCCATGGCCCGAGCTCTGGCCCCGCGCAAAGCCCTCACCGTCAGCCAATGGGCTGATGACAACCGGCACCTCTCCAGCAAAGGCAGTTCCGTTACCGGGGAGTGGGTGACCGATCGCAACCCGCCGCTGCGCGAGCCGATGGACTGCCTGAGCGCGCGCAGCAATGTGCGCGATGTAGTGCTGATGTTCCCGATCCAGTTCGGCAAGACCGAGGTAGCCGTCAACGCCTTGGGCTACTGCATGGACCACGACCCCTGCCCGGTGATGGTGTGCCTGCCCGGCGAGGTCAGCATGCAGAAGTGGGTGGCACAGAAGCTCAACCCGGCCATTGACGAATCTCCGGCCATGAAGCGGGCCCTTACCAGCGTTGCCAGCCGCGACGCCACCAACACTCGAACCTTCAAGGATTTCGCCGGCGGCCAGCTGTACGTCGAGCACGCCGGCAGCCCGAGTCGCCTGAAATCGACGACCGTGCGCAAGCTGATCGTGGATGAAGTGGATGAGTTCGCCAACAACTTCAGCGGCGGCGACGACCCGCTGGAAATGCTCAACGGCCGCACCAGCGCTTTCCCCACCACCAGCCAGCGGTTGTACATCAGCACGCCGCAGATCAAGGGCATCAGCCGCATCGAGCAGCTGTGGCTGAAAAGCGACCAGCGTCGCTACCATGTGCCGTGCCCGCACTGCGGTCACCTGCAGCACCTGGAGTGGTCTGGCCTGCACTGGACACCCGACGTCAGCCAGGTCTGGTACACCTGCCAGGAGTGCGGCGCCCAGATCGACGAACACCACAAGACCGCCATGATCGCGGCCGGCCAGTGGATCCCTGGCAATCCAGGCGCCAAGGTGCGCGGCTACCACATCAACTGCCTGTACTACCAGTTCGGCCTGGGCCCGCGCTGGGCCGAGCTGGCAGAGGCCTGGCGCGAAGTGCAGAGCGACCCCGCGCGCCACAAGACCTTCATGAACGACCGTCTTGCCGAGCCCTGGGAAGACGCCGCCATGCGCGCCGTGCGCCACAACGCTATTGCCGACCGGGCCGAGCCATACAAGCTGCGCGTGGCACCCATGGGCGTGCTGGCCGTCACCGCCGGCGTGGACACGCAGGACAACCGCCTGGCCGTGCACATCACCGGCTGGGGCCGTGGCATGGCCTTCTGGACGCTGGATTACGTGGAGCTGATGGGCGACCCAGCCGACGACGCCGTGTGGGTCGCGCTGACCGAGCTGCTCAACACGCCGATCCAGCACGAGTGTGGTGCCACCCTGCGCATCGAGGCCATGGCCAACGACATGGGCGGCCACCGTGGCGAGGCGGTCAAGGCCTATGTGCGCGACCGGCGCGTGCGCCGGCCCATGGTCATCTTCGGCGCCACCGCCAACAACGCGCCGGTGCTCGGAAAGGGCAAGTTGATGGACGTGGACTGGCGCGGTCGCGTGGACAAGCGCGGCGTCACCGTCTACCAGGTCGGTACCGTGGCGGCCAAGCACTGGTTGTACGGGCGCCTGTCCACTGACGCCGACAAGCCCAGCGACCAGCGCCAGACCCACTTCAGCCAAGACCTGGAGCCCAGCTACTTCGCTGGCCTGGTCAGCGAGACCTACAACCCGGCCAAGAACCGCTTCGACAAGCGCCGCGGCGCGCGCAACGAGCCGCTGGACACCTGGGTCTACAGCTACGCCGCCGCGCACCACCCGGAGCTGCGGCTGCACCGCGCCACCACGGCCGATTGGGACCGGCGTGAGGCCCAGCTGCTGGCTATGGCCCAGGCGAGTGGCACGCCGGCCGAGGTGTCGTCGACCATCGTCGAGCCTGGAGCGCTGGCGCCAATGGCTGAGGCCTGGCCAGTCGATCGCATCCCCCGCAACACTTCCACCAGCCTGTTTGACATTGCATACGGCGGCTGAATCCCATGACACCCCAGAACTCGACCCGCATGACGAAATTCACCGATAACACCGACCCCGTGGCCGTGATCGAGCAGGAGACGCGCGCAGTGGCACTGTCGTTTGGCGTCAGCACGCCGGATGATCTGGCATCAGCCCTGGTCGAGCGGGTGCTGATGCGGCTGGGGGGAGGACAGCTCTACCTGCCCAAGAAACGCACCGAGTCGCCCCGGGTACGGCACCAGGAGATCCGTGCTCGCTTCAAGGGCGATAACGTGGCCGAACTGGCACGGGAGTTCGGGCTGACGACGCGCAGCGTTCGGCGGATCGTCAGCGTGTGACACGCGCCTCAGGTACGCATTGTCGTCTCTCGACCGGGGTGAGTCTCCAATATGCATACCTAGGCCTGATCCAACTCAAAACCAGAAAACGTCACGTGCTACGATAGTTGCATGCAAAAAAGGAAACTATAAGCATGGAACTAATAGTATTTGTCGTGCTGCTGCTCGTCTTGCTTGTCCTGTCGGTCGTCGCATGGAAGAAGGAATCGAGTCGGGCCGCGAAGCTCGAGGAGTCCTTTAAGCAGGCCACCCAAAGAGCTGAGGCGCAAGCTGCTGGCCTGGAGGAGTTGACGTCGACGCTTGATGCCGCCAAGGGGGCCATTGCTGAACTTGAGCCCTACAGGACGATTCTGGATACCAAGAAGGAGGTTCAGCGCATCCTGAATGTCGCAGTCGAGGACGCCGACCGCATCAAGCAGCAGGCACGGGACACCTTGAACCGCGCGCGTGAGTCCGCCCAGATGCAGCAGGCCGACGCTACGAAGTTGGTAGATGCTGCCCTCAGTCAAGCGCAAGCCATTACCCAGCGGGCAAACCAAGAGGCCGAGCGAACCATCAGCAGTGCCAACCAGAATGCCGAGCAACTTCGATCCGAAGCCAAGGAAGCACTGGTCAAGGCCCGTGCTACGGTTGAGAAACGGCTGTCCGAGGTGCAGAACCAGGTCACAGGCGCGCATGAGCAGGCACAGGCCATCATCCAGAAAGCCAAGCAGGAAGCCGAGCAGATCGCTGGCGATGCTTATGTGGCGATGCAGAAGGCAGACTCGCTGCAGAAGACGCTGCAAGCGATTGAGGGGGCGGTCAAGGGTTATGGCGATGCCTACATCGTCCCGACCTACAGCTTGCTGGACGACCTGGCCGACGAGTTCTCGCATACCGATGCCGGCAACAACTTGCGCAGGGCTCGGGAGCACACCCGCAAGATGGTGCTCAATCGGACCGCCGCGAGCTGCGACTATGTGGAGCCCTCTCGGCGTGAAACAGCGATCAGCTTCGTGACCGACGCCTTCAACGGCAAGGTGGATTCCGTCCTGAGTCGAGTCAAGAGCGACAACGTTGGCAAGCTGGAACAGGAGATCCGCGGCGCCTTCCAACTGGTGAACCACAGCGGCGCAGCCTTCCGCAACGCCCGTGTGACTGATGCCTACCTAGACGCCAGGCTCGACGAGCTGCGCTGGGCCGCAACGGCCAAGGCACTGCAAGACCAGGAACGCGAGGAACAACGCCGGCTGCGCGAGCAGATCCGAGAGGAAGAACGCGCGCGCAAGGAGTTCGAGCGCGCCATGAAGGAGGCCGAGAAAGAGGAAGCCGCGATCCAGAAGGCAATGGAGAAAGTGCAGGCCCAGGTGCAGAAGGCCAGCGACGAGCAGAAGGCCGTGTTCGAGGCCCAGTTGGCCGAACTAGCAGAGAAGCTTCGCCTGGCGGAAGAGAAGGGCCAGCGCGCGCTGTCGATGGCGCAGCAGACCCGCGTTGGGCACGTCTACGTGATCTCGAACATCGGTTCGTTCGGCGAGAACGTCTACAAGATCGGCATGACGCGCCGTCTGGAGCCGCTGGACCGCGTGCGCGAATTGGGCGACGCCAGCGTGCCGTTCGAGTTCGATGTTCACGCAATGATCTACAGCGACGACGCGCCGAAGTTGGAGAAGTCACTGCACAGCCACTTCATGCGCGCCCAGGTCAACAAGGTAAACCCGCGCAAGGAGTTCTTCCGCGTGGGGATCAACGACATCATGGCGCATGTCGAGTCAAACGGCATCCAGGCGCACTGGACCCTTACGGCTAAGGCGGCAAGTTTCCGCGAGTCGCAGCGCATCGAGCAGTCCCTGCTCGGCAACACCGAAGAAGGCCAGCGCTGGACCGAGATCCAGGCTGAAACGATAGAGGCGGATGAATCGCAGGAGGAAGCCGAGCCGGCGTGATCCGGTCGGATTGACTTGGTTATTGAGTAAACCATGGAGGCAACGTTGCTATGGAGTATTAACGCTTTTGCAAGCATTAAGTAGTAATCAAAAGACCCCTTTCATTTTGAAGTCTAAATATGTATTATCATGTAATTATTGAACCAAAGTCGGATAAGTTTTATGGTGAGGCCAAGACTGATCTTACCAAAGAGCAGCTTATTGCAAGGTATGTTGAGCCATATGAGAAAGGATTGCCTATAGTTATAAATGGAAAAACAATACAGCCCGATGATATTGAGAGGGTAAGGATTTCAGAAAGTGAGCGTGTAATAGAGTCTTTGATTTCTGAGATTAGATTTGAGAATTCTAATTCATCAGTTGCAATAATTGGTGGACCACCCTATGTTCACCAAGCAGTTTGGCGAGCCAAGGATGTCACAGATGACTTCATTGAAGGTGCTGTTGGGTATAGGAAAGAATTTACAAAAGGCCACTCTTCTAATGAAAAGATGGCGGGCTCTCAGTTGAAAAGAGTATTTATTGTTCATGGGCACGATGAAAGTGCGAAAAACAAGGCGGCAAGATTTATAGAGAAAATGGGATTTGAGGCTATTATTCTTCACGAAAAAGCCAGTTCTGGGCGAACTATAATAGAGAAGATTGAGCATTATTCGGATGTGGGTTTTGCAGTTGTTTTGTATACGCCGGATGATGTTGGAAATGAGAAAATAAAGGCTGAAAATTTGAATGTTCGTGCCAGGCAAAACGTAGTTTTTGAGCATGGCTACCTCATTGGGAAACTGGGGAGAGAAAATGTTTCGGCGTTGGTGGATGGCGAGTTGGAGCTTCCTAATGATATTAGTGGCGTAGTTTACATTAGCCTTGATGAGGGTTCTGCTTGGCAATTGCAATTGGCGAAGGAGATGAAGCAGTCTGGTTATGAAATTGATATGAATAAGCTAATTTAAATCCAGGTAATATATGCGCTTGGCGTCGTGAAATTTATTGATTTTGCTATGAATTTGCACGTATCTGGTGAAATGGCAGTTGAGTGATAAATTTCCGTAACGCTAAACGGCGCATTAGATCGAAAGCGGACATTTTTTGTGACACTGTCACGTAGCCATGTCCGCGCCCGCCCGGCAAAGTGCCAGGCATGGGTATCTACAGCCACCTCAGCACCGATGAACTGACCGCCAAGCGCGACCGCCTGCTGGCCGCACTTGAGTCGCGCCTGACCGGCCCGAGCAGCGTGTCGTCCACCGGCCGCTCGGTCGGCTACCAGCACGCCAACCAGACTGCCGAGATCCGGCGCGAGCTGGACGCGATCAACGCCGAGCTGTCGCGCCGCGACGGTGCTCCGGCTCGTGGCCCGATCTACCTGGTGAGCTGACCGGCATGGCCAAGCGCAAATCCCGGCATCTGCTGACCGTCTCGGCTTCGCGCCCAGGCGGTGCTGGTGGCCTTGCGGGCGCCTCGATGGCTGCGCACACGGCTGCCGGCAACAGCCTGGCGCTGGCCAACTGGAACCCGGTGCGGGGCAGCGCTGACGCCGACACGCTTATCGATCTTGACACTCTGACCGCTCGTTCGCGCGACCTGGCGCGCAACAACGGCCTGATGGCCGGCGGCATGCAGACGCTGCGCGACAACATCGTCGGCGCGACGCTGCGCCTGAGCGCCACGCCTGACTACCGCCTGCTGGGCTGGACTCGCGAGCAGGCGCGCGAATGGGGAAACCAGACCGAGTCGAAGTTCCGCACCTGGGCCGAGACCAACGAGTGCGACGCCTCGCGCACGCTCAATCTGCTGGGCCTGACGCTGCAGGCGCTGGGCGGCACGATGCTCAACGGCGATGCGCTGGCCTTGCCGCTGTGGTTGCCGCGCCCGGGCCTGAAGTGGAATACCAGGCTGTTGATGGTCGAGTCCGACCGCCTCTGTACGCCACAGGAGTTGACTCACCGTGACGACATTCGGGGCGGCATCGAGTTCGATGTCTACGGCGCGCCGATGGCATATTGCGTGCTCAAGCATCACCCGGGCGATTGGATCAGCACCCGATCGGGCTACCAGGACTGGGAGCGCATTCCGGCGTACACCGCCTGGGGCCGCCGCCGCGTGCTGCACCTGCACGACAAGGAACGCACCGGACAGAGCCGGGGCAAGCCCGTGGTCGCCAGCGTGATGACCGAATTCCACATGGCTGGCAAGTACGCAAGCAACGAGCTGCAGGCCAGTCTGGCCAACTCGCTGGTGGCGGCTTTCCTCGAGTCCGACTTGGACCCGACATCGGCCGCCGAGATCTTCGGCACCGATGTCGGTGCTGCCTGGAAGGACTTCGTGCGCCGCAAGCCCACGGTGCGCCAGATGGAGGGCGCCGCCATCCTGCCGCTGCCGCCCGGGGCCAAGCTCAACAGCTTCACGCCGGGGCGGCCGAACGCGGCTTTCGAGGCCTTCATGCTGGCGAGCCTGCGCAACATTGCCGCCGGCATGAACATGCCCTACGAGCTGCTGCTCAAGGACTTCAGCAAGACCAACTACTCGTCGGCGCGCGCCGCGCTGCTGGAGGCCTGGCGCTACTTCAACGGCCGCCGCCGCTGGCTGACCGATTACTGGCTGCGAGAGGTCTACCTGTTGTGGCTGGAGGAGGCGATTAACGCTGGCGAGATTGATGCCCCCGGCTTCTACGACAACCGCTATGCCTACGCGCGTTGCCGCTTCATCTTCGGTGGTCGTGGCTGGGTGGACCCAGTCAAGGACGCCACCGCGTCCAAGATCCGGCGCGAGTCCCAGGTCAGCACGCTCGAGCAGGAATGCGCCGAGCAGGGCCTGGACTATGAGGAAGTGCTGGACCAGCTGGCAATCGAGCGCCAGATGATGCTGGCGCGCGGCCTGAACCCGGATGCCGCCAGCCCGGTGGCCGTGGCTGCTGCCAGCGCACCAAGCTCGCCGGATGAGGCATCCGACCCAGAGGACGGCACCGACCCGCAGGACGGCGCCGATCAGGAACCACCCCAGGACCCCGCCGCATGAGCTTCGCCCGCCATTACCCGCACCTGGCCGCGCGCGTGTTCAACACGCCGCTGCTGGTGCACCCACAAAAACTGGACGCCATCATTGCCGGCATTGGCCCGCGCTTGCTCGGCCTGGGGGATGGTGCCGATGTGGCAGCGCTGAAGGCCAGTCAGGCCGGCGCGCAGCTGCTGCCGGCCGAGCTGTTCAGCACCAAGCGCGACACCAGTAGCGATGGCCAGCCCTACGCGGTGTCGGATGGGGTCGCCTACATCCCTGTCAGCGGCGCCCTTGTGCACCGCAGCCGCATGGAGGCTGATTCCAGCTACCTGCTGGGCTACAACGAGCTGGCTCTGCGGGTCGAGGAAGCGATGGCTGACCGTTCGGTCCATGCCGTGTTGCTCAACTTCGACAGCCCCGGCGGCGAGGCGCAAGGCGCGTTCGAGTTCGCTGACCGCCTGGCCGCGCTGCGCGGGCAGGGCAAGCGCATCGTCGCCATGGCCGATGGCATGGCGGCCAGCGCCGCCTACCTGGCAGCCGCTGCCGCCGACGAGATTGTGTTGACCTCGAGCGCCTACGTCGGCTCGATCGGCGTGGTGATGCGCCACGTCGACTTCAGCCAGGCGCTGGCCACAGATGGCGTCAAGGTCACGCACATCTACGCCGGCGCCCACAAGGTCGATGGCAACCCCTATGAGCCGCTGCCGGCTGCCGTGCGCGCCGACATGCAGGCCGAGATCGACGGGCTCTACGAGATGTTCGTCCAGTCCGTGGCGACCAATCGCCGCATGGACCCGATGGCCGTGCGCAAGACGCAGGCCCAGGTGTACCGAGGTACAGCCGCCTTGGCCGCCGGCCTGGCCGACCGCCTGGGCACCACCGATCAAGTCATCACCGAGCTGGCCGCGCAGCGGACCCGTTCTTTTCCTGTCGGGCAGACCGCCCGCGCCACCGCCACCACTGGAGACTCCACCATGGCACAACCCCAAGCAGGCGGTCAATCGGCCGCCCCGGGCGCGCAAGCGCCGCAACCGACCGTCACCGCCACCGCCACCGCAACCACTCCTGTCGCTGCCGACCCGGCGCAGGCTCGGGCCGAAGGCCACGCTGCCGGTGTGCAAGCCGAGCGTGTGCGCGTCGGTGCCATCCTGGGCCACGAGCGCGCTGGCGTCCACATGGCTGTGGCACTGACCTGCATCAACACCGGTCTGAGCGCCGAGCAGGCGGGCCAGATCATGGCCTCGCTGCCTGGCGCTCAGCAGGCGGCGGCGGCTGCTGCTGCATCGGCAGCCACTGCATCAGCCCCCAACCAGTTCGCTGCTGTCATGGCTTCGATCGGCAACCCGGCTGTGAGCGGCATCGAGCCCGCAGCCGCCAGCGCCGCTTCCGAGCAGGAAACCCTTGCCGCGCAAGTGCTGGCGACCTTCCGCGCGAACACGCGTTGAACTGAAAAAGGAGCAACGCTATGGACTACCAAGCCACTTTTGGCACCGAGGGCGTCTTGGCCCACGACGCCCTGATCGCAGGCAACGCCCACCTGCTGGTGGGCCGCAAGATCACCATCGCAGCGGGCCAGAACCTGGTGCGCGGCGCCGTGCTGGGCAAGGTCACGGCCACCGGCAAGTACCTGCTGTCGCTGTCGGCCGCCGCCGATGGCAGTCAGACCCCTGACCTGATCTTGGCCGAGGACTGCAACGCCAGCGCCGCCGACAAGTCGGTGCTGGCCTATGCCCGCGGCGACTTCAACAGCCGCGCGCTGACCCTGGGCGCTGCGCACACCGTCGCATCGATCACCGAAGGCCTGCGCGCCAAGGGCATCACGCTGCTGGCGTCGATCGCCTGAGCCGTCTTCTTACCCACTGAATCCAGGAGATCCCCATGGAGATTTTCAGCACCGCCGTCTTGGGCCGCGTCGTGGCCGAGCTGCCGCTTCCCGCTCCCTTCATCCTCAACAGCTTCTTCGGCATGATCCAGACCGAGACCAGCGAGGAAATCCACTTCGACATCGACAGTGGCAGCCGCCGCCTGGCACCCTTCGTGTCGCCCATCGTGGCGGGCCAGGTCGTGCAGTCCAAGGGCTACCAGACCAAGACCTTCAAGCCGGCCTACGTCAAGGACAAGCGCGTCTTCGATGCCAGCCGTCCCTTCAAGCGTCTGGCGGGCGAGAGCATCGGCGGCCAGCTCGCTCCGGCCCAGCGCCTGCAACTGGCCCTGGCCACGGAGCTGAGCGACCAGATCAACATGGTGATTCGCCGCCAGGAGGTGATGGCGATCGAGGCACTGCGCACCGGAAAGGTCACGGTGACGGGTGACTTCTATCCGACCGTCGAGGTCAATTTCGGCCGCGACGCGAGCCTGACAAAAGCGCTGGCCGGTGCCACCCGCTGGGGCGAGGTGGGCGTGGAGCCGCTCGACGACGTGCAGGCCTGGTCGCTGCTGGCGACCGAAAAGTCTGGCGCCACAGCCAACACCCTGGTGATGGATGTCGAGGCCTGGAAGCTGTTCAGCGCATCGGCCAAGGTGCAGAAGCTGCTTGACCGCTTCCGCGGCGCCGAACAGCTCAACCCGACCGTGACGGGCGCGGGCGGGCGCTACATGGGCAGCATCGGCGACTTCGACATCTGGGTCTACATCGGCTGGTACGAGGACCCGGCCACCGGCAACCTGCTGCCCTTCCTGCCGGCCAACACCGTGATCGTGACCAGTCCGGACCTAGAAGGCACCCGCGCCTACGGTGCCATCAAGGACGAGGCCGCAGGCCTGCAGGCGCTGCCGTGCTTCGCCAAGTCCTGGATTCAGGAGGATCCGGCGGTGCGCTACCTGCTGCTGCAGAGCGCCCCGCTGACCGTGCCTTACCGCGTCAACGCCAGCCTCTGCGCCACGGTGCGCTGATCTGCCGCACGCCGCCATGAACCAGCCCGCTCCCTTTGCCGAGCTCGAGGCACTCGTGAATCGCGAGACGGTCGCGCACCTCTCCAACGCCGTCGCTACCTTTGCTGGCGGCGAGCAGGTGCGCGGCATCTTCGACGACGAGCACGCTCGCGGCGACGTCGGCATGCTCTCCATGGCCGACTCGCGCCCGACCTTTACGCTGCTGACCGCCGACATCCCGCTGGCGGTGCGCAACTGGTTCGTGCTCTATGTGCATCCAGGCCTGTCGCACGAAGATCCGGATGCGGTAGACCTGCGCCTGGTGCTGCGTGGCCTGACCTATCGGGTGACCGAGCACGAGCCCGACGGCACGGGCATTAGCACCCTGGTGCTCAAGCGAGAGCCAGCATGAAAACCGCCTTCAAGTCGGTGCTCGACACCATCGTCGCGGCGCTGTCCGCCTACCCGGCGCCGGCCGAGGTCGTTGCCAACCCGCGGCACTCGGTGCCCGAGTCGCGACAGCGACAGATCGCCGTCCACCTGGGCAATTCGAAAGCCAGCAGCGGCCCACTGGGCGTGACGCGCTGGACCACGCCGATCGTGGTCGAGTGCTATGCGCGCGGTGATGTCGACGAGCTGCTCGACTCGGCCTGGCGGCGCCTGTTCGGCCCTGAGGCCCGGATCACGGGGGCTGGCATCGAGGGCCTGGAGCAGGACGGCATTGACTGGGACTACGCCGGCTCCCGTACCGATATGGAGTGCGCGGCGCTGCAGTTCCTGGTGCGCCATCGCACCCCGACCCATTCACTGACCCCCTGGGCCTGACCATGAAATCACCCACCAACCAAGCCTCTGCACCGGATCCGGACGCCACGCCTCAGCGCGGCGGCAGCTACATCCGTCAGCCCGACGGCTCGCTCGAGCGCGCCTTGACCGCCGCGCCGCCTGTCGCCGCTCCGGCCCACGCGCCTGAGCCGGCTACCGCGCCCGCTACCAACACCAAGGAGTAACCATGCCCCGCATGACCCAGATGTCGGCCGTCCTGGCCAAGCTCGAGACGACCTACGCGACCGATGCAGTTCCGACCGGCGCGGCCAACGCGATCGTCTGTAGCGAGCCGCAATTCGAGCTGGTCTACGACAGCAAGGAGCGCAACGTCTTGCGTACGCATTTCGGTGCGCAGCAGGCGATGCACAACACCCGGTTTGCCAAGGTCTCGTTCGACGTCGAGATCGCGCCGTCTGGCGTTGCTGGCACCGCGCCGGCCTTCAGCCCGCTGTTGCGTGCCTGCGCCCTCAGCGAGACCATCACGGTGACGACGCGCGTCGAATACGCCCCGATCACGCTGAGCCAGGAATCGGCCTCGATCTACTACTACCTCGACGGCGTGCTGCACAAGCTGCTCGGCGCGATGGGCACGGTCGAATTGGGGGCGAACGAGGGCGAAATCCCAGTGCTGAAGTTCCAGTTCACCGGCATCGATGGCGGCATCGTCGAGGGTGCGCTCCCGAACCAGACCCTGACCGCCTGGAAGACCCCGCAGCTGATCAGTGGCGCGGTCCTGAAGTTCGGCGGCACCTACAGCGCCGGCGTGCTGACCGGCGGCACTGCGTTCCCCTCGCGTGGTCTGAGCCTGAACTTGGGCAATGACATCAAGCCCCGCCGCATGCTCGCAAATGGCAACGGGTACTCGAGCTCCGGCCAGGCCGTCAACGCCATGGGCCGCAAGGCCAGCGGCTCGGTGCAGATCGAGCTGACCGCCGCGCAGGAAGTCGCGCTGATCGCCGACATCAACGGTTCCGTCTTGGCCTCGATGTCGTTCGAGCACGGCAGCGTCGCCGGCAGCAAGACGCTGATCCATTGCCCGTCGGTTCAACGCCTGTCGCCCAAGCGGGCCGACTACGAAGGCGTGGCCCAGCTGGGCCTCGACCTCGCACTGCAGCCTGTCAGCGGCAACGACGAGCTGCGACTGGTGTTCAGCTGATTCAGTCTCCACCACCCCATTCATCCAGCCCTTCAGGCAACAAGGAATCCACATGACATTCGTTCTGCAGCAGAAACCGACTTTCACCGCACCGGTGGCATTCAACATCCCGTCCGATGGCGGCAAGACCCAGAAAGTCACGTTCAGCGTCGTGTTCAAGATGCTGGCCGCCAGCGAGTACAAGGAGTTGAACTCGCGCATCGCGCTGAGCAATGCGAATCACGCCGCGCTGGTCGAGAAGCTGGTGGCCGAGCAGAAAGAGCGCAGCGGCGCGCCGCTGACCGAGATTCCTCTGCCGGAATGCACCGACCGCGACACGATCAATGCCGTCCTGGTTGGCTTCGGCGCCGATCTGCTCGACGAGGACAAGACGCCGCTCGAGTTCAACGAGTTCAACCTCGACCGGCTGCTCGAGGTCAATGGCTGCGCTCAGGCCATCGTCTCCAGCTTCTTCAAGCACTACGCGGAGCAGCCGGCAAAAAACTGATCGCCATCGTCAGGCACGCGCTGCGGCCGGACGTTCAGCCAGTGGCCAGCAGCGAGAGTCTGGAGCGCCAGGCGCAAGCGCTGGGCGCCTTCGGGCTGGTGATCGAGACGAATGACGGGCCGACAGAAGTGGAGTCGGACTGCGAGGTCTTCCCTGACAACGCGCCGGCCTTCCAGCTCTTCATGTCCTGCGCTCGCCACTTGACGATGGTCACCAGCTTTGGCGGCACCTGCTGGCGGGCTGCTCCACCGAGCGAGGTCAGACAGGTCATGCAGTGGCAGGGTGTGAAGCCGAGCCAGCGTGGCGAGTTGTGGCAGCAGTACCAGGTGATGGAGATCGAGGCCTTGAGGATCTTGAACGAGCGCGAAGCCGCTGCAGCGCGCAAGGCGAAATGACAACGTGAAATGACGATGAGCACGAACCAAATCGGAATTGTCCTGACTGCTGACGGTCGCCTGGTGCAGTCCGAGCTCGACCGCACCGGTAAGTCCCTGCAGCGCTTCGGCGAGCAGGCTGGCCAGGCGTCGGCGCAGGTCGATCGCGGCATGGCGCGTGCTCGGGATTCGATCTCGTCGCTGGCATCTGGTGCGGCCAAGCTGCTGCTGGTCACCCAGGGCATCCAGTCCATCTCGGCAGCCCTGTCGGCACTGCCACGCGCGGCGTTCGATTACAGCAAGAACCTCGAAACCTCGGCCGTCGGCATGGCCGGCATCATCGGCTCGGTGGCTGCGCTCAACGGTGCGCAGATCGAGTTCAACCAGGCGCTTGGCATCAGCCAGGGCATGATCCGCCAGCTCAACGACGATGCGCTGCGCACCGCTGCCAGCAGCCAGGAGCTGGTCGGCGCCTTCCAGGCGCTGCTTGCTCCAGGCCTGGCTGCCGGGATGAAACTCGACGAGATCCGACAGCTGACCGTGGTCGGCACCAACGCCGTCCGCAGCATGGGGCTGACGAGCAACCAGGTGGTGCAGGAGCTACGCGACCTGGTCGCCGGCGGCATCACCGCCAGCAGCTCGACGCTGGCCACTTCGCTGGGCCTCAAGGATGCGGACATCGCCAAGGCCAAGGCCAGCAGCGAGGGCTTGTTCAACTTCTTGATGGAGCGGCTCAGGGGCTTCGAGGCCTCGTCCGCCGCCTTCGGCAACACGCTCGAGGGGCGTCTCAGCACGCTCAAGGAAGGCGCAACCCGCGTTGCTGCCGACGGCATGGCGCCGCTGACGCAGGCGATCTCGACCGCTGCCGGGCAGATGTCCGATCTGCTGGTCACGTTTGACAAGGCGGGACGGGCGCAACTCAATCCCGGGCTGGTCGAAGGCCTGCGCGGTGTCGCCGAGTCGATGGTCGGCATCATGACGACTGGCCAGGCGGCTGCCTCGGCGCTGTGGGCCAACCGAGAGGCCGTGTCGACCCTGGCGGCGGCCTATGCGGCGCTCAAGATCGGGCAGTGGGCCTCAGAGGCTCAGGTCGCTGTAGCGGCCAAGCTGGACCTGGTGCGCGCCTCGCAGCTGGCTGCCGTGCAGGCGGCTGCAGAAAGTGCGGCAAATCAAGCGGCGGGGATGACTGCGCGAGAGAAGATCGCGGCACTGCTGTCTGAATTGCAGGCCAAAGCCAATCTGATGCAATCCAATGCGGCACTGGCGGCAACTGAGGTCTCCAGGTTGTCCGCGACCCAGGAAGGTATCGTGTCCGCCCGCGCGCAGAGCGCCGCGGCATTGGAGGTCACGCGATCGACCATCGCCCAGGCTGAAGCACAGCTGTCTGCGGCTCGCGCTGCCGGCGCGCAGAGTTTCGCCCTGGCGCTGGTGCGTGAAGCCACGGACACCTTGACGGCTGCCCAGGCTCGTCATGCCGCCCTGATCGGTGATCTGGCAATGCTGGGCCGTCAGCAGGCCAGTGTGCAGGCCAATGTTGCATCAGCGTTGGCGGCTCAGACCGCTGCGTCGAATGCGGCATCGGAGGCTGCGATGCGGCTTTCGGCCGCTACAAGCGCCGCCAGTGTTTCTGGCCGGGCCATGGGTGCTGTCATGGGGGCACTGGGTGGGCCGGTTGGCATTGCAGTGATGGCAATCAGCGGGCTGGTGATGTGGCTGGGCCATGCGGCCGGCAAGGCCAGCGATGCCGAGCAGGCACTCGTGAAGTACCAGCGCGCCATGGCTGCCGCGCGCGACGGCAAGCTTGTCGACGTGGGCGATCTGTCCACGATGCGCGCTTCGTTGCAGACGCTCAAGGATGAGCGCGACGCTCTGCTGGCGGACAAAGCCAACCCTGGCGTGCTGGCTTTCCTGTTCGGGGACGACTACCAGTCTGGCCTGGACAGCAAGCTTTCCGGGGTGAATGGCAAGATTCAGCAGCATGTCGATGACATCCAGCGCGTCGAACAGGCTACCCAGGCGGCAGGGGCTTCGACCGCCGGCATGACGCTGACCCTGGCCGGTGCCGAGCAGGCCTGGAAGAAAGCCAACGACGGCCTCAAGACGGCCTCCAGCATCCAGTCGGACTACCAGGAGAAGCTGTCCGCCTCGAGGCGGTCGTTCGAGGATTACATCAAGCTGGCGCGCGACAAGGGGATGTCCGAGGAGTTCATCCGCAAGCGCCAGGCCGAGCAAGGCCAGGCCGAGTCGGCACTGCTCAAGCAGCGCGACGATGCGCTCAAGGGCCTCGACGGCGCGCGCACGCAGGCCGCGCAGACAGCAGAGAAAGAGATCGCTGCGCTGCGCTCCAAGATCGACGCCGAGAAGGCCTACCAGGCCGCCCTCGAGCAGCACGGCCCCCTGGCCGACAAGCTGACCGCTGGCGAGAAGGAGGCCATCCAGCTGCGTCGCGAGGCCGCGATACCGTCGCTCGACGCCAAGACCAGGGCGCACCTGCTCAGCAAGGCCGCCATAGCCGATGAGCTCGGCGCGCTGCAGAAATCGAACGCGGCCATCACCGAGATCTACAGCCGCACCGACACGATCAAGGGTCGCGCCAACGCGATCGAGGCCGAGAACGCCGTCTGGGGCAAGAGCAAGACTGCGATCGAGGAGGCCACGCTGGCTGAGATGCGCAACCAGTTGGCCAAGGAGCGCGCTTCTGGCGCCTCCGCGCTGCGAATCAAGGCGCTCGAGGACGAGGTCAGCCAGCAGCAGCGCCTGGTATCCGGTCTGCAGATGGCCGACTACAAAAAGCTCGACCAGCAGGCCGAGGAGCTGTTGCGCGCCGCCCGCGAGCAGAACAGCTTGTACCAGGACGAGCTGGTGCTGGCCGGCCTGACCGCGCTCGAGCGCGACAAGATCGTCGCGCGGCGCCAGGTCGAGATCAAGTACGCCAAGGAGCTCGCGGCCATCGACCGCTCCGAGCTCAGCGAGGTGGACAAGGAGGCTTTGCGCGAGAAAGTCCGTGCGGCCGAGCGCATCGAGTCGGCAGCCGCCGTCAACAAGGTCATCTTTGCGGATTGGAGCAAGACATCCGATCAGATCAGCCAGAGCCTGACCGACGCGCTCATGCGCGGCTTCGAGTCTGGCAAGGACTTCGCAAAGAACCTGCGTGACACCGTGGTCAACATGTTCAGCACGCTCGTATTGCGGCCGGTGATTCAGGCGGTCATTAACCCGGTGGCCGCTACGCTGACCGGGGCGCTGGGCCTGCCTGGTGCGGCTAGCGCTGGCCAGGCGGGGCAGGGCGCTAATCCGATGTCCCTGGCCAGCTCAGCCAGCAGCGCCTACAACCTGCTGACCACCGGGGTCCGAGACTCCATCTCGAAGGGATTCACGAAGCTTGCCTCGAGCGATTTGGGGCAGCAGCTCGGCCTGTACGATGCCGATGCCGGCGTGCGCTCGCTGACCAGCAGTGGCCAGGCCGTCAACTCGGCTCTGCAAAGCGCTGGCGGCTCGATGATGGCCTACGGCCTGAGCAAGGGCCTGTCGGGCGGCTACCAGGTCGGCAACGGCAAGATCATGGACGCGGCCACGCTGGTCGCGGGCTGGTTTGATCCGACGGGTGGCCTGATCGCTGGGGCCGTCAGCGGTGCGATCAACCGGGCATTCGGTCGCAAGCTGGCCGACAGCGGCCTGCAAGGCACTTTTGGTGGCAACGAGGGTTTCAGCGGCAACAGCTACCAGTTCTACAAGGGCGGCTGGTTCCGCTCCGACAAGACCAAGACCAGCGCTCTCGACCCGGAAGTCGAAGCCGGCTTGGCCGGTCAGTTCCGCGCGCTGCAGGCCTCGACCGGCCTGATGGCCTCTACCCTGGGCCTCGGCACCGAAGCCATCAGCAGCTTCACGTCCAGCATCCAGCTCAGCTTCCAGGGCCTGAATGAAGAGCAGATCCAGGCCCGGCTGGCCGAGGAGTTTGCCAAGGTGGGCGAGAGTCTAGCCTCCACGGCCCTGGGCACGGAGCGCTACACGCGCGCCGGCGAGACCGCGGTGCAGACGATGGAGCGCCTGTCCAGCAGCCTGAGCACGGTCAACGGCACATTCGACGTGCTGGGCCGCACGCTGTACGCAGCCAGCCTGTCCGGCGCCGACATGGCCAGCCAGCTGGTCGACCAGATGGGTGGCCTGGCCCAGTACCAGAGCACCACGACCGCCTACTACCAGGCCTACTACACCGAGGCCGAGCGCAACGCGACGGCGACGCGCCAGCTCACGGCCTCCCTGGCTGCCCTGGGCCTGAGCTTGCCCACCACCCGCGCTGCCTACCGCGCCTTGGTCGAGGCCCAGGACCTGACCACCGATGCCGGCCGTCGCACCTATGCGGCCCTGCTGGGCCTGTCGGCGCAGTTTGACAGCCTCACGCCCAAGCTCGACACGCTGGCTGGGAAGTTCGGCAGCCTGGTCGCCGGCTTGTCGGACGAAGCCACCCGGCTGATCGACAGCCAGATCCAGCTCAGCCAGGGCGCGGCCCGCACGGCGCGCGAGGCCTCCGACGCCTACCGCGCGGCAATGACGGATCTGCGCTCGGCCGCCGAGTCCATTCTGCTGCAGCGCGTCGGCGGCCTTCAGTCGGCTCGGGCCGCCTACCAGGCACAGCTGACGCGCGCCCAGGGCGGCGATGTCAAGGCGATGCAGGCCTTGCCCAGCCTGGCCGATGCGCTGATCGCAGAAGCCAAGAACAGCTCGCGCACCGCCGTCGAATTCGCGGTCGCGAGCGCCCAGGTCGCCTCTCAGCTCGATGGCGTGGCCGCGGTGGCGGATGTGCTGGGCGTCGGCGCTGACTACCAGGCCAAGCTCTATGACGTCAACACCTCGCTGCTCGAGGTCACGCGCGAGCAGTTGGCCAGCGGCAACCTGACGGTCGATCTGCTCCAGCAGATCCAGACGGCACTCGGCCGAGTCGACGGCTCGATCCAGGCCAGCGCGCAGCTGACGGTCGGCACCATGCGGACCGGCAATGGCGGCATTGTCGGCGCGCTGGTGGACAACGCCGGCACGGTCGTTTCCAGCCTGGATTCGACGACGGTGCTGCAGTTGGCTGGCATGCAGGGCCAGACCGCGGCGGCCGACAAGCAGGCCGTCAGCCTGGGCGGGCTGTCGAAGGATCAGATCACCAAGCTGCAGGCGCTCGGCGAAACCCAGTCGAAGGCGCTCGGGCTGACCGATCTCGTGGCCGCTGCCACGGACGGCAGCGAGACCCTGCTCGGCGCGGTGCTCAATCGGCTGTCGAAGCAGGACAGCGGCACCACTGACATCGTCAGCGCACTCAATCGTGGCAACGTCGATGTGCTCGGAAAGCTGGCGGGCATCGAGGCGGCCATCCGGCAGCAATCCTCGGACCAGGCGGCCGAGTTGCAGCGGCAGCAGTCGCTGGCCAATGCGCAGGCGTCCCTCGAGCAGTACGCGGGTATTCAGCGGGCGACCGTCGATTCGGTGAAGCAGGGCATCGAGGCGCTGTGGTCGTTGGCAAGCGCCAATGGCGTGGATTTGCTCAATGACAAGGGCGCCAAGGCCTATATCTACGTCAGCGAGGATGGACTGCTGGGCTCCAACTACCAGCAGACATCGACGACCAGCGGCGACGGCTACGCCAATTACATCCGGGAGTTCTACCAATCAGGCGGTGTTTACGACCAGGTCTACGGAAAAATTGGCCAATTGCAGTCGATCGCGGAGGATGTGAAGGCTGCGCGCGACCTGGTCGTTTCGCTGGGTGGCGTGCCGGCCTACAGCGTCGGCGGCTATACCGGGCCTGGCGCCATCGATGAGCCGGCGGGCATCGTGCACAAGGGCGAGGTGGTCTGGTCCCAGGATGACGTGGCGCGTGCCGGTGGCGTGCAGGCGGTCGAGTCGCTGCGCCTGGGTGGGCTGCCCGGGTTTGCTGACGGCGGCGCCGTTGGGTTGCCCGCGCTTCCGATCGCTGCCGCCCTGTCCGACGATGGCGAGGTGCGCGCACTGCTGCGCGAACTGGTGCAGCAGAACCGTGATCTGGTACAGCAGAACCGCGAGTTGACGCGCCAGATGGCCGATCTGTCCAGCCAGGTCGATCGCATGCGATCCGAGAACAACATCGGCAACGCCCAGATCGTCGGCGAGACCAAGAGCCAGTCACGCATCCTGAAAACGTGGGAGCAGGTCGGCATGCCGGCTGCGGCTGCCTGAGGATCGATCATGCTGAAAGTGCTCGACCCGATCCGCATCAAGGACAGCATGCTGCTGCACAGCAGCATCCCGGAGGACGACTGCCCCGAGTGGGTGCCTGGTGCCACCTATGCCGCCCAGGCATCAGCCGCCGGCCAGCTGAGCGACTACGTCAATCTGGCCGGGGCAAACCCGTTCAATGGACTGACCGAGTGGTATTCGTCGAACGGCGTCCCCGTCGTGGTCAATGCTGCCGGCAATGGTGGCCACGGCGAGCTGCGGACAACGGCCCGGGATACGCTGGCGGGCACCAACGGCTGGAGCCCTGGATCTGGATCGTTCGTCGTCTATCCGGGCGAGCTGCTGCACATCGCATGCGACGTCGACTCATCCGGCAGCGCGCTGGCCGGCGCTGTAGGCGTGATGGTCCTGGACGATAACGATCGAATCATCGGTTGGCTTGGAGCCGGCTACTCGCCTGGAAAGGCCTATCACCGCATTGCCGGATCGGTCACGATGCCCGGTAGCGCGGCGCGCGCTTCCATCTGGCTGCAGATTGACGGCTCCCATGGCGTTCAGCACCCGGCCGTCGGATTTTCGCGGCTCTATGTCGGCCGGACGCCGGAGACGGTTTTCGGGCCGTTCGTGATGCGCTCATCCCGGCACGAGGTCTATCAGCGGGTCGACGACGGCATCAGCCTGCTGCCCCCCGAAAGCGACCCCGATCACTGGATACGCGTGGGGCTGACGAATCGCTGGGCGATGTTCGATTCCAACGTCAACACGCGCAGCGTCGGCGGCGAAGACGGCCTGCAGGTCAAGCTCAGACCCGGCATGTGCAATGGCGTCGCGCTGCTGTTCCTGGTCGACATCCGGGATATGACCATCGTCTGCCGCCACCCCTCGGCCGGCCAGCCCGACAGCGACACGACGCGGGATTACGCGCAAGGCATCACGCTGCGCACGGTGGTGGCTGGCGGTGAGGTCCAGATGATCTACCAGGTCAATCTCGAGCGCCGCAATGTCTCTGACTGGAAATCGTTTTTTGTCGAGCCCTACGAAATCCGTGCGGATGTCTTTTTTGGATTCCAGTCTCGGTCCGATGTGACGATCGAAATCAGCGTTCCAGGCGGAAGTCCGCAGGTTGGTGCGTTGATCGTTGGGAATTTCGTTGAATTGGGACAGGTGCAGCTCGGAATTCGCGCAGGGGTCGATGACTACAACCGTTACGACACCAACCAGTTTGCGGAAACATCGATCACGCAGATCGGTTTCCTGAAGACCTCTTCGTATTCCATTGTCGTGCCTCGATGGGCCATCAATCGGGCGCATAGCACGCTGACATCCGTGATGGGCCGTCAGACGGTATTCATCGCGAGCGACGATTACCAGCTGGCTCCGACCACGGTATTTGGGCGCTGCAGGAATTTTGAAATGACGCTTGATTTGCCGACCGAGGCAATTTTCACGGTAGAGACACAGGGCGTCACGCTCTGACGAAAACAGGAGGGCCCATGGCTAACTTCACCCCATTCACAAAGATACCGGTCGCAGGTACTGCAGAATTCGAGGCCGATGTCGGGACCTTCCTGCAAGAAGTGCCCGAGCGGTTTGCTCAAATCAAGGACATCGCCGACGAGGTGGTAGCCAAGGCCGCTATCGTTGACGTCTCCGGCAGCGCCACCTTGGCTGCCACAGCCGCCTCCCAGGCCAGCCGATCAGCTACCCGCTCTGCCGCCAGCGAGGCCAACGCCAAGTTAGCAGCCGAATCGGCTGATGCCGATGCAACCACGGCCCGCTTGCGGGCCCAAGACGCCGATCTTTCGGCCAACCAGGCAGCGGAAAACGCCATTGCTGCAGCAGAGCACCGGGAGGCGGCAGAGGCCGCCGCCGCCCTGGCTGATTCCGCGGGCAATGCCACGGCTGCCCAGCAGGCCAGGCTCGGTGCCGAAGCCGCGCGCGACCGCGCCGCCCAATCCGAGCTGGCTGCGCAGCAGGATGCCGACGCCACGGCCGACGACAGGGTGCAGACTGGTCTCGACCGTGTCCAGACCGGATTGGACCGCGCGCAGACGGGCGCTGACCGTGTGCAAACCGGCTTGGATGCCGCAGCCGCAGACGCCGATCGGGTGCAGACCGGCCTCGACCGTGTCCAGACTGGACTGGACCGCGCGCAGACAAGCGCCGATCGCCAGGCTACCTACGAGCTCAAGCTTGCCGCCGGTACCAGCGCCTCTGATGCCGCCGCACAGAAGACCCTGGCCACCCAGCAGGCCGTGACAGCGACAGCCCAGGCAACCGCTGCCTCGGGCTATGCCGCCCAGGCCAGCACCCATGCCGGCACCGCTAACGCCCAGGCCGCCACAGCGACCACGCAGGCCAACTCGGCCGCCAGCGCTGCAGCTGCCGCCAACGCCGCGCTGCTCGCGTTCGGCAACGTGTTGGCCAACGGCATCGGCATCTTCTCGGTCAACGCCAACGGCGAGCTGATCGGCTCCTACAACGACCCCACCGTCACCAGCATGACTGTCAACGCCAGCGGCGAGTTGGTCGTGACCTACTGATCCACACGAAAAAGGACCTCCCATGCCTTCCGTCAACCTTGGCCGCATCAAGATCATCCAGCGCGGCGCCTACCTCGCCGGCACCACCTATCAGCCGCTGGACATGGTGACCTACAACGGCCTGCAGTACATCTGCAAGGCCACGAGCACCGGCAATCTGCCCAGCAACACCAGCTTTTTCGATGCCATCGTCGACGTGTCGATCTGGTCGTCTGAACAGCCCGCGCCCGGCAAGATCCCGCTGGGTGATGCCCAGGGCAAGATCACCCATCTGTGGGTGGCTCTGACTCCGCTGGTCGAGCAGTCGGACATCGGGAGCGCCCCCAATCAGATCCCGAGGAACGGCGACCTGGGCAGCATGGCCTACCAGTCCCATGAAGCCGTGCGGATCACGGGGGGCATCTTCGAGGGGCAGGTCCGCCGCCGCGCGCCCGTGATCAAGACGGTCGCCTTCACGGTCGCCGACAACGAGCACTGGCTGATCTGCAACGGCACGGCTTCGATCGCGGTCACGCTGCCGGATGCCGCACTGAACAGCGGCCGAGAAATCATGCTCACGAACCGCGCCGCCTTCACCGTCTTGTCGACGGTGAGCAACGTGGTGCCGCTGGCTGGTGGCGCCGCAGGTACCGCCATTCTGGCCGCCGCTGCCGGCAAATACGCAACGCTGGTGTCCGACGGCACCAACTGGATCATCACGCAAGCGAACTGAGGACTGAATCATGGCCATCGCATCCAACTTCCCCGCAATCCGTCCTTCGCTCAACCTGGACTTCGCCAACGCCAGGACGCTCGATCCGCGAATCACCTTCAGCCGCGCAAGTGCCGCCACCTACTACGACGGCAAGACGGTGGCGAAGGCGGAGGAGAACCTGCTGCTGAACAGCGCCATACTGGCCACGCAAAGCGTCACCACTCGCGCAGAGCCGTACACGCTGTCGTTCATTGGCACGGGCACCGTCACCTTGTCCGGAACATCCACCGCCGGCCCCTTGGTTGGCACCGGCGCTGCAAACCGCGTGTCGCTGACCTTTACCCCGACAGGTGGTACGTTGACGCTGACGGTTACCGGATCGGTGGAGCAGGCCCAGCTGGAAGCACGCTCCGTGGCGACCGCTTACACGCCCACCACGACGCAGCCGATCACCAACTACATGCCGCAGCTCATGAGCGCTGCCGCCAACGTCGCACGATTCGACCACAACCCTCTGACTGGTGAGTCGTTGGGGCTTCTGGTGGAAGAACAGCGAACTAATTTACACACAAATAGCGAAGATTTCTCCACTAATGCCTGGCCGAAATCTGGTTGCGCAGTCATAGCGAATCAGGCGATTGCACCAGATGGTTTGCTTTCAGCCGATCTTGTCGAGTTTACTGGTGCTGGTCAGATTAATAGCCTTGCCGTTATTGCTCCAGTTGCAACAGGTTCATATACATTCTCTTTTTTTGTAAAGCCCTATGCTGGGCTTACAGCAACATCACAGTTTCTTATTAGAAACGGCACTACGGCTACCAACCTGCTTCAGTCTTCAATAAATTGGATGGAAATGACTGTTGGCGCCAATGGCACCATAAAACCACTTCCAAATGGATGGTATAGAATATATATTACAGTTTCATCAGGTATTGCAGCCGGAGATCAAATCATTACCTACCCTATATCTGGCGGGTATAGTGGATTGAAATTTTTCCTGTTTGGCGCCCAACTCGAAGCCGGCGCATTCCCCACCAGCTACATCAAGCCTGAAGCATCTCAGGCGACAAGGGCGGCTGATTCGGCATCGATGACGGGGGAGAAATTCTCGTCTTGGTATAGAAGGGATGAGGGCACTGTAGTTTCTGAATATTTCGTGCAAAGGCTTGGAATTTACACGCCTTGGTGTATGGATGATGCCGTAGGTTCCGCCATGAATCGGATACAGCATGTGGCTGCTGAAAACGTGTATGGGCTATTGGTTGCAGCAGATGGTGTAACGCAATGTAATATATCAGCAGGAATACCATCACTGATTGGAGTCACCAAGCATGCTGCTGCTTACAAAGCGAACAATTTTTCAGCAACTCTGCGCGGTAATCCAGCAGCAATAGATAGCAGTGGTGGTGTTCCTGGAGGCGTTGCAGCCCTCCGCATAGGCTCACGACTTATCACTGAGCAGCTGAACGGCCATATCCGCCGCTTGGCCTACTACCCCAAGCGCCTCACCGACGCTCAACTCCAAGCCCTCACCGCATAAGGAACCACCATGGACATCATCGGCACCATCTACACCCCGGCCGTCCTCGATGCCGAGGGCAACGTCACGACCGAGCCGCAGGCCCTGCCGGGCTGGCACATCAACACGCCGGAGGCGGTCGCAGGCTGGGAGCAGCACCAGGTCTTCCCCGAGACCCCGATGCGGGTCTACGCCGGACATCCGACCGTGTGCTACGCCTTCCCGGACGAGGCGGCATTCACTGCGGCTGCGATCGAGGCCGGGCTGCTGCCAGCGCCTAAGCTGGTCGATCCTGCCCCAAACGAGGCGACGCCGTGAAGGTCCGAACCGCCAAAGGCCTGATCTGGGCCTACATGCGAGCGTGCGGCTTCAAGGGCTGGACCAGCTTCTGGAGCAACGTTTATGTGATGCCGGGCTGGGAGGGCTACCAGCCCCTGCTGCGCCACGAGGCCAAGCACCTGGAGCAGATTCGCCGAGACGGCCGGATCGTGTTCTCCGCGAAGTACCTGTACTGGCTCATTCGCCGTGGGTATTGGAACCACCCCTACGAAATTGAAGCGAGAGCCGCTGAAGCCGGCCAGAAAGGAGCCGTATGAGCGCGACATCCCAAACCGCCGTCGAGTCGGCGGGAGCCATGGCTGCAAAAGCGCTACCACCTGCCGGTGTGTCGATCGCTACGATCGCCGGCGTGCCTGTTTCCGATTTGGTCCTGTGGGCGACGCTGATCTACACGCTGTTGATGATCTGCCACAAGTCGCTCGCGATCTGGCGCGATCTGCGGCGGGATCACTGCCGCGTTCAGGAGGACAGCTGAGATGCACTGGATGATTCTGGCCATCTGGCCGCACCTGTGGTGGAGGCTGTATCGTGGCTGACTTCCTGCCCGCATTCGAGCGCGCTTTGCTGGCCGAGGGAGGCTACAAGCTGCACCAGGTCGCAGGTGACACAGGCGGCCTGACCTACGCTGGGATCGCGCGCGCCAAGAACCCGCAGTGGCCGGGCTGGGCCTGGATCGACCGCGGCGAGACGCCACCGTCGCAACTGGTGCGGGACTTCTACCGCGCCGGCTGGTGGTTACCGATTCGCGGTGACGAGATCCGCGACCAGTCCGTCGCTGAGTCCATCTACAGTTTCGGCACAAACGCCGGTCTGAAAACCGCCGTGCGCTTGGCCCAGATCGTCGCAGGCGTCACGCCCGATGGCGCGATGAGCAGCAAGACGGTTGAGGCCATCAACGCCATGGAGGCCAGGCTGTTCCTGGCGCTCTACGCGCTGGCCCGCATCGCACGCTACCGTGACATCGTGGCGCGTGACCGCACGCAAGCCCGCTTTCTGCTTGGCTGGATCAACAGGACGCTTTCTGAAGCCGCAACATCATGACACCACTACTTGCCCTGGGTGGCATCGTCCAGGCCGTTGGCCAGCTCGCCGATGACCTGATCACCACTGACAAGGAGCGCCTCGATGCCGAGCTCGAGCTGCGCCGACTGGGCCTCGAAGAGCGCAAGGTCGAGGCCGACCTGGTGCGCGGTCAGCTCGAGGTCAACCGTGCCGAGGCAGCCAGCAACAGCCTGTTCGTGGGCGGCTGGCGGCCTGCGATCGGCTGGATCGGCGCGACAGCGCTGGGATACCAGTTCCTGGCCTACCCGTTGCTGATCTGGGCCTGGGCACTGCTACAAGCGCGTGGCCTGGTACCTGTCGGGCTGCAGCCGCCGCCCATGCTAGACACCGATGCGTTGTGGGTGGTGCTGTCCGGCATGCTGGGCATCGCAGGGCTGCGCAGTGTCGAGAAAGTCAAGGGCGTGGCCAGGTGATGGCTGGCCGATCGCGCCGCCGCGCTGGATGTGAGATGGAGCGCGATAATCGATCCTGGGAAGACGAAGTTTTGCCAAAGGTGGCAAGGAAAAGCTGGCATAGCTTGCAAGCTATTGATTTTTAAGTGTAAATAAAACCTTTACACGGAAGATGTCGGCGGTTCGAGCCCGTCAGGACCCACCATCCCCCCTCAAGTCCCCGTCACCCTCAGCCAGAGCAGCACCAGCACGGCCAGTGCCAGCAGCAGCGTCAGGCCTTGCCAGAACCGCAGCGGCTGGCGCTCGATCAGCGGGCTCGCACCCTGGCGCTGGTACTGGGGCCCCGGCCGGCGCAGGTCCTGCACGAACTCCGACAACGCCTCCTGCCGCTTGCCGGGCTGGGCTTGCAGCGCGCGGCGCAGCACGGCATCGACCCAGGGCGGCAGATCGGGGCGCAGACTGCGCAGCTCGATGTAGCGCAGCCGCTTGAGCTCGTCCGGCGTGCGCAGCCTGGTCACCTGCAGGCCGTAGGGCAGCTGGCCGCTGAGCATCTGGTAGGTGATCACCGCCAGCGAGAACAGCTCCGACTGCACCGTGCCGCTGCCGCCAACGAAGTATTCGGGCGCGGTGTATTGCAGCGACCCCAGGATTGCCTGCGGACTGGCCTCGGCAGTGCCTTCGGTCAGCCCGGCGACATGGGTCGATGCCAGATCGATGATCCTGACCGTGCCGGTGCGGTCCAGCATCAGGTTCTCGGGTCGCAGGTCCTGGTGCAGCATTTCCTTGCGATGGAAGGTCTGCAGGCCCCGGGCCACCTGCTCGACGATGCCGCGCACCTGGTCGAGACTGGGCGCCGGATGGTCGACCATCCACTGCGCCAGCGTCTGGCCGTCGACATATTCCAGCGCGACATACAGATGTTCGCGCTGGCGCTCGGCCGTGCCGGCGCGCACCACATGCGGGCTGTCGATCCGGCGCGCGATCCATTCCTCGAGCAAGAAGCGGTCGAGGTAGGCCGGGTCGTCGCGCAGGTCGACCGACGGCGTCTTCAGCACCACCGCCTGCCCGCTGGCCAGATCGGTCGCCAGGTAGACATGGCTGCGCGCGCTCAGCTGCAGCTCGCGCACGATCCGGTAGCCCTCGAACTCGCTGCGCGGCTGCAAGGTCGGCGGCAGGCGCAGGCCCTCGCGCCGGGCCTGCAGCTGGCTGGCCTGTGCATCGGGCAGGGCATCGATGCGCACCAGCTGCAGCGTCAGGTTGTCCTGGCTGCCGCGCTCGAGCGCCGTCGCGACCAGCTCGGCCGCTGCCGCCTCCAGGTCGTCGCCATGGCGGGCCAGTGCCGCGTGCACGCTGGCGGCGTCAAGGGCTTCGTAGGCGCCGTCGGTCGCCAGCAGGTAGACCTCGCCGACCTCGGTCAGCCAGCTGCGGTAATCGATTTCGACCGTCGGCCCCGCGCCCAGCGCCCGCCCGAGATAGCTCTCGACCGAGGAGACCTGGACCCGGTGATCCTCGGTCAGCTGCTCGAGCGCCTGGGCATGCAGGCGGTAGACCCGGGTGTCGCCCACATGCAGCAGATGCGCCTCGCGCCCCTTGAGGATCAAGGCGCTGAAGGTGCAGACATAGCCGCGATCGCGGTCGAAGCGGGCCGGGCTGCGCTGGGTCTGGGCATGGAGCCAGGAGTTGCCGGCCTCGAGCACGCGCTGGGCCGCGCGCCGGACCGACCAGGCCTCGGAGGTGCAGTAGTAGTCGTCCAGGAAGCTGCGCACCGCGGCAGCGCTGGCGATCTGGCTGACGGCGCTGCTGCTGATGCCGTCGGCCAGCGCCAGCGCGATGCCCTTGCTCGCCAGCAGCGGCCCGTGCGGCACCATCGCGCCATGGAAATCCTGGTTGACCGGCTTGCGACCGGCCTGCGAGTGCTGGCCCAGCGTGACCTGCAGGCCCGCGCTCATGATCTCATCGCACCGAGACGCGCTTGGGGGCGGTCTTGTAGTGGGTCGAGTAGAGCGTGGCACCGACGAAGGTCAGTCCGCCGACCAGGTTGCCGATCACGGTCGGGATCTCGTTCCAGATCAGGTAGTCCATGATCGTGAAATCGCCGCCGAGCATCAGGCCCGAGGGGAACAGGAACATGTTGACGATCGAGTGCTCGAAGCCCATGTAGAAGAAGACCAGGATCGGCATCCACATGCCGATGACCTTGCCCGAGACGGTGCTCGACATCATGGCTGCCACGACGCCGGTCGACACCATCCAGTTGCACATCACGCCGCGCACGAACAGCGTCAGCATGCCGGCGGCGCCGTGGGCGGCATAGCCGACCGTGCGGCCTTCGCCGATGGCGCCGATCTTCTGGCCGACCGCGTTCGGCGCTTCGGTGAAGCCGAAGGTGAAGATGATGGCCATGAACAGGGCCACGGTCAGCGCGCCGGCGAAGTTGCCCAGGAACACCAGCGACCAGTTGCGCAGCACGCCGCTCCAGGTCGCGCCCGGGCGGCGGTCGAACACGGCCAGCGGGGTCAGGGTGAAGACGCCGGTCAGCAGGTCAAAGCCCATCAGGTACAGCATGCAGAAGCCGACCGGAAACAGCAGCGCGCCGATCAGCGGATTGCCGGTGTTGACCGAGACCGTGACCGCAAAGGCCGCCGCCAGCGCGAGGATGGCGCCCGCCATGTAGGAGCGGATCAGGGTGTCCCGGGTGGACATCAGCAGCTTGGATTCGCCGGCATCGACCATCTTGGTCACGAACTCGGCAGGAGCGAGGTAGGCCATCGCAATTCCTTGGAATAGGGGGGTGAAAAAACAAAAACGGCGTCACCTATCCGCCGCCGGCATGAGCCGCAGCAGGAGGGGACACCGTTATCCGTCTGTGCAAGTCGCTCCCGGCACACTGCTGCCGGGGAGCTGGTCGTCAAGCCGTCATTAGCTCAATCAGGATCAATGAAGCAGCTTTCGTGCCAGTGGCTTTCGAGGTTTGGTCGCCCGGCGTCTGGCCCGAGTGAACCAAACCGGTGCATGGCAGGCTCAGTTCTGGTGCGATCCCGGCTTGGCCCCGAAGACCAGTTCGGGCAGGCTCAGCGTGGCCTGCGCGACGTCGATCAGTCGGCGGTTGTGGTCCATCGAGGCTTTTTGCAGCGCGCGGTAGGCGGCCTCCTCGCTGAGCCCGAGCCGGGACATCAGGGCGCCCTTGGCGCGTTCGATCACCTTGCGCTCCTGCATGACGCGGCGCGCCGCCTCGAGCTCGACTTCCATGCTGGCCAGCCGTTCGGACTGCGCCTGCAGCCAGTCGGCCAGCGCCGGGCGCGCTGTCGCGGTGCCTGTCCCCGCGAGCGGGTTGCGATCATCGCTCTGGAACAGGCGCTCGACCGCCGGTGGCTGGGGCGGCGGGTTGTCGAGCCACAGCTGCAGCAAGCCCTCGGAATCCAGCAGGTCCTGCTCGGCGCTGCGGATCTGCTGCTCGCAGGCCTGGCGCAGGCATTGCACCAGCTGCATCTGCAGCTGCCAGAGCTCGGAGATGCGCTCGCTGGTGACCTCGAACCAGCTGTCGCTGACCAGGCTGTCGAGCGTCGCGCCGGGCTTGGCGCTGCACAGCGTGCGGCGCAGGCGTTCGAGCCGGGCCACCTGGGGCGCGAGTTGCTGCTGCTGCCAGAGCTGGCGCAGGGCCGGCTCGGCAAAGGCCTCGAACACCTGCAGGCTGCGCTCCTGGCCATCGATCAGGTCGATGATGCGCTGCTGTCCGACCTCGCTGCAGACGCCCGAGGCGAACAGCTGTGCGCCGACGGCCCGCTCCTGGCCTGCCGCCTCCTTGCCCTGCACCAGGTGGAAGAAGGCCACCAGCAGGCGCGAGATATCGGGCTGCAACGGGGCATCGGCGAGCTGGAAGATCAATTCCATCAGGCCGGCGATCAGCCGGCTGAAGGTCGCGACCGCCTCGTCCGGGCTGGCCTGGCCGCGTTCGATGCGGGCGCGAAACGCCGTCAGCGCATCGAGCTCGAGCAGCGCGGTGGCCATCAGCGACAGCATGCGGGTCGAGGCGCCGCGGGCCGGGTCCTGCTGCTCGCCGAACAGCGCTTGCAGGCTCAGCTCGACGGCGCCGGCTTGCTCCATCGCCGAGCGCCGTTCGGCCGCGAAGCGTTGGCCGCCCGAGGCCAGGTAGAGACTGGACGCGCCTCGCTCATGCTGCAGCGCATGGATCAGCTGGCCGGTGACATCGGCCAGTTCGACCCGTCCGGCCAGATGCCGCATCAGCTCGATTTCCAGCTGCTTGGCACGCAGCACCAGATGGGAGGCAGACAGTTGCATCGAAAAACCTCAGCCCAGGCTGACCAGCAGCTGCTCGCGCTCGGCGCGCACCGGGTAGGCGCGCACCGAGTGCTCGGGCGCCTCCAGGCATTCGCCGCTGCTCAGGTCGAAATGGTGCTTGTAGAGCGGCGAGGCCACGACCAGGCGCTGGCCGAGGTTGCCGACCAGGCCGCGCGACAGCACGCTGGCCTGCGACTTGGGGTCGAAGTTGTCGATCGCGAAGAAGCGGTCGACGCCGACGCGAAAGATCGCGACATGCCGCTGCTCGACGCGGGCGCAGACGCCGGTGTCGGGCAGGATGTCGTCGATCGTGCAGACGGCAGTCCAGTGCTGGCTGGCGGGGCTGGTGGAAGTCATGGGGCAGTCCTCTCGCAGGGGGTCAGGCCAGTGCCGCGGCGCTGGCAGTCAGGGTGGGGCGTTCCTCGGGGCGCGCCGGCCGGATCTGGCCGCGCTCCTCGATGAACACGATATGCTCGTCGGGCTGGTCGCTGTTGACGAAGGAGCGAAAGCGCTTGCGCGTGTCCGGGTCGCTGACGGCGGCCTTCCACTCGCAGGCATAGCTGTCGACCACCTGCTGCATCTGGCTTTCGAGCTCGGCCGCGATGCCCAGGCTGTCCTTCAACACCACGGCCTTCAGGTAGTCCAGCCCGCCTTCGAGGTTCTCGCGCCAGGTGCTGGTGCGCTGCAGCCGGTCGGCCGTGCGCACATAGAACATCAGCAGCCGGTCGATCAGGCGCACCAGCTCCTGCTGGCTCAGGTCCGAGGCCAGCAGCTCGGCGTGGCGCGGCTTCATGCCGCCGTTGCCGCAGACATAGAGGTTCCAGCCTTTTTCGGTCGCGATCACGCCGATGTCCTTGCCCTGGGCCTCGGCGCATTCACGCGTGCAGCCCGAGACGCCGAACTTGATCTTGTGCGGCGCGCGCAGGCCCTTGTAGCGGTTTTCCAGCGCGACCGCCAGGCCGGCGCTGTCGCCGACGCCGTAGCGGCACCAGGTCGAGCCGACGCAGCTCTTGACCGTGCGCAGCGACTTGCCATAGGCGTGACCCGACTCGAAACCGGCCGCGATCAGCGCCTCCCAGATCGCGGGCAGCTGCTCGACCCGGGCACCGAACAGGTCGACCCGCTGGCCGCCGGTGATCTTGGTGTAGAGCTGGTACTGCTTGGCGATCTGGCCGACCGCGATCAGCCCGTCGGGCGTGACCTCACCGCCCGGCATGCGCGGCACCACCGAGTAGCTGCCGTCCTTCTGGATATTGCCCAGGTAGTAGTCGTTGCTGTCTTGCAGGCTGGCCAGGTCCTTCTTGAGCACGAACTCGTTCCAGCACGAGGCCAGGATGCTGGCGGCGGTCGGCTTGCAGATGTCGCAGCCCAGGCCCTGGCCGTGCCGGGCCAGCAGTTGCTCGAAGCTGCGGATCTGGCCGACCCGCACCAGGTGATAGAGCTCCTGGCGCGAGTAGGCGAAATGCTCGCACAGGTGATTGTTGACCGCCAGGCCCTGTTTCTTCATCACGACCTTCATCAGCTGCGTGACCATCGGCACGCAGCCGCCACAGGTCGCGCCGGCCTTGGTGCAGGTCTTGAGCTCGCCGATCGTGGTCGCACCGTCCGAGACCGCCTGGCAGATCTGGCCCTTGCTGACGTTGTTGCAGGAGCACAGCTGCGCGCTGTCGGGCAGGGCGTCCACGCCCAGCGCCGGCTTGGCCTGGCCGTCGCTGGCCGGCAGGATCAGGAATTCGGGCGCCGCCGGCAGCTCGATGCCGTTGAGCGCCATCTGCAGCAGGGTGCCGTATTCGGTGGCGTCGCCGACCAGCACCGCGCCGAGCAGGCGCTTGCCATCCGCGCTGACCACGATCTTCTTGTAGACCTGCTGGCGCTCGTCGGTGTACTGCAAGGCCCGGCTGCCCGGCGTGTTGCCATGCGCGTCGCCGATGCTGGCCACATCGACGCCCATCAGCTTGAGCTTGGTGCTCATGTCGGCGCCGACGAAGGCGATGTCGTCCTGGCCGCTCAGGTGGCGCGCGGCGACGCGGGCCATGTCGTAGCCCGGTGCCACCAGGCCGAAGGTCTGGCCGTTCCAGGCCGCGCATTCGCCGATGGCGTAGATGTCGGGGTCGCTGCTGCGGCATTCGCTGTCGATCGCGATGCCGCCGCGCGGACCGATTTCCAGTCCGCAGGCGCGCGCGAGCTCGTCACGCGGCCGGATGCCGGCCGAGAACACGATCATGTCGGTTTCGAGCGAGCTGCCGTCGGCAAAGCGCATCAGGTGGCGCGCGCTGCTGCCGTCGACGATCTCGAGCGTGTTTTTCTGGGTATGCACCTGCACCCCGAGCGCCTCGATCTTGTGCCGCAGCACGCGGCCGCCGCCCTCGTCGATCTGGACCGCCATCAGCCGCGGCGCGAACTCGACCACATGGGTCTGCAGCCCCAGGTCGCGCAGCGCCTTGGCGCATTCGAGCCCGAGCAGGCCGCCGCCGATCACGACCCCGGTCTTGGCGTGGGCGCCGCAGGCCGCCATCGCCTCCAGGTCCTCGATCGTCCGGTAGACGAAGCAGTCGGCACGCTCGCGTCCCGGCACCGGCGGCACGAACGGCGACGAACCGGTGGCCAGCACCAGCTTGTCATAGGGCAGCTGCTCGCCGCTGCGGGTCGTGACGAGGCGGGCCGCGCGGTCGATCGATGCCGCCTGGGCCGCCAGGCGCAGCGAAATGCCGGTGCGCTCGAAAAAGCCGGGTTCGACCAGTGACAGGTCCTCGGCCGACTTGCCGGCAAAGAACTCCGACAGATGGACGCGGTCGTAGGCCGGGCGCGGCTCTTCGCACAGCACGGTGACCTGGGCCTCGCGCAGCCCGGCTTCGGCCAGGCTTTCGAGGAATTTGTGGCCAACCATGCCATGACCAATGACGACGATATTCATATCTGCTCCTGCGACGGTGAGGACATGCCTTGCCAGCCGAGGCTGACAGCGGCCAAGCGCAAGCCGGACCCACGAGCAAGACTCGAATCGACCCGGATTGCAAAACCAGTTGGGCTGGGACCAGCCGACACGACCCGCAAGGACCGGGTTCCGGCTGGTATCCGCCGTCGTTAGCGGAGACCATGTGCTGCGCTGAGGCGCCAATGCCCGCGTGCACGCTTTCAATAAAGCAATATGCATGCCTGGTTTTGTGCGGCTCGCTCTGTCGGGGCCGGTCCCGGGCCACATCAGCCCTGCACCAAAGCAGGGCTCGCCACTGCGCCGGCTTGCACCGATTGCGTGCCAGCATGGCAGGACCCGGGCTTCAGGCCGTGGCCAGCTTTCCAGCCGCTGGCGCGGCTTTGCTGCCGTGCTTGATGTCGTACATCATCTGGTCGGCCCGGGCCAGCAGGGCGTCGGCTGTTGCGCCATCCGCCGGGTAGCTGGCCATGCCGATGCTGGCGCCAACCCGGAGCTGCTGGCCATCGATCATCAGGGGCTGGGCCAGGCTGGTCCTGATCCGCTGGGCCATTGCCGTGACGGCGTCGGTCGGCTCGAAGCCCTGCAACACCACCACCACGAACTCGTCGCCGCCGATGCGCGCGGCAAAATCCTCCTGCCGCACGCAACTGTTGAGCCGGCCCGCGACCGCTTTGAGCACCGCGTCGCCCGTGGCATGGCCGTAGCGGTCATTGATCGGCTTGAAGCCGTCAAGGTCCAGGAACAGCAGCCCGAAGCGGGCCGGCTGGCGACCCTTTGGCGCCGCCAGCAGCTGGCCCAGGTGTTCGAGCAGGGCATGCCGGTTGTGCAGGCCGGTCAGCTGGTCATGCAGCGCCAGATGCTCGATCGCCAGCCGTTTCTGCACATGGACCTGCAGGTGGCGCAACAGCAGGATCGCGAAGGCGGCACTGCTCCACAGCATCAGGGTGGCGACCAGCGCCTGCCAGCGATCCTCGGCGATGGCGCGCTCGATCGGCTTGAGCAAGGTCGGCTTGCTCAGTCCCAGCACGACCGTGACCGGGTATTCCGACAGCCGCTGCCACTGGAACAAGCGCTCGACCCCGTCGAGCGGCGACACCTCGGAGAAATTGCCTGTGCGCCGCAGGCCCTGGCCGATGTAGGGCCGATGGGGCTCCATCGGCTGGCCGAGCTGGTCTTCCAGGTGCTTGTTGCGCGCCAGCAGGGCGCCGTCCTGGCGGTAGATCGAGATCGAGTCGTCCGAGGCCAGGGTCAGCTTGTTCAGCGCCTGCTTGAGGTAGTCGGGTGCCACCGACAGCACCATGACGCCCTTGAACTGTCCGTTCTGCCGGATCGGATGGCTGAACTGGATGCTCCACTCTCCCGACACGCGACCCAGCATCGGTCGGCTGATGAAGAACTGCGGCTGCCGGGGATCGAGATGGACCTTGAAATGCTCGCGGTCGCCGAGGTCGAGCCTGTCTCTCAGCCCCAGACTCGAGTATTCGAGGTAGCCGTCGGCGCCGATCACGCCCACCTGCAGCACCGCTTCGGCCGGCAGCTGGCGCGTGACTTGCACGACCTTCTGATGGAAGGCGGGGCCTGGGTCCTGCTCGTAGTCGTCGATCAGCTGCAGCGTCGTCAGCTCGATGTTGAGAAACAGCATCGAGATCACTTCGGAGGTCGCGCTGTTGACCTGCGTGGCCCGCAGCTGGGCCTGATTCAGCGTCTCGCGGCGCAGCTGATCGGACGACGCGATCAGATTCCACCAGTACAGGCCGGTCAGCAGCAGCAGCCCGCCGACGGTCAATGCGATCACCCGGATCAGCCCAGCACGGTAAGCCCGTACGGGCAGATGCCGGTGCGGCGGCTGATGGGGTGAAAGAAGAGGCATCGGGTCTTGATCGGTTCTCGGTTGGGATGGGAGCTGGCGCTGCTGTCCTACCGTGTTGACGCAGGCGCAGGGGTGGTTTCGATGCTGCGCTGATTTCTCAGTAGCTGAAGTCAACCCGTGCCGATCCGGCACGCAGGTCGACTGGCTGCGACTGGATCGGGGTACCCGGCACATTGCTGCGCACGCTGAACTGGGCCGCGCTGGCGTTGTAGGGCAGCCAGGACAGCGGAGCCAGCGTCGGCGAATAGGTCGCGACCTGGACCGGGTCGGTGGCCAGGGTGAACGAGCTGCTGCCGTTCACGCTGTCGACCGTGCGGCTGGCCAGCTCGATCTCCCGGTCGGTGCCGAGGGACTGATGGACCGAGATCGTCGCGTCCGCAATCGCGTTACCGGCCGTCGCGTTACCGGCCGTCGCGCTGGCGACCAGGCCCTGGGCGTTGCTGTCGGCCAGCTGGATCGCCTGGTTGGCGCTGTTGACATGCGTGATCGCCAGCGGCGTGACCGGCACCGCGCTGACCACGCGGGTGCCACGGCCCGGGTCGGCGATCACGAGGTCATAGTTCGCGCTGCTGATCGGCAGGTAGGGCAGCACGAAATAGCCCTGTCGGGCTGGATCGGGCACCGTGCTGCGCACGACCACGCCGTTGAGCTGCAGCGACACGCTCGAGTAGGGCGAGCTGTTGGCGACATAGCCGTCCACCGCCATGCCGTCGATGAAGCGCGGCAGCACCGAGATCACCGGCTTGAGGTTGAACTTGCCCGAATTGCCAGCCGAGACGACGGACTTGCAGGCGTCGAAGTCCAGCACGAAGTCGGCCAGCTTGCCAGGCTCGATCTCGATGTCGACATTGAGCTTGAGCCCGGACTGCTGCGCGCTCGGCGTCGTCAGCGCGGCCTGTGCGCCGCCAGTTGGGGTCACGGCGTTGGCATAGGGCAGGCTGGCGCTGTTGGGGCTCAGCACCAGTCGCAGCTGGGTGTAGCGGCCGGCGGGCAGCGCGGTCTGGCCCAGCTCCTCGAGCAGGCCGTTGCGCAGTTCGAGCAGGTCGATCCGTTTCGGCAGGCTGGGCAGCGTGATCGGGTACCAGCCCGGGTCGTTCTCGCCCGCGCTGGCGCTCTGGTGCACCTTGACCGAGTCGACCGTCACATAGACATGGTCGTAGCCGCAGGCCGGGGCATCCGTCAGCGCCAGCCGCAGCGTGCCGCTGGCGGCGTCCGAGCCGCCACCGCCACAGGCCGCCAGCAACAGCGTAGCCGCTGACACCACAGCCAGGGGCCATACCGAAGGTTTTGCAAGATGGGTCATGGAATGCTCCTACGAGTCGTGATGAAGCCGCCGATCGTCTGCGAAGCGGGCCGACCGGCCGTAAGCAAATGAAACCGAAGCTCCGTCATCATTTGTCCCCATCGGTCCCATGGGTCCAATATGGACGGCTTGCGGCCCAGCTGCCAGGGGTGATACACAGCCTTACAAAATCGGTCTCCGAGTAACGAACTTAATCCGTCGCAGGGGCAACAATCGACCCCAAGCGCTGTTGCCTGGCGACAGGCTGCTAGCCATTGTCTGGAGTGAAAAGGAAAAACACATGAACAAGTCACTGATCTCCTGGGCCATTGCTGCCCTCGCACTCGGCAGCGCCGGTCTGGCGCAGGCCGAAGGCCTGCCCGAGGGCAGCCTGACGCCCAAGGCCCAATATGCCGCCGACAGCCAGGCGGCGCAGTCGCGCTACAAGTCGGACCTCAGGCTTTGCGCCGACGAGCCCGACGCCGCCGGCCGCATGCAGTGCAAGCGCGATGCCAAGGCCGAATACGACCAGGCGCTGGCAGACGCCAAGCTGCGCCAGGAGTCGGTCGGCAAGGTGGCTCCGGCCCAGACCTTCAAGCCCAAGGCCCTGTGTGCGGACTGCGGCAAGGTCAGCGCGGTCCAGCTGCTCGATCGCGCCGGCGAGGGCAGCGCGGTCGGCATGATTGCCGGCGGTGCGGCCGGTGCGCTGCTGGGGCGCCAGGTCGGCGCCGGCCTGGGCAAGGACCTGGCCACGCTGGCGGGTGCTGCCGGCGGGGCTTATGCCGGCAAGCAGCTCGAGCAGCGCATGAAGACGCAGAAGGTCTGGGATGTCGCGGTCTCCTACCCCAACGGCGACACCCTGCATTACGAGTTCGCCCAGGACCCCGGCCTGCAGGTCGGCGATGTCGTGCGCAAGTCCGACCAGACCATCGTGCGCTATTGAGTCTTCCTATTTCAGGAAGACGCGCGCCTTCCTGGGCGACAGCACCAGCCGCTCGCCTTCCTTGAAGGCGAGTTCGCGGAAGCGCTCGGCCGGGATCTGGGCCTCGATCAGCGGGTCGTGGCCGCTGGGCACCTGCGGGTCCTCGGGCTGCAGTTCGAGCCGCGCGATCGGGCCGACCACGATCGCGCGTTCGAGCTTGGCGACGATGCCGGTCGCCCCCGGCTGCCAGCGCTCGACCTCGAGGTCATGCGGGCGCACATAGGCGTAGGCCTGGGCGTCCTGCGCCGCCGCATGTTCCGGCGTGTCGATCGATACGCCATCGAGGTGCAGCAGCCCCTCGTGGGCGCGGCCGTGGAACAGGTTGACGTCGCCCAGGAAACCGTAGACGAACGGGCTGGCCGGCTGGTCCCAGACCTGCTGCGGCGTGCCGGCCTGCTCGACCTGGCCCTTGTTCATCAGCACTACGCGGTCGGCGACCTCGAGCGCCTCTTCCTGGTCGTGGGTCACGAAGATGCTGGTCACATGCAGTTCGTCGTGCAGCCGGCGCAGCCAGCGCCGCAGTTCCTTGCGCACCTTGGCGTCGAGCGCGCCGAACGGCTCGTCGAGCAGCAGCACCTTGGGCTCGACCGCCAGCGCGCGGGCCAGCGCAATGCGCTGGCGCTGGCCGCCTGACAGCTGCGACGGGTAGCGGTCGGCCAGCCAGTCGAGCTGCACCAGGCTGAGCAGCTCATGCACCTTGGCCTTGATCTGGGCCTCGGACGGGCGCTGCGAGCGCGGCTTGACGCGCAGGCCGAAGGCGACGTTCTCGAACACCGTCATGTGACGGAACAGCGCGTAATGCTGGAACACGAAGCCGACCTTGCGCTCGCGCACATGGACATCGGTGGTGTCCTCGCCGCTGAACAGGATGGAGCCTTGGTCGGCCGATTCGAGGCCAGCAATGATGCGCAGCAGCGTGGTCTTGCCGCAGCCCGACGGGCCGAGCAGCGCGATCAGCTCGCCGGAGTCGATATGCAGGTTGATGTCGCGCAGGGCCTGGAAGTCGCCGAACTGCTTGGCGACGTTGCGGATTTCGATGCTCATGATGGGTCTTCTCTTGCGGTCCGGGTTCAGGGCGTCGCGGCGGCGGGGCGCTCGGGCGAGAGCTCGGCGCCGTTTTTGAGCTCGCGCTCGTGGCGCCACTCGACCGCGCTCTTGATGGCCAGCGTCACCAGGGCCAGCAGGGCCAGCAGCGAGGCGACTGCGAAGGCCGCGACCGACTGGTATTCGTTGTAGAGGATCTCGACATGCAGCGGCATGGTGTTGGTCTGGCCGCGGATATGGCCCGACACCACCGAGACCGCGCCGAACTCGCCCATGGCACGCGCATTGCACAGGATCACGCCGTAGATCAGGCCCCACTTGATGTTGGGCAGGGTCACGTACCAGAAGGTCTGCCAGCCGGAAGCGCCGAGCACGATCGCCGCCTGCTCCTCGTCGTTGCCCTGGGCCTGCATCAGCGGGATCAGTTCGCGGGCGATGAAGGGGAAGGTCACGAACACGGTCGCCAGGATGATGCCCGGCACCGCGAACACGATTCGGATGTCGTGCTCCTGCAGCCAGGGGCCGAACCAGCCCTGGGCGCCGAACACCAACACATAGATCAGGCCCGCGACCACCGGCGAGACCGAGAACGGCAGATCGACCAGCGTGGTCAGGAAGGCCTTGCCCTTGAACTCGTACTTGGCGATGCACCAGGCTGCCGCGATGCCGAACACCAGGTTCAGCGGCACCGCGACCGCGGCGGTCAGCAGCGTCAGGCGTACCGCCGCCCAGGCGTCGGGGTCCTTCAGCGCTTCCAGGTAGGCGCCCCAGCCGTTGCGCAGCGCCTCGGTGAAGACGGCCGCCAGCGGCAGCAGCAGGAACAGCGCCATGAAGGCCAGTGCCAGCCCGGTCAGCAGCCAGCGCACCAGCGTCGATTCGGTGGTGCCGGCCTGCACGCGCGAGGGGGTTTTCTTGCTTGAACTCATGCCGAGGCTCCCGAGCGGCGGCGCTGCCAGGATTGCAGCGCGTTGATGACCAGCAGCAGCAAGAAGGCGAACAGCAACATGACCGAGGCCACTGCGGTCGCGCCAGCGTAGTCGTACTGCTCAAGCTTGCCGATGATGATCAGCGGGGTGATTTCGGACACCATCGGCACGTTGCCGGCGATGAAGATGACCGAGCCGTATTCGCCGATCGCGCGCGCAAAGGCCATCGCGAAGCCGGTCAGCAGCGCCGGTCCGATCGAGGGCAGGATCACGAGGCGAAAGGTCTGCCAGCGCGTCGCGCCCAGGCAGGTCGCGGCCTCTTCCAGCTCCTTCTCGGCGTCTTCCAGCACCGGCTGCACCGTGCGCACGACAAAGGGCAGGCCGATGAAGATCAGCGCGATCACGATGCCGTTGGGATTGAAGGCGAGCTGGATGCCGTGCGGCTCCAGGTACTGGCCGATCCAGCCGTTGCCGGCCAGCAGCGCCGACAGCGAAATGCCCGCCACCGCGGTCGGTAATGCAAACGGCAGGTCAACCAGCGCGTCGACGATCTTCTTGCCCGGGAAGCGGTAGCGCACCAGCACCCAGGCCACCAGCAGGCCGGCGACCACGTTGACGCTGGCCGCCAGCAGCGAGGCGCCGAAGGTCAGCCGATACGAGGCCAGCACGCGCGGCGAGGCCACCGCGCTCCAGAACTGGTCCCAGCTCAGGCTGAAGGTCTTGAACAACAGCGCCGACAGCGGGATCAGCACGATCAGGAACAGATAGAACAGGGTGTAGCCCAGCGTCAGCTGGAAGCCGGGCAACACATTCTTGCCAGCCGCCATTTACTTGCCCGCCGTGTAGAGCTTGTCGAACTGGCCGCCGTCATTGAAGTGGACCTTCTGTGCCTCGGCCAGCGAGCCGAAGTAGTCGCCGACCTTGAACAGCTTGAGCGGCTTGAAGGTCGCGGCGTACTTCTTCTGGATCGCTGCGTTGCTCGGACGGATCGCATGCTTGGCGGCAATCTCCTGCGCCTCGTCGCCATACAGGAAGTCGAGGTAGGCCTTGGCCTCGGCGGCGGTGTTCTTCTTCTTGACCGTGCGCTCGACGATGGCGACCGGGTTCTCGGCCACGATGCTGACCGAGGGGTGGATGGCGTCGACCTTGCCGGTGCCGAACTCCTTGTCGACCGACACCACCTCGGATTCGAAGGTCACCAGCACATCGCCGATGTTGCGCTGCAAGAAGGTGCCGGTCGCATCACGGCCACCGCGGGCCAGCACCGGCACGTTCTTGTAGAGCTTGGCGACGAAATCGGCCGCCTGCGCGTCCGTGCCGCCCTTGGCGCGCACCGAGCCCCAGGCCGCCAGATAGGCCATGCGGCCGTTGCCGCCGGTCTTGGGGTTGACCAGCACCACCTGGATGCCGGGCTTGATCAGGTCGTCCCAATCCTTGATGCCCTTGGGGTTGCCGTTGCGCACCAGGAACAGCATGGTCGAGCTGGTCGGCGCCGCGTCATGCGCGAAGCGCTTGCGCCAGTCCTTGACCACCACGCCCTTGTCGGCCAGGAAATCGACGTCGGTGGTGGTGTTCATCGTCACCACGTCGGCATCCAGCCCGTCGGCCACCGCGCGCGCCTGGGCGCTCGAGCCGGCATGCGACTGGTCGATCTTGATGTCCTTGCCCGTCGTCTTCTTGTAGTTCGCGACGAAGGCCGCGTTGACGTCCTTGTAGAACTCGCGCGAGACGTCGTAGGAGACGTTGAGCAGGCTGGTCTGGGCCGAGGCCAGGGTGCTGGCGGCGAGGGCGACGGCAGCCAGGGCGGTGCGCAGGGTGGTCTTCATGAATCTTGCTCCGGTATTGACGGGAGCCAGGATTTTGCCGGCCATCCTTACATTCTCAAACGACTTTATTCTTTTTTTCTTATGCGAAAAACAAATATGCAAAACCCCTGCAGACCTGCTTGGCTGGAAGCCGCCGCAGCGGTTTCCAGTCAGTGGGGTCTTGCAGGGGCGAGCTGAGGTCAGGCCAGATCGAAGCGATCCGCGTTCATGACCTTGGTCCAGGCGGCCACGAAGTCCTGCACGAATTTTTCGCGGTTGTCGTCCTGGGCATAGACCTCGGCATAGGCGCGCAGCACCGAGTTGGAGCCGAACACCAGGTCGACCCGGGTCGCGGTCCACCGGGTGGCGCCTGACTTGCGGTCAACGATGGCGTAGCTGTTGCGCCCGGTCGGCTTCCAGCTGTAGCTCATGTCGGTCAGGTTGACGAAGAAATCGTTCGTCAACGCACCGACGCGGTCGGTGAACACGCCGTGCTGGCTGCCACTGTGGTTGCTGCCCAGCACCCGCAGGCCGCCGACCAGCGCGGTCATCTCGTGCGCGGTCAGGCCCAGCAGCTGGGCGCGGTCGAGCAGCAGCTCCTCGGCGCTGACCACATAGTCCTTCTGCAGCCAGTTACGGAAACCGTCAGCCAGCGGCTCGAGCACCGCGAATGATTCGACATCGGTCTGCTGCTGGCTGGCGTCACCCCGGCCCGGCGCGAACGGCACGCTGACTTCGACGCCGGCTGCCTGGGCGGCCTGCTCGATGCCGAGATTGCCGCCCAGCACGATCAGGTCGGCCACGCTGGCGCCCGTCTCTGCCGCGATCGGTTCGTAGACTGCCAGCACCTTGGCCAGCCGCGCCGGTTCGTTGCCGGCCCAGTCTTTTTGCGGCGCCAGCCGGATGCGCGCGCCATTGGCACCGCCGCGCTTGTCTGATTTTCGGAAGGTGCGGGCGCTGTCCCAGGCGGTCGACACCAGCTCGCTGAGGCTCAGTCCGCTGGCGGCGATCTTCGCCTTCACGGCCGCGACATCGTAGTCCTGGCGGCCGGCCGGTACCGGGTCCTGCCAGATCAGGTCTTCGGCCGGCACGTCCGGGCCGATGTAGCGCACCTTGGGTCCCATGTCGCGGTGGGTCAGCTTGAACCAGGCGCGGGCAAAGGTGTCGCTGAAGTAGGCCGGGTCCTGGTGGAAGCGCTCCGAGATCTTGCGGTATTCGGGATCGACCTTCAACGCCATGTCGGCATCGGTCATGATCGGGTTGTGACGGATAGTCGGGTCCTCGACATCGACCGGACGGTCTTCTTCCCTGATGCTGACCGGCTCGTACTGCCAGGCGCCGGCCGGGCTCTTCTTGAGCTCCCAGTCGTGGTTCAGCAGCATGTCGAAGTAGCCGTTGTCCCACTGGGTCGGATGCGTGGTCCAGGCGCCTTCGATGCCGCTGGTCACGGTGTCGCGGCCCACGCCACGGCTGCTGTGGTTGATCCAGCCCAGGCCCTGTTCCTCCAGCTCGGCGCCTTCCGGTGCCGGGCCCAGCTTGGCCGCGCTGCCGTTGCCGTGGGTCTTGCCGACGGTGTGGCCGCCCGCGGTCAGCGCGACGGTTTCCTCGTCGTTCATCGCCATGCGCTCGAAGGTCACGCGCATGTCATGCGCGGTCTTGAGCGGGTCGGGCTTGCCGTCCACGCCTTCCGGGTTGACGTAGATCAGGCCCATCATCACGGCGGCCAGCGGGTTTTCCAGCTCGCGCACACCGGAGTAGCGGCTGCCTTCGCTGCCGGTCGGGGCCAGCCATTGCTTTTCCGAGCCCCAGTAGATGTCCTTCTCGGGGTGCCAGATGTCTTCGCGGCCGAAGCCGAAGCCGAAGGTCTTGAGTCCCATCGATTCGTAGGCCATGTTGCCGGCCAGGATCATCAGGTCGGCCCAGCTCAGCTTGTTGCCGTATTTCTTCTTGATCGGCCACAGCAGGCGACGCGCCTTGTCGAGGTTGGCGTTGTCGGGCCAGGAGTTCAGCGGCGCAAAGCGCTGGTTGCCGGTGCCGGCGCCGCCCCGGCCGTCGGCGATGCGGTAGGTGCCGGCCGAGTGCCAGGCCATGCGGATCATCAGGCCGCCGTAGTGACCCCAGTCAGCCGGCCACCAGTCCTGGCTGTCGGTCATCAGGGCCTTGAGGTCGGCTTTCAGCGCTTCGACGTCAAGTGTCTTGACGGCTTCGCGGTAGTTGAAGTCCGCCCCCAGAGGGTTGGTCTTGCTGTCTTGCTGGTGCAGGATGTCCAGGCTCAGCGCCTTGGGCCACCAGTCCAGGTTCGACACGCCGGTCGATGTGGCCCCGCCATGCATGACCGGGCATTTTCCAGCAGTACTCAGGTCTTTGTTGTCCATCTCGGGTTCCTCTTGTTGCGTTATCAACTGAAATGACGCTTCAATTCAGCCGGCGTTTGGCTGCACGGCAATGAAGATCATCAGTTGATCGAACTATAACTTTGAGCCCGGTATTTCTGGAAGGCAGCGGCCGCAATTAGGAACAAACGATTTAATCAAGACGATAGAAATTCACCATGAATGAAAATAAAGTCAACGGCGTGACTCACAATTATCTATTGTTGTGCACAAGTTCGAGCTTTGGGATTCAGTCGCTTGTCAGCAGTCTCCGGGCCACGCGCTCGCCAGCCCCGCCAGCGACTGCAGCAGCGCCAGCCCGAGCGGCCAGTCGCCATGACCGCTGTCGACGTTGATGTGGCCGGCCTCCTGCAGGCGCACGAACTCGCTGCCCCAGGCCCGGGCATAGGCCCCGGCCAGCCGCGCCGGGCAGAACGGGTCGTTGCTGCTCGCGACCACGATGCTCGGATAGGGCAGGGCCTGGTAGGGCACGGGCGCGAAGTCGGCCAGCACACCGCGGCGCTCGGGGTCGGCCGGCGCGACCAGCAGCGCGCCCTGAATGCGCAGCGCCACCTCGTGCGGCAGATGCACGGTCGTGATGCAGCCCAGGCTGTGTGCCGCCAGCACCAGCGGGCCTTCTATCGCCAGGATGGTTTCGGACAGGCGCTCGACCCAGGCCCGCTTCAGCGGCGAGACCCAGTTGTCCTGCACCACGCGCTGCACCCGGGGCAGCTGCTCGGTCCACCGGGTCTGCCAATGACCTGGACCCGAGTCGCGCCAGCCCGGAACGATGACGACGGTCGGGAGCTTGGCCATGGTTCAGATCCTTCGCCGGCACTCAGACGCTGTACTGCACCGATGCGAACGCGACCGGCTCGAAACCCGGCTTGACGGCTAAGCGCAAGCCCTCGTGCAGCAGGATATGGACGGCGTCATCGAGCCGGTCCTGGATCTCGTCGCCGATCCGGTAGCTGCCGTCCTCGTCCTTCGGGATCTGGCTGTCCGAGGCGTAGACCCCGGGCAGGATATGTTTGGCGCCGAGCGACTGCAGCACCGGGCGCAGCGCGTAGTCGAGCGCGAGCATGTGGTGCGGGCTGCCGCCGGTGGCCAGCGGCAGCACCACCTTGCCCTTCAAGGCGGTCTGCGGCAGCAGGTCGAGAAAGACCTTGAGCACGCCGCTGTAGGCGGCCTTGTAGACCGGGGTCGCGACCACCAGCGCCGAGGCCGACTCGACCTGGGCGATGGCGCGCTTGATGCTCGCGTGATTCCAGTCGGCCAGCAGCAGCGCCTGCGGCGACAGGTCGCGGATCGGCAGCCGATCCAGGTGCAGGCGACGCGGTCCGGCCTGCTCCTGCAGGCGCTGCTGCACGGCATCGAGCAAGGCGGCCGAGCGCGAATGTTCCGACGGACTACCGGCGATCAATAACACGGACATGATGATTTCCTCTGGTGAAAGTGGGGTGCGGTTTCGGGCGGCGAGCTGGCTCAGATCGCCCAGCGCAGCGCGTGCGCCGGCAGCCAGGACGGCTCGGGCGCGGGTGTATCGATCTCGGGCAGTTGCAGCACGCGGTCCAGGATGCGTTTCTCGGTCGCGGCAAAGGCGGCATCGCCGCGCGAACGCGGTCGCGCCAGGTCGATGCGTTCGTCGAGCGCGATCTCGCCGTTCTCGATCAGGATCACGCGGTCGGCCAGCGCGACCGCCTCCTGCACGTCATGCGTGACCAGCAGCGCGGTAAAGCCGCTGCGGCGCCACAGGCCTTCGATCAAGGCGTGCATCTCGATCCGGGTCAGCGCATCGAGCGCGCCCAGCGGCTCGTCGAGCAGCAGCAGGCGCGGCTGGTGCACCAGCGCGCGTGCCAGCGCCACGCGCTGGCGCTGGCCGCCCGAGAGCTGGGCCGGCCAGTCCTGCAGCCGCTCTGCCAGACCGACCTGGGCCAGCACGCGCTCGGCGTCGGCGCGCCGCTCGGGCGGCAGGCCCAGCGCCACGTTGTCGAGCACACGCTTCCAGGGCAGCAGGCGCGCCTCCTGGAACATGATGCGGGTGTCGTCGCGCCGCTGCCTGGCGCTCACGCCATCGATCAGCAGCTCGCCGCTGCTGGCCTCATCAAGACCGGCCACCAGGCGCAGCAGCGTGCTCTTGCCGCAGCCGCTGCGCCCGACGATGGCGATGAATTCGCCGGGCGCCACATTCAGGTTGTTGTGGCGCAGCACCTCGCGCGGGCCAAAGCGCTTGCCGAGCTGGCGCAGTTCCAGGCGCACGCCGCCGGCTGCAGTTGTCTTGTCAGTCATGGAGTATCTCCGTAGCGGTCTCGTCACTGATAGCCTGGGTGCCAGCGCAGCCAGTAGCGTTCGAGGCCGCGCGCGAACAGATCGGCGAGCTTGCCCAGCAGCGCATAGAGCAGGATGCCGACCAGCACGATGTCGGTCTGCAGGAACTCGCGCGCGTTCATGGTCAGGTAGCCGATGCCGGCCTGGGCCGAGATGGTTTCGGCCACGATCAGGATCACCCACATCAGCCCGAGCGAGAAGCGCAGGCCGACCAGGATCGACGACAGCGCGCCCGGCAGCACGACCTGGGTATAGAGGCCCCAGCGGCTCAGGCCGTAGGTGCGGCCCATCTCGATCAGGCCCGGGTCGACATTGCGGATGCCGTGGAAGGTGTTGATGTAGATCGGGAAGAAGACCGAGACCGCGATCAGGAACAGCTTGGCCATCTCGTCGATGCCGAACCACAGGATCACGAGCGGGATCAAGGCCAGTGCCGGAATGTTGCGGATCATCTGGATCGTCGAGTCGAGCAGCGTCTCGAGCCAGCGCACCGATCCGGTCAGCAGGCCCAGCACCAGGCCCAGGCCGCCGCCGACCGCCAGGCCGACCAGGGCGCGCCCGGCGCTGATCTTGACATGGGTCCAGAGCTCGCCCGAAACGGCGAGCTGCCAGGCGGCCCGGCCGACCTCGAGCGGGGCCGGCAACACGCGGTTCGAGATCCAGCCGCGCGCCGCGGCCCATTGCCACAGGACGATCAGCAAGACGGGAAGCAGCCAGGGCAGCAATTGCCGACCGAGCTGGGCCAGTGAGCTGCCCAACAGGGAGCTGGAGAAACCCGTCGGGAAATTCCCGGCGGTCGGTTCCTTGAGTGGGGCGGAGGCGGTAAGACTCATATAGGTATTCCTCTTTTCCGAGCTTGGCTCATGACACCGTTCAGTTCAGGTTGACCGGGGCGGCGTGCCGCAGGTTGAGCGGTCTGGGGATCAGCTTGAGGTCGAAGAAGGTGTCGGCGATCGCCTGCTGCTCGGCCAGCAGCTCCCCGGTGACCGGCACCACGCCAAAGCTGGTGCGGCTGATCCAGAGCTCGGTGATCGCACGGTCCAGGCCCAGGATCTTCGACAGCTCCTGCGCGGCGGCGGACTTGTTCCTGGCGGCCCAGCGGTCGATCTGGTCGATTTCCTCCAGCGCGATGCGCAGCAGGTCGGCGTTGTGGGTGGCGAACTCGCGCGCGCTGAAGAAATACCAGCGGTTGCTGACCACGCCCGTTCCGTCGGCCAGAACCCGAGCGCCCAGGGTCTTTTCGGCTGCGGCCAGGAAGGGGTCCCAGATCGCCCAGGCATCGACCGCACCGCGCTCGAACGCGGCGCGCGCGTCGGCCGGCGGCAGGAAGATCGGCTGCACGTCGCCGTATTTGAGGCCGTGCTTCTCGAGCAGCTTGGCGATCAGGTACTGCACATTCGAGCCCTTGTTGAACGCGATCTTCTTGCCCTTGAGATCGGCCACGCTGCGGATCGACGAGTCCTTGGGCACCAGGATCGCCTCGAGCTTGGGGCGCGGGTTGCTGGCACCGACATAGACCAGCGGCGCGCCCGCGGCCTGGGCAAAGATCGGCGGCGCTTCGCCGACATCGCCGAAATCGATCGAGCCGACATTGAGCGCCTCGAGCTGCACCGGACCGGCCGTGAATTCCGACCAGGTCACGCTGGCACCGAGCGCAGCCAGGCGTTTTTCCAGCGTGCCGCGCGCCTTGAGGATCGAGAGCCAGCCCTTTTGGTAGCCGATGCGCAGCACCCGGGGCGACTTGGTGGCAGCGGTCTGCGCCAGCGCGCTGCCGCCGACGCCCAGGGCGCTGGTGGCGGCGAAGGTCTTGAGCAGAAGACGGCGTTGCAGGTTCTTGATGGACGACATGGTATTTCCTTGTTTGGCCTGTGCTCTATTCGGAGCCGGGGCCTGTGAGCGAATGAAGGAATCATCCGCGACGCCCCTTGGTTGGCAAACGAAGAAAAACAAATCTCCAAATTACAAAAACGAGCAAATTCCACTGAGCTATCGCAATAGCCCGATCAGCTGCAATCGCTTTTCTGTCAATGGCTGGATTGATGCCACTGCTCGGACGCACCGATGCCTGCCGCGAAAGACCAGCTCTTCTGATCCGGCCGCGGCAGCCTTGGGCTGCCAGCGCCGATGGCTAGCCCGGCCTGTGCAGCTTGGCGAGGAACTGCTGCGCCCGCGCCGACTCCGGCTGCGAGAAGAAGGCCGCCGGCGCAGCCTCCTCGACGATCTGGCCCTGGTCCATGAAGACGATCCGGTCCGCGACCGAGCGCGCAAAGTCCATCTCGTGCGTCACGCAGACCATGGTGATGCCCTGTCCGGCGAGATCGGTCATCACGTCGAGCACCTCCTGCACCATCTCGGGATCGAGCGCCGAGGTCGGCTCGTCGAACAGCAGGATCTGCGGCGCCAGGCACAGCGCGCGCGCAATCGCCACCCGCTGCTGCTGGCCGCCCGAGAGCTGGAGCGGGAACTTGTGCGCCTGCTCGGCGATATGCACCCGCTCGAGCTGGGCCAGCGCCTGTGCCTCGGCCTCGCGCCGCGACAGCCTGGCGACATGGCGCGGCCCCAGCGTCAGGTTGTCGAGCACGCTCAGGTGCGGGAACAGGTTGAACTGCTGGAACACCATGCCGACCCGGCGCCGCACCTGCTGCACCGCGCGTTCATCGGCGTTGTCCTTGGCGCTGCCTTCGGCGCCCAGCGCCACGCCGTCGACGACCAGCCGGCCTTGCTCGAACGGCTCGAGCGCGTTGATGCAGCGGATCAGTGTCGACTTGCCCGAGCCGGACGGCCCGCAGACCACCACGCGCTCGCCGCGCCCGATCTCGAGCTCGATGTCGCGCAGCGCATGGAAATCGCGCCCGTACCATTTGTTGACCCGCTCGAAGCGGATGATGGAAGCGTAGTGGTTGAGCATGGAATGAGAGTCTGCGGGTCAGTCAGCGGGTCAGTCAGCGGGTCAGGGCATGCGCCTGCTGGCGCTCGACCCAGAGGCTGTAGCGCGACATGGCGGCACAGACCACGAAGTAGATGGCGGTAATAAAGCAGTAGCCCTCGATCATGTAGGGGCGCCAGACCGGGTCGCCGCTGAGCGCCAGCCCGAGCGAGCCGGTCAGCTCGTACAGGCTCACGATCGTGATCAGCGAGCTGTCCTTGAAGATCGAGATGAAGCTGTTCATCAGCCCCGGCACCACGGCGCCGAGCGCCTGCGGCAGCACGACCAGGCGCTGGGTCTGCCACCAGCCCAGGCCGATGCTGGCGGCGGCATCGACCTGACCGGCCGGCACCGACTGCAGGCCCGCGCGCACCGTCTCGGCCAGGTAGGCGGCGGCAAACAGCGCGATGCCCAGCAGCACGCGCAGCAGCACGTCCGGCGTCGTGCCGGCCGGCAGGAACAGCGGAAACAGGAAGCTGGCCATGAACAGCACCGAGATCAGCGGCACGCCGCGCACCAGCTCCACATAGCAGGCGCACAGCACGCGGATGGCCGGCAGGCGCGAACGCCGGCCCAGTGCCAGCAGCACCGCCAGCGGGCAGGCCAGCAGGATCGACAGCGTCGCCAGCATCAGCGTCAGCGGCAGTCCGCCCCAGCGCTCGGTCGGGACCGGCGCCAGGCCCGCGAAACCACCGGCCATCAGCGCAAAGAAGGCGGCCCAGACCAGCAGCCAGGCCGGCAGCAGCCAGCGGTTCCAGCAGCGGCGCAGGCCGCTGGCGACGACCAGTGCCAGCAGCAGCCCGCTGGCCAGCACGGGCCGCCAGTGCTCCGGCGTCGGATAGCGACCGAGCAGGATCAGCCGCTGTTTTTCGGCGATCACGCCCCAGCAGGCGCCGCTGCCGCGCGCGGCCTGGCAGGCGTCGGCGTCCGGGCGCCAGACCGCCTGCCACAGCGTCCAGTCGGCCAGTCCGGGCAGCGCCGAAACGGCCCAGGCTAGCAGCGCGAGCGTGGTCAGCGCGTTGAGCCAGCCTCCAAACAGCTCGCGCCGGACCCAGGCCAGCCAGCTATCCTGGCGGACCGGGGCCGCGCGCGCGGGAATCATCGGCCAGACTGCCATGGTCTTAGCGCTCCTTCAAGGCCACGCGGCGGTTGAAGACCGCCATCAGCGCCGCGGTCAGCAGCGACAGCGCCAGGTAGACCAGCATGATGACGGCGATGCACTCGACCGCGCGCCCGGTCTGGTTCAGCGTCGTGTTCGCGATCGAGACCAGATCGGGGTAGCCGATCGCGACCGCGAGCGAGGAATTCTTGGTCAGGTTCAGGTACTGGTTCGTCAGCGGCGGCAGGATCACGCGCAGCGCCAGCGGCCCGGTCACGAGCCGCAGCGTCTGGCGCCGGCTCAGGCCTACGCTTTGCGCGGCCTCGATCTGTCCATGCGGCACCGAGCGCAGCCCTGCGCGCACCACCTCGGCCACGAAGGCGGCGGTGTAGCAGCTCAGCCCGAGGGTGACCGCGATGAACTCGGGCGACAGCGCGCCGCCGCCCTCGATGCCGAAGTCCTGCAGCGCCGGCAGTTGCCAGTGCCAAGCGCTCCAGTCGTTCCAGCCGCCCGCGCCTGTCACCAGGGTCGGGAACGCCAGTCCAGCCTTGCTCAGGAACAGCGCGTCGCGCCAGCTCCAGGCCGCCGCCGAATCAGGCAGATACTCCACCAGCAGCAGATACCAGACCAGCAGCTGCACCAGCAGCGGCACATTGCGAAACAGCTCGACATAGGCCCGGCACAGCGCGCGCAGCAGCCAGTTGTGCGACAGCCGCCCGAGTCCGACCAGCGTCCCGAGCAGCGTGCACAGCAAGATGCCCAACAGCGCCACCCGCAGCGTGTTGAGCAGTCCGACCAGGAAGGCGCGCGCCAGGCTGTCGCCGGCGTCGAAGGCGATCAGCTGCTCGCCGATGTCAAAGCCCGCCGTCTGGCCCAGGAAATCCCAGCCGCTCTGGATGCCGCGCGCGGCCATGTTGACCTGCGTGTTGTGCACCAGCCAGAGCAGGCCTGCCAGCAGCCCGATCAGCGCGAGCGCTTGCCACAGCAGCGCTCGCATGGCAGGACTGCGCCAGGACCAGACCCAGTGCTGGCGGGCGGGTGGCGCGCGGGGCGGAACGGGCGCCCGGAGCGTCACCGCAGCGGCAAGGCGTAGTGCAGGCCGCCGTCGGTCCAGAGGCGGTTCTTGCCGCGCGCCAGGCCGACCGGAGTCTTCTCGCCGACGTTGCGCTCGTAGATCTCGCCGTAGTTGCCGACCGCCTTGATCGCGCGCGCCAGCCAGTCGCGGTCCAGACCCAGCAGCTTGCCGGTGTCCTCGGTCTTGCCGAGCAGACGGCCGACCACCGGATCGGTGCTGTCGGCCTTGAGCTGGTCGACATTGGCCTGGGTGATGCCGTTCTCCTCGGCCTCGAGCAGTCCGTTGACCACCCAGCGCACGATCGCGAGCCACTCGTCATCGCCCCGGCGCACCAGCGGCCCCAGCGGCTCCTTCGAGATCAGCTCGGGCAGGATCAGGTGCTCCTTCGGGTCCTTGGCATCCTTGGCGCGCACCGAGGCCAGGCCCGAGGTGTCGGTCGTGTAGACCTGGCAGCGGCCAGCGAAATAGGCGGCGTTGGCGGCATCGAACTTGTCGAACACCACCGGCTTCAGGTTGAGCTTGTAAGTGCGCGAGAAATCGGCCAGGTTCTTCTCGGAGGTGGTGCCCGACTGCACGCAGACGGTCGCGCCCTTGAGCTGCTTGGCGCTCTTGACCTTGCTCTTGGCCGGCACCATGAAACCCTGGCCGTCGTAGAAGGCGATCGCGGTGAAGGCCAGCCCCATCGAGGCGTCGCGCGTCAGCGTCACGGTGGTGTTGCGCGACAACACGTCGACCTCGCCCGACTGCAGCGCGGTGAAGCGCTGCTGCGAGGCCAGCGGCACCCACTTGACCTTGTTGGCGTCGCCGAGCAGGGCGGCCGCCACAGCCTTGCCGATGTCGACATCGAGCCCGGTCCAGCGTCCCTGGCTGTCGGCCGCCGAGAAGCCCGGCACGCCGGTGCTGACGCCGACGGCGATCTGGTCGCGCTGCTTGATGGTGTCGAGCGTCTTGCCGGCATGGGCGCTGGTGATGCCCGCGAGGGCCAGGGCCAGGATGGAGAGTCGAATCGGTTTCATCAGAAAACTTTCTCGCGCTGGGCGTTGAAGGGATCAGCGGTTTCAGGTGCTTGCACTATAGCGCCGAAGCCCGGCCTGAGCGGTGACCTTGAAACGGGCCAGCAGATGCACCGAGGCGCGGTCGAAATCAAAGCATCGAATCGAGCGCGAGCGGCGCTTGCGCGTTTCGCGCATAAACACAGGCGGAAAACTTCCTTGGTGCATCGGTGACCCGATCCTAGACTGGGCTCATAGCTCACCGATCCGAACGAAGATGCCATTCCACCATTCAGCCTCCCATCGCCCAGGCACCAAACTGCCAACGCTTTCGTCCCTGGCGCAGATCGAGCAGGCCACCGAGGCGCTGGCGCAGGCGCTCGCTGCCAATGCCATCGAGCGCGACCGCGCGGGCGGCCACGCCGCCGCCGAGCGCGAGCTGATCCGCGCCAGCGGCCTGCTCGATCTCACGACGCCGCGCGCCTACGGCGGCTGGGGCCAGTCCTGGGAAACCTTCTATGCCAGCCTGCGCCGCATCGCGCAGGCCGACAGCTCGCTGGCGCATCTCTACGCCTTCCACCACCTGCAGGTCGCGACCATCCTGCTCTATGGCAGGCCAGAGCAGCACGAATTCTTCCTGCGACACACGGTCGAGCGGCGCCTGTTCTGGGGCAACGTGCTGAACCCGAATGACAAGCGCGCGCTCGCGATCGAGGATGGCGAGGGCTGGCGTATCAGCGGTCCCAAGAGCTATTGCTCGGGTTCGGTCGGCTCCGACCACCTGACCTTCTCGGCCTGGCACGAGCCGAGCCAGAGCCTGCTGATCGGCGCGCTGCCAAGCGACCGCGCCGGCCTCTCGATCCGCGCCGACTGGGACGCCTTTGGCCAGAAGCAGACCGACAGCGGGACCGTGATCTTCGACCAGGTGCGGTTGCAAGCGCATGAAGTGCTGGTGCGCCCAGCCGAGGTACTGGCCGATCTCGCGGCGCAAGCCATCGACCAGGCGCTGGCGCTGGGCGACGCCGTCACGGCCGCCGACCGCGGCCGGGTGGCAATCGCGGTCGCCGAGGCCAAGGCCGTCGCGCACCGCGCCGCGGTCGAGGTCAGCAGCCAGATCTTCGAGCTCACGGGCGCCAGTGCGACCTCGTCGCGCTTCGGACTCGACCGCTTCTGGCGCAACGCGCGGGTGCACACCCTGCACGACCCGATCGACTACAAGCTGCGCGACCTCGGCCGCCATGCGCTGACCGGCAGCTTCCCCGAACCCACTTCGTATTCCTGAATCCCCATCTTCCTTCGAAAGGTCATTCCATGAGCCTCGACATCTTCTGGTTCCTGCCCACCTCGGGCGACACCCGCTACCTCGGCAAGTCCGACTTCGGCCGTCCCGCGACCAACGACTACATGAGGCAGATCGCCGTCACGGCCGAAAGCCTGGGCTACGACGGCCTGCTGATCCCGACCGGCAGCTCCTGCCTCGACCCCTGGGTGACGGCGGCCAGCCTGATTCCCGTCACCCAGCGCATCAAGCTGCTGGTGGCGCTGCGCACCTCTGTCAGCGGGCCGACCGCCTCGGCGCGCCAGGCCGCGACGCTGGACCAGGCGCTCAAGGGCCGGCTGCTGCTCAACGTGGTGCCGGGCGGCGACGCGACCGAACTCGCCGCTGAGGGCGTCCACCTCGCGCACGACGAACGCTACGAGGTCGCCGACGAATACCTGACCGTCTGGCGCCAGCTGCTGCAGGGCGAAACGGTCGACTTCGACGGCAAGCATTTCCAGATCGAGGGCGCGAAGAACTACTTCCCGCCGGTCAGCCAGCCCTATCCGCCGCTGTATTTCGGCGGCTCCTCGCCGGCCGCGCACGAGCTGGCTGCCAAGCATGTCGATGCCTACCTGACCTGGGGCGAGCCGCCCGCCGCCGTGGCCGAGAAGATCGCCGACGTGCGCGCGCGCGCCGCCAAGCATGGCCGCACGGTGCGCTTCGGCGTGCGGCTGCAGGTCATCGTGCGCGAGACCAACGAGGAAGCCTGGGCTGAAGCCGAGCGCCTGATCAGCAAGCTGACCGACGAGGACATCCAGGCCGCGCAGGCCAACTTCGCCAAGATGGACTCGGTCGGCCAGAAGCGCATCACCGAGCTGCACGGCGGCGACCGCAACAAGCTCGAGATCAGCCCCAACCTCTGGGCCGGCGTCGGCCTGGTGCGCGGCGGTGCCGGCACGGCGCTGGTCGGCGACCCCGAGACGGTGGCCGCGCGCCTGAAGGAATATGTAGACCTCGGCGTCGACAGCTTCGTGCTGTCGGGCTACCCGCACCTGGAGGAGGCGATCCGCTTCGCCGAGCTGGTGTTCCCGCTGCTGCCCGGCAAGCAGCCGGTCACGCTGCGCGACCAGGCCATTACCGGCGGCGCCTTCGACGTGCGCGCCAGCGCCAGCACCGAACTGAAGAAGGCCGCATGAAGGTGATCGACATGCGTTGCAGGCCGGCCTACCTGCACGACTTCTTCGGCGCCACGCCCGGCAGCGCGGCCAACGAGACCGCGCGCTGGCTCAACCGGCGCGTCGGCACCCGGGGCGACGACGAGCATTACGCGAGATCGCGCACGCCAGAAGGCTTCCTGGCCGAGATCAGCGATGCCGGCCTGAGCCAGGCCGTGGTGGTCGGGCGCCACACGCCCGCGCAGCACCTGCCCAACGACCGCATCCACCAGATCGTGAGTTCGGACACGCGGCTGGTCGGCGTCGGCGCGGTCGATCCGGACCTGCTCGGCGACGCCACGCTGGCCGAGGTCGATCGCATCGTCAATGTGCTGGGTCTGGCCGGCGTCAACCTGGAGCCCGGCTTCGGCACCCCGGCGCGCCATCCGGACGACCGGATGTTCTACCCCATCTACGAACGGCTGTCCGAACTCGGCGTGCCGGTGTTCCTGATGTCGGGGCCGACCACGCCCGACCAGCGCTACAACGACCCGGCACCGCTGGCGCGGGTCGCGGCGGCCTTCCCGCAGCTGCGCATCGTGGCCTACCACGGCTACTGGCCCAATGTGCAGCAGTTGCTCGGGGTGGCTTTCCGGCACCAGAACGTCTACCTGGTGCCCGACATGTACCTGTTCCTGCCGGGCAGCGAGGTACTGGTCCAGGCCGCCAACGGCTTCCTGGCCGACCAGCTGCTGTTCGGTTCGTCCTACCCGTTCCGGCCGATCGGGCAGAGCATCGAGGATGCGCAGCGGCTGGGGTTCAAGGATGGGGTGCTGGAGAAGTTCTTCTACGGCAATGCGAGGAGGGTGCTGGGGAGGGGGTGAGGGCGTGCCTAGGGTTTTGGCTACAGTTTTGGTGAGGGGGTGGTCGGCTGGTGACTGGCAGCAGCCGACCCAAAGCCGCCACAGAAATTTGAAGAAACCTGTCTGTTAATGCCAATAATCAGAGTCGGCTTTGCCAAATATTTCATTCGGCCATCCAAACAATTTCAGCTGTACTTTGAGGTATCTTAACCCATTTTGGCTTTTGTGTTTTCCAGAAGATTCGAAACTCATCTTGCCATTCATCTTCTTTGGATTTTAAAAAATGATTTCTTTGGTGATCGCTGGTATATTCGCAGGCTTTCATTATTCCTTTGCAACCCAGTTGCTTATCTATTTTTCTTCGTGTTTTTTCTATATTTAATATTTTGATGCATGCCTTTTTTCCAAGTCTTCCAGCCGTACTTGTGTTAAAGTGATTGCAAAATGACAGAATTAGGCCATCCTCAGTGTAGTAATTGGCATTAATGAGATCTGGAAGGCGAACCCCATTCGAGTAGTTGCCAGTAAAAGTCAAATTCTTGATGTTTTCAAAATGGTATCCATGCTGTTTGAGGCTGGGAATCGGCATGGCAGATTCATGTATTAAGTTTTCGTCTGGCGTCATAATTCCCTCTCTCAAATTTGACAGGTATGAGCTTGCTGGACTTATTGGTATTTCGCCGCCTTCAATCCATGATTTGACCCAGGTTGGCTCAGTTAGGTATAAAAATACTTCCATTTTTTCCTTTGAAATATAAATTTTCAAGATGAATTGCATTTCATGTGATATTGTTTAGATGGTAATCATTAATCTGATCATGCGGCATAGGCCACTGAATCATGATTGAAATAGGACTTCACCCGCTCCGGGCTGCTGACGAGAAACTGCATGAAGGCGGTGGCCTTCTCCAGCAATCCGCCTGGTGTTCTGCAGCGATTGGCGCTGCGCAACTGCGTCTTGAAGTCCCGGTTGAGATACTCGTCCGGGTTGCTCTGCGGTGCGTAGGGTGGCAGGTAGAACACCTCGATTTCGTGCTCATGTGCCTGTACCCACGCGGCGACCTCCTTCGCATGGTGTGCCCTGAGGTTGTCGAGAATGAGGAAGATCTTGTGGCCTTCGCTGTCTTGCACGAGTCGTTGCATGAAGCCAAGGGTCGTCTCGGTAGTCGCTGCACCTTCAGGGAACTCGAATCGCACCAGGCCCTTGCTGCTGATGGCCGAGATCATCGTCAAGCCAAAACGCTGGCTGGTGGCGGCCAACACCGGCGCATGGCCATAGCCTCGGACCCAGTGACCGTCTTGCGCCACCGCCGTCTCGTCGGCCCAGTAGATGATGCCATCTTCCTGCTTGGCCTTACTGGCGATCAGAGGGGAGACCTCCTGCATCCAGCGCTGCACATCCCAGGGCTTTTGCTCCAGGGCGCAGCGGGTGGGACGCTGGGGCGTGTAGCCCCAGCGTTTCAAGTATTCGCCTACCGTGCGGATCGGCATGTCGACGCCAAACTCCACCTCGATGAGGCCGTGCACGGCCCGACGATTCCACAAGGCAAACGGCAAGCCTCGTGTCGAGGGCACTTGCGAAGTCAGGATCGTGCGCAGCACCCATTCCTGCGGCAGCGTCAAGGTGCGACCCGACAGGTAGGTGCGTCCACGTTTGCGGGATACCAGACCATCATCGCCCTCAGCCGCG
>Ga0208374_1000064_pt1 | contig 76398 bp, 72 predicted proteins | sample RifOxyC3_FD_184037 | JGI IMG/M metagenome (GOLD analysis project Ga0208374, IMG submission 184037) | Groundwater microbial communities from Rifle, Colorado - Rifle Oxygen_injection C3 (SPAdes) | ecosystem: Environmental > Aquatic > Deep subsurface > Groundwater | place: Rifle, Colorado, USA...
GGGTAGCAAATCCTTGATGCGCACCCACTGATCGTCGCGCAACGCATATCTTCTGGTCATGCGCCTTCATCTGGGTTCTCTCCCGCAGGCTTCAAGTCCAACCTTGTTGATTGATGACACGCCCTAGCGTGTGTCTGGTCGAGACGTAGGGCATACCGCCGGGCGATGTGCCGCAGGGAGCCTGTAGCTGACCCTAGATAGACCAGGAATCGATAACCGATCAAAGTGCGACCAGAAGCCCGTCGGGTGATGGCCCGCGTCACGTAGCGCGGATCCAGCCGATCGAAGGGATCAAACAGTGCGGCGCACAAAAAAAACACCCGTCGCTTTGGGCGACGGGCGTCATGTATTGGAGCGGGATAAGAGACTCGAACTCTCGACCTATACCTTGGCAAGGTATCGCTCTACCAACTGAGCTAATCCCGCATCTGAATTTGGCTCCTCGACCTGGGCTCGAACCAGGGACCTACGGATTAACAGTCCGGCGCTCTACCGACTGAGCTATCGAGGAATCTACCCGTGACGATGGTGTCATCACAGGCATCAGTATCAAATTTTTGGCTCCTCGACCTGGGCTCGAACCAGGGACCTACGGATTAACAGTCCGGCGCTCTACCGACTGAGCTATCGAGGAACAGCCTTGAATTATAGCCAGGTTTTTGCGGTTGTTGCAGCGTGGCTCAAATTTTCTGCAGTGCCTCCCAGCGCTGCAGCAGCGCGGCGGCGCTGGCCTCGGGTTGTTCGGCGCCGGTGATGGCACGCACGACCGCGACCGAGCCGACGCCGCTGGCGGCGATCTCAGGCAGCTGTTCGGCGCTGATGCCACCGATCGCGACCAGGCTGCGCGTGCGCATCAGCCGCGCGTAGGCCTGCAGCCGGCCCGTGCCCTGCGGCGGCGTGACCATGGCTTTCAGCGTGGTCGGGAACACCGCGCCCAGCGCCAGGTAGCTCGGGTTGACCGCGTCGGCGCGCAGCATTTCAGCGTAGCCGTGCGTGCTGAGTCCCAGCCGCAGGCCGGCGTCGCGGATCTCGCCCAGTTCGGCCGCCGACAGTTGGTCGAGGTCTTCCTGGCCCAGGTGCACGCCGTAGGCGCCAGCCGCGATGGCTTCGCGCCAGTGGTCGTTGATGAACAGCAGGCTGGCCGTTCCCTGCACGGCGGCGACCGCGGTGCGGATCTCGGCGCGCACGGCGGCGCCATCCTGCGACTTGAAGCGCAGCTGCACCGTCGGCAGGCCGGCGCGTGCCATGCGGCCGACCCATTCGGCGCTGGGCAGCACCGCGTAGAGGCCGAGCTCGTGCGGGCAGGGGGCAAAGGCCGGGCCCGCCACGCCCTGGCCTGGTTGTTCGGCGATGCCGAAATCCAGCGGGTCGCAGGGCCAGCACTCAGCGGCGAAGCGGCCGGTGCGTTCGCTCTGGCGTTGCCAGGCGCTTGCCACTACCTCGGCATCGGTCGGGATGAAGCCGAGCCGGCGCGCGGCGGCGTAGCAGACCGCGTAGGGGCTGGCGTCGGCAGGAACAGCCTGCCGATCGGCGTTGCTGTCCAGGCCGAGCGCGGCGTGGTGCCGCAAGATCTGCTGCATCAGTTCGAGGGGGGTACTCATGGCGGACTCAGGGCTGGTGCCAGAAGGGGGTGCCGAGCACCGGGGTGCTGGGCTGGGCGGCGTCCTGCGCGGTCATCGCGCCGGCCAGGAAGGCGCTGCGGCCGGCCTGCACCGCGTCGGCAAAGGCGCCGGCCATGGTGACCGGTTCTTGCGCCAGCGCGACCGCGGTGTTGAGCAGCACCGCGTCATAGCCCCATTCCATCACCTGGCAGGCATGCGAGGGCAGGCCCAGGCCGGCATCGACGATCAGCGGTACGTCGAGGCGCTCGCGCAGCGTGCGCAGCGCATAGGGGTTGATCGGGCCGCGGCCGGTGCCGATCGGCGCCGCCCAGGGCATGACGGCCTGGCAGCCGATGTCGACCAGGCGCTGGCACAGCACCAGGTCGTCGGTGCTGTAGGGCAGCACCTTGAAGCCGGACTTGATCAGGCGCTCGGCGGCCTCGACCAGGTTCAGCGTGTCGGGCTGCAGCGTGTAGTCGTCGCCGATCAGCTCGAGCTTGATCCAGTCGGTCTCGAACACCTCGCGCGCCATTTCGGCGGTGGTGATGGCTTCCTGCAGGCTGTGGCAGCCGGCGGTGTTGGGCAGCACCGGCACGCCCATCTTCTTGAGCAGCGGCCAGAAGCCCTGGCTGGCGTCGAGGCCGCTGGCACCCTGGCGCCGCAGCGAGGCGGTCAGCATGCAGGGCTGGCTGCGCGCCACGGCGGCTTCAAGCACGGCGGGCGAGGGGTAGCGCGAGGTGCCCAGCAGCAGTCGGCTGGCGAAGGTCTCGCCGTAGAGGACCAGCGGGTCTTGGATGGAGGCGGCTGTGGTCATGGTCTTGATCGGAGTTTGGGGTGGGCAGGGGCTGCGGCCGCAGGGGGCTACTCAGCCGCCGGTCACGGGAGCGATGATTTCGATCTTGTCGCCTTCGGCCAGCGCCGTCTGGGCGTACTGGCCGCGCGGCACGAAGCGCAGGTTGAGCGCGGCGGCGAACGGGCCGCTGGCGGAAATGGCTTGCACCGCGTCGGCCAGGGTGGCGTGGTCGGGCAGCTGGTGGACCTGGTTGTTGATGAGGACTTGCATGTTGGGAGTCAGGCCGGGGTGGCGGCCAGGGTGGTGAAGCGCAGCTGCAGCTGTTCGGCCAGCTCGGTGCTGCCTTGCTGCATCCATTCGAGCACGGCGTCGAGCATGGCCGGCGAGATCATGAAGCCATGCCGGTACAGGCCGTTGACCTGCAGCACGCGCGGTGCGACCTCATGCACCGCCGGCAGGTTGTCGGGCAGGGTCGGGCGGCAATGTGCGCACAGTTCGAGGATACGCCCCTCGCCAAAGCCGGGGTGGACCGCGTAGGCGGCGCTCAGGAGCTCGAGCGTCGAGCGCACGCTGGCCGGGCTCATGTCGTCGCTCTCGATCTCGGTGGCGCCGATCACGAACACATGGTTTTCCTTCGGTGCGATGTAGATCGGGTAGCGCGGGTGCAGCAGCCGGGTCGGGCGCTGCAGCGTGACATCGGGCGCGTGCAGGCGCACGACTTCGCCGCGCACGCCGCGCAGGGCTTGCGGTGCCTGCCAGTCGGCGCGCGCGCCCAGGCCGCGGCAGTCGAGCACCCAGCCGCCCTGGTCGGCCTGGATGTCCTGCGCCTGTTCCAGCGTCAGCGCGGTATTCCATTCGATGCTGATGCCGCGCGCGGCCAGTGAATCGACCAGTGCCGCCAGCAGCTGGCGGTTGTCGAGCTGGCCTTCCTCGGGCAAGTAGAGGCCCTGGTGGAAGCGCTGCGCCAGCGTAGGCTCGAGTTCGGCCAGGCCCTGGCCGTCGAGTCCGCGCGGCTTGGGCAGCTCGGGCAGGGCGCGGCCGGTCTGGGCCAGCAGGCCCGAGAAGCGCTGCGCCTCGTGCGCGTCCTGGCGGTGCCAGACGATCAGCGTGCCGCTGCGCTGGAAGTAGACCGGGCGCGTCAGGCTGGCGATCAGCTGCGGCCAGCGCGTCAGCGCGTACTGGCCCATCGCGACCACGCTGGGCTCGGTGATGGCGGATTCGGCCAGCGGCGCCAGCATGGCGGCGGCGACCCAGGCCGCGGCACCGCTGCCGTCGGGCTGGCCGGCATCGACGAGGCGGACCGGGTGGCCGGCCTGCGCCAGCGACAGCGCGAGCAGGCGGCCCATCAGGCCGGCGCCGAGCACCAGCACGGGCGGTTGCGATTGGACGGATTCAGGCATGGCGACACTCCTTCTGGACCAGAGAACAGGCAGCGCCCGGGCGCTGCGGGATAATTTTGCGATGAGCCAAGATTCCACTCTTCATTACGCACGCGTCCTGACCATTGCCGGCAGCGATTCCGGCGGCGGCGCCGGCATCCAGGCCGACCTCAAGACCTTCGCCGCGCTGGGCTGCTACGGCATGAGCGCGATCACGGCGCTGACGGCGCAGAACACGGTCGGCGTGCGCGCGATCCACGGCGTGCCGGCCGCCTTCCTGAAGGAGCAGATCGCCGCCGTGATCGAGGACATCGGCGTCGATGCGGTCAAGATCGGCATGCTGCATGCACCCGAGATCGTCGAGGTGGTGGCCTGGGCGATCGATCATTACCGGCTGCAGCAGGTGGTGCTGGATCCGGTGATGGTCGCGACCAGCGGCGATGCGCTGATCCGGCACGAGACCATTGCCTCGCTGGTGTCCGAGCTGTTTCCGCGTGCGACGCTGGTCACGCCCAACCTCGACGAGGCCGCGCTGCTGCTGGGCCGTCCGGTGCGCGAGGTGGCCGACCTCGACGCCGCCTGCGCTGATCTGCTGGGCCTGGGCGCCAAGGGCGTCCTGCTCAAGGGCGGACATCTGGGTGGGGACGAGCTGACCGACCTGCTGGCGCGTGCCGACCAGCCCGCCGACCAATGGCTGCGCCTGAGCGGGCCGCGCATCGCGACGCGCAACTCGCATGGCACCGGTTGCACCTTGTCGTCTGCCATCGCGGCCCATCTGGCGCTGGGCCTTGAGCTGGCCGAGGCGGTCCAGGCGGCGCACTCCTATATCCGTGGCGCGATCGCCGCTGGCGCCCAGGTGCAGACCGGCCAGGGCCACGGGCCGCTGAACCACGGCTACGCCCCGCTGCCGATGCGGCTGCTGCGCGCGTAGGGCTGAGTCGCTCGCGTGCTTCATGACATCACCAGGCCGCCGTCGACGATCAGGGTCTGGCCGGTCATGAAGCGGCTCCAGTCCGAGGCCAGGAACAGCACCGGGCCGGTCACGTCATCCGGCGTGGCGACTCGTCCCAGCGGGGTGCGCGCGATGATCTGGTCCTTGACCGCCTCGCGAGTGGCGCGGCTGGACTCGGTCGGGCTGACCAGTCCGGGTGCCACGCAGTTGACCCGTATCCCCAGGCTGCCGAGCTCGCTGGCGAGCTGGCGGCTGAAGCCGATCAGCGCCGCCTTGGCCGTCGCGTAGTCGTGGTAGGGCAGGCTGGGCTGCTGCACCAGGTCGGTCACGAGGTTGACGATGCTGCCCTGCAGCCGCTGGCGCATGGCGGGCAGCACGGCCTGGCACAGCTGATAGCTGGCCTGGACCGCGCCGTCGAACTGGCTCTGGTAGGCGTCCCAGGGGGTTTCCCAGAAGCGGGCGCGGGTTTCCGGGTCGAAGTGATACGGTGCGAAGGCGTTGTTGACCAGCACATCGATGCGTCCGGTCAGCGCCAGCACCTCGTCGACCATGGCGCGCACGGCGGCGGGGTCGCGCACATCGGCGGCAATCGCCCAGGCCGGCACACCGTGCGACTCGCAGCGCGCCACCACTTCGCGCGCTGCATCGGCGCGTTCGCGGTAGTTGACCACCACCATCGCGCCTTCGCGCGCGAAGGCCTCGGCGATCGCGGCGCCGATGCCCCGGCTGGCGCCGGTCACCAGCACCACCTGCTGCTCGAACGCCCGCTTCATGGCTTGATCGGCAGCAGGTCGGCTCCGACGATGCTGGACACCGCGATCTCGCGCGACAGCACGCCCAGCTCGCGGTAGACCTGCAGCCCGCGCTGCAGCATGGCGCTGTCGAGGCTGCCCAGGCCCTTCTTTTGCGTCAGCGCCGAGATGCTCGACGCATTGCGCAGCTTGATCACTTCCAGGTTGATAGCCTCGTTCTGGCCGTCAATGGCGACGCGGGTCGCCAGGCGGGCGGCTTCCTCGGGGGTGCGCATCATCCATTGCGCGCTGTCGCGAAAACCCGTCAGGAAGCGGCGCAGCAGCGCCTTTTGCTGCTGGTAGGTCTCCTCGCGCACCACCAGCAGGTCGCTGCTGAGGTTGAGCTGCTGGCGCACCTCCATCACGTTGACCTCACCCAGGCCGCGCTGGCGCCCGACCAGCAGGCCGGTATCGGTGGCGGCGGTGGCATCGACCTGGCCCTGCATCAGCGGTGCGAAGTTCAGCAGGCCGGTCGGCACCAGCGTGATGTCGGCTTCGCTCAGGCCTGCCGAATGCAGCAGCACCTGCAGGTTCTGCCGCGTGCCACTCGACAAGCTGTAGACGCCGACGCGCTTGCCCTTCAAGTCGGCCGGCTTGGTGATGTTGCGCGACTTGAGCGACACCACGTTGAAGACGTTTTGCGGGTAGACGTCGTAGATCGCGCGCAGCTTTTCACCCTTGTCGAGCGCGGCAAACAGCGAGCCCGGATCGGTGAAGGCGACATCGGCTTGGCCGCTCAACAGGTTGCGCAGCGCGTCGCCACCGCCGGCGCCGGGCAGGTAGCTGAATTCGATGCCCTGGGCGCGGAAGAAGCCCTTGTCGGCCTCCACCAGCAGGTTCGTGATCTCCGAGATCGGCTTGCTCCAGCCGGCCAGCACCACCTTGTCGAGCGGCTGGCCCTGGGCCTGCGCCAGATTGACCAGGCCGCCCAGCGGGACGAGGCCGCTGGCCAGTCCGCCCACGGCCAGATAACGTGCCAGACCGTGGGCCAGTTCGCGTCGTGAAAGCTTGTGCATCAGAGTATTCCTTGGGTTGAAAAACCAGTGTGTGTCAGTCAATGCCAGCGTCGCTCCAGCGCGCCGAGCAGGGCGTAGGACGTGATACCGAGCGCCGCGATCAGCGCCAGCGCGGCGAACATCAGCGCGGTGTCCATCGAGCCCTGGGCGCCGATGATGACCGCTCCCAGGCCATGGCTGGCGCTGATGAATTCGCTGACCACGGCGCCGACCCAGGCCAGCACCAGTGCCACGCGCAGGCCGGCGGCCAGGGTATGGCGGCCGGCCGGCAGTTGCAGCCGCCACAGGGTCTGCCAGCGGCTGGCACCCAGCGCGCGGAACAGTTCGAGCTGGCGTTCGTCGGTCTGATCGAGCGCGCCCAGCGTGTTCTCGAGCAGCGGGAAGAAGCAGATCAGCGCCGTCATCACCACCGTCGGTAGCAGGCCGAAGCCGAACCAGACGATGAACAGCGGCGCCAGCGCCAGCTTCGGTGTCACCTGGCTCAGCACCAGATAGGGAGTGAGCCAGCGGCGCAGGCACCGGCTTTGTCCGAGCAAGAGGCCGCAGCCAAAGCCCAGCGCAGCGCCCAAGGCCAGCCCCAGGCCGACCGACAGCAGGGTCTGGGCCAGATGCGGCCACCAGTAGCCGGTCGCAAAACCCTGCCCGAGCGCGCGCGCGATCTGCGACGGCGCCGGCAGCACCAGCGCCGACAGCTGCCACCAGCCAGTCGAGAGTTCCCAGGCCAGCAGCAGGCCCAGGCCAAGCGCGATCGAAATGCCGGCATCAAGCAGGCGCTTCATCGCGTGCGCTCCAGTTGCCGGCGCAGGTGGGCGCATTGGGCATGGAAGCTGTCCGCGTCGCGCCAGTCGGCGCTGCGCGGGCGCTCGGCGCCAACCTGCAACGGGGCCTGCAGTCGGCCCCGGTCCAGCAGGCTGACCTGGTCGCCCAGGAAGGCCGCTTCGCTCAGGTCATGGGTCACGAACAATACCGTGCTGCCTTGTTCGGCGCAGACCGCCAGCAGGTCCTGCTGCAGCTCCTCGCGCGTCAGCGCGTCGAGCGCGGCAAAGGGTTCGTCCATGCACAACAGCGCGGGCTGTTGCATCCAGGCGCGCGCCACGGCGACCCGGCTTTGCTGGCCGCCCGACAGCTGCGAAGGCCGGCGCTGCGCCTGCTCCGCCAGCCCCAGTCGCTGCAGCCAGTGCTGGGCCAGTTCTCGGTCTGCTTGGGTCACGCGCCGGTTCAGCGAAATCGGCAGCAGCACGTTGTCGAGCACGCTGAGCCAGTCGAGCAGGGTCGGGCGCTGGAACACGAAGGCGACCTCGCGCAGCGGGCCGCGCACCGGTTCGCCGCGCCACAGCACCCGGCCGCTGGTCGGCAGCAGCAGGCCGGCGGCGAGCTTGAGCAGGCTGGTCTTGCCGCAGCCGCTGCGGCCCAGCAGGCAGTGGAATTGCCCGGCGGCCAGCTGCAGGTCGATGCCGTGCAGCACCGGCTGCCCGTCCGCATAGGCAAAGCCGATCTGCTCAAGGCGCAACAGGGGCGTCGCTTCAGATTTCATAGTCAGTCAGGCGTTCGGCCAGCGCTTCGGCCGAGGCTTCCAGATCGACCAGTGTCACCAGGTCGAGCAGGCTCGGGCGGCCGTCGTTGTGCCAGCCCGGCGCTGGCTGTGCCATCTGGCCGATGGCGCTCAGGCGCGTGACACCCACCGCGGCCAGCTGGCCGGCCAGCGCCTGCAGCTGCTCCGGTGCCACGGCCAGGCCCGCGCTTTGCAAGTAGCGCCGCTGCGGGGCCAGACAGGCCGGCAACTGGTCCAGGCTGTCGAGTGCCACCACCTGCACGCAGCGGTGCAGCGGGCCCGGCGCGATCGGGGTGGCCTGGTCGCGGTAGACCACGTTCCAGCTGTGCTCCGGGTGGCCCAGCAGCTGCACGCTGGCGTCGTCGAATGCTGCCCATTCCAGGCTGCTGCGCCATTGCGCGATCTGCGCCGCTTCCGCCAGGCCGGGCTGCGGGCGTGGGAACTTGGCTTGCAACTGCTGCAGCCCGGCCGCCAGCCGTTGGGCGAATTCCTGCGGCGTGACCTGGCCGCCGCGCTCGACGTAGAACAGCTGGGGCGAGTAGCAGCCCTGCTGCTCGTGCCGGACCAGGTCATCGGCGGCCAGCCGGGCGATGGCTGGCGCACGGCCCGCGCTGAGCGCGCAGCGGCCGACGACGCCAAAGCTCAGCTTGTGGCCGTGCGGCAGGAAGCGCACGCCGGGCGGCATCTGCGCCTGCAGGTCGCGCAAGGCCGCATCGCCGCCATAGGCCAGCACGGTATCGGCCTGTTGCCAGACGGCGCGCGGGGTCTGGCTGTCCTGCCGGTCCCACCACAGCACGGCGACGGCGGCGCCCAGGCGCGGCTCCAGCCGGGCCAGGGTCTGGGCGAACACGGTGGCAAACACCGGTTCGCCGGCCGAGACCTTGCCGATATTGCCGGCCTTGGCCAGCAGGCCGCAGACCAGGCTCCAGAGCGGCAGGCCCGGCACATTGCCGGCCCAGACATGGGCCAGCAGGTCGGGGCCTTCGGCATGGGTCCAGCCGCCGGTCACGCGCGGCTCGAAGCCGTCGAGCAGCGCCGGGTTGCCGAGGTCCTCGACCAGGAAACGCTGCAGCTGCAGCGCGCGGAAGGTGCGCAGCGTGGGGCCCAGGTTGACCCGGATCATCTCGGGCGAGAAGCCGGTGCTCAGCGGCAGCCAGCGCAGCAGCAACTGATGTTCAGGCGAGGCCGGGGCGAGCAGCTGCTGGATCACGCGGTCGATGGCTTGCACGATGTCGCGCACCGGCAGCGCGCGCAGGCCTTGGCGGCCCGGGCCGCTGACCTGCTCGCACAGCGCCTGCAGTTGATCCGGCGTTAGCGCCGCTACCTCGAAGGCATGACCCGCCGGCAGCTGTGGCGCCGGCAGCTCGCGCCAACTCAGGCCAGCGGCATCGAGCCCCGGCAGATGGCCGACCCGGAACCGCTCGATTGTCATGGGCGCGCGGCCTGGACGAAGGATTCGACCGCCAGCGAGCAGCCCTTGGCCTGGGCGCCCTCGGCGCGCCCGAGCAGCTGGAAGCCGTCGGGTCCGACGATGCCGACATCCTCGGTCAGGATGCTGAGCACCGAGTTGTAGTTGGCCAGATCGGTATGCACCAGGATGCCGCGCTCGCCGTCGGGCACTGAAGCGCCAGTCAGCGGGTCGATGGCACGGGTGCGCATCCAGTGCGGGCCGCGCTTGACCGAGGGCACGACCGCGTTGCCACGGTCGTAGAACTGGGTGCTGAGCTCGGTCATGCCGTACATGTTGATGCAATGCTCGCGCGCCACGCCAAACACCTCGGACAACTGGGCGTAGAACTGCTCCATCGGGATCTCGCGCGAGCGGCCCTTGAAGCCGCCGGTGTCGAGCAGCCAGCTGCCCGCGGGCAGCCGGAAGTTTTCATCGATGTCGGCCAGCGCATCCATCAGGTGCACGAAGCTGTAGCTGGCGCCCAGCAGAGCGACCGGCTGCTGCTCGGCCCGTGCGCCACGCAGGAATTGCAGCAGGCCGGCTTGGTCCATGCCCTCCAGATCCCAGTAATGGCGGCTGCCGCTCAAGCCGAAATCGTCCCGGCAGATCTGCAGGTAATGCGCCAGCGACGAGTTCGGCAGCGCCGTCTCGTCCGGGAACAGGATCGCCATGTGTATCGGCAGTGGACCTGCGCAGTCGGCAAAATGCCGCCGCATCGAGGCGTCGTAGACCCGCAGGTCGGGGTGGTAGTGGCGTCCTTTGTGCTCGTCGCCGCCGGTGGTGCCGCTGGTCATGAAGACGCGTTCGCATGACTCGATTGGGGTGTAGCTCAGCGTGAGCTGCTTGAAGCCGTTGACCGGCACCGCCGGGATGTCCTGCCAGCGGCGCACCGTGGCCGGGGTGCGGCCGCGCGACTGGCAGAAGCGGGCGTAGGCCGGGTTGTGCCGCACCTGATGCGTGAACAGGCGCAAGGCCAGCGCATTGAAGGCCGCGTCGTCCGCGGCGCTGGCATCGGACAAGGCGATGAAGTCGAGCAGGTCCTGGATCAGGTCGGTCGTTGCCATGGCAGCTTTCGAGGGCAGGGCTGCCAGGCCCGCTGCGGCGCCATGGGGGCGACCGCAGATCCGGGACCAGCTTCCCTGCGCGAGGATTACCTCAATCAGGTTCAAAGGGACTTTCTCAGTCGGCGCCCCGATGGACGCCAACACCCCCAGCTTTGGGTCCTGAAAAAATCAGGACGCTGAATATTCTACGTCCGGGCCAGATTCCCTGCCACGCCCAGCAGCTCGTGCAGGCGTGGGCTGGTGGTGGTGTACTGCAGCAGCTGGCGCTGCTCCGGGCGCAGGTAGGCGGAAATGGCGAATGCCGCCATGGTCGCCTCATGGAAGCCGCACAGCAGCAGCTTGCGCTTGCCGGGATAGTGGCAGATGTCGCCCACCGCATAAACGCCAGCCAGGTCGGTGGCCAGGGTGGCCGGATCGACCGTCAGCAGCTTGCGCTCCATGGCCAGGCCCCAATTGGCGATCGGGCCGAGCTTGGGCGAAAGTCCCAGCCTGGGCAGCAGTGCGTCGAGCGCCAGCGTTTCGGTGTGCTCGTCGTCGACCGCCAGCTCCAGCGCTTTCAGGCGCTGGCCGTCGGCGCTCTGCTGCAGACCGACCGGCTGGCCGGTGCGCAGTGTCAGCTTGCCCTCGGCCACGGCTTGTTGCAGCGCCTGCTCAAGCGCGGGTGTGGCCTTGAACTTGCTGTTGCGATGCAGCAGCGTGACGCTGGCGCATTGCCCGCTGCCAGCCAGCTGCAGCGCGGTTTCGAGCGCCGCGTCCTCGCCGCCCATCACGACCACGCGCTGACCTTCCAGCTTGGCCGCTTCGACCTGGTAGTAATGCACCTGGCTGCCTTCGAACGCCGACAGGCCGCCGATGGCGACCCGGCGCGGCACGAAGGCCCCGACGCCCGCCGCGATGATGACAGCCCGCGCCAGCAAAACCTGCCCGCTGCTGGTCTGCAACCGCCAGCGACCGTCGCCCAGTTGCGCCAGGCTCTCGACCTGTTGCCCGAGGTGCAGCGGCGTCCTGAACGGTGCGAGCTGCTGCTGCAGCCGCTCGGCGAGCTCGCGACCGCTGCAGACCGGAATGCCCGGCACGTCATAGATCGGCTTGTCGGCGTAGAGCTCGACGCATTGACCACCCGCGTGCGGCAGCGCATCGACGATCTGGCAGGAAACTTCCTGCAAGCCGAGCTGGAAGGCCTGGAACAGCCCGACCGGGCCGGCGCCGATGATGACGGCGTCGGTTTCCAGCAATTTCTGGCTGTCAGGGGCAATGCTCATGCTCAAGCCAGTCGGACAAGGGCCAGGCAGCGATCAGCGCTGCAGCAGGTCGAGCTTGCCGGTCTTGTCCTTGAACTGCTCGTGGTCCGGCAGCGGCGACTTGCGCTTGGTGATGCTCTTCCAGTTCGGCAGCAGGGCCAGCTCGGCGTTGATCTTGATCATGTGCTGCTGGTCCTTCGGCACGTCTTCCTCGGCGTAGATCGCGCCGACCGGGCACTCGGGGATGCAGACCGCGCAGTCGATGCACTCGTCCGGGTCGATGGTCAGGAAGTTCGGGCCTTCACGGAAGCAGTCGACGGGGCAGACGTCCACGCAATCGGTGTATTTGCAGGCGATGCAGGCTTCGGTAACAACGTGAGTCATTTGGGGTGGGCTGCCGCGGCAGCGCTGGAGTAAATCTATGGAGAAAGCCGGCACAGCCCCGCAAAGGGCAGGCCGGCACTGCTCAGACCCGCGATTTTAGAGCCTCGCGGGCCTCATCGCTTGATCAAGGACAAGAAGCCGTTCAGTTGACCAGCACCGCGCCCGAGGTCTTGTGGCTCGCGGTGTCGACCAGGATCAGCGCGCCGAGCAGGCGCGAGGCCTGGAACGACAGCGCCGGCACGGCTTCCTGCAGCAGCAGCTCGACATGGCCGATCGCGTTCGGATCGAGCTGGGTCGCGGCTTCCTCGGCCAGGGTGTTGATCTCGAGCTTGTGCACCACGCGCTTGACCTTGGCCTTGACCCAGCGGTGGCCATGCAGCGCCCAGTAGACGCGGCCGGCAACCAGCGGCTCGTCGTCCATCCAGGCGACGGTGGCCGACAGTTCCTTCTGGCCCGGGTAGGGGCTGACGGCGGCCGGGTTGTCGAAATCGTCGTCGGCCACTGCGGCTGCCACCGGGGCGGCCAGGATCCAGTCGCCGCGCGAGACATCGACCTCGCGGTCGAGCGTGACGCCGGCGCTGCGCCCGGCCGCCACGGCGCCGGGGCGGCGCGCATGGTCGAGCACCTGGGCCACGACCGCCTTCTGGCCGCTCGGGAACACCTGCACCTCGGTGCCGGGCGCGAAGGTGCCGGCAGCAACCCGGCCCCAGAACACGCGGCGGCCCTGGCTGGTCACATGGCTGTCGTGCTGCTTCTCGACCCACTGCACCGGCAGCGCGACCGGGGCCTGCACTTCGGTCGGGGTGTTGGGCAGTTTTTCGAGGATCTGCAGCAGGGTCGGACCCTCGTAGCCGCACCAGCCCGGATTCGTGAAGTCGACCACGTTCCAGCCCTTGAGCGCCGACACCGGCACGATGGCGGTCACGGGAATGCCGGCTTCGGCCGCGAAGGCGTTGAGCGCGCCGCTGATGTGCTTGAACGCCAGCGCGGCGTCAGCGACCGCGTCGAGCTTGTTGACCGCGAACACGATGCTGGGCACGCGCAGCAGCTTGCACAGCAGCGAGTGGCGGCGCGTCTGCGGCAGCAGCTTGAGGCCGGCGTCAGCCCAGTCGAGCTTGATCGCGTCGACCAGCACCACGGCGGCGTCGGCGCTCGAGGCGGCCGTCACCATGTTGCGCGTGTACTGCTCGTGGCCCGGCGCGTCGCCGATGATGAACTTGCGCTCTTCGGTGCTGAAGTAGCGGTAGGCGACGTCGATCGTGATGCCCTGCTCGCGCTCGGCCGACAGGCCGTCGGTCAGCAGCGCCAGGTCGGTCTCGCCGCCGCGTTGCACGCCGGCCAGGTGATCCTGCAGCACGGCCTTGCTGTCGACCAGCAGGCGACCGATCAGCGTGCTCTTGCCGTCGTCGACCGAGCCGCAGGTAATGAATTTGAGTGCGTCCATGTGTCTAGTCTCTTTGCGGGTCTGACGGGGGCTTAGAAATAGCCTTCGCGCTTGCGCTTTTCCATCGAGGCGTCGCTGGTCTTGTCGTCCATGCGGGTCGCGCCGCGCTCGGACAGATCGGCGGCCAGGGTCTCGATCACGATCTCGCCCGGGGTGGCGGCGGTGCTGGCGACCGGGCAGGTGCAGGTGATGTCGCCCACGGTGCGGAAGCGCACGTCGCGCAGCACGACCTGCTCGCCCTCCTTGGGCGGGGTCAGCGGCGTGACCGGCACCAGCAGGCCCTTGCGCTCGACGATCTCGCGCTGGTGCGTGTAGTAGAGGCTGGGCAGGCCGATGTTCTCGCGCTCGATGTACTGCCAGACGTCCATCTCGGTCCAGTTGCTGATCGGAAAGACGCGGAAATGCTCGCCGGGCTGGAGACGGGTGTTGAACAGGGTCCAGAGCTCGGGGCGCTGGGCCTTGGGCTGCCACTGGCCGAAGGCGTCGCGGTGGCTGAAGATGCGCTCCTTGGCGCGCGCCTTTTCCTCGTCGCGACGGGCGCCGCCCATCAGCGCGTCGAAGCGGAATTCCTCGATAGCCTCCAGCAGCGTGACCGACTGGTGCGCGTTGCGGCTCTCGCCCGGGTGCGACAGGCGCACCGTGCCGCGCGCCATCGAGTCCTCGACGCTGCGCACGATCAGCTCGGCGCCGAGCTCCTGGGCGCGGAAGTCGCGGAAATCGGTCACTTCCTTGAAGTTGTGGCCGGTATCGATCATCAGCAGCGGGTACGGGATGCGGCCGATGCCGAACGCCTTCTCGGCGCACTTGAGCATCACGAGCGAGTCCTTGCCGCCCGAGAACAGCATGGCGGGACGCTCGAAGGTAGCGGCGACCTCGCGCAGGATGAAGATGGTTTCTTCTTCCAGCGCGTCGAGGTGCGAGTTGTTGAGTTGGTGGCTCATGGTTTTTCTTTATTCAGTCAGGGACAGAGCTGAAGATCTGTCCCCGAAGTCACTTAGTTTGTCGGGACAGCGCTGAAGGTCTGCCCCCGAGTTCATTTATAAGTTGAGCAGTTGGGGTTCGGTGCGTGGAGCGGTCCGCTAGTCAGTTGGGGACAGAGCTAAAGATCTGTCCCCAAAGTCATTAGCTTGCCCTTATGTGCAAGCCGCATTCCTTGGCTGACTCGTCTTCCCACCACCAGCGGCCGGCGCGGAATTCCTCGCCCAGGCTAATCGCGCGGGTGCAGGGCACGCAGCCGATGCTCGGGAAGAACTGGTCGTGCAGCGGGTTGTAGTCGACCTGGTTCTGTGCGATGTAATGCCAGACATCGCCCCAGCTCCAGTCGGCCAGCGGGTTGAACTTGGTCAGGCCCTTGCTCGCGACCTCGGATTCGTCGATCAGCGGCACCTCGGCGCGGGCGTTCGACTGCTCGCGGCGCAGGCCGGTGATCCAGGCCTTCTGGCCCGCAAGCGCGCGTGCCAGCGGCTCCATCTTGCGGATGCCGCAGCATTCCTTGCGCAGCGCGATGCTGTCGTAGATCGAGTTCTGGCCCTTGTGGCGCACGAACTCGATCACGGCCTCGTGCTGCGGGCGGTAGACCTGGATCGGCGCGCGCGACTGCGCCTCGGTGCGCTCGAGCAGCTCCTGCGTCTCGGCATGCAGTCGGCCGGTCTCGAGCACGAACACCGGGATGTCGAGCGCCAGCGCGTTGATCAGATGCGTGATCACCACATCCTCGGCGCCCAGGCTCGACGCCTGCTTGATCGGCTGGAACTCGGCCGCGGCGCGACGCAGCAGCGCCTGCGTGGTCGCGAGCTTGTCGGCATAGTCGGCCGAGGGCTTGGCGTGCAATTCGGTGGCCGACAGGCGCTGCGGCTTGAAGGCGGAGCTTGCGCCCAGGCTGGTGGTGTCGCTCATGTCGTCTTCCTTCAGGCCGTCTTGGCGAAGCGCGGTTGCAGATCGGTCGCATCGCCCTGGTAGAAGCCGCTGTAATGCTGCAGCAGCTTCTCGCCCACGGCTGGGTCCTGGTCGGCGCGCAGCACGGCCTCGGAAAAGCCGCAGCGCTGCATCTGCACCAACTGGTCGACCAGCACGTCGCCGGTGGCGCGGATCACGCCGGCAAAGCCGAGCCGGCGGCGCAGCTCGAAGGCCTGGCTGAAGGCGCGGCCGTCAGCGAATTTCGGGAAGACCAGGTCGATGCGCTGCACCCCGGCCAGGTCCAGCTTCTGCACGTCGGCGTCGTTGGCCACGGTCAGCACAGCGTCGGCTGCGGCTTCGGTGGCGAGGTCTTGGGCGTTCAGCAGTTTCATGTTCTCGTTCTCGTCGGTTCGGCGGTCGATCAGGCCTCGGTGCGCGCGGTGGCCACGCGCACGGCATTGGCGGCGGCCTTGTAGGGCTCGGCGCCGACGCGCTGGTAGGTGGCCAGGAAGGTCTCGCCGGCCTGGCGCTGTGCGACATGGGTCTCGAGCAGGGCTTCGATCACGTCGGGCACTTCGTTGTGGGCAAACGACGGGCCGATCACCTTGCCGGGGGTCGGCTTGCCGCTCAGCTCCGAGCCGTCCGAGCCGCCCAGCGTGACCTGGTACCACTCCTTGCCGTCCTTGTCGACGCCCAGGATGCCGATATGACCGCTGTGGTGGTGGCCGCAGCTGTTGATGCAGCCGCTGATGTGCAGGTCGATCTCGCCCAGGTCTTCCAGTTCGTCCAGGTCCTGGTAACGCTCGGTGATGGCGTCGGCCAGCGGCAGCGAGCGCGCATTGGCCAGGTCGCAGAAGTCACCGCCCGGGCAGGCGATCATGTCGGTCAGCAGGCGCACGTTGGCCTTGGCCAGACCCAGGCGCTTGGCTTCGCGCCAGACCGCGGGCAGCTGGTCGGCACGGACCCAGGGCAGCACCAGGTTCTGGTCATGGGTCACGCGCAGTTCGCCGGCGCTGAAGGCGTCGGCCAGCTCGGCCACCGCGTCGAGCTGCTCGGCGGTCGCGTCGCCCGGCGACTGGCCCACGCGCTTGAACGACAGCGTGACCGCGCGCAAGGCCGGGTTGCGCTGCGGCTGCACGTTGCGCGCCAGCCAGCGCTGGAATTCGACCTGTTCTTCGGCAGTGACCGGCTCGGCAGCCGGGGTCGAGAAGTCAAGCTTGGGCTCGACGAAGCAGGCCTGCACGCGCGCCAGTTCGGCTTCGGTGATGGTGTGCGGGCCGCCGTCCTGCTCCAGGATGCGGCGGTACTCGGTCTCGACCTCGTCGAAATAGCGCTGGCCCTCGGCCTTGACCAGGATCTTGATGCGCGCCTTGTACAGGTTGTCGCGTCGGCCCCACAGGTTGTAGACCCGGATCACGGCTTCCAGGTAGTTGAGCAGCTGGTTCCAGGGCAGGAAATCGCGGATGGTGCTGGCGATCACCGGGGTGCGGCCCATGCCGCCGCCGACCAGCACCTCGAAGCCGAGTTCGCCGGCCTCGTTCCTCTTGAGCTTGAGGCCGACGTCATGCCAGGCGGTCGCGGCGCGGTCCTCGGTCGCGCCGACGATGGCGCACTTGAACTTGCGCGGCAGGAAGCCGAACTCGGGGTGCAGCGTGCTCCACTGGCGCAGGATCTCGCCGAACGGGCGCGGGTCGGCGATCTCGTCGACCGCCACGCCGGCCAGCGCGTCGCTGGTGGTGTTGCGGATGCAGTTGCCGCTGGTCTGGATGCCGTGCAGGCCGACCGTGGCCAGCAGGTCCATCACGTCGGCGGCCTGGGTCAGCGGAATCCAGTTGAACTGGACGTTCTGGCGCGTCGTGAAATGGGCGTAGCCGGTCAGCAGCCGGCTGCCGATCGCCTTGCCGTCGCGCAGCTGGATGTCGCCGAGCTTGTTCTGCGCCGCGACCGCGCCCTGGAACACCTCGTGGCTGGGCTGGTCGTATTCGCGCGCGATCCGGCCCAGCACGCGCAGCTGCCTGGTGCTGAGCTCGCCATAGGGCACGGCGACGCGCAGCATCGGTGCGTGACGCTGGATGTACCAGCCGTTTTGCAGCCGCAGCGGCTTGAATTCATCGCCGCCCAGGGTGCCGGCGTGGAAGCGATCGAGCTGGTCGCGGAACTGCTCGGCGCGCTGGCGCACGAACTGGCGGTCAAATTCGGTGTACTGGTACATACGGGTTCAGGTTCAATAAACGGTTCAGACGGCGATCAGCTTGGTGCCGGCATAGGCCAGCAGCAGCGCCAGCAGCGAGCGCACCACGCGCTCCGGGGTCTTGTGGATCAGTTGCGCGCCAATCCAGATGCCGGGCAGCGAGCCCGCCAGCAGCTTGAGCAGCAGCTCCCAGTCGACCGAGCCCAGCGAGGCGTGCCCCAGCCCGGCGACCAGCGTCAGCGGCACGGCATAGGCGATGTCGGCCGCAATGATACGCGGCAGCGGCAGCAGCGGAAACAGCACCAGCAGCACGGTCACGCCGATGGCGCCGGCACCGACCGAGGTGATGGTGACCAGGGTGCCGATCAGGGCGCCAAACAGCACCGGCAAGCTCCAGTGGCGCGCGCGCATCGCGGCATCGGTTTCGCCGACTGGCGTCACGCTGCCCTGCTGGTCCATCACGCGCAGCGGCGGCTTGCGCATGCGCATGGCCTTGAACAGGGTCGCCGCGGCGGTCAGCAGCAGCGCGCAGCCCAGGGTGGTGGTCATGAGCTTTTGCACCTCTGCGCCGGCGGGCCCGACCGAATGCAGCACATAGAGCGTGACCAGTGACGCCGGAATGCTGCCCGAGCAGAGCTGGCCCACCACCCTCCAGGGCACCAGGCGCTTTTTCATCAGGCTGACGGTGCCGCCGGCCTTGGTGAAGGCCGCGAACAGCAGGTCGGTGCCGACCGCCATGTAGGGCTTGACACCAAAGAAGAAGATCAGGATCGGGGTCATCAGCGAGCCGCCGCCGACGCCGGTCAAGCCGACGATCAGACCCACTGCAAAACCCGCGATGACAAAACCAATATCGTGCATGGGTCGCCACTGTAGAGGTGGCGCTAATAATCCCAAACGATTTTTTTCTTGTTTCTACATATATAGAAAGTAATAAGCTGTCGCGCAGGCTGGGCCAAGCTGAGCTGAGCTCCAGCCCCCTCTACCTGGCCCAAGCGGTTCGCGCCGGTGCCGTCCTGGCCTTTCAGTGGAATCGCTTACCTTGTGCCACTCGTCACCGAAAGTGCCGTCTTGCTGACCACCCGCCGCAGCACGAAACTGGAATGCACGCCGGTCACCCCCTCGATGCGGGTGAGCTTGTTGAGCAGCAGGGCCTGGTAATGGTCCATGTCACGCACCACCACCTTGAGCTGGTAGTCGGCCGACTGGCCGGTGATCAACAGGCATTCCAGCACCTCGGGCAGCAGGCCGACCTCGGCCTCGAAGTTGGCAAACCGCTCCGGCGTGTGCCGGTCCATCGAGATGTGGATCAGCGCCATCAGCGACAGGCCGAGTTTCTTCGCATCCAGCTGGGCGTAGTAGCCGCTGATCAAGCCAGACTCTTCAAGCGCACGCACCCGGCGCAGGCAGGGCGAGGGCGACAGGCCGATGCGATCGGCCAGGTCCTGGTTGTTGATGCGGCCATCTGCCTGCAGGATTTCCAGGATCTGCTGATCGTAGCGATCGATATTCATTTTTATGCCAAAAATCTATTTTTTGAACGCATATTATGCCGGTTAACCAGATATTTGAAGCAAAAACGCAATCTTCTGCCCTGGCTGCCGGCCTATACTGAAGGCATCTGTCATCCACAGCACCCAGCAATCTGGTCACAAGCCAGCGTTGTACAGTGAGGCTTCACAAGGGCCTGTTTTGCGAGCCATCCACCGGGCAAATCCATGCCTGCGTGGGTGGACTCCAGCGCAGAGACAAGCACCAGCAATCAGCCGCAAGTCCCGGGGTTCAGCCCGAGGTTGAGCGATCAGGCCGGTACGGCCCGTGGTCCGCCGCGCAGCCCATTCCCTGTCATGACAAAGCGCGACGCCAGCAGCGACTGCGCCAGCTTGCGCTCGACCGGCCAGGGCTCGCCATGCAGCAGCGCCGCCAGCAACTCCCCACACAGCACCGACAGCGTCAGGCCGCGCGCGCCCATGCCGGCGCAGACATGCAGTCCCGGCCAGGCCTGCGCGTCGAGCGGGCCGACTGCCGGTACCCGATCCGGCAGCGTGCAGCGCAGGCCGGCCCAGGCACCCGCCTGCTCGAAGGCCGGTGCCAGCGCGGCTCCCAGCGCGGGCAGCAGCCGCAGCAGCTTGTCGCGGTTGGCGAACTGGTCCTCGGGCTTGAGCAAGGCCTCGGTAACCGAGCGCTCGAAGGTCGAGCCCGCGATCCAGGCGGCGCGGCCGTCCGGTCCGGGCGTTCCGCTCATGAAGCAGCCGTGGCCGTTGACCGGCGCGGCGGGCAGCAAGGCCCTGGTCCCGGCCGGCAGGTCTGCCAGTGCGCCCCAGCTGATCTGGCCGCGCAACGGATTGAGTGGCGGCGTCGCCAGCCCGCTGGCCTGCAGCAGCGCACGGCTGTCATAGGCGGCAGCGATCACGACCTGTTCGGCGCGGGCCAGTTCGATGCCGGCCTCGTCGAGCAGCCGCCAGCCACCTTCGGCCAGCGCTTGCAGCGACGCCACGCGGCAGCCGCCACGCCAGTGGATCGCCGGGTGGTCGAGCTGGGCCCGCACCAGGCAGGCCGGGCGCAGCCAGCTCGCCAGCCCATGCCAGAGCGCGGCCGTGCCGGGCGCGAGGCCGGCATCTGCCAGTTGCTGGGCATTCGCGACCCGGCTCGATGCCAGGCCGGTTTGCTGCCAGATCTCAGTGCGCGGCAGGCTGTGCTTGCCTTCGACCTGATGCTCGAGCACGCCGCTGGGCGCCCACTGTTCGCCTTGTTGCAGCAGCTCGGCAGCGCGCTGCCGGGTCAGCCGCATGCCGGCGCGCGTCAGGCGCGACAGCGCGCCGTCGTCGGGCGAGACATGGGGCGCGACCAGCCCGGCGGGCAGGGCGGAGGCGCCCGCGGCCGGCTCATCGGCCTGGTCCAGCAGCTCGACCGTCCAGCCGCGCTGGGCCAGGCTCCAGGCCACGGCCGAACCCGACAGACCGCCGCCAACCACCACCGCGTGCCGGCCGGCCGCAGCCGCACGCGGGCGCAGCGCCGACCGGGGCTGCCAGTGCGGCGCATAGCGGGCCTGCAGCCTGGCATCCGCCGCGGCATCAGGTGCCAGATGAGTTTTTGCCATCTCGAAGCCGGCCGCGACCAGCTCGGCTTGCAGGGCGGCACTGGCATGGCTGCCGTTCAGGCGACTGCCTGGCAGGCACAGCCGCGCCAGCATCCGGGCCTGGTCACGTTCCTGGCCGGTCGCCTCCAAGCGGGAATCGATGGCGTCGATGCCGTCAGGGGCAGCGAGTGAATCCGGTGAATCGACAGCCGGCTCAGGCGCTGTCAGCCAGATCTGGTCGACCGCTGCATCCAGCGTCGGCAGCCAGTCCCGCGCCTGGCCCACGCACAGCGTCAGCAGCACCCGCTCGTGCTCGAAGACGAAGCGATGCACGCCCGGCAGCAAGGCCTGCCATTGCGCAGCGAGTTGTTGCGCCAAGGCCGACAGCCCGGGCTCTTGGCCAGCCGCTTGCAGCAGCTCGGCCAGCGTGACCGGCTCCGGGTCGACCGTGGTATAGAACAGCTGGCCGGGCCGGTGCGCGTCGGCGCGCCAGTTGCGCCAGCGGCGCAGGAAGTTCAGTCCGGCGCTGAAACCGGTCTCGAGCTCGTGCCAGACCGCTTTGTTGGCCCAGGCCGACAGAGCCGTCTGCTGCGCGTCGGTTTCGGCTTGGGCGGCGGCCATGGGGGCTTCAGCCCTCGGTGGGCGGGACGTAGCCGGCGGCCTGGTCGGCACCTTCGCCGAAGAAATGCTTTTCCATCTGGCGTGCCAGGTACTGGCGCGCGCGGGCGTCGGCCAGGTTCAGGCGGTTCTCGTTGACCAGCATGGTCTGGTGCTTGAGCCAGTCGGCCCAGGCCTGCTTGCTCACGCTTTGCCAGATGCGCTTGCCCATCTCGCCCGGGTAGGGCGGGAAATCCAGGCCTTCAGCCTCTACGCCGAGCTTGATGCATTGAACGGTGCGCGCCATCTTGTTGTCCTTCTTTAGAAGTTCAGGTTATGAAAGTATGAAATTTTATTGTTTCTTCTGGCCGTCAAGCACGGGCACAATCCGTCCCGCTGACCAAGCGTGAGACTGTAGCAAGCTTTGCATGCCGTATCCGGTGCGGGCTTGATCTTCCTCAAGCAGGGGGGATAATTGCCTACCCGCTACACTACGGGCCTTCGCTGCCTGGCAGCGTCTGACCTATTTCCATCCGGCCCTGCAGACGGTTATCGACTGTCCGGGCACAGGCACGGCCGACCCGGCCCTGTCTGGCATACAGCTAACACTATGAGCGCATTCCTCGAAGAGACCGTTCTGACCGTTCACCACTGGACCGATCGTCTGTTCAGCTTCACCACCACCCGCGACCAGGCGCTGCGCTTCTCGAACGGTCATTTCACGATGATCGGCCTGCGCAAGGAAGACGGCAAGCCGCTGCTGCGCGCCTACAGCATCGCCAGCGCCAACTACGAGGAACACCTCGAGTTCCTGAGCATCAAGGTGCCCGACGGCCCGCTGACCAGCCGCCTGCAGCATATCCAGCCGGGCGACAAGATCGTGGTCGGCCGCAAGCCCACCGGCACCCTGCTGCTCGACTACCTGCTACCGGCCAAGAACCTGTACCTGATCGGTACCGGTACCGGCCTGGCGCCGTGGATGAGCATCATCCGCGACCCCGAGACCTACGAGCGCTACGAGAAGGTCATCCTGATGCACGGCGTGCGCGAGGTCAAGGAACTGGCCTACCGCGACTACATCACGCAGGAACTGCCGAAGAACGAATTCCTCGGCGAGATGGTCAGCCAGCAGCTGATCTACTACCCGACCGTGACGCGCGAGCCGTTCGAGCGCCAGGGCCGCATCCCCGACCTGATCACCAGCGGCCAGGTGGCGCGCGAGACCGGCCTGCCGGACCTGAATCCGCTGACCGACCGCGTCATGATCTGCGGCAGCCCCGAGATGCTCAAGTCCCTGAAGGAACTGTGCGAGCAGCGCGGCTTCAAGGAAGGCAACACCAGCACGCCGGGCGACTTCGTGATCGAACGCGCCTTCGTCGAGCAGTAAACCTGCCCGCGCGAGCATGAGAAAAAGGACGGCCCGGTGGTCGTCCTTTTTTGTTGGATACTAGGGTTTCCGCTTAGGTGCAACCAATGGGTCCAGTCTTGCCAGCCTTACTTTCACTCCTTGATCAGCCGCGCCGCCTGCTGGCGCTGATTGCCGCCGCCTGCATCGCCTTGCTGGCCTTCGGCCTCTATCTGCAGCATGCGGTCGGGCTTGAGCCCTGCCCGATGTGCATCGTGCAGCGCTACCTGTTCGTGCTGGTGGCGCTGGTCGCGGCCATCGGTGCCGTGCTGCCCGCCGCTACTGCGCGCTGGAGCGGCGCCCTGATGGCGCTGCTGTCGCTCACCGGGGCCGGTGTCGCGGCGCGCCAGAGCTGGCTGCAGTGGTTCCCGCCCGAGATCACGGCCTGCGGTCGCGACCTGTTCGGCATGATCGAGTCGTTCCCGCTGCGGCGCGTGATCCCGATGCTGTTCCGTGGCAGCGGCGACTGCAGCGCGGTCGACTGGACCTTCCTCGGGTTGACGATCGCCAATTGGTCGTTCCTGAACTTCCTGCTGGTCGCCGCGCTCGGGATCGGACTGCTGCTGAAACAGCGCTGAAGCGCCTTCAGAGCAGCGCGCCGCTCTTCTCGCCGCGCTCGTAGACCACATGCGCGCGGCCGACGATCAGCGGGTCGAGCTTGCCGATCGCCTTCAGGTCCTTGTTGCCGTAGTTGAGCTTGTGCAGCACATAGCGCATCGCGCTCAGGCGCGCGCGCTTCTTGCAGTCGCTCTTGATCACGGTCCAGGGCGCGTCGGCGGTATCGGTCTCGAAGAACATCGCTTCCTTGGCGCGCGTGTAGTCGTCCCACTTGTCCAGGCTCGCCAGGTCGACCGGGCTCAGCTTCCAATGCTTGAGCGGATGAACCTCGCGCTCCTTGAAGCGGCGCAGCTGCTCGGCCTGGCTGACCGAGAACCAGAACTTGATCAGGTGCACGCCGCTGCGCACCAGATGGCGCTCGAAGTCGGGCGCCTGGCGCATGAATTCCTGGTATTCAGCGTCCGAACAGAAGCCCATCACGCGCTCGACACCGGCGCGGTTGTACCAGCTGCGGTCGAACAGCACGATCTCGCCCGCGGTCGGCAGATGCTGGACATAGCGCTGGAAATACCACTGGCCGCGCTCGACCTCGCTGGGTTTTTCGAGTGCCACCACATGGGCGCCGCGCGGGTTCAGGTGCTCCATGAAGCGCTTGATGGTGCCGCCCTTGCCAGCGGCGTCGCGGCCCTCGAACAGGATCACGACCCGCTGGCCGGTTTCCTTGACCCAGGCCTGCAGCTTGAGCAGTTCGACCTGCAGCTGGTATTTCTGCGCCTCATAGCTTGAGCGGCGCATCAGATGCTTGTAGGGGTAGCCGCCGTCGCGCCAGTCGGCGGCGAGCTCGTCGTCCGGGTGGCCCTTGACCGGCACCGGCTCCTCGAGCAGGGCCTGGCGCAGCACGGCCAGATCATCGGCCGAGCTGCCTTCGATCATGGCGCGCAGCGCGGCGGCGCGCTGTGGCGCCGCGAGCTCCTGGTTGCCGAGCAGGTCCAGCACGGCTGCCAGCTGCTTGCCCTGCGCGGCCGTGGTCGCCTCCTGCGGAACATGCCGCGCCAGCGCTGCACCGTCGAGTCTGGGTGCGATGTCGCCGCGCTTGACGGCGCGCGACTTGTTGCTGGTCTTGCCGCCAGCCTTGCCGGCACGAACGGTCTTTTCAGGCGTCGGAATCGGCTTGCTGTCGATGTCTTCGGGGGCGTTGGGGTTCAGGGTCTGGCTCATGTAGCAGGTGTTGAAGGTGATCAGCAAATTGTGTCACCTCTTCATGGCCCTGTCACAATTCCTAGCTGATCAGTCGGATGCACAGTCCGACAAAGACCAGCGCGGCGCTGCGATTCAGCAGCCGCTGCGCCCGCGCCGAGCGCAGCAGCAGGCCCAGCCCACCCGCGAGCCAGGCGAAGCTGCCGAACACGATCAGCGTCGCCAGCATGAACAGCGCACCCAGGCGGGCGATCTGCCAGGGCACGGGACCGGCGCCGTCCTGCACGAACTGCGGCAGCAGCGCCAGGAAGAAGATCGCGACCTTGGGGTTGCTGAGGTTCATCAGCACGCCGCGGCCGTACAGGCGCCAGGGCTGCAAGGCCGGCTGGCCTGGCTGTTCCGACAGCGTCGCCGGTGCCCGCCAGGCGCCCCAGGCCAGGTACAGCAGGTAGGCCGCTCCCGCGAGCTTGAGCGCGCCGAAGGCCGCGGGCGAGCTCGCCAGCAGCGCGGCCAGCCCGAGCGCGACCGCCGCCGTATGCGCCAGCAAGCCGGTGCACAGCCCCAGCGTCACCAGCAGGCCGGCGCGCCGGCCTTGCGTGGCCGACTGCATCAGCACGAACAGGTTGTCCGGTCCCGGGCTCAGGCCCAGCAGCAGCGCAATCCCGAAAAAGCCCAGTTGTGCCTCGGCGGTCATGGCTTCAGGCGCGGCCGTTCTTGAGCGCGAGCGCGGCTTCGGTGACCAGTGCCGGGCCGCTGTAGATCAGGCCGCTGTAGATCTGCACCACGTCGGCACCGGCCTCGATCTTGCTCAGCGCGTCGGCGCCGCTCATGATGCCGCCGACACCGATGATCGGGTAGTCCTTGCCGAGGCGCGCGCGCAGCTGGCGTATCACGGCGTTGCTGGCCTCAAGCACCGGCGCGCCCGACAGGCCGCCGGTCTCCTCGGCATGCTCCAATCCCTTGACCGCCTCGCGGCTCAGCGTGGTGTTGGTCGCGACCACGCCGTCCATGCCGTGGCGCTTCAGCGTGTCGGCGATCACCGCGATCTGCGCCTGGTCGAGGTCGGGTGCGATCTTGACGAACACCGGCTTGTAGACGCCCAGCTGGTCCGCCAGTTCGGCCCGCTTGGCCGCCAGCGCGCCGAGCAGCTGGTCCAGCGCCTCGTCGCTTTGCAGCTCGCGCAGGTTCTTGGTGTTGGGGCTCGAGATGTTGACCGTCACGTAGTCGGCATGCGGGTAGACGCCTTCGAGGCAGATCAGGTAATCGTCGGTCGCGCGCTCGATCGGCGTCGCGGCGTTCTTGCCGATGTTCAGGCCCAGCAGCATGCCGCCTTGCTTCGGCTGCTGGCGCAGCTGCGAGCGCTTGACGTTGGCGATGAAGGCGTCGAGGCCCTCGTTGTTGAAGCCCAGGCGGTTGATCAGCGCATTCTTCTCGGGGATGCGGAACATGCGCGGCTTGGGGTTGCCGGGCTGGCCCTTGGGCGTCACGGTGCCGACCTCGACGAAGCCGAAACCCAGTGCGCCCCAGGCGTCGATGCAGCGCGCGTTCTTGTCCAGGCCGGCGGCCAGGCCGACCCGGTTCGGGAACTGCAGGCCGGCCAGCCGGACCGGGTCGCTGACCTGCTGCTGGCGCGCCAGGCACATCAGCGGCGTGTTCTGGAGCTGGGCCAGCTTGTCTAGCGTCAGTTCATGGGCCGCCTCCGGGTCCATCTTGAACAGGAAAGGGCGGGCAAGCGAGTAGGGCAGCAGGGACATTGGATAATCACCGGTCATGACGGGCCAGACGCGGCCCAATCCTCAAATTGTCCCAGATTGCACTCATGACCCACTCCCCACTGACCCAAGACGAACTCAAGACCCTGGTCGGCCAGGCTGCGCTGCGCTATGTCGTGCCCGGCGAGATCGTCGGCGTCGGCACCGGCTCGACCGTCAACAAGTTCATCGATGCGCTGGCGACGATCAAGGACAGCATCAAGGGGGCGGTCTCGAGCTCCGAGGCCTCGACCTTGCGCCTGCAGGCGCTCGGTATCCCGGTCTTCGACAGCAACGAGGTCGAGCAGCTGGCGGTCTACATCGACGGCGCCGACGAGATCGACGGCCAGGGTCACATGGTCAAGGGCGGCGGCGCGGCGCTGACGCGCGAGAAGATCGTCGCGGCCCAGTCCAAGCTGTTCGTCTGCATCGCCGACGAGTCCAAGCTGGTCGAGCAGCTGGGCCAGTTCCCGCTGCCGGTCGAGGTGATCCCGATGGCCGCGCAGCGCATCGCGCGCCAGTTCGCCGCGCTCGGCGGTCGCGCGACGCTGCGCCTGAAGGACGGCGCGCCGCTGGTGACCGACAACGGCCAGCATATCCTCGACGTGACCGGGCTGCGCATCGCCGATCCGCTGGCCTTCGAGGCCGAGGTCAACAACTGGCCCGGCGTCGTGACGGTCGGGGTGTTCGCCTTCCAGAAGGCCGGCGTCTGCCTGCTCGGCACCCGCGACGGCGTCAAGACGCTGGAGTACTGAGCCTGCATCGGGCCCGGTCCGTTCGCGGTGGCCTTTCAAGCCTGCCGCCGCTGGCGCTGCAGGCGCCGTTGCTGCTGGTGCTGCAGCTCTGGCCGGGTCTGCCCGCCGCCTGGCGCTTCGAGCGTGCGAGCTTCGAGCAGGGCGCCTGGTGGCAGCTGCTGTCGGCCCAGTGGGTCCATCTGAGCCTGCCGCATGCGCTGGCCAATGCCGCTTCGCTGCTGCTGATCGCCTGGCTGCTGCGGCCCTGGCTGTCGACGGCCATCCAGTGCAGCTTGCTGGCTGGCGCCGTGGTCGGCGTGGCCGCCGTGATCGCGCTTGACCCTGGCTGCGCCTATTACGCCGGCTTCTCGGGCGCCCTGCATGGCTGGTTCGGTGGCGCGGCGGTCTGGCTCGCCGGTCGGCGTTCCAGCCCGGGCTTGGCTGCCCTGCGACCGACTTCGGCCGCGCCGGATGAAACCGCTGACACCGGCCCGCCGCCAGCCTGGCCCTGGATCATGCTGGCCCTGCTGGTGCTCAAGGTCGGACTCGAGTCGGCCGGCCTGCTGCCATCGGCCTGGAGCTTTATGGTCTACTGGCCGTCACATGCGGCCGGCCTGGCCAGTGGGCTGCTGGCAGCCTGCCTGATGCGGGCCGGAGCCCGGCTGATGCCGCCGGCGCGTGGCGCCTGACAACAGGACGGCTGAGAGCAGCAGCAGCCATTCCGGCCATCCCGCCGCACCACCGCCGCCGCCGCCGCCGCCAGTCTGGTCGGTGCCGCTGTTGTCGGGCGGCACGACCGGTGCCGGGTTGGCCTGCAGCCAGCGCACGGCCGCTTCCGCATCGAGCATGCCGGCGCCACAGACCGCGTTGGTCTGGCAATGGCTGTTGGCCGGATAGGCGCGCGCCGAGCGGGTCAGGATGATCCGGACCTGATCCGGGCTCAGGTTCGGTTGCATGCCGAGCAGCAACGCTGCCAGGCCCGACACATGGGCCGCCGCGATGCTGGTGCCGCGCACTTCCTCGTAGCTGTCGGACAGCGGCGAGGTCAGGCCGCTGTTGCCCAGGCTGGTGATTGAGTCGCCATCGTTGGCCAGTTGGTTGATGCCGAAACCACCACCCGGTGCGCTGAGCGTGGTGCTGGCGCTGCTGTTGGCATAGTAGGCCAGGTCGCCGCGCCGGGTATGGGCCGTGACCGCGATCACGCCCCGGCAATTGGCGGGTTGGCTCAGTGCCTTGTCGGCCTGCGTATCGTCCTGGTTGCCGGTCGCTGCGACCACGACGGCGCCCTGGGCCTGCACCCGATCGACCGCTTCCTGGAACGCCGCGCTGCAACTGCCCGCGGCCGCCATGCTCAGGTTGATCACGCGCGCGGGGTAGGGGTTGACCGGCGGTGCGCGCATCGAATCGGGCAGGCTGGGCAATTCCAGCCCGACCGCCCAGTAGACCCCGGTGATGGCGTCGGACAGATAGCCGCCACATTTGCCGAACACGCGCACCGGCAACAGCCGCGCGCCTGGTGCCATGCCCGCTATCCCGAGGCTGTTGCCCGCCACGGCCGCGATCGTGCCCGCCATCATCGTGCCGTGCCAGCTGCTCGGACTGAGCGCGCAGCCGGAGAACTCGGCGGTTTCGCTGTCGCGCACGCTGATCCAGTCGCCGGGATCGCTCGCGTCGCTGTCCCATTGCGCATCGAGGTCGTTGGCAATGCTGGCGTCGCTGATGAAGTCATAGCCCGGCAGCAGCCTGGGGGCCAGGTCGGCATGGGGCCGCAGCCCGGTATCGACCACCGCCACCACCACGCCTTGCCCGGGCGCGACCTCGCCGCGCGCCACATCCCAGGCCCCGGGCAAATTGGCGCCACCCTCGCGTCCCGGTCCCGGCGGCTGCAGGTTCCACTGGCGCGAGTCGTAGAGCGGGTCGTTCGGTATCAATTGAGGCTTGATGCGCGGGTCGATCTCGGCGTATTCGACCAGCGGGTCACGCTGCAGCTGTTCGATCAGCTGCTGCATCTCGCTCGGGCTCAGCCCGCGATCGGTCAGCACGACATGCAGCTGGGCGCTGATCGAGCGCTGTAGCACCAGTTGCACCTGAGGCCGCCCCGGCGCGCCGGAGGGCAGGCGTTGCGATAGGTCGCTGATGGCCAGCTGTGCTGTCCTGGCCGGCAACGTGGCGTCAATCCCTGAAGCGCCCGGCTTGAACTTGACCAGCAGGCGCCGCTGGGTCGCAGCCTCGAACGCCTGGTGCGCCGCCAGCAACGGGGTGTTGCCAGCCTGGGGCAAGGCTTCGGCCGCCTGCAGGCCGGCTGGCGCCAGCGCGCCAGCCTGGATCGTCAGCGCCAATAGGCAAGAGGCAATCCGCCTGTTTGTGGCAATAGCCTGCATCGATGATCCTTCCAGCAGGGGCTTGGCTAGCCCCTGGACCAGAATCTTAGTCCGCCATGCCTTGGTGGCGCAAGAGCGCGTCAAGCGCCGGCTCGCGGCCGCGGAAGGCCTTGAACGAGTCCATGGCCGGCCGGCTGCCGCCGACCTCAAGCAGCTCGCGCCGGAAGCGCCGGCCGGTCTCGATGTCCAGCGTGCTGCCGCCGTTGGCCGGAGCCGCTTCCTCGAACGCCGCATAGGCGTCGGCGCTCAGCACCTCGGCCCATTTGTAGCTGTAGTAGCCCGCCGCGTAGCCGCCGGCGAAGATATGGCTGAAGGTGTGCGGCGTGCGGCTGTAGGCCGGCGGCTGGATCAGCGCGACCTCGTCGCGCACCTGCTGCTGCAGCGCCATGAAGTCGCCGTCTGCCGCCGCGCCGCTGTGCAGCAACATGTCGAACAGCGAGAACTCGATCTGGCGCAGCGTCTGCAGGCCGCTCTGGAAGTTCTTGGCCGCCAGCATCTTGTCGAACAGCTCCCTGGGCAGCGGCGCGCCGGTGTCGACATGGGCCGTCATGCCCGACAGCACATCCCATTCCCAGCAGAAGTTCTCCATGAACTGGCTCGGCAGCTCGACCGCGTCCCATTCGACGCCGCTGATGCCCGACACATCGTGCTCCTGGATCTGGGTCAGCAGGTGATGCAGGCCGTGGCCGAACTCATGGAACAGCGTGATGACATCGTCATGGGTTAGCAGCGCCGGCTTGTCACCGACAGCTTCCGAGAAGTTGCAGACCAGCTGCGCCACCGGCGTCTGCAGGTGGGCGTCGTCGGGGCGCAGCCAGCGCGCGCGCACGTCGTCCATCCAGGCGCCGCCGCGCTTGCCCGAGCGTGCGCCCGGGTCGAGGTAGAACTGGCCGATCAGCTGGCCCGCGCGCTCGAGCCGGAAGAACTTGACGCCCGGATGCCAGACCGGAGCCTGGTCGGCGCGGATCTGGACCTCAAACAGGGTCTCGACGATCTTGAACAGGCCTTCGAGCACCTTGGGCGCAGTGAAGTAGGGCTTGACGTCTTGCTCGCTGTAGGCGTAACGCGCCTGGCGCAGCTGTTCGCCGATGTAGGGCCAGTCCCAGGCCTGCGGATCGGTCAGGCCGAGCGTTTCGGCCGCGAAGGCGCGCATGTCGGCCAGGTCGCGCTCGGCGTAGGGGCGCGCCTTCTTGCTTAGCTCGCGCAGGAAGGCCACCACCTGTTCGGCCGACTCGGCCATCTTGGGCACCAGCGACACGGCAGCGAAATGCGGATAGCCCAGCAATGTGGCTTCCTCCTGGCGCAGCGCCAGCAGCTCGCGGATGATGGCACTGTTGTCGAACTTGACCGCCTCGCCCTCGGCCTGCTCGCTGGCGCGGGTGCCGTAGGCGCGGTAGAGCTTTTCGCGCAGCGCCCGGTTGCGGCCGAACTGCATCAGCGGCAGGTAGCAAGGCAGCTTGAGCGTGAGCTTGTGGCCTTCCTTGCCTTCAGCTTCGGCGGCGGCGCGGGTGGCTGCCAGCGTGTCGGCCGGCACGCCGTCGAGCTCGTCGGCGCTGGCGTAGTAGGTCCAGGCATCGGTCGCGTCGAGGGCGTTCTCGCTGAACTTCTGGCCCAGCTCGGCCTGGCGCTCCTGGATCGCGGCAAAGCGCTCCTTGGCCTCGCCCTGCAGCTCGGCGCCGCCCAGCACGAAGCCGCGCAGCGCGTTGGTGCGCGCCTGGATCTGCTCGGCATTGAGCCGGGCCGGGTCCATTGCCTTGTACTTGGCATAGAGCCGCTCGTCGGCGCCGAGTCGGGTCCAGAACTCGGTCACCTTGGGCAGGGCGGCGTTGTAGGCCGCGCGCAGCTCGGGCGTGTCGGCCACGCTGTTGAGGTGGCTGACCGCACCCCAGGCGCGACCCAGGCGCTCGGTGGCGACATCGAGCACCAGTGCCATCGCCTGCCAGTCGGCCGCGAAGTCGGCCGCCGTCACCAGCTCGAGTGCCGCAGCGGCGGCCTGCAGCAGCGAGTCGATGGCCGGCTCGACCTGCTCGGGCCGGATGGCGTCGAACAGCGGCAGATCAGTAAAGTCGAGCAGTGGATTGGCGGCGTCGAGCAAGGCGGCGGATTCGGGGGCGGTGGTGGCGTTCATTTTGGGCAGTTGAGGCCGGTGGCGCAGGATTGCAAGGTAGTTGGATTGGAGATTACCAGACGCTGTCGCTGCCTGGCGCGCACACAAAAAAGCCAACCTTGCGGTTGGCCTGAAAGGGGGCTGCCGGGGCTTGCCGGCGGCCAGTCGCGTCCGCCAGGGACGCCTGAATCACTTCTGGTGTGCCTTCTTGCTGCTCTTCTGGGTCACCTTCTTGGCGCGCTTGACCAGGCCGCCGAAGGTCAGGCGCTCGTTGCCGAGCACGCGAACCTGCTTGACCTCGGGGCGCTGGCCGCCCTTGGAGCTGTACTTGAGGACCTTGACATCGCGCGGGCCCGGCATGCGGTCCTCGTCGATGGTGCGTTCCTTCTCGGGGATCGGGCGCCACAGCACCAGCAGCTTGCCGATATGCTGGATCGCCGCGGCGTCGAGTTCCTCGGCCAGTTGCTCGAGGTAGGCGGTGCGCTGGTCGCGGTCGTCCGAGAACACGCGCACCTTGATCAGGCCATGGGCCTTGAGTGCGGCGTCGACTTCCTTCTTGACGGCTTCGGTCAGGCCATCGCCGCCGATCAGCACGACCGGGTCGAGATGGTGGGCGTCCGAGCGGAAGGGTTTGCGCTGGGCAGGAGTCAGAATAATTTGAGGCATGATGCGATTATCCCGGATCGCGCGCGCTCGGTGGGGACTTCTGCTGCGTGCTCGATCAGTGGACCGCCGGCAAGATGGTGGCCGACGTGTGACAATCGAGGCTGAATGAAAGTAAAAACGCAGAGCAAGAAGGTCAACAAGGCCTGGCTGAACCAACATGTCAACGATCCCTGGGTCAAACTGGCCGTCAGAGAGGGTTACCGCGCGCGCGCGGCCTACAAGCTCAAGGAAATCGACGAAACCTTCCATCTGATCCGGCCCGGCCACTGTGTGGTCGACCTGGGCTGCGCGCCGGGGGCCTGGAGCCAGTACCTGCGCCGGCGCCTGTCGCCGACCGGTGCCGCGGTGGGCGAGCTCAACGGCATGATCATCGGCCTCGACCTGCTGCCGATGGAGCCGATCGAGGGCGTGCAGTTCATCCAGGGCGACTTCCGCGAGGAAGCGGTGCTGGCCGAGCTCGAGGCCAAGCTGCAGCTGCCCGACGGCAGCCACCGCCTGGTCGATACCGTGGTGTCGGACATGGCGCCTAACCTGTCGGGCATCGATTCGGTCGATGCTGCGCGCATTGCGCTGCTGATCGAGCTGGCGGTCGATTTTTCCAAGGCTCACCTCAAGCCCGACGGCGCGCTGGTGGTCAAGATCTTCCACGGCGGCGCCTACCAGGACATGGTCAAGCTGTTCAAGGACAGCTTCAAGCTGGTCAAGCCGATCAAGCCCAAGTCCTCGCGCGACAAGTCTTCTGAAACCTTTTTGGTCGGAATCGGTCTCAAGTGAGCGAGCATCAATTTTTTCTATCCACGGCATCTGTAGGGTTCTAGACCCTGGCTGTCAGCCCGGCGCTTGAAACCCCTAGAATGGCGCCAATCTATCAGTACATCGCGTTTTCGTTCGGGAGTCCGTTTTGAACAACCCCTGGTTTTCCAAAGTTGGTGTCTGGCTGGTCGTAGCCATGGTGCTGTTTACCGTCTTCAAGCAGTTCGATGGCAGGACCAGCGCTGGCGCCGGCTACATGGGCTATTCCGAGTTCCTCGACGAGGTCCAGGCCCAGCGCATCAAGAAGGCGACGATCCAGGAGTCTCCCAACGGCACCGAGATCGTTGCCGAGACGATGGACGGCAAGCGCGTGCGCACCACGGCGACCTACCTCGACCGCGGTCTGGTCGGTGACCTGCGCGCCAACAACATCGACTTCGACGTGCGTCCGCGCGAAGAAGGTTCGCTGCTGATGACGCTGCTGGTGAGCTGGGGTCCGATGCTGCTGCTGATCGGGGTCTGGGTCTACTTCATGCGCCAGATGCAGGGCGGCGGCAAGGGCGGCGCCTTCAGCTTCGGCAAGAGCAAGGCGCGCATGCTCGACGAGAGCACCAACACCGTGACCTTTGCCGATGTCGCCGGTTGCGACGAGGCCAAGGAAGAGGTCAAGGAAGTGGTCGACTTCCTGAAGGATCCGACCAAGTTCCAGAAGCTCGGCGGTCGCATTCCGCGCGGCCTGCTGCTGGTCGGCCCCCCGGGCACCGGCAAGACCTTGCTGGCCAAGTCGATCGCTGGCGAGGCCAAGGTGCCGTTCTTCAGCATCTCGGGCTCCGACTTCGTCGAGATGTTCGTCGGCGTCGGCGCGGCCCGCGTGCGCGACATGTTCGAGAACGCCAAGAAGAACGCCCCCTGCATCATCTTCATCGACGAGATCGACGCGGTCGGTCGTCAGCGTGGGGCCGGTGTCGGCGGCGGCAATGACGAGCGCGAGCAGACCCTCAACCAGATGCTGGTCGAGATGGACGGCTTCGAGACCAACCTGGGCGTGATCGTGATCGCCGCGACCAACCGTCCCGACATCCTCGACGCCGCGCTGCTGCGTCCGGGCCGTTTCGACCGCCAGGTCTATGTCACGCTGCCCGACATCCGCGGCCGCGAGCAGATCCTCAACGTCCACATGCGCAAGGTCCCGCTCGGCACCGACGTCAATGCCGGCATCATCGCGCGCGGTACGCCCGGCATGAGCGGCGCCGACCTGGCCAACCTGTGCAACGAGGCCGCGCTGATGGCTGCGCGTCGCAGCGCCCGCGTGGTCGAGATGCAGGACTTCGAGAAGGCCAAGGACAAGATCATCATGGGCCCCGAGCGCAAGTCGATGGTCATGCCCGAGGAAGAGCGTCGCAACACCGCCTACCACGAGGCCGGTCACGCGCTGATCGGCAAGCTGCTGCCCAAGTGCGACCCGGTGCACAAGGTCACCATCATCCCGCGCGGCCGTGCGCTGGGCGTGACCATGAGCCTGCCCGAGAAGGACCGCTACAGCTATGACCGCGAGTTCATGCTGAACCAGATCAGCATGCTGTTCGGTGGCCGCATCGCCGAAGAGGTGTTCATGCACCAGATGACCACCGGCGCTTCCAACGACTTCGAGCGTGCGACCCAGATCGCGCGTGACATGGTGATGCGCTACGGCATGAGCGAGGCACTGGGTCCGATGGTCTACGCCGAGAACGAGGGCGAGGTGTTCCTGGGCCGTTCGGTCACCAAGACCACGCACATGAGCGAGGACACCATGCGCAAGGTCGATACCGAGGTGCGCCGCATCATCGACGAGCAGTACAGCCAGGCTCGTCATCTGATCGAGGAGCACAGCGACAAGATGCATGCGATGGCCAAGGCCCTGCTCGAGTGGGAGACCATCGAGATCGACCAGATCGACGACATCATGGCCGGCAAGCCGCCGCGCCCGCCCAAGGACTTCGTGCCGCGCAATCCGCCGGCCGGTGGCAGCGATGGCGGCCCGCCGTCGGTCAAGGCCGACCCGACACCGACGGTGGCCTGAAATAGCCAGCCAAGATCATGACCGGGGCCTGGCCCCGGTTTTTTCATTCCTGTTTCTCTGCCTGCCGCGCCCGCACGGCGCTCTCCGACATGACCGCCGAACTGCACCAAGCCCCTGTCTGGAAAACCACCCGCTTCGAGATCGACCTGGGCCAGCCCCAGGTCATGGGCATCGTCAACGTCACGCCCGATTCGTTCTCGGACGGTGGCCGGCACGATGACCCGGCGCGCGCGCTGGCCCATGCCGAGCAGTTGCTCAAAGACGGCGCGACCATCCTCGACATCGGTGGCGAGTCGACCCGTCCGGGCGCACCGCCGGTGTCGCTGCAAGACGAGCTCGACCGCGTGCTGCCGGTGTTGCGCCTGGCGCTCAAGCTCGGCGTGCCGCTGTCGATCGATACCTACAAGCCCGAGGTGATGCAGGCCTGCCTGGACCTGGGTGCCGACATCATCAACGATGTCTGGGCGCTGCAGCGGCCGTTCGAACACGGGCAGGGCAGCGGCGTCGAGGTGGTCGCAGCTCACCCTGATTGCGGCGTCTGCCTGATGCACATGCACCTGGAGCCCCGCAGCATGCAGGTCGCGCCGATGACCGGTGATGTGGTGCCGCAGGTGATGGACTTCCTGCGCCAGCGCGCCGAGCGGCTGCGGGCCCAGGGCGTGGCGCCCGAACGCCTCGTGCTTGACTACGGCATCGGCTTTGGCAAGACGGTGGCGCAGAACTTCGCGCTGCTGGCGCGCCAGCCGGAGCTGCTGGCGTTGGGCTACCCGCTGCTATCGGGCTGGTCGCGCAAGTCCTCGCTCGGCAGCGTGACGGGCCACGAGGTGCCGCGCGAGCGCGTGGCGGCCAGCGTGGCCGCGCATCTGCTCGCGATCGAGCGCGGCGCCCGCATCGTGCGCGTGCATGACGTGCGCGAGACGGTCGACGCGATCAAGGTCTGGCAGGCGATGCTGGCGCAGGCCTGAGCTGAGCCGCGCCATCTGAACCATGTAAAAGGCCGCCTGGCATTGCCGGCGGCCTCAGGGCTGCTGCGCTGCCGGGTTCAGTGCTGCGCGGCGACTTCCCGGGCGTGGCTTTCGAGCACCAGCCGGTCCAGGCTGGCCAGCGGCAGGTTCATGAACAGTTCAAGTCGCTGGTGCATGCGGTGCATGATCTGCTTGAACATCTCGAGCAGCGCATCGCGGTCGCCCTGGACCTGCATCGGATCGGGGAAGGACCAGTGCGCGGTGGCCGGATGACCGGGCCAGACCGGGCAGGTCTCGCCATGGGCATCGTCGCAGACCGTGATGACCAGGTCCATCTGCGGTGCGTCCGGGCCGGTGAACTCGTCCCAGCTCTTGCTGTGCAGGCCGGTCGTGTCCACGCCTGCGCTTTGCAGCGCTTCAAGCGTCAATGGGTGCGGCTGCTGGTCACGAGCGGGCTCGGTACCGGCCGAAAAGGCGCGAAAACGTGCGCCGCCGACATGGTTCAGGATGGCTTCGGCCAGCAGGCTGCGCGCCGCGTTGTGGCTGCACAGGAACAGGACATTGATGGGCGGGTGATCGATCATGGGCGTGATTATCATCAATAAATTGCCGGCACGATCATGGAGTCAGGCACGGGGTGGCGGATGTAGTCGGGGTTGCGCTCACGCTTGGGCAGCACGACTTCCGGCTTCTCGATCTCGTGGTAATCGAACTGGGTCAGCAGGTGATGGATGCAGTTCAGGCGTGCCTTCTTCTTGTCGTCGGCCGCGACGATCCACCAGCGCGCTTCCTCGATGTGGGTGCGCTCGAGCATGGTTTCCTTGACCTGGGTGTAGTCCTCCCAGCGCCGGCGCGACTCGAGGTCCATCGGGCTGAGCTTCCACTGCTTGAGCGGATCGTGGATCCGGCCCAGGAAGCGCAGGTGCTGTTCGTCGTCGCTGATCGAGAACCAGTACTTGATGACCCGGATGCCGGAGCGCACCAGCATGCGCTCGAACTCGGGCACCGAGCGGTAGAACTCTTCGTATTCGTCATCGGTGCAAAAGCCCATGACCTTCTCGACGCCGGCGCGGTTGTACCAGCTGCGGTCGAACAAGACCATCTCGCCGGCCGCCGGCAGATGGGCGACATAGCGCTGGAAATACCACTGGGTGCGTTCGCGGTCGTTGGGCGCCGGCAGCGCGACGGTGCGGCAGACGCGCGGGTTCAGGCGCTGGGTGATGCGCTTGATCACGCCGCCCTTGCCGGCAGCGTCCCGGCCTTCGAACAGGATCACGACTTTCTGCTTGCTCGCTGCCACCCAGTCCTGCAGCTTGACGAGTTCGCCCTGCAGCTTGAACAGCTCGCGGAAGTAGGCCATGCGATGAGCCTTGTGCTCGTCGGTGTTGCTGTCGGCCCCGCCGAGGTCGACTCCCAGTGCATCCGGGTTGCGATCCTCGATTTCCAGTTCCAGCTCTTCATCGTAGCTGTCGAGCAAGTCGCGCTCGATGCGCTTGATCAGGTCTTCGTGGTTGGAGGCGGCCATGGCTATCCCAAAATAAATAATCCTGGATCTTAGGCAATGTATATGTCAAACGGGTGACAAAAAACATGGCGTCCATTGGGGCGGCAACAGGCCTAAGATAATGGCCTCGCGCTGCACAGGCAGCCGCACAAGGAACAGAGTCATGACCGTCATCGTCGTCGCCAATCCCAAGGGTGGGGTGGGCAAGTCCACCCTGGCCACCAACGTGGCGGGCTATCTGGCCCGGCGCGGCCACCAGGTGATGCTCGGCGATGCCGACATCCAGCAGTCCGCCAGCGCCTGGCTCGGGATGCGACCGGCCGATGCGCGACCGATCCAGTCCTGGGATGCTTCGTCGAGCGATGAGCTGCGTCCACCCAAGGGCATCAGCCATGTGGTGATCGACACGCCGGGCGGCCTGCACGGCAAGCAGATCAAGGAGGTGCTCAAGCGTGCCGACAAGCTGCTGATTCCGCTGCAGCCCAGCCCGTTCGACATGCTGGCCACGCGCGCCTTCGTCGATGATCTTCAGGAGCGCCGGCGCGCGGCCGGGCTCGACATCGCCGTGGTCGGTATGCGGGTCGACCAGCGCACCCTGTCGTCCGAGAATCTGCGCGATTTCTGCCAAGGCTTGGGGCTGCCGGTACTGGGCTATCTGCGCGACACCCAGAACTATGTCCGGCTGGCCATGCGCGGCCTGACCCTGTTCGATGTGCCGCCGGGCCAGGTGGCCAAGGACCTCGAGCAGTGGCAGCTGATCTGCGACTGGCTCGAGGCCTGAAGGCTCAGCGCAGGGCGTTGAGCGCGGCCACGCCGGTGGCCGGGAAGTCGGTGAATACGCCGTCGACGCCAAGCTTCATGTAGTACTCCATTTCAGCCTTGGGGTCCTTGAAGCCGTAGCCGCTGGCGTCGTTGCGGAAGGTCCAGGTATGGACCAGCAGGCCGCGCGCGTGCGCGTTCTCGATCACGCCGGTGCTGCCGTCGACGCGACGGTCGTTGAGGCTCAGGCTGCTGTCGCCGCTGCGCTCGACGCCGTCGTTGACGGTCTTGACCAGGTAGGGCTTCCAGGGGCCGACGGCGTCGGCATAGGTCTTGATGAAGTCGAGGCCGGCGGGCTTGACCAGGTCACCGAAGCTGCGCGAGTCATTCTTGACCACGAAGTCGTAGGGCTTGTGGTAGGGCGCGACCAGGGACATGCTGCCGTCGTCCTTGACGTCATCGGCGTCGATCAGCTGCACCAGCTTGATGTCGGTCTTGCTGTTGAGGTACTGCAGGTTCGAGACCTCGAACGACTGGATGAAGACCGGCGCCTTGCCCGTGTTGCCGTAGGCGGCGTGCAGGGTGCTGACCAGCTTGTCCTCGAACCGGTTGGCACCGAACAGGGCGGCGTGGAAGGTCGAGTGCTTGACCTCGGGGTAGATGCCGATGGTGCGGCCGGTCTTGCTCGACTGCTCCTTGGCCAGCGCGATCACCTCGTCGAGGGTCGGGATCTGGAATTGACCGTCATAGGCCTTCGAGCGGCCCGAGCGGGCCTGGATCGCGCGCAGGGTCTTGATCTCGGCCAGCGTGAAGTCGCTGGCGAACCAGTCTTCGGTTTCAACGCCGTCAACCATTTTCTTGGTCTTGCGCGCCGGGAACTTGGCCGCGACGTCGGTCGTGCCGCCGAGCATCGGTTCGTGACGGGCGATCATGACACCGTCCTGGGTCAGCACCAGGTCGGGCTCGATGAAGTCGGCACCCTGCTCGATGGCGAGCTGGTAGGACGCCAGCGTGTGCTCCGGGCGCTCGCCGCTAGCACCGCGGTGACCGATGACCAGAGGGGCTTCGCCCGACAGGGTCTGGAAGGCGGGTTCGCCATCGCCGCAGGCTTGCAGCAGGGCCAATGACAGGAGTGCGATGGAAGCTTTGAGTTTCATGTTCAAGGTTTCAGTGCAGGGTAGGGAGGAGTCCCCTGCTAGGCAGGGTCGACCGCCATCATTGGCTCGGCACTGTGTCACGGTCACGTCTGTCTGGTGTCATGTGCATGACGCTCGATCCGCGCCCCAGGCCGGAGCCAGCCGGCGGGTTTCATGGAGCTGTCTTGTCAACTTGCTAATATGCGGGAAATTTGGAGCCTGAAACCATGAACAAGCGCTTGATTGCCGGATTTGTCTTTTCGCTCTGTGCGGTGGCTGCACAAGCCCAGTCGTTCTCTTTTGGCCTGTGGGGCGACATGCCTTACAAGAAGGCGGGTGACGAGGCCAAGATGCCAGCCCTGCTGCGCAGCATCAGCAGCTCCGACATTGCCTTCTCGATCTACAACGGCGACATCAAGGACGGCAGTTCCGCTTGCAGCGACGAGGTCTATACCCAGGCGCTGCAGATGTTCGGCCAGATCAGGCAGCCCGTGGTCTATGTGCCTGGCGACAACGAATGGACCGATTGCCACCGCACGAACAATGGCGGCTTCGATCCGCTTGAGCGACTGGACCATCTGCGCCGGGTCATGATCCCGAGCACACGCAGCCTCGGCCAGCGTCAGATGGAGCTGACTCGCCAGGGCAAGCTGGGCGAGAAGTTCGTCGAGAACGCCCGTTTCCAGCACCGTGACATCACGTTCCTGACCTTCAACATCCCGGGCTCGAACAACAATCTGGTGCTCGACGAATATGAATGCAGCGACAAGAGCGCGCGCAGCGCCCGCCAGTGCGAAGCGGCCAATGCCGAATATGTCGAGCGCGATGCCGCCAACATCACCTGGCTGCGCGAGGGCTTTGCCAAGGCCAGTGCCATGAAGGCGCGCGGTATCGTGGTCGTGATGCAGGCCGATCCGGGCTTTGACCTGCCCGAGACCGGGTCTGTCGACGAAAGTCAGGCCAAGGGTGTCAGCGCCTACCGTCGTTTTGTTGACGCGCTGGTGACTGAAACCCAATACTTTGACGGTCAGGTGCTGCTGGTGCATGGCGACACGCATTTCTTCAAGGTCGACAAGCCGCTCTACAGCCCGGCCAAGCTGCTGCCCAATCTGACCCGTCTGCAGACCTTCGGCAGCCCGTCGATCCACTGGGTGCGGGTCGTGGTCCAACCCAGGACCCGGCATGTCTTCAATATCCAGCCGGTGATCGTCCAGCAATAAGAAAACAGGGGCTCTGGTGAGCCCCTGGTCATGTCATGCGCTGCCAGAGCCGTCAGCGCCGTCAGCGGGAGATGGCGCTACAGTTCACCTGGGCGGATGGCTGATTGCCTTGCCCAGGGACAACATCATCAGCGTGCGTCCGAACTCTTCCGGCTCGCCGAGTGGATGGAAGCCGAGCTGGGCAAAGCGCTTGCGGTGGCGGGTCGAGACCAGCAAGGTCCCCGTCGGGTATTGGCTGCGTACCCAGTCGATGCGGGCCTGCACCAGCGCGCGGGCGATGCCGCGACCGCGCGCCTGCTCGGCGACTGCAGACAGATACAACACATGCGTGTTCGAGGCCCAGTCTGCCGCCTTGATGCCGCCTGCTCCCACCACCTCGCCCTCCAGCCGGGCGATGAAGAAACGCTGGTAGAAGGGCGCATCAATGGGCGCGAGCACCGCCTTGATGCGCTCGATGCTGTAGCGTCCCGGCTCGTTGAAGGCATTGACAAGCACGGTCGCTGCAGCGTTCATGGCCTCGCTGTCGGCTGGGTCCAGTGGTGAGATTTGCGGGGTTTCGCTCATGACTGATGTTCCAGGTTGACTGGGTGGTGGCGTTGGCTGGCGCAACGGGCTTTCAGGAGTCCCTCGACCGCGCGCAGTACCCGCTCGTGGTCATCAGCCTGGTCGTTGTCGCGTTTCCGTGCAGGAATGAAGGATGACAGGCATTTTGTCGTGACAATGTGACAGTCATGCCTGACTGACCACGCGCGAGCGCTCGAGGATCTGGCTCAGCAGGGGCGGGATCTCGAACAGGGCCTGGTTGTCGATCCGGCTGACATTGGCCCGGTAGTCATCCAGCCTGGCCGTCAGCTGCTGGACGGCGTCAGCCAGGGTGCGCAGGCTGTTGTGCACCACGCCCACACCCTGTTCGCGCACCCAGTCGGCGTTGTAGCGCTCTTGCGGCATGGTCCAGGCGTTGTCGACCACGATCACCGGCAGACCTTGCTGCACCGCCTCGCTGAGGCTGCCCGGGCCGGGCTTGCCGATGAAGTAGTCGGCCAGCTGCATGTAGTAGGGGATGTCGCGGCTGAACTCGACCACCAGCCGCGGTGCCGCGGCCTGCTCGGCGCGCAGCTGCCGGGCCAGCGCGCGGTTGTGGCCGCAGACCAGGATCAGTTGCTGCTCGGCCAGCCGGCGCGCAATGCCCAGCATGGCCTTGGAGCCATGGCCGCCAAACATCACGATGCCGGTCTCGCGCTGCGGGTCCAGGCCGTGGCGGACCCGCTCGCTGGCCCGGTCGGCCATTTTCGGGCGGTAGAAGTCAGGCCGGATGATCATGCCCGAGGTGGCGTGGATGCGGTCTTCGGCATGGCCCTGGGCGCGGGCCTGCTCGACCGCCCGGGGCGTGCCGCAGATGAAATGCTGGGCCTGGCCCGGTTCGATCCAGAAATGCGGCGGCAGGTCGGCTAAGTCGGTCAGCACGGTCACATAGGGCCGGCCCGGCAGCGCCGAGTCCAGGCTCTCATGGAGCGCGCGGTTGAAGTTGGGTATCAGCGAGACCACGATATCGGGTTCGGTGCGCAGCCAGTGCTGCTGCAGCTGGCGCGTCAGCTTCGGGTGGGCCAGCCGGATCAGGCCCTGCAGCAGCTTGAGCTCCTGCGCCATGCCCAGGGTCCAGCCGCGCGCCAGGCGCCGGTTGTACCAGTCCTCGGGCGCGCTGCCGGTCAGCTTGCGAAACCGGTCCTGCGGGTCGAGCACCTCGAACAGATTGACCAGGCGCACCTGCCAGTGCGAACCCTGCGCCTGCAGCACGCCTGAGAGCGCCTGCGCCGAGGCCAGATGCCCACCGCCGGCATTGAAGTAGACCAGGTCAATCGTGCTCATGCGGCGCTCCTGGCTCTGACCGGCGCAGCAAGGCCTGGCCCGCGCGCAGCCGGCTGCCGCTGGCGATGCCGTCGGCCAGTTCCATGCCGGGCGGTGTGATCACGATGATGGTCGAGCCATGCTCGAACCAGCCCATTTCCTGTCCCTTGGCCAGCCTGGCCTGGCAGGGGATCACATTGGGTCCGCGGTAGCGCAGGTTCAGCAGCACATCGATGAAGGTCAAGCGCATGCTGGCGACCAGGATCGCTGCCACCGGCACCAGCAGCAGCGGTGTGCCGTCGGACTGCAGCCTGGCCTCGATCACCGCGCGCTCGTTGCGGCAGAACAGCCGCTCGACTCGCTTGAGCGCGATCGGGTTCACGTTCCAGGTGTCGCCCGAGATATAGGTCACGCGGTCGACCTCGATGTCGTGCGGCGCATGGAAGCGGTGGTACATGCTCGAGGTCAGGCGCAGGGTGACATAGCTGCCGCCGGCAAAGCGCGCGGGCAGCTCGCGCGAGCCCAGCAGTTCGTGCAGTTCGTAGTCCATGCCCTTGGCCTGCAGCGCCTGGGTGCCATCGAGCTGGCCGCAGGCGCCGACGATGGCATCGCTCGGGCTGGTGATGATCCCGGGGCGCGGGTCGCTCGGGCGCGCACCGGCCTTGAGCTCGCGCGTGAAGCAGTCGTGCAGGCTGTCGAACTGCTGCTGCTTGGCTTCGCTGAGGTCGAGCTCGGTGAACAGGCGCCAGACCGCGATCGAGAACCGGGTCAGCAGCGGGCTGCGCAGCTGGCTGTACCAGCCCATCAGATGGGTCAGCGCGATGCGGGGTACGCGGTTGGTCAGCAGGAAGTTCAGGTCTTCCTGCAGCAGCAGGCGGTCGCGCAGTCGGTGTTTATTCATGGTCTTGTCAAAAGCGATGCGTACAACTGTCACCGTTCACTTTGAAAGGCTCATGACATGTCCGTTGAGATCGCAATGACCGCCGGCGCCCTGGTGGCTGGTTTCCCCTGGCTGCGCCGGCGACTCCAGCTCTCGCGCGCCAAGCACCCCTCGCTGGCCGGGCATTCGCGCATGGCCAAGCGCATCGCGCGGCTGCTGCCGGGCTATTCCTATGGCGAGGAGGAGTTCTTCGGCGTCGATGGCGCGCCGGCCGAGGTGCAGACCCGACGCCGGGCCGGTTTCGCGCGGCTCTCCAGCAGCCTGCGCCAGGGTGCGCCGCGCTCGCTGGCGCTGACGGCGCAGGCGCGCGAGGGCCTGTCCGACCTGCAGCTGACCGGGCGCTACCGCGTGCCGTTCCAGTTCAGCGCCTATGTGCGCGAGCAGCTGCCGGTGGGCGCTTTCTGGCAGTCTGCCGAGGGGGTGCAGCTGCAGGACCTCGACGGCCAGCGCTATTACGACCTGGCCGGCTCCTATGGCGTCAACATCTTCGGCGTCGATTTCTACAAGCAGTGCATGGAGGAGGGCGCCCGCCTTGGGTCTGCGCTCGGTCCGGTGCTGGGCGGCTATCACCCCTGCGTGGCCGAGAACATCGAGTGGCTGCGCGAGCTCTCGGGCCTGGACGAGGTGAGTTTTCACATGTCGGGCACCGAGGCCGTGATGCAGGCGGTGCGGCTGGCGCGTTATCACACCGGCAAGAAGCATCTGGTGCGCTTCACCGGCGCCTACCATGGCTGGTGGGAGGATGTGCAGCCCGGCCCCGGCAATCCGCTGCCGCCGCGCGAGACCTATACGCTCAATGACATGGACCCGCGTGCCCTGCAGGTGCTGCGCACGCGCAAGGACATCGCCTGCGTGCTGGTCAATCCGCTGCAGGCGCTGCACCCGAACCGCAATGCGCCGGGCGACTCGACCCTGGTCGACGGCAGCCGCAGCGCCGGCTTCGACCGCGCCGCCTACACCGACTGGCTGCGCCAACTGCGCCAGGTCTGCAGCGAGCGCGGCATCGTGCTGATCCTGGACGAGGTGTTCGTCGGCTTCCGGCTCGCAGCGGGCGGCGCGCAGGAATATTTCGGCGTCCAGGCCGATCTGGTGATCTACGGCAAGTCCTTGGGCGGCGGTTTCCCGGTCGGCGTGGTCTGCGGCAAGGCGGCGCTGATGCGCCGCTTCAAGCCCGAGCGCCCGGCCGACCTGTGCTTTGCGCGCGGCACCTTCAATGCCCATCCCTATGTGATGGGGGCCATGCATGCCTTCTTGCGCCGGCTGCGCACGCCCGAGGTGCAGGCGATCTACCAGGGCCTGGACGAGCGCTGGAGCGCGCGCGTCCAGGCCTTCAACCAGGCCTTGCAGCAGGCCGGCATGCCGCTGCAGGTCGAGGCGCTCTCCAGCATCTGGACCGTCAACTACACCCAGCCCTCGCGCTACCACTGGCTGCTGCAGTATTACCTGCGCGAGCAGGGCCTGGCGCTGAGCTGGGTCGGCACCGGCCGTTTCATCTTCAGCCTCAACTACAGCGACGCCGACATGGCCGAGGTCACGCGCCGTTTTATCGAGGCAGGCCGGCGCATGCAGGCTGACGGCTGGTGGTGGAGCGGGCCTGAACTGACGCACAAGGCTATCCGGCGCCGGCTGCTGCGCGAGATGCTGGCCCACAAGCTGGGTTGGCACTGAGCAGGAGAGTTGACGTGCGAGCTACCATGAGTTATTCGTACGTCGTTGTTTGCCTGGCTCCGCAGGCGGTTCTGAAGTAGCAAAGCCGCTTCGATCTCAAGTCGAAGCGGCTTTTTTGGTGCTTGCCCGGCAGGGCGCGCGAGCGGGCCACCAGGCCCGCGGCAGAGGATCAGCTGGCCTTGTGGCCCGGGTCGAGCAGCTGGCCGCGCAGCAGGTACAGCGGTGCCTTGTGATAGAGCATGATGTCGTGGAAGGGGTCGGTCAGGATCTTGCTGGCCCAGACCAGGCCGGTACGCAGATCCTTGAGCGCGAACAGTTGCAGCACGCGAAAGACCAGGCCGCCAACGCCGACCGCCAGCCACATCAGGCCGACGTTGTGGGCAAAGCCGCGCCAGTCGGCATGGGGTTCGATCAGGCCGAACAGGTCTTGCTGCCACAGCAGCAGCAGCGGCGACAACGCCCAGATCGCCATCAGCACCACCTTGCGCTGCAGGTTGTAGCCGACCTTGATGTCTTCCTTGTATTCGTGCGTGGCCTGGTTGATTTCGTCGTAGCCCTTGGGCTCGAAGAAGAAATGGCCGCTCTGTCGGGTCAGCATCGAGACCAGCCAGGCCACCAGTGCCGCCATGGCCGGATCGGTGAATACCAGGGCGTAGGCCAGCAGGAAGCTGATCGCGCTGATCAGGTGCAGCGTCTGGTTGATGCGGCTGTGGTGGTAGTAGCGATGGTCGTCCCAACGCTGCACTCGCAGGTCTTGCAGAAATTCTTTCACGCCGTTGTCCTTCTTTCGGTGAGTGAGGATTGCCCGCCGGTCGGGGCGGTCGCAATCGATCATGGTCAGGCTGCGTGAAATCACGGTGACAGTGCGCCGGGCTTCATGCCGTTGTCGCATCGGAGCGTGACAGCACGGCGGCGCTTGTCGCAGGCCTGTCATCAAGCGGGCTGAGCATGACTGCCATGATGCAATCCCTGAGCGACCCGCTGCTGGTCGAAAACTTCGCCCCCGAGCGCCGTTCCCTGCGCGTGGCCCTGGTCACCGAGACCTATCCGCCCGAAGTCAACGGTGTCGCGCTGACCATCGATCGGCTGGTGCGCGGGCTGCAGGCACGCCACCACGACATCCAGCTGGTGCGCCCGCGCCAGGCCGCTGTCGATGCCGGACCAGGCGAGCAGGACCCGACCGAGCAGGTGCTGATGCGCGGTCTGCCGATACCGCGCTACCCGCACCTGCGCATGGGCCTGCCGGCCAAGCGCGCGCTGCTCGGGCTCTGGACCCTGCGCCGGCCCGACCTGGTGCATATCGCGACCGAGGGGCCGCTGGGCTGGTCGGCGCTGCAGGCCGCGCGCAAGCTCAAGCTGCCGGTCAGCACGGATTTCCGCACCAATTTCCATGCCTACAGCCGCCATTACGGCATTGGCTGGCTGCAAAAGCCGATCGCCGCCTACCTCAGGCGCTTTCACAACCAGGCCCATTGCACCATGGTGCCGACTGCCTCGCTGCAGTCCGAGCTGCAGGCGATGGGCTTCGAGCGCCTGCTGGTGGTCGCGCGCGGTGTCGACACGCAGCGCTTCGACTCGGCCCGCCGCAGCGCGGCCTTGCGCGAGTCCTGGGGCGTGCGTGAGGGTGAGCAGGTGGTGCTGTCGGTCGGCCGCATCGCGCCCGAGAAGAATCTGGAGCTGCTGTTGCGCAGCTACGAGGCCATGCGTCAGGTCAACCCCGCGCTGCGTCTGGTCGTGGTCGGTGACGGTCCGGATCGGGCAGCGCTGCAGCAGCGCTGCCCCGAGGTGGTGCTGGCCGGTTCGCGCAGCGGCACCGACCTGGCCGAGCATTACGCCAGCGCCGACTGCTTCCTGTTCCCGAGCCTGACCGAGACCTATGGCAACGTGACGCCCGAGGCGCTGGCCAGCGGCCTGGCGGTGCTGGCCTACGACTATGCCGCTGCGGCCGAACTGATCCACCATGGCGAGAACGGCTTGCTGGCGCCGGTTGGCGACCCCGATGCCTTCGTGCGCCGTGCCATCGATCTGGCGGGCAACCGCCAGCTGGTCGCGCGGCTGCGCCAGGGCGCGCGCGCCTCGACGCTGGCGCTGGACTGGAGCCATATCTGCCTGCAGGTCGAGGCGATCTGGGAGCGCCTGATCGAGCAGCAGGCGCTCGGGGCTTCGGGCTTCAGGCTCGTTTCAGTCTGAGCTGCAGCATCAGGGCGGCCATGCCAGCGGTCAGCAGCAGGCCGAAGCCCACCATCAGTGGCACGATCGGTAGGCCAAGCCAGAGCAGCAGGGTGTAGAGGCCCAGCATCACCAGCACGCTGAGGTTCTCGTTGAAGCCCTGGACTGCGATCGAGCGGCCCGGGCTCAGCAGGCGGTGGCCGCGGTATTGCAGCAGCGCGTTCATCGGCACCACCAGCAGGCCACCGACGGCACCGGTCACGACCAGCAGGGGCAGCGCCCATTCGAGCGCCGTCAGCAGCGAGCTGGCCGCCACCAGCAGGCCCAGCGCCACGCCCCAGGGCAGCATGGTGGCGGCGCGATTCAGCGCGATGCGATGCGCCGCCAGGCCGGCCCCGACCACGACGCCGATCGCCACGCAGGCCTGCAGGTAGGCGGCGCGGTCGAGCGCAAGTCCGATCACGTCCTGGGCCCAGCGCAGCACGGCGAACTGCAGTACCGCCCCCGCGCCCCAGAACAGGGTAGTGACCGCCAGCGAGAGCCCGCCCAGTGGATCGAGCCAGAGCTGGCGGTTGGATTGGCGAAAGTCCTGCAGCAGCGGGCGCAGTTGCAGCCGCGCGACTGGCAGCCGGGCCGAGCGCCTGGGCACGCCGATATTGAGCAGCGCCGCCAGCAGGTAGAGCGCCAGCACCAGCGCGAACGCTGTGGCCAGGCGGGTATCGACCCACCAGCTCGGTGGATTCGGCCAGAGCTGGCTCAGCCTTGCGACCGCGAAGTCGGACACCAGCAGGCCGCCCAGGCCGGTACCGAGCAGTACCGACAGCACCACGGTGACTTCGAGCCAGCCATTGGCAGCGACCAGGCGCGAGGGCGGCACGGTCTCGGTGATCAGGCCATATTTGGCCGGGGCATAGGCCGAGGCGCCCATGCCGATCAGCGCGAACGCCAGTATCGGGTGCAGTCCGGCCAGCAGGGTGAGCGCGCCAGTGAGCTTGACGGCATTCATCCAGCCCATCAGCAAGCCCTTGGGCGCCATGTCAGCCAGATGCCCGACGCCGGGGGCCAGCAGCACATAGGCCCAGGTGAAGGAGAACTTGAGCAGCGGCGCCCACCAGGCCGGGTAGCCCTGCTCGTGCAGGAAGGCCATCGCGACGATCAGCAGGGAATTGTCTGCCAGGGCCGAAAAGAACTGCGCCAGGATGAGCCAGTAAAACCCCTGTGGCATGCGTGAAGTCTTGCCCGTGGCTCTTGTTGTCATAGCGCTCCATCTGATCGGTCGATGGAAGATCATCGGGCGCTGACAAGTCGGGGCCGTGGCGGATTCGTGACGCTGGCATGAAGGAAGCTGGAGGCAGTGGCATTTTGCGTGTGCTGTCATGAATCGTTCATCGATCGGCCATTTGGGCGTCATGCGCGAGGCCAAGAATGGGATGCAACTGAATGACATTAGGAGATCGAGATGAAGGAACTGCCCACCCCCACGTTGGAACTTTCGCCGCTTGCGCTGCCCAGGGGGTCACTTCATCCGGGCTTGGACGCAACCCCATCGGTTTCTGAGTCCAAGGGTGGCATCGAAGTGGCTTGGGCATGCCATCAAGACGAAGTTCGCGAAGCGCAGCGTCTGAGGTATGAGGTCTTTGCCGGCGAGATGGGCGCGCGCCTGCCCAAGACCGTGCCGGGCCACGACATCGACCTGTTCGACGATTACTGCGAACACCTGCTGGTGCGCGACAGCGCAACGCGCCAGGTCATCGGCACCTACCGCCTGCTGACGCCGGCCCAGGCCAAGCGCGTCGGCAGCTTCTACAGCGATACCGAATTCGACCTGACCCGGCTGCGCATGCTGCGCGACAAGATGGTCGAGCTCGGCCGCAGCTGCGTCCATCCCGAGCACCGCCATGGCGGCGTGATCATGGCGCTGTGGGGCGCGCTGGCCGGCTTCATGGTGCGCAACGACCTCGACACCATGATCGGCTGCGCCAGCATCCCGATGCAATACGAGGGCCCGCACGGCATCATCGGCGGCGGCCACGCAGCGGCCAGCATCTGGCGCCAGGTGCGCGAAAAGCATCTGGCCGCGATCGAATACCATGTGCGCCCGCGCCTGCCGCTGCCGGTCGACAAGCTCGACGACAGCCTGGACGTCGAACCGCCGGCGCTGATCAAGGGCTACCTGCGCCTGGGCGCCAAGGTGCTGGGCGCGCCGGCCTGGGACCCGGACTTCAACGCCGCCGATCTGCCGATGATGATGCGCCTGGCCGAGCTGCCGCAGCGCTATCGCAAGCATTTCCTGGGGGTCTGATGCGTACCGCCGATCTGTTCGAGGGTCGTGGTGAAAGCGCCGCCACCGAGCCGCACGGCGAGTCGGCTGCGCGGCTGCGCAGCATCTTCATTTCCGATGTCCACTTGGGCACCCAGGGCTGCCAGGCCAAGGCGCTGCTGTCCTTCCTGAAGTCCAATCCGAGCGATCATCTCTATCTGGTCGGCGACATCATCGATGGCTGGCAGCTGCGCCGGCGCTGGTACTGGCCGCAGGAGCACAACGACGTGGTGCAGAAGATCCTGCGCCGGGTACGCAAGGGCTGCCGCGTCATCTTCGTGCCGGGCAATCACGACGAGTTCGTGCGCCATTTCGTCGATCATCATTTTGGCGGCGTCGAGGTCGTGACCGAGGCCATCCACACCACCGCCGACGGCAAGCGCCTGTGGGTGGTGCATGGCGATCTCTATGACGGCGTGATCCAGTACGCCAAGTGGCTGGCCTATCTGGGCGACACGCTGTACGAGTTCACGCTGCGGCTGAATCGCCATCTCAACAGCCTGCGCGCGCGTCTGGGCTTGCCCTACTGGTCGCTGTCGCAATACCTCAAGCACCGGGTCAAGGGCGCGGTCAATTTCATCAGCAGCTTCGAGTCGGCCGTGGCCGCCGAGGCGCGCAAGCGCGGCCTCGATGGCGTGGTCTGCGGCCATATCCACCGCGCCGAGATGCGCGTCATCAATGGCACGCTGTATTGCAACGATGGCGACTGGGTCGAGAGCCTGACGGCGCTGGTCGAGCACCAGGACGGCCGGCTCGAGATCGTGCACTGGCCCGACGAGCGGGTCCTGGCCCAGGATGCCAAGTCCGCGGTCTTGCCGGGAAAAACAGCCACTGCCGAGCCTTGATTAGGCCTTTGTCATCATTTTTTCATCATGCTAGGCATGATATCTGGGGATAATGCGAGGTTTTTCCGGAATTCCGCCAGATTTTCATGACAGTCGCTACCCATTTGTCCCGCGTGTCCTTCCTTGATCGTGACCAGAGCATCCTGGCCTTCAACGAGCGCGTGCTGGACTGGGCGCGCCGGACCGAGGTGCCACTGCTCGAACGGCTGCGCTACCTGACCATCGTCTCCTCCAACCTCGACGAGTTCTTCGAGGTCCGCTTCGAGCCGCACCTGAGCGCGCGCCTGAGCAACGAGCAGCGCGGCCCGGTCACGGTGCAGAGCTATGCCGCGATCTCGGAGCATGTGCATCGCCTGGTCGATCAGCAATATCAGATCTACAACAGCGAGCTGCTGCCACTGCTGGAAAAACGCGGCATCAAGGTCGTGCCGCATGGCGAGCGCAACCTGCGCCAGCGCCGCTGGGTGCGCGAGTTCTTCACCCAGGAAGTGCAGCCGCTGCTGCTGCCGGTCGGGCTCGATCCGGCGCACCCCTTCCCGCAGGTGGCCAACAAGTCGCTCAACTTCATCGTGCGGCTGTCGGGGCGCGATGCATTTGGCCGCGAGAACGAGATCGCGATCGTCAAGGTGCCCCGGTCGTTGCCGCGCTTCTTGCGCATGCCGGGCGTCAAGGGCTCGCGCCAGGTGCATTTCGTCTCGATCTCGAGCGTGATCCGCGCCCATCTGGGCGACCTGTTCCCTGGCCGCCAGGTGACCGAGTTCTCGCAGTTCCGCGTCACCCGCCATTCCGACCTCGCGGTCGACGAGGAGGAGGTCAAGAACCTGCGCACCGCGCTGCGCGTGGGCCTGCAGCACCGCCATTACGGCCGCGCGCTGCGGCTCGAGGTCTCGGCCGGCTGCTCGGACTTCCTGTCGGACTTCCTGCTGCAGCAGTTCGACCTGCCGCCCGAGGCGCTCTACAAGGTGGCCGGCTCGGTCAACCTGGTCCGCATGACCCAGCTGATCGACCTGGTCGATGCGCCCGAGCTGCGCTTTGCGCGCTACCAGCCGAGCTGGCCGATCCAGCTGACACCGGGCCAGTCCTTCTTCGACCGGCTGCAGCAGGGCGATGTGCTGATCCACCAGCCCTATGAGAGCTTCGATGCGGTGCTGGACTTCCTGCGCGAGGCGGTCGAGGACCCGAACGTGCTGGCGATCAAGCAGACCCTGTACCGCTCCGGCAGCAAGGGCGAGATGACCGAGCTGCTGCGCGAGGCGGTGCGCCGCGGCAAGGAAGTCACGGCCGTGGTCGAGCTCAAGGCGCGCTTCGACGAGGAGGCCAACATCAACAACGCCGAGCTGCTCGAATCGGTCGGCGCGCAGGTGGTCTACGGCATCGTCGGGCTCAAGACCCATGCCAAGATGCTGCTGGTAACAAGGCGCGAGCAGGGCCGCCTGCGCCGCTATGCCCAGGTCTCGACCGGCAACTACAACCCCGGCACGGCCAAGCTCTACACCGACCTGAGCTACCTGACGGCCGACGAGGCGCTGACCAGCGACCTCGAGCAGATCTTCCTGCACCTGGCGAGCCAGAACCGGCTGTCGCGGCTGCAAAAAGCCCTGATCGCGCCGTTCCATCTGCACAAGGCCATGCTCGACCGGATCGAGGCCGCGACACAGGCCGCGCGCGAGGGCCAGCCCGCCCGCATCGTGCTCAAGATGAATGCCCTGACCGACGAGCCGCTGGCGCGCGCGCTGGCGTTGGCCTCGCAGGCCGGGGTCAAGGTCGACGTGATCGTGCGTGGTGCCTGCATCCTGCCCGCCGGCGTACCGGGTCATACCGACAATGTGCGGGTGCGCTCGATCATTGGCCGGCTGCTTGAGCATTCGCGCGTGTTCTTCTTCCAGATCGGATCGCAGGAGGACCTGTGGCTCTCGAGCGCCGACTGGATGAACCGCAACATGCTGCGCCGTATCGAGCTGGCCTGGCCTGTCACGGATCCGTCGCTGCGCCGACGCATCATCGACGAATGCTTGGAAATGAGCCTGGCCGACAACACCGACGCCTGGCTGCTGCAGCCCGACGGCGTCTACCTCCGGGCCCAGGGGGTCAACAGCAAATCGCGCGCGCACGCGCATTCGGCGCAAGCCCAACTGATGGCGCGCTATGGAGGAAAGGCATGAATGCAGACCTGATCTTGTGGCGCCACGCCGAGGCCGAGGACCTGGCCGACAACGAGGAGACCGGCGGCAGCGACCTGTCGCGCCGGCTGACGGCCAAGGGCGAGAAGCAGGCCGCCCGCATGTCGAACTGGCTGGCGCGCAACCTGCCCGAGGACGCGCGGATCTGGTCGAGCCCGGCCGTGCGCACCGAACAGACCGTGCTGGCGCTGGGGCGCAAGTACCGGCTCAGCGACGCGCTGCGCCCCGATGCCAGCCCGGATGACCTGCTGCAACTGGTGCAGTGGCCGCAGCTGCCGCATCCGACCCTGATCGTCGGCCATCAGCCGACGCTGGGCCGGGTCGTGGCGCGGCTGCTGGGATTGTCCGAGCAGGAATGCTCGATCAAGAAGGGCGCTCTCTGGTGGCTGCACCAGCGCGAGCGCAATGGGGTCAGCCAGACCGTCATCCTGACGGTCCAGAGCCCGGAATTTCTCTGAGGAACCCGCCTCAGGCCTGGTTCGACCCGGGCAGCGCCGCGGCGGCGCCGCTGGCGAGCATGGCCTTGGGCTTGCGGCTCTTGCGTGCGGCCGGCAGCTTGGCGGCGGCTGGGGTTGCATCAGGCAGGGTCGATACCGCGGCGGCTTGGGGTGCCGGTTCGGCCTGAGCGGGCGCGGCCACCGCAGCGCTGTCCGGCGCGCAAGGGCGGCCGGTCTTGAGCGTCGGCACCGCCACCAGCATCGTCTTGAGCTTGGCATCGCTCAGGCCCGTCAGCGCCATCAGCCCGGCGCGCAGCAACTCGCTCTTCTTGATTGCCAGGCCCATGGTCATGGCACGGATCTTGAGACTCTCGATGGCCGCGTATTCTTCCTTCGGGATCGTGAAGCTGTCGCGCACCAGTTTGGGCTTCTTGTCCTTGTCGTTGGCGACTTCGGGCTTGGTTTTCTTGCTTGAATTCATGGGCTTGCACCTGCTATTAACTATGCTAACAGTATAAACAATATATCCGGTGTTTGTTTTTCTTATTTATAGCTTATTAATCGTTCTGACTTATGTGGTAAATAAGCTGTTATGGGTTAACCCTGATTGATGGATTACACATGAGCCTACCCCGAAAAAATACCACCTGGCAGGAGCTTGAGCTCGGTGCCAGCGCCACGCTCGAGCGTGTCTGCAGCGAACAGGACCTGTTGCTGTTCGCGCATGCCTCGGGCAATCGAAATCCGCTCAACCTGCCTGAAGCCGAACAGTCGCAGTCCCAGCTGCCGGCGCTGGCGCCATCGATGTGGGTCGGCTCGCTGCTGTCGGCCGTGCTGGGCAATCTGCTGCCGGGTCCCGGCACGCTCTACCGCAGCCAGGATCTGCGCTTCCAGCGTCGGGTCCAGGTCGGCGACCGCTTGCAAGTCAGCGTGACCTGCATCGAGAAGGGCCCCGAGCCGCTGGCACGCTTCGCGACCCGTATCAGCACCGAGGCCGGCGAGCTGGTCTGCGAGGGTGAGGCCGAGGTCGAGGCGCCGCGCGTCTCGCAGCTCGTGGTGGCGCGTGACCTGCCGCCGCTGATCCTGGGCAACAAGGACCATTTCGCCCGCCTGATCGACGCCGCACGCCAGCTGCCCGCGCTCAAGACTGCAGTCGTCTGCCCCGAGGATGCCAACTCGATGGGCGGACTGGCGCTGTCGGCGCGCGAAGGGCTGATCGAGCCGGTGCTGGTCGGCAACGCCGAGCGCATGGCGCACATTGCCGCCGAACTCGGCATCGACCTCTCGGGCTGGCGCCAGGTGCACGAGTCCGACCCGCGCGCGGCGGCGGCAGTCGCCGTCGCGATGGCGCGCAATGGCGAGGTGGGCGCGGTCATGAAGGGCGCGATCCACTCCGACGAGCTGCTGGCCGCGGTCGTCAACAAGGAGCATGGCCTGCGCGGTCACCGCCGGCTCAGCCATGTGTTCGTGATGGACGCGCCGATGCTCGACCACCTGCTGTTCATCTCGGATGCCGCGATCAACATCGCGCCCGACCTGACGACCAAGGTCGACATCACGCAGAACGCGATCGACCTGGCGCGCGCCTGCGGACTGGATTGCCCGCGCGTGGGCATCCTGTCGGCGGTCGAGACCATCAACACCAGCATTCCCTCGACGCTGGACGCTGCCGTGCTGTCCAAGATGGCCGAGCGCGGCCAGATCCGTGGCGGCACGGTCGACGGCCCGCTGGCGATGGACAACGCGATCGACCTCGACGCAGCGCGCACCAAGGGCATCCAGTCGCTGGTGGCGGGTCGCGCCGAGGTGCTGATCGTGCCCAACCTGGAGGCCGGCAACATGCTGGCCAAGGAGCTGACCTTTGTCGCGCGCGCCGAGGCTGCCGGCCTGGTGGTCGGTGCCCGCGTGCCGGTGATCCTGACCAGCCGCGCCGACAACGACCGCTCGCGCCTGGCTTCCTGTGCGCTGGCGCTGCTGCATGATCACTGGCGCCAGACCGGTGCCTGCGCCGTCCCGATCGAGCCGGACCTGGAGGTGCAGGCATGAGCTTGCTGCTGACCCTCAACGCCGGTTCGTCGTCGATCAAGTTCGCGCTGTTCGAGCAGCGCCCGCATGGCCTGGATCGCCTGGCCGTCGGCCAGGTCGAGGGGCTGGGCGAGCGCGCGCATTTCTGCGCCGTCACGACCGCGGGCGAACGCCACGAGCAGTGGCTCGACGGCTCGGTGGCCGACCACGGCCATGCCCTGCAAGGCGTGCTGGACTGGCTGCGCCTGAGCTTCCCGAACCGCGAGGTCGCGGCCGTTAGCCATCGCGTGGTGCATGGCGGGGCCGAGCATGTCGAGCCGATCGTGATCGACGACCACAGCCGGGCCCAGCTCGAAACCCTGGTGCCGCTGGCGCCGCTGCACCAGCCGCACAATCTGGCCGGCATCGACGCGGCGCGTGTCGCCTTCCCGCGGGCGCCGCAGGTGGCCTGCTTCGACACCTCGTTTCACCGCAGTCATCCCTTCGTGTCCGATACCTTCGCGCTGCCGCGCCAGTACTACGAGCAGGGCATCCGGCGCTACGGCTTTCACGGCCTGTCCTACGAGTTCATCTCGCGCCAGCTCAAGAGCCGTCACCCCGGCCTGCTGGCAGGCCGGGTCATCGTGGCGCACCTGGGCAATGGTGCGTCGATGTGCGCGATGCGCGGCGGCCGCTCGGTCGCCTCGACCATGGGCTTCACCGCGCTCGACGGCCTGCCGATGGGCACGCGCTGCGGCCAGATCGACCCGGGCGTGCTGCTCTATCTGGTCAGCGAGCACGGCATGAATGCGCAGAGCCTGACCGATCTGCTCTATCGCAATTCCGGCCTCAAGGGCATGTCGGGCCTGTCCAACGACATGCGGGTGCTGCTGGCCAGCGACCTGCCGTCGGCGCGCGAGGCGGTCGACTATTTCGTCGAGCAATGCCGGCGCGAGCTCGGCGGCCTGGCCGCCAGCCTGGGCGGCCTCGACGCGCTGGTCCTGACCGGCGGCATCGGCGAGCATGCGGCCGAGGTGCGCAGCCGCCTGCTGCGCAACATGAGCTGGCTCGGCATCGATTTCGACGAATCGGCCAACCAGGCCGGTGCCGAGGAAATCAGCCTGCCGCGCAGTTCGGTGCGGGTGCTGGTGCTGGCCACCGACGAAGAGCGCATGCTGGCCGAGCACGCTGCGGAACTGACGGCCCTGTCCTGAATCTCTATTGTTTCCCTTACAAGAGCCCCGATCGCCATGCAATCCCATTACAGCCCAGCCAACCTGCCGTCCCGTCTGGCACAGGAGCGAGCCGAACATGCCGCTCAGATCCAGCGCCTGTTGAGCTGCAGCGCGACCCACGCGCAAAAGATCTTCCAGAATCACGCCGAGCGCACGCTCGGACTCTGGCGTTCCGGTCTTGCGACCCAGCAGGGTCTGGTCCAGAGCCTGCAGGACGGCAAGCTGCTCGCCGACAGCGCGCAATACCTGATCGACGCGGCCCAGCGCAGTGCGCTGACCGTCGACGTGCTGCGCGAGCGCGCCAACAACGACAAGCTGCACGAGGAAGCTGGCACGCCGCCGGTGCTCGACTATGACTACGAGCTGGTGCTCGATGCGCGCCATTTCGCGCGTCCGGCCAACTACCAGCTGCTCAAGATCCTGCACCCCGAAGGCGGCGAGATCAGCGACCGCAAGCGCCCCTTCATGATCATCGACCCGCGTGCCGGTCACGGCGCCGGCATCGGCGGCTTCAAGCCCGACAGCCAGGTCGGTGTTGCGCTGCGCGGTGGCCATCCGGTCTATTTCGTGGTGTTCCGCCAGCATCCCGAGCCGGGCCAGACCCTGGCCGACGTGATGCGCGCCGAAGCCGAGTTTCTGCGCGAGATCTCGCGCCGCCACCCCGACGCGCCGAACCCGATCGTGGTCGGCAACTGCCAGGGCGGCTGGGCCACCCTGGTGCTGGCCGCAGCCAACCCCGACATCACCGGCCCGCTGGTCATCAACGGCTCGCCGGTTTCGACCTGGTCGGGTCAGGTCGGCGCCAACCCGATGCGCTACAACGGCGGCCTGATGGGCGGCATCGCGCCGGCCCTGCTGTCGATGGATCTGGCCAACGGCGAGTTTGACGGGGCCCACCTGGTCAGCAACTTCGAGCAGCTCAACCCGAGCCGCAACTTCTTCGGCAAGTACTACGACCTCTACGCCAACGTCGACAAGGGGCGCGAGAGCTTCCTCGAGTTCGAACGCTGGTGGGGCGGTTTCCACTTCCTCAACGAATCCGAGATGCGCTGGATCGTCGAGCAGATCTTCATCGGCAACAAGCTCTCGCGCGGCGAGGCCGAACTCGAGCCCGGCCGCCACCTCGACCTCAAGTTCATCCGCTCGCCGATCGTCGTCTTCGCCAGCAAGGGCGACAACATCACGCCGCCGCAGCAGGCGCTGAACTGGATCGTCGACACCTATTCCGACGAGAACGAGATCCGCATCCGCGGCCAGCGCATCGTCTACATGGTGCACGAGAAGGTCGGCCACCTTGGCATCTTCGTCTCGTCCTCGATCGCCCGCAAGGAACACACCGAAGTCACCTCGACGCTGCAGACCCTCGAGGCGCTCGCGCCCGGCCTGTACGAGATGAAGATCGACCACAGCGAAGGCGAGGGCGCCGACGAGCGCTTCGTCGTCAGCTTCCATGACCGCAAGATGAGCGACATCCTCGAAGTGGTGCCCAACGACCGCGAGCTCGAGCGCGGCTTTGGTGCCGTCGCGCGCCTGTCGCGCCTGGGCGCCGACCTCTACGAGATGACCGCCCGTCCCCTGGTCCAGTCCATGGTCACCGAGCAATCGGCCGAGCTGCTGCGCGACATGAACTCCAGCCGCGTCAGCCGCCGCATCTTCTCGGACCAGAACCCGGTCATGGCCGCCGTCGGCGTGCTGGCCGGTCAGGCCCGCGAGCAACGCCAGCCGGTGGCCGCCGGCAACCCCTGGCTGGTCTGGCAAGAGACCCTGGCGGACGGGATCTCGCAAGGCATGGACCTGTACCGCGACCTGCGCGACAGCGCCTACGAAATGAGTTTCCTGTCGATCTATGGCGCGCCCTGGATGAACTGGTTCGGCCAGTCGCTGGCGCAGCAGCGCACGCACAAGAAGCCCGAGGAACTGCGCTGGTTGCCGACGGTGCAAGCCACCCTGGAAGCCATCGACGAGGGCGGCTATGAAGCCGCCGTGGTCCGCATGCTGGTGTTGCTGGCTGACAGCCGCGGCTCGGTGCGGCGCGATCGACTCGAGCGTTCGGCCCAGGTGCTGACCACCGAGCCGCCGTTCGCCCAGCTCAGCGCCCAGCGCCGTGCTGCGCTGATCCACGAGCAATCCGTGATCGTCGAGTTCGAGCCCGAACAGGCCCTGCGCAGCCTGGTCCGCCTGCTGCCCTTGCCCGAGCAGCGCCACCAGGCATTCGAGAGCGTGCGCTTCGTCGTCGGCGATCGCAGCGACATGGAGCCGCATTCGCTGCACATGTTCGAGGCCATGGAGCAGCTGCTGGGCCAGGTGCAGACCCCTGCGCTTGCAAGCCTGTCGCCGCAGGACGAGCCCGCGCCCCAGCTGGCCAGCGACGAGGCCGACGCTGCCAGCGCGGCTGAAGTCAGCGCCGCCGACAGCCAGCCTGGCGCCAAGCCCGCGCGCAAGACCGCAGCCCGCAACAAGCCGCAGGAGTGAGCATGAAGTCCAAGATTGTCACGGCCGAGCAGGCGATCGGCCTGATCCACGACGGCGATACCCTGGTTTGCTCGGGCTTTGGCGTCGTCGGCGTGCCCGACGAACTGCTGCTGGCCTTGCAGCAGCGCTTTGAAGCCTCCCAGTCGCCGCGCGACCTCACGCTGATCTTCGGCGGCGGACCGGGCGACGGCAAGGAGCAGGGCATCAACCGCATCGCCATCGACGGCCTGATCCAGCGCGCCATCGGCGGCCACTGGGGCCTGGTGCCCAAGCTCGGCGCCATGGCGATGGAGAATCGGATCGAGGCCTGGAACCTGCCGCTGGGCGTGATCTCGCACCTGTACCGCGACATCGCCGCCGGCCTGCCCGGCAATGTCTCGCGCGTCGGCCTCGGCACCTTCGTCGACCCGCGCCTCCAAGGCGGCAAGGTCAATGCCCGCACCACCGAGGATCTGGTCAGCGTGATCGAGCTGGCCGGCCAGGAGCTGCTGTTCTACCGCGTGCCCAAGCCCCAGGTCGCCTTCATCCGGGCCTCTATTTCCGACCCGGACGGCAACCTGTCGATCGAGCGCGAGGCGCTGGCGCAGGACACGCTGGCGATCGCGACCGCAGTCAAGAACTCCGGTGGCATCGTGATCGCCCAGGTCGAATACCTGTGCGAGCGCGCCAGCCTGCCGGCGCGCCAGGTCAAGGTGCCGGGCATCCTGGTCGACTGCGTGGTGCAGGCCCGCCCCGAATACCACATGCAGACCTACGGTACCGGCTACCACCCGGCCTTGTCGGGCCAGATGCGGGTGCCGCTCGATGCGCTGCCGCCGATGCCGTTCGACGAGCGCAAGATCATCGCGCGCCGCGCCGCCTTCGAGCTGATGCCCAATGCGGTGGTCAACCTCGGCATCGGCATGCCCGAGGGCGTGGCCGACATCGCCAACGAGGAGCGTCTGCTGTCCTACATGACGCTGACCGCCGAGCCCGGCGTGGTCGGCGGCGTGCCCGGCAGCGGCCTGAACTTCGGCAGCTCGACCAACGCGACCGCCCAGCTGGACATGAACCAGCAGTTCGACTTCTACGACGGCGGCGGCCTCGACCTGGCCGTGCTGGGACTGGCCGAGTGCGATGCGCGCGGTAACATCAACGTCAGCCGCTTCGGCCCCAAGCTCGCGGGTGCCGGTGGCTTCATCAACATCACCCAGAACAGCCGCACCGTGGTCTTCATCGGCACCTTCAGCGCCGGTGGCCTCAAGGTGGCGGTGCAACAGGGCCAGCTGACCATCCTGCAAGAAGGCAAGCACCGCAAGTTCGTCGAGGCGATCGAGCAGGTCACCTTCAGCGGCGAATACGCGGCGCGCCTGGGCAAGCGGGTGCTCTACGTGACCGAGCGCTGTGTCTTTGCGCTCACGCCCGAAGGCCTGGAGCTGATCGAGATCGCGCCCGGTATCGACCTCGAGCGCGACATCCTGTCGCAGATGGCGTTCCGCCCGATCGTCAGGCAGCCGGTGCTGATGGACGCACGCATCTTCCGCCCGGAACCGATGGGCCTGAAGGACAGCCTGCTGGCGATCTCGCTGCTCGAACGCATCAGCTGGCAGCCTGAGCGCAACCGCCTGTTCCTGAACTTCCAGGGCCTCAAGCTGGTCAGCCCGAAGGACGCGCAGGACGTGCGCGACGCGGTCGAGCGCCAATGCCAGGCCATCGGCCACCGGGTCGATGTCGTCGTCAACTACGACGGCTTCGAGATCCTGGAGCCGGCCATGGATGCCTATGCCCAGGTCGTCGCCGATCTGGTCGAGCGCTACTACGGACAGGTCACGCGCTACACCACCAGCGCCTTCCTGCGCGACAAGCTCGGCGCCGCAATCCGCGAGCGCGGGCTGGCACCGCATATCTACGAAACCCGGGCCGAGGCCGAGGCGGCGCTCTGAGCCCCGCCTTCATCTTTCAAGGAAACCGCATATGTTCAAGGACCCGAACTCCAACGATCCCCTGCCCAAGGTCTGGGATGAAAGTACCCGCATCGGCGACATGCTGCGCGGCAAGCGCGGCCTGGTGGTCGGCGTGGCCAACGGCGACAGCATCGCCTTTGGCTGTGCGGCCAAGCTGCGCGCCTTTGGCGCCGAGATCGCGCTGACCTACCTCAACGACAAGGCCAAGACCTATGTCGAGCCGCTGGCGCGCCAGATCGACGCCGACTTGCTGCTGCCGCTCGACGTCATGCAGCCCGGCCAGATGCAGGCGGTGTTCGAACGCATCGAGCGCGAGTGGGGCAAGCTCGACTTCGTGATCCACTCGATCGCCTTCGCACCGCGCGCCGACCTGCATGGCCGCATCACCGACTGCTCGCAGGCCGGTTTCCTGCAGGCGATGCAGGTCTCCTGCCACAGCTTCATCGAGATGGCGCATTACGCCGAAAAGCTGCTGAACCCGGGCGGCGCGCTGATCACGATGAGCTACCACGGCGCCGACAAGGTGGTCGACCACTACAACCTGATGGGCCCGGTCAAGGCCGCGCTCGAGTCCTCGGTGCGCTATCTGGCCAACGAGCTCGGCGAGCGCGACATCCGCGTCTTTGCGGTTTCGCCCGGCCCGCTGCGCACGCGCGCGGCTTCGGGCATCGACCATTTCGACGAGCTGATCGACAAGGCCGTGACCCGTTCGCCGGGCCGTCGCCTGGTCGACATCGCCGAAGTCGGCCGCGTGGTCGCCTTCCTGGTCAGCGGCGCGACCTCGGGCATGACGGGCGACGTGATCTACGTCGACGCCGGCCTGCACATCATGGCCTGATGGTGGGGCGGGGGTCTGGTTGTTGTTTATTGGCAACAATCAGGCCCCTTGTCTCAGAAATGTCATACGAATCTGGGGTAATTACTCTATCCACTCAAGCAGTGGATCTGATAGTGAAGGGGTTGCACCAGCAGCCCCCGGTCTTAATCAACAGGAAACCCGTTCCATGAAAAAGAGTCTGATCGCCCTGGCCGTGCTGGCCGCTTCCGGTGCCGCCATGGCCCAATCCTCCGTTCAGCTGTACGGCATCGTCGATGCCTACGTCGGCTCCACCAAGGACACCATCAAGTCGGCAACCGCTGAATCGCAGACCGTGGTCGGCTCGGGTGGCCTGAAGTCCAACCGTTGGGGCATGAAGGGTTCCGAGGACCTGGGCGGTGGCCTGAAGGCTGGCTTCAAGCTCGAGCAGCGTTTCAAGTCCGACACCGGTGAGCAGGACGGCGTTGCCTTCAAGGGCGAGTCCAGCATCAACCTGTCGGGCAACTTCGGTGCCGTGGCTCTGGGCCGCATGGGCACTCCGTACGACGATCTGCGCGGCAAGACCAACCCGATCGCTGACACCAACATCAGCCCGGTCGGCGACACCATCAAGAACGCCAAGGCCGACTACACCGACAAGACCGACAACACCGTCGCTTACGTCAGCCCGACCTTCAACGGTTTCAGCGGTGCTGTCGCTGTCTCGTTCGGCGAGAACAAGACCAACGTGGCTGACGCCACCAGCCACAGCTCGCTGAAGCTGCAGTACGCCAACGGCCCGCTGCTGGTCGGATACGGCTTCCAGAAGGAAGAGTCCCAGCTGACCGCCGGCACTCCCGCTGCTGCGACCGGCCAGACCGAAGACAAGACCTTCAACCTGCTGGCTGCTTCCTACGACTTCGGCGTTGCCAAGCTGGTCGGCGGCTACCAGACCCTGGAAATCGAGTCCAAGGGCGTCAAGCAAGGCGACAACGACAGCCTGTACTTCGGTGTCCAGGCTCCGGTTGCCAAGAACATCAACGTCTTCTTCGGCTACGCCGGCAGCGAGTACGATGCCGTCACCGGCACCGACTACAAGGCCACTGGCTTCACCCTGGCTGCCAACTATGTGCTGAGCAAGCGTACCGACGCCTACGTTGGCTACAAGCAGATCAAGAAGGAAAACGACACCACCGGTGCCGACATGGGCAAGGTCAAGACCCTGGCCGTTGGCGTCCGCCACACCTTCTGATCCTGCTCGGGCAGACCGTTCTGCCCGACTGGTTCACGCGAGAGCGCCCTTCGGGGCGCTTTTTCATGCCTGCTGGTCTGAGCTAGGGTTTCCACGGGTGTACATGATTTCTCTACGCGGTATAAACGGTATATACCGTTGCTAATATTAAAATAGAATCATGTTTCACACCATCGCCAGCTCGCCGCTGTTGCAGGCCTTGTCGCAGTGGTTTTCCAGTCTGGTCTGCCCCGAGGCGGCCACCGCCTCGCATGATGTCGGTCGCTGCCAGCTCGGTGCGGTGGCTTCGTCCTACGTCGACTACGGTCGCTGGCCCGAATCCGCACGCCACCAGCCCTGAGCGCCTGACCCTGACCCCCAAGTCCTGGGTCCTGCCGGCACAGGCATGAAAAAACCGGCCAGCGGCCGGTCTCGGGAAGCAGTAAAGCCGGTGAACGGGCCGGGCGACAGCGCAAGATACTGCGCCCCAGCCCGCGACCGGGCTCTGGCCGTCAGCCCAGGTCGGCCGAGAAGCGCCAGCCCGACTTCTGCCAGGCCGCCACTTCCTCCTCGACCAGCCAGGCCGACTGCGGAAAACCGCGCGCCCAGCCGGTCGTGGCGCTCAGCTTGAACTGGCGCGACTTGTAGCTCAGCTGCAGCGGCGTGATGTCGGGGTCCTTGCGCGCATGACACAGCAGCACCGCCAGCCGCAGGCAGAGCAGCTGCTTGGCGAACAGCTCGTCGTCTAGGATGTCCTCGATCTTGCGCAGCTTGCCGCGCTGGCCCAGCACCAGCTGGCTCATGCGGTGCAGCTCCTGCAGCGTGAAGCCCGGTGCATCGACATGGTCGAGGATATAGGCGCCGTGGCGGTGCATGTCGCTGTGCGAGATATGGGTGCCGATCTCGTGCAGTCGCGCCGCCCAGACCAGCTTTTGCGAATAGCGCTCATTGTTCGGATCGGGAACGGCGATCTGCGCAAACAGTTCGGTCGCGATCCGCCCGACGCGGCCAGCATGGAGCTGGTCCACGCCGTAGCGTTCGCACAACCAGTTCACGGTGCGCTCGCGCACGTCGGTCGAATCGTTCTCGCGGTCGATCAGGTCGTAGAGCGCGCCCTGGCGCAATGCACCTTCCGCTTTCACCAGACTTTCGAGCTTGAACAGATCGAACAGCGCACGCAGCACGCCGATGCCGCCGCCGATCACCGGGCGCCGGTCGTCCTTCAGGCCCTCGAGCCGCAGATGATCGGGGTGGCCGGCGCGCAGCAGCTTGTCGGTCAGCCAGTCGAGGCCGGCGCGCGTGATCTGGCCTGCCGGCCAGCCGTTGAGCGTGAGGATCTCGGCCACGGCGCCGACGGTGCCCGAGCTGCCGTAGGCGGTGTCCCAGCTGCCGACCGGATAGGCGTCGAGCGCCTCGTCGAGCACGGCCTTGGCCGCGATCTCCGAGGTCTGCAGTGACTGCTGCGTGATCTGGCCGCGCGGAAAGTAGCGCGACGACCAGGCCACGCTGCCGAGGCGGTAGGACTCCATCTTGCTCGCGCTGTAACCCTGGCCCAGGATGACCTCGGTCGAGCGCCCGCCGATGTCGATCACCAGCCGCTTCTCGTCCGACTGCGGCAGCAGGTGCGACACGCCTTGGTAGATCAGTCGCGCTTCCTCGTGACCCGAGACGACTTCGATTGGAAAGCCCAGTATCTCCTGGGCGCGGCGCGTGAAGTCGTCGCGGTTTCTGGCCTCGCGCAGGGTCTGCGTGGCGACCGCGCGCACCTGGTGCTTCTGGAAGCCCTGCAGCCGCTCGGCAAAGCGAGCCAGGCATTCCCAGCCGCGCTCCATCGCCACCAGGCTCAGGTTCTTGTTCTCGTCAAGGCCGCTGCCCTGACGCACCGTTTCCTTGAGATATTCGACTCGTTCGATGTGGCCCGAGTCGTAGCGGCCGATTTCAAGGCGAAAGCTGTTGGACCCGAGGTCCACTGCAGCCAGCAAGGTTCCGTTTTGCATATCTATTTGGAAATTTCCGCGTCAGCATACCACCTCGAACCTCCCGGCTGCCTGATGCTTGCCGCATTGCAAGCCGACTGTTGCGGCCCCGCCGATACAGAAGTTATGTGAAGATAATGTCATTGATATGTCACATATCAGGCATAAAGTGGGGGCTACCGAACCCACTCATCCGAAAGGACGTCGATCATGAAACGCCATTTCCTCAAGTCCATCGCAGCCGCTGCCGTCGCTGTCACCAGCTTCGCACTGCCGACCTTTGCTGCCGCTGCCGACATCACCGGCGCCGGTGCCACTTTCCCGTACCCGATGTACGCCAAGTGGGCCGAGGTCTACAAGAAGGAAACCGGTGTCGGCCTGAACTACCAGTCGATCGGTTCTTCCGGCGGCATCAAGCAGATCCGCGCCAAGACCGTGACCTTCGGCGCCACCGACGCTCCGGTCAAGGGTGAAGAGCTCGACCGCGACGGCATGGTCCAGTTCCCGGCCATCATCGGCGGCACCGTGCCCGTGATCAACCTCGAAGGCTTCCAGCCGGGCGAGCTGCGCGTGTCCGGCACCGTGCTGGCCGACATGTTCCTGGGCAAGATCACCAAGTGGAACGATGCCAAGCTGGTCGCCCTGAACCCGGGCAAGAACCTGCCTGACCAGTCCATCACCATCGTGCACCGCGCCGACGGTTCGGGCACCACCTTCAACTGGACCGACTACCTGAGCGCCGTCAGCAAGGAATGGGCCGACAAGGTGGGCAAGGGCGCTGCCGTCAAGTGGCCGGCTGACTCCTCCGTCGGTGGCAAGGGCAACGAAGGCGTCGCCGCCAACGTCAACCGTGTCAAGGGCGCACTGGGCTACGTCGAGTACGCCTACGTGAAGAAGAACAACATGAACTACATGCAACTGCAGAACAAGGATGGCAAGTACGTCAAGCCTGACGACACCACCTTCTCGGCTGCCGCTGCTGGCGTGGACTGGAACAGCGCACCGGGCATGGGCGTGTCGATGGTCGATGCCAAGGGTGCCAACAGCTGGCCCGTCACGACCGCCTCCTTCATCCTGATGTACAAGAGCCCGGAAGACAAGACCGCTTCGCAAGAAGCCCTGAAGTTCTTCTCCTGGGCCTTCAAGAACGGCAAGAAGCTGGCCATCGATCTCGACTACGTGCCGATGCCTGACGCCGTGACCGCCCAGATCCAGAGCAAGGTCTGGTCGCAGATCAAGTAAGAGGCTTCTAGCTTCCCCAGACATTGCGCCCGTGATCCGTCACGCTGGCGCAATGCCTGTTTCTTCAACTCAACACATCACACACCATGAGCGTGGGAGCTACCATGAGCCTACCCGAGGCAGCCGCCGGACGTGACGAGCAGCGCATGCTCTCCATCGTCAAGCGCCAGCAAATCCAGGATTTTCTCTTTCACAAGATCACGCTGACCTTTTCGCTGATCGTGCTGGTCGCATTGCTGGGCATCATCGTCTCGCTGTTCGTCAACGCCTGGCCAGCTTTCCAGAAATTCGGTTTCGAGTTCATCTGGCGTGTCGAATGGGACATCGTCAACGAGGAATTCGGAGCCGCCATCGCCGTCGTCGGCACCCTGGTCAGCGCGACCATTGCGCTGCTGATCGCCGTGCCGCTGTCCTTCGGTGTCGCCCTGTTCCTGACCGAAACCTGCCCGGTCTGGCTGCGTCGCCCGCTGGGCACTGCAGTCGAGCTGCTGGCCGCGGTGCCGTCCATCATCTACGGCATGTTCGGCCTCTTCATCTTCGCCCCGCTGTTTGCCGAGCACGGCCAGCCCGCGCTGCAATCCACCCTGGGCCAGATGCCGCTGATCGGCACCTTCTTCGGTGGCGCGATGAACGGCATCGGCATCCTGGCCGCCGGCCTGGTGCTGGCCTTCATGGTGCTGCCCTTCGTCGCTGCGGTGATGCGCGACGTGTTCGAGATCGTGCCCCCTATCTTGCGCGAGTCGGCTTACGGCCTGGGTTGCACGACCTGGGAAGTGGTGCGCAACGTGGTGCTGCCCTACACGCAAAAGGGCGTCGTCGGTGGCGTCATGCTGGGCCTGGGCCGCGCCCTGGGCGAGACCATGGCCGTGACCTTCGTGATCGGCAACTCGAACAAGCTCAGCGCCTCGCTGTTTGCGCCCGGTACCTCGATCGCCTCGACCCTGGCCAACGAGTTCGGTGAAGCCGCTGACATGCACATGTCGGCCTTGTTCGGTCTCGGTTTCCTGCTGTTCGTGATCACCTTCTTCGTGCTGGCCATCGCCAAGGTCATGCTGATCCGCGCCGAAAAGGCCAAGGGCAACTGATCAAGGGCCACTCACCCGCGAGATAAACATGGATATGCAAAATACTTCCCTCCTGTATCGCCGTCGCAAGATGGTCAACGCGATCGGCCTGACCCTGTCCATGGCTGCCATGGTGCTGGGCCTGGTCGTGCTGCTCTGGATTCTCAGCGTGCTGTTCGCCAACGGCCTGGCCGCGCTGGACTGGAACATGTTCAGCCAGTCGACCCCGGCTCCCGGCACCGAGGGCGGCGGTCTGGCCAACGCCATCTACGGCAGCCTGCTGATCGTGGGCTTCACGATCCTGATCGCAACCCCGATCGGCGTCTTCGCCGGTGTCTATCTGGCCGAATACGGCGACCAGAGCAAGACCGCCGAGCTGACCCGCTTCGTGACCGACATCATGCTGTCGGCGCCCTCGATCGTGCTGGGCCTGTTCGTCTACGCCATCTTCGTGGCCCAGGTCGGCCACTTCTCGGGCTGGGCCGGCACCATCGCGCTGTCGCTGATCGCGATTCCCGTCATGGTCCGCACCACCGAGAACATGCTGCGCCTGGTTCCGCCCACGTTGCGTGAAGCGGCCTTCGGCCTCGGCGCGCCGCGCTGGAAGGTGGCCACCTTCATCACCCTGCGCGCAGCCAAGAGCGGCGTCATCACCGGCTTGCTGCTGGCCATCGCCCGCATCAGCGGCGAGACCGCACCGCTGCTGTTCACCGCGCTGAACAACCAGTTCTTCAGCTCGGACATGTCCAAGCCGATCGCCAACCTGCCGGTCGTGATCTACCAGTTCGCCATGAGTCCCTACGACAACTGGGTCCGTCTGGCCTGGGGCGGCGCGCTGCTGATCACCATGACCGTGTTGGTGCTCAACATCCTGGCCCGCGTCTTCTTCCGCGAAAAGGTGGCCGGCTGAGCTGTCTCGCCCGCCCGAACCCGATCCTCCACCTGAACCCCTTCAGCGAGAACCCCCTCTCATGACCGCCACCACCCCCGAGCTCAAGAACGCCATCGAGGTGCGCAACCTGAACTTCTACTACGGCAAGTTCCAGGGCCTCAAGAACATCAACCTCGACATCGCCGAGCACAAGGTCACCGCCTTCATCGGTCCGTCGGGCTGCGGCAAGTCCACCTTGCTGCGCACGCTCAACCGCATGTACAGCCTCTATCCGGGCCAGCGGGCCGAGGGCGAGATCAACTTCTACGGCAACAACGTGCTCGACCCCAAGCAGGACTTGAACCTGCTGCGTGCGCGCATCGGCATGGTGTTCCAGAAGCCCACGCCGTTCCCGATGTCGATCTACGACAACATCGCCTTCGGCGTCAAGCTGTACGAGAACCTCAGCAAGTCCGACATGGACGACCGCGTCGAATGGGCGCTGACCAAGTCCGCGCTCTGGAACGAAGCCAAGGACAAGCTGCAGCAAAGCGGCCTGTCGCTGTCCGGCGGCCAGCAGCAGCGCCTGTGCATCGCGCGCAGCGTGGCAGTCAAGCCCAAGGTGCTGCTGCTCGACGAGCCGACCTCGGCGCTCGACCCGATCTCGACCGGCAAGGTCGAGGAGCTGGTGCACGAGCTCAAGAAGGACTACACGATCGCGATCGTGACCCACAACATGCAGCAGGCTGCCCGTTGCTCCGACTTCACCGCCTACATGTACCTGGGCAACCTGGTCGAGTACGGCACCACTGAGCAGATCTTCTTCAAGCCCCAGCGCAGCGAAACCGAAGACTACATCACAGGAAGGTTTGGTTGATCATGGTTGAAAAGCATATCTCCAGTCAGTTCGACGCCGAGCTCAACCGCATCTCGACCCAGGTGCTCGAGATGGGCGGCGTGGTCGAGTCGCAGCTGCAGCAGGTGCTCTACGCGCTGTCGCACCTGAGCGCCGAGACCTGCACCCAGGTGCTCGAGATCGAGGACAAGGTCAACCGCATGGAAGTGCAGATCGACCATGATGTGACCTCGACCATGAGCCGGCGCCAGCCGACCGCGCGCGACCTGCGCCTGCTGGTCGGCACGGCCCGCATCATCATCAACCTCGAGCGCGCCGGCGACGAGATCTGCACCATCGCCAAGATGCTCAAGTCCACGCTGGACAACGGCATGCCGCGCGCGTTGCCGACCACCGAGCTGCGCGTGGCCGGCAGCCTGGCTTCCGACCTGCTGCACCGCTCGCTCGACGCCTTCGCCCGCATGGATGTCAAGGCGGCGCTGGCCGTGATCAAGGGCGACGAGGCGATCGACGTCGAGCACGAAGGCCTGACGCGCAAGCTGCTGACCTACATGATGGAAGATCCGCGCACCATCAGCTCGGGCCTCAACCTGCTGTTCCTGGCGCGCGCGATCGAGCGCATCGGCGACCATGCCGCCAACATCGCCGAGGCGGTGATCTACATCGCCAAGGGCGCCGACGTCCGTCACACCACGGAAGCGGAGCGGGAGGCTGCCATCAAATGAGGAAGATGCCGCGCGTGCTGGTGGTGGAGGACGAGCCGGCGATCGCTGAACTGATCGCCGTCAACCTGCGCCACAACGGCTTTGCCCCCACGGTGGTGTTCGACGGTGCCGCTGCGCAACGCGAGATCGATGCCGTCCTGCCCGATGTCGTCCTGCTTGACTGGATGCTGCCGGGCGAGAGCGGCGTCGCGCTGGCCAAGCGCTGGCGCTCGCAGGAGCGCACCAAGCCAGTTCCCATCATCATGCTGACGGCTCGGATCGAGGAGTCGGACAAGGTGCAGGGACTCGATGCCGGGGCCGACGACTATGTCACCAAGCCGTTCTCGACCCATGAGCTGCTCGCGCGCATCCGCGCCGTCCTGCGTCGCCGCGCGCCCGAAATCGTCAACGATTCGGTCCAGGTCGGCGAGCTGCACCTCGATGCCGCGACCTACCGCGTCAGCCACCAGGGGCGCGAGCTCAAGGTCGGCCCGACCGAGTTCAAGTTGCTGCATTTCCTCATGAAGCATCCCGAGCGCGTGCACACGCGCGGTTCGCTGCTGGACCGGGTCTGGGGTGATCATGTGTTCATCGAAGAGCGCACGGTCGACGTGCATGTCAAGCGCCTGCGCGAGTCGCTTGGCGAGGCTGGCAAGATGATCGAGACCGTGCGCGGTGCCGGTTATCGCCTGAGCGCCCAGGCCGTGCTCAGGCTGGCCAAGGCCGGCATCGCTGCCTCGGCATGATCAGGCGTCTGATCGAGCTGTTGGCGTTGACGGCAGCCGGCGGTTCCGCCGCGCTGGCCCTCGATGCCGAGCCGCTGCAGCTGATCGGTGGCGCCGGTACCGGGGCCATGGTCTGGTTGATGATCGACCAGCACCGGCTCGGGCGTTTTCGTGACTGGCTGCGCCAGGGTCACCCTGCCGCGGCGCCCAATTTGCCGGATGACTGGACCGAGCTGGTCGAGCGCAGCCAGAAAGGCTTCAAGCTGCTCCAGCGCGAGACACGCAAGGTCGAGGACCGGCTGCAGCAGCTGATCGCGGCCTTCGAGGCCTCGCCCAACGGCTTGCTGGTGCTCGACAGCGCCGAGCGCATCATCCTGTGCAACCAGGCGGGGGCTGATCATCTGGGCTTCGATGTCAAGCGCGACCTGGGTCAACACCTGCGCAATCTGGTGCGTGATCCGGCCTTCATCGCCTACCTCAACGGCGCGGATTACTCGCAACCGGTCGAGATCCAGATGCGTGCCCTGGCCGGGGCCCAGCCGAGCCGGATTTCGCTCCAGCTCCATGCCTACGGCTTTGGCAACAAGCTGCTGCTGACGCGCGACATCACCAGTTTCGAGCTGGCCGACACGATGCGGCGCGATTTTGTCGCCAATGTCTCGCACGAGATCCGCACCCCGCTGACCGTGCTGAGCGGTTTCATCGAGACCCTGCTGAGCTACGACCTGTCAGCCGAGGAGCGCGAACGCTATCTGCTGCTGATGAACCAGCAGTCGCAGCGCATGATGACGCTGGTCAATGACCTGTTGCTGCTGTCGCGCCTCGAAGGCACGCCGGCACCCGGCACGGCCGAGTGGATCTCGGCGCATGAACTGCTCGACCATGTGATCGAGGACGGCCGGGTGCTGTCCGATCTGATCGCTGACGGTTCGCACGACATCTGTGCCGATGCCGGCCCGGATTTCGAGCTGGCCGGTTCCCGCACCGAGCTGCTCAGCGCGATGTCGAACCTGCTCAGCAATGCCGTGCGCTACACCCCTGCTGGCGGCCGCATCCGAGCCGGCTGGCGTCGACTGGCACCGGGCGGGGCCGAATACTGGGTCAGCGACACCGGTCCCGGTATCGAGTCCGAGCATATCCCGCGCCTGACCGAGCGCTTCTACCGCGTCGATCGCAGCCGTTCGCGCGATACCGGCGGCACCGGCCTGGGTCTGGCCATCGTCAAGCATGTGGTGCAACGCCATGGCGGCCAGCTGCGCATCGACAGCGTGGTCGGACAAGGCTCGACCTTCCGCATCCTGCTGCCCGCGAGCCGGATTCGCTCGCTCGACGCGCCGGTCGCAGCCGCCCTCAGCGCCTGATCACACGCCTGATCAGCGCCTGAGGTAGACCAGCAACCCGTCGCGGTTCTCGCGCAAGCGCGGTACCTTGCGCAAGGCGCGCCACTGCGACAGGTCGACCGTCTGCGCCAGCGTATTGAGGGCCTTGGGCTCGACCACCAGCAGTTGGCAGCTGCTGCGTCGCTGCCGGCGGGCGCGCTCGAGCTCGAGGCCGCCGTGGTACTGCAGACCCGTGATCTGCGAGGCACTGAGCCCGTGCACCAGCACGCAGCTGGACCCGGGCGTCAAGGCCGCGATGCGCCGCGAGATCGGCTCCTGTCCCATGCCGTAGTTCAATGCCGGCAGCCAGAGCGTCATCAGCAGCAGCCAGCACAGCGTGCTGCCGCCAGCCGACAGCACCAGTCCCTTCCAGAGTGCTGGCCGGTAGCGGCCGAGCCGCCAGGCCAGTGCGCCAATCCAGGCCAGCGTGCCGAGCAGGGCCGCCAGCAGCAGCGTCCAGTCCAGTTCCGGCTTGAAGCCGGGCAGCAGTCGCAGCACGTTGGCCGCCGGCTTGGCCGGCAGGCCGGTCTGCAGCGCCAGCCAGTAGAGCCAGATCAGCAGCGCGCAGCCGCTGAAGAACAGCAGCGCGAACCAGTCGACCAGCGCGGTCACGCTGCGCGACAAGGTCGGCAGCGCGAAGGCCGCCAGGCAGGCCAGCGCCGGCAACGCCAGCAGCAGCGCGCGATCGCTGGCATCGAGCAGCCAGCACGATGCCATGCCGACGGTGGCGAACCAGAGCGGCAGCAGCAGGTGGGTGTTGCCCAGGCGTCGGCGCCAGCGCCAGACGGTCAGCAGTGCCAGCAGGCCGGCCGGCCAGCTGAACCAGAGCAGCAGGCGGCCAAAGCGACGCCAGTGTGCCAGGTCGGTCCAGGCCGCCCAGTCGCTGAGCTGCTCGAAGCGGCGCGGCAGTTCAAGCTGCCAGGCCAGCAGCGCCGCCAGCAAGGTACCGGACGCACAGAAAACCAGCAGCCAGACATCGCCCCTTACCCTGGGCCCCGATCGGACCATGGCCAGTGACCACAGCAGCCAGCCCATGCCCAGCACCAGGCCGATCCAGGGGGCACCGCTGAGCGCCAGGCCGACCGCGCCGAGCCACCAGGCCGCCGCGCTGAGTCCGCGCCATTGGGCGTTCGGACTCGCCAGGCGGGCGCAGGCGTAGAGCAGCAGCGAAGCAAAGGCCAGTTGCGCGGCGTCGGGCGTGGATTCATGCGCCAGCTGAGCCAGCCCCAGGCTGGCGATCAGCGCCAGCAGCGCCGCATCGGCCAGCGCGCGTGCATAGTCCTGCGGGCTGGCTTCGCCGCCAAAGGCGAATGCCACCGGTTGTGCATTGGGCCGGCGGGCCAGGTGATAGGTCGCCTTCCAGGTCCAATGCAGTGCCAGCGCCAGCAGCAACCCGTAGGGCAGGCGGGCGGCCAGGTCGGCCGGCAGAAAGGGCAGCAGCTGGATGCTGGCGGCACCCAACCAGTAGGGCAGCCAGGCCTGCACCGCCGCACGCTCGCCGAGCACCTGCGGCTGCAGCCAGTCGCCCGAACCCTGCGCCATGTCGAGCATGACGCCGAAGGAGGCCAGATCCGGCCCGCTCCAGGGCTGGCGGCCCAGCAAGCCGGGCAGCACGTAGATCAGTCCGAGCAGCAGCAGGATCCAGCGCGGGAACCGGCGCGCCGCCAGCTGGGAGACGATCGCGGGGGTAGGGGAATGCAGGTCAGGCACCGTGGCTCCAGTATAAAAAAAAGCAGCCCTGAGGCTGCTTTTTTCCGTGCTCGCAAGCGACCAAGAATTACTTGGCGGTGGTGCGGCCGAAGCGGTTGCGGAACTTCTCCACGCGACCACCCATGCTGTCGACCGACTTCTGGGTACCGGTGTAGAAGGGGTGCGATTCGCTCGAGGTATCCAGCTTGAACAGCGGCAGCTTGCGGCCGTCTTCCATGTCGATCATCTCCTTCGTGTTGGCGCAGGAGCGGGTCACGAACTTGAAGCCGTTGGACAGGTCCACGAAGCAGACGTCGCGGTAGTTGGGGTGAATGCCTTCTTTCATCGCATTTCCTAGTAAATATGTTCAGCGGCGGCAGCCGCATCCGGCCTATTCCAGATGAACTTTCCGCCAAAAGCCTTGGATTATAGCCTTAACCGCCGCGGCGCATGAGGTCGAAGAACTCATGGTTGTTCTTGGTCTGCTTCATGCTCTTGAGCACCATCTCCATCGACTCGATCTCGTCCATGTTGTACATGAACTGGCGCAGGATGCGGGTCTTTTGCAGGATCTCGGGCTGCAGCAGCAGTTCCTCGCGGCGGGTGCCGCTGCGGTTGAGCTGGATCGAGGGGAAGACGCGCTTCTCGTACAGGCGACGGTCGAGGTGGATCTCGCAGTTGCCGGTGCCCTTGAATTCCTCGAAGATCACTTCGTCCATGCGGCTGCCGGTATCGACCAGCGCGGTGGCAATGATGGTCAGCGAGCCGCCTTCCTCGACATTGCGCGCGGCGCCGAAGAAGCGCTTGGGGCGCTGCAGCGCGTTGGCGTCGACACCGCCGGTCAGCACCTTGCCCGAGGACGGCAGCACGTTGTTGTAGGCGCGGGCCAGGCGCGTGATCGAGTCGAGCAGGATCACCACGTCTTTTTTCAGTTCGACCAGGCGCTTGGCGCGCTCGATCACCATCTCGGCCACGTGCACATGGCGCGCGGCCGGCTCGTCGAAGGTCGAGGCGATCACGTCACCCTTGACGGTGCGCTGCATCTCGGTGACTTCCTCCGGGCGCTCGTCGACCAGCAGCACCATCAGCTCGACTTCCGGGTGGTTGGCGGCAATCGCGTGGCAGATATGCTGCATCATCACGGTTTTGCCGCTCTTCGGGGGTGCCACGATCAGCGCGCGCTGGCCCTTGCCGATCGGCGCGATGATGTCGATCACGCGGCCGGTCACGTTCTCCTCGCCCTTCATCTCGCGCTCGAGCTTCATCTGTTCCTTCGGGAACAGCGGCGTGAGGTTCTCGAACATGATCTTGTGCTTGTTCTGCTCGGGCGGCAGGCCGTTGATCTTGTCGAGCTTGTTGAGCGCGAAATAGCGCTCGCCGTCCTTCGGAATCCGGACCTCACCCTCGATCATGTCGCCGGTGTGCAGGTTGAAGCGGCGGATCTGGCTCGGCGAGATGTAGATGTCGTCGGTTGACGCAGTGAAGCTGGTGTCCATCGCGCGCAGGAAACCAAAGCCGTCCGGCAGCACTTCGAGCACGCCGTCCGCGAAGACGAGTTCGCCGGTCTTGGCGCGCTTCTTGATGATCGCAAACATCAGCTCCTGCTTGCGCATGCGCCCGGTGTTCTCGATTTCCAGGGCTTCGGCTTGCTTGAGCACTTCAGACACGTGCAGTGCCTTGAGTTCGTTCAGATGCATGGACGTTACTCCGCAGCGGGAGTCGTGTAAGTGATGGGGGGTGGATGTCGACGCGGCTGAGCTGGCGCGTCACATCGAAAGGAGGAGGGCCTGTCCGGCGCTGTGATGGGCCATTATGACAGGAAACCGCCCCGGCCTTGCACCGGAGCGGCTGGATCTTGTGTCAGGCCAGTTGCTGGTCGATGAAGGCCGTCAGCTGGGCCTTGCTCAGCGCGCCGACCTTGGTGGCAGCGAGCTGGCCGTCCTTGAACAGCATCAGCGTCGGGATGCCGCGGATGCCGAACTTGGCCGGGACTTCGCGGTTGTCGTCGACGTTCATCTTCGCGACTTGCAGCTTGCCGTTGTAGTTGGTGGCGACCTCGTCGAGGATCGGAGCAATCATCTTGCAGGGACCGCACCACTCGGCCCAGAAATCGACCAGCACCGGCGAGCCGGCATTGAGGACTTCGGTTTCGAAGGTTGCGTCGGTAACTTGTTTGATCAGCTCGTTGGCCATGGCTAGTCTGGATCGGTTCGCGGTTGCTTGATGAGCACCTGTGGATCAGGCGCCAGATTCAAAACATTATAGACCCCGATGTTGGGGTCATCAGTGTAGCTGGGCTTTGCTGCGGTGGCTGATCGATCCGGCTTTTCGACTCTGCCGGATTTGCTGCTGCGCGCAGCGTTCGGCCAGGGTTGGCGTGCCGACTTGGAAGACTTTGCCAAGTCATTGATTTTTCACGAATTTCGGGAGTTGCCCAGAATTTCTGTGGATAACATTGTGGGCAAGTCGTGGACCATTTGCTTCACCCCTCTGGGAAAAGGCGCTGGAAGTGGTTTGCCCATAAAATAGGCACTATAAAAAACCCAACCAAATCAACGTCTTGAAAGTTGTGCATTCGATTGTGACGGATCGGTGTCGCAAGGGACCGGAATGCTGTTTTTGCTTGCAGGCATGTGCATAAGATGCCCCTCTACATTTGATTGAAATGATCAGCTCCAGCGCAGGAGACGCCCTTGACGCCGGTTCCTGCTTGTCCGACCATCAGCACAGCTACGCAAAATCAATCGCGGGGAGGGCTCCATGGACGACATCGTGATCACCAAGAGTGGCATCAATTTCACGCTCCAGCACCAGGGCTACGCTGGCGACGAGAGCGTGATCGGCGAGCTCTACAAGCTCGTGGCCGAATACGACGGCCCACCCGAGGATCTCGACTGGCCGGATGACGATGAAGTCTCGGCCGCTGCCGGCCTGACCTTGACCACGCTCGATCCCGCAGGCGGTGATGTGCTCGAAACCACGCTGGTGGTCGAGGGCTGAGCCTGGCGGGCCTGACCGGTCAACCGGCTGCCGGGCCCGCAACTCCAGCCGGCCAGTTGGCTAGGGCGTGTCATCAATCAACAAGGTTGGACTTGAAGCCTGCGGGAGAGAACCCAGATGAAGGCGCATGACCAGAAGATATGCGTTGCGCGACGATCAGTGGGTGCGCATCAAGGATT
>Ga0208374_1000066_pt1 | contig 74715 bp, 139 predicted proteins | sample RifOxyC3_FD_184037 | JGI IMG/M metagenome (GOLD analysis project Ga0208374, IMG submission 184037) | Groundwater microbial communities from Rifle, Colorado - Rifle Oxygen_injection C3 (SPAdes) | ecosystem: Environmental > Aquatic > Deep subsurface > Groundwater | place: Rifle, Colorado, USA...
GTCTGTAGGCAGCGACGCAGCATTAGTTGTTCCTGCTCCTAACCCACCAACACCTGTGGCATTGAACGATTTGTCTGCGGTTGCTACCCCCAGGATAAAGTAATCAGTATCCTGTGTGGGGAGCCCGCCTGCTGTACTTCCTGTTGGCTCACCGTGCGTAAGCGTACCCAGACACCCTGTCGTAGTCAGCGCAGATGTAGAGTCCTGCCGATAGATCGTACCTTTTGCGGTATCGGCTGAGACTGTCGCTAAATCTGTTGTATACGAAGGAGCTGCCATTTTATGTAATAACCCTTGCCTGAGAGATTAGAGAATCGCCAGAATAATTAAAATCTATTTGCAGAGAAGCGTTATCAGACGATCGCAGGATCGTCTTACGAGTGAGGTTCTCGCCTGTGTAGTTAAACGACACAGCCAACAATGCCACCACCTTCGTGTCGTCTGCATACAAGGTAAAACCATCAAGAACATCTCCTGTGTATTCAAATTCTTTGAAGAACTCAGGGTTGGCCGTTGCGATAGCCAGCTCTAATTCCAGGCTGTTTATCCTACTGTCATCTCCTGATGTCAGGGTGAGATCCACCCATGCGGTACCAGTACACCAGTACGGCTTATTGTCTGCCGCCAACCGCAGGGTCGCCCCTGCCAAATCCGCACTTGCGGCAGGCAGGGAGGACACTACGGGAACTGTTTGTGGGCTTAATAACTTACCCAACTATCGAAACCGCAAATTGATCAGTGGTCGGGGCAACCGAGAACCGTAAGGTCACGGTGTTGGTTGTGGTCTTCTCTACATCGACGCCAACCTCATCCCAAGGAGTAGAGTTACGGTAAACAGAAACAGCGACTCCTCTGTTGCCAAGACTATGAGTAAGAACATACGAAGTTTCCGCCCCGTCTCCCACCAGGAACCCAATCCGCCGAGCAACATAGGTGTTTGCCGCGCCCAAAGCTACAGTCGGGTCAACCTTAACGCCGGTGCTGGACACGGACAAGCCGGAGGTGCCCCCGGTGTCTGGTTTTACAGAGAGGGTGTTCCCGAGCTTGTCTAAGCCGCTGCCTGCCGTAATCTGCCCGGCACCAGAGAATTGGGTGAAGGAAAGGCCAGTCGAGCCAAGGGTAATAGGATCATTCGTGGTCAGAACATACCCGGCGTCGGCACTTGCAGTGCCCTCAGAAACAAACACATACATGCCGGAGGACACCTTGGCGGTGGTGTTAGCATCAGTGGACCGAGATGCCGCCCCAGACGCAGCAACGACGTAGATACCATTCTGGCTCGCAGTGCTCTGATTTTTCAAGAGTACTCGATCGCCAGTAGCAACTACAACTTCGTCGATGGTAACTCCGTCAACCAAAGCAGAAGCGATTGTGATGTTCTCCGTGGAGGCAACCCGGACAGAATCCTTAATATCCAGGCCCTGTTTAACCGCGTCAACATAGCCTTTGTTCGCAGCGTCAGTGTCTTCTGTACACGTAGCCAACCCGGTGATCTTCTTGTTGTTCATTGCTACGTCAGCAGAAGGCGCAGCAAACGAATTTAATGTAGTAGCGGTAGTAGCGTAATCAGTTGCAGCGGTGTAGGCTGCCGTGCCCAAGGTGCCGCCGGTACCTATCGCGAGGGTAGAACCATCGGTGCCGGAAATCGTCAGTGTGTTGTTGACAGTGAAAGTTTTTGTATCGGCAATCGTCAACGTACCGGTGGAGGTAGAAACCGTCAAACCATTGACAGTAATACCGGCCAGGGCAAGCGCCCCACTGCCGCGGTTAAGGGCTACAGAAGTCGTACCAATATAGGTAACATCATCAGAGAACGCCAGGTTCTTTTCTGCTGATCCGTTATGGAACTTCAGCCGGTTACTGGCATTGTATACGTCGCCGCTGACTGCTGTGTTGTCCGCGCCAGCAGGCAGGTTCAAAGAGGCGGTTACTGTTGCGCTGGGGGTGGCGAGTGTCTGTTTGCCACTGAACGTGTTCGTGGCGCGAGTCGCGAGCTGTAGCCAGTCGGTGCCGTTGTAATAAGTGGGTTGGTTAATGCTGCCGGCAGTGTTGAGGTACAGTTGCCCGGTTGCGGGCGTTGCCGGAGGCGTAGCAAGGGACTGAAGTGCTACGTTTTGAAGTTCGTTTTTGTTGAGATCGATTGATGTTAGAAACTGTTTAGCCATGATAGGTTCCTCTTTGTTTTAGATTAGACGTGCAACCCCAGAAAAAATACCAGAGAAGGTTATAGTTAGAGAATTTGCATCTGTATGAATTATTGTACCTTCAACAGTTGTTCCTCCTGAATCCAATACTACTGCAACAGGATAACGACCTAAATTATGATTTATCACCCATTCACTTAAGGGAACGGCTTGCTCATGAACAAATCCGGCCAATCCTGGGACTATCTGTTTAGCTAACAATTATTCACCCCGATATACTATAAATTTGGCCTGGTATAGCCAATACTCGTCTTAATAAAATCAAATTTGTTTTATCCTAAATTGTCAGCAGTCCAGAATACTTCTATCCCGTATGTTTTATTGCCAACATTTGCCCATGCAATAACAGCCTTATCACCAGCGACAAACGGCACTGGATTATCAGGAACATAAATATAATCAGAAATAGAAGTCATATCCTGAAGGGCAAGAACAGCATCATAAGTAGCGCCAGCATTAGCATCAGTCGTAACGGTAAGATTGCCTGCGCCGCCTGCTTCACTAAGATGAACCTTAATTGCGATTAACCTAAAATTAATGCCGGGATCGATAGTTAATGATATTGCCCCAGTTTCTGCCGTTGATCTTTGTACTCTCATATTGATTCCCCTTAACTAATTATCAGCTATTGTTGACGCATTATATGCGTTGATACATAGACAGGCATCAACCGCCCCACCAGATTCATTCAAAACCCTAATTAAACAGGGTTTTATTGGAGTTAAAATTATTTCATCAGCAAATGTGCCTGCTGACCCACTGCGAGTCTGCCCTTGATGTATTCCTAAAATAGCGCATCCTTCTTTACAAATTGCACCGGTTAAATCAATGGTAGGGTTGCGCCAGGCAGTTCCACCGAATACAATGGAAGATCCCCACTTTTTATTCACAATTATAATCTCAGTACCTCCAGTACTCATTTCATTACTTGCCAATTCATAAACTAAAATTCTACCCTTTCCTCCTAATCGGTAGGAAATTGAAATATGCGGGTAATTGGTTCCGGTGGCTTTAATTACAACATCCAGTGTTGCATTATTAGCCACCACCACATTCGTACTTGACCCAGTCGAATCAATATTGAACATTACTCCCTGGTGAATACGAGAATGAGGGTCATCAGCATAAGGCTTCTTACTTGCAGAAAGAGATTGTACTTGTAGAGGGTTCGAGCGATTAATAACCCCAGAACTATCTTTAAGCTCTGCGCTTTCATTAAAAATAGTTGTCACTGACTAAGCCTCACTATTGCTTCGCCGGATGTATAATTACCTTCTTTAATTCCAGCCCTGTATACGACACCAGCTTCTGGCTCAAACCCAAACTCTTGTGCAACAATAGAGAACGATTTTACATCATACCAAGTATCGCCAGAATCAAATGAACGCTGAATAGTAACTACTCCTACAAATGTTCCAGAAATAGAGCAATTAAAATACCCTTTTAATTCAGCAGAATCAGTGAAAATATTAGAAGTAGAGATGGTTCTTTCGACTTTTTTAACTGGTCTATTGATTGCCATATCGTTCCTTTTCTACTACTGAAGAAAATATTGGGTTCATGATACTTTTGATGTATCTATCTTCTTTAACAAATTCAGGTTTTATAAAGAAGGATTTAATTCTATTTATTAAGTTTTTAATATACTCAATCATTGACGAATTTCTCATAAAGAGACTTATGGGAATATTCAAGCAGTTCTTTTTCTTTACACGCTTTCAGTCTACCTTGAATAATGTTTAACATCTTATGGCCGATATCAATTTTCTTCGTTTCATCATTAATCCATTTTACATTATTCTCTTCATTATGTGTAATTTGGAATTTCAGGTGTTCTTCTTCTGAAAATGATAATTCTTGAATCAAATTGTGATAACATCCATAAAGGGTTAAATCTACATCTCTAATATCCGGTAATACATTCAATAATATAATCCGGTCATAAACATTTAACTCAAAGTCCATTTACTTTTCTCCCATTCTTAATCCAAGTATCTTGTGTTACGTTCAGAGTCCCGATGTGAGCGTTTGTGCAACTGGTGTCAACAAAGATCTTGTATCCTAAATTTCTCACTTTAATGCAGAATCCAAAATCTTCACTGATAACTCCATTGTGATAAGGGTAATTCATCTCGAACCACTTATTTTTATCCATTCTTTTAAATACTTCTGTCTTAACCAATAAAGAAGCTGCGCCTACTGCATCAATTTGAACTAATTCGTTCTCTTCCCATTCGGTTATGTTTTTGAATCTGTTATTTTCTTCCTTGAACATAATCGGGTCATAGGGTTCTGACCGTCTAAAACTCAAGCCCGACACTATCTGTTTGTCGTGCTGCAATAATTTAGGAATAGTATCAGGGTGGTGGCGATGATCGGTGTCAAGGAACAGTACATGGCTAAATGAATCGTCTTTAAGAGCTGCATGAATTATCGAATTGCGTTGGTCGTCTACTCTGCCTCGGTTCCCGATTATTACGCTGTGTTGGGGTTTCTTTAATTCTATCCATGATTCGAAGAATTGGATATTGAGGAAGTCCCAATTACAGGGGAGACCGATGGCGATGTTTAATTCTCCCATTATAGAGGCCCGTTGATTGCTAGTTCGGGGAAGTTTAACTTATGCAGCAATCCTTCCCTTATAATGAATTTATCTCTATCTAATGCTGCATTCCGTGGAGAATTAAAACCTGCGGTAGTAAATACAACCTTGCCGTTATACATTATCCTTGCTTGAAAACTATCACTGCCTTTATGATAACTTACGCCACAATATCCACTAGAATTCGAATCTCTTAATAACCTTGAATTTAACGAATTTACTTGACAAGTAACAAACCTGCAATTCTCTGGGGAGTAAGGTCCATCATTGTCTTCCCTATCAATTTCTAATCCTTCTGAATATGCATTAACTTTACACCAACCGATAAATTTTTGTGGGTCATTCAACCATTCATCACATACATAAATACCACGACCGCCATAATCTTTGTACTGTTTTTGATTTTTATTATAACAACGTCTCTTGACACTCAACCAAAGACTATAAAACTTATCGATATTATTTCTTTGGGAGAACCCGTGTTTTGTATTTCTTTCTTTAATTTTTTCTAAATTAAAACAACCACAAGAATTCGTATGTCCTGAAGTTAAAGAATACAATAGAACCTCGACTTTTGTTTTATCAACGCAATTACATTCGCAAAGAAATCTCCGTCTTCCCCATTTATTTTTATCAATTTCTTCGACAATTTTTAATCTACCAAATTCTTGTCCAATTACTACATTAATTCTATTCTGCCCACCTCTCATAGTATTCCTCCTATGCTAATCCATTTAATAAAAATTGGGGAAAAAGATGGATTAAGTCTTCTTGTCAGGTTCGAATCCCTATCCCCAAAATAATATAATAATTTAAACTACTTATGCAGCGAACACGACTAACCCTTTTACAACATGAATATTTGTGACGGCTCCAGAACTGAAGTCAATACCGGCTGTCAGTCCTACGACATATGCGTCCGCAGAACAAGAAGTTCCAAGGTCTGCGCTCGCCCCAGTTAAAATTAATTTATCCGCTGAGGCATCCCAAGTGGCGTTGCTTGATGCAGTGTCACCATACATGATCACATCTACGCCGGAATCGTCAACGCCGAAGGATACACTTGCAGCAGTTCCTGCAACTTTCCGTTTAAAAATTAATTTTCCAGATTCCCACGTTGATTTTACATTTGTTACTGGCATAATAATCTCCTTCTCCGTACCGGCTTTTATTCCGGTTTAAGGAAGCGGTTCCCCCTATTAAATTATTTTAAAACACTTTAAGTTTTCTTTTTCGGCCTTCCCGCTTTCTTCTTAGGCGGAGACTGAATCATTTTGTTCATCGGTGTCTCATGAATCATTTTATCTACTTCAGGGGCATCGATACTCTTTTGCTCTTCTTGTTGCTCTTTCTTCAATTCTGGTTCTTGCGTTTGTTTTACTGGTTTAGCGGTAGACGTTGCATCTACAATTTCGGCTACTCCTCTTTGGACTAATTCAAGAGCCTTTTGCTTGATAATAGTAAAGGTGTCCGGGGGGACGCGCCCGAGCCATTCACCTTTTACCATTCTTACTTTTAAATATTCCATTTGTTCTCCCGGTTAATGGATTTAATTGATTTTAGTGGAGGCGGGATCGGGACTTGAACCCGAATATTTAGGATATGAGCCTAAAAAGTTAACCATTACTATATCCCGCTTAAAATTGGGGCATATTTCAGCCCCGTAATTTCCGCTATGTTTTATCCCTTAACCCTTTAAAAGATTAAGGAATAAGGGTTAAACGATTGCGGTAGGGGTAGAAGTCCCAGCAATAGTCCGAGGAGCAGACATAATACAAGCAACACTACCGGAAACTGGAGAATCAGTCCCTTCAGTTACAGTAAGGCGGGCGAACTTGTCAGTGCCACTAAGTTCAGAAGCATTAACTTCCACCACCACCATACTCCCGGCCCCAGCGGCAGTCGTATAGCCTACAGCCGTGGCCGCAGTAACTGCCCCAAGGGTATCGCCAGAACTCGCTACCGCGTAAACAAACGGGATGGCGGTTGCAGTGCCAGGGGCAGTAGTGTCACAACTATCAACAGTGATCGTTGCGGTGCCAGTAGCGCCTACTCCACGGGAGATAACCCAAGTCGCTCTCTCAAAGTTAGAGAGATTCACGATATCGGTTGAAAATCCACCTTCATAGAGATCATCCATTGCAGCACCAGTAGGCATTGCGTTAACAAAATGTACTTCTTCAATCAGTCTTCCACTCATGATTTTATTCCTCCGTTATTTTTTATTGTGAACGTGCAGCAAACCAAAAACTACTACTTGAATTAAACCATCTTTGCCAAATTTCTCTGTTGTGGTTAGTTTTACCATGACAACTAGAGCATAAAGTTATTAAATTATCATCATCCGAATCGGTCTTTATATAATTTTTATGATGAATAACTAAAAATATTTTCTTGTTCCCTTTTCTTCCACAAAGTTGGCAACGAAAGTTGTCTCGTTTCTTTATCTTCTTTTTAAGTCTTTTATTAAAACTAGGAGAATATTCACCAAAAGATATTCCTCCTAACCAAGTTGAAGATCCTTCACCAGTTTTACCAATTGACAAGCATTCATCAGAACAGTAAAATTTAGAGTGCCTTTCTGACACTGCTTTTGTTACCATTTTCCCCTTTTCGCATACAGAACATTTTACTTCTACTTGCGAAAAATTAGGATGATTCTCTCCTTGCCAATTTAAATGTTGCCAATTGTGTAAACACTTCCTATAACAAAAACAATTTTCTTTATTCTCTAAATCTTCCGGCCTAACAAAAATAATTTCATTACAATTTATGCAATTTGTTTCTACTTTATTCCTGATATGATTTAAATAACACTTCCTAGAACAAAAACTTCCGTTTGTCTTTTTGTGTTCGTACTCTTTTCTTTTAAAATCACTACCGCACCCATCACAGGTAAGTGTCACATTTTTATATGATGATAAACATTTACGACTACAGCAGAATCTTTTATTTTTACGCTTATCATATCTTGACTTGTGAATCATAAATACTGTTTCACAATTTTCACAAATTACTTCTACTTGTTTAAACTTATCATTATTCCTACAAGTAGTATTGCAATAAAATCTTTTTGTTTTATTGGCGTTGTATGCCCGTTCAGTAATAATCTTTGGTTTGCCGCACGTTTCACATTTTACTTCAATTTTATTCGCTCTTTTACCCATACATACATACTCCCACTATAATCCCGTATGATAATCAGTGCGGAAGTCAATCGGGAGATATTGACTTATCGGGTGCCCCCTATCCGCACTAAAGTTTAACTAATCTTACCGAGCCTCAAGAGTTACAATCGGGGAGATTGTAGTTGCTGTGGATTGAGGAGGTGTGACTGCTGATTTCCAGGCGCAACTTCCGTCCATTCTGAAAACGAATTTATACGCTGTTTGGTCTGCGTCGAATTTTAGATGCACAGATGAACTATAAACACCATTTGCTTCTGCGCCAGCTTTAATTGCAACATAATACTGACTCCAATCTACAAGAATGATATCACCAGCAGAAGAAAGTGCAGAACAATGCTTGTTATATACAACTGGAAGACCCATCAAAGTATCAAATGGGCGACCGGCGGCCCCATTAGCCGGGAGCCAGACAGGAATTCCGCCTGTTCCTACGGCCATGGACATAGTGGCAAGGGTCGGGAGGCAAGCAGGATTTACCATCCAGATAGCATTTACCTTATCATTAATACGGGTGTACATATTAAGGATATTCTCGAAGAGAATAGTATTTGCGCCCTGCCCAGTTTCCTTAGAAACGGTAACAAGAGCAGCAGAATTTAAGATCCCTTGCGGCTTACCAGCACCTGAGCCACGAATTAGAGCATCATTCATCTCAAAAGTCAAGGCGTCACGGAAAGAATCACGAAGAATAACTTCCATGGAAGCAGGGCTATCAGAGATCATTTCGTCAGTAACGAAAGCCATCAGGCCGAGTTTCTTCAGAGAAAGCCGGAGCTTACCGAACTTCATAGAGCTACCAGTGTGGGTGTCCTCTTCGTCCATCCAGGTGGCCTGAACATTACCATAAGTCTTGCCGGAACTCTCATCAAAGCCATTTACATAAGGCATTTCGATGGTGTTACGCTGAAGGGGGACCTTCCGAGTCCGACCGAATGCAAGGTCTTCCTGCATAACGGGACGCAGGAGATCAGAACTCCACTCAGGCGGGATAAGATAAGCACCAGCTTCGTTATCAGTAACATTCTGAGACGGAGAACCAGCAGCTTTGGTTTCCCACTTCTTCAACTCTTCAGAAACATTGCCGCGATTAGCCTTATAAACGTGAACACCGAAGTTGCTCAAAGTTTTAAAGCCAGCAGTGGGGTCTTTGTCAATAGGGTCAGCACCCACCTGAATCCGCTGTTCAATCGGCTCAACAGCCGCCTTGATCTTAGCGTCAATTTCAGTAGCAAGTGCTTCCTTAAACTTAGCAACAGCCTCATCCACAACGCCAACCGCGCCCTTCGCAATTACTTCATTCAATTCTTCAACGGTCATAGTTTTCTTTTCAGTATCCATTATTTAAATCTCCTTTATCTCTTTGTTCGTTTGTTTAGATCGCCTAACATCTCTTAAATGTCTCCAGCGAAAATTTTCCTTGACGGAATGCTATTTTTATCGTATTGTTAAAATGGGAGGGTATACTCAGTCTTCCTCCCATTTTAAAATTAAACTATGTTATTCAAACTCAATAATACCTTTAGCCATTTTAATTCTGTCTTCTACTATTTCACTGATATTAATTTTACTGAATACTTCTTTTAAATTCTTAGTAAAAATATCCTGTACCTGTTCAGGAGTAAAATTTAATTCGGTTTCTTTTTTAGTTGAAGTTAAAAATTCTACCATTTTAGTTTCAGGCATTTGGATTTCTAATCCTTTCTTCTTATTACTTCTTACATCGATAATTAATTGCCGTTGTGCTTTCATTTGATCTAAAGATTTAACAAGCGCCTCGTCGATAGAAATGTTTAGATCTTCAGCAATCATCTTTGCAAATTCCACTAATTCTTTTAAATGAGAACCAGAATATCCAGCAGTCTCTTCCGCAAATTTCTCTATTATTACCTTATCGGCATAATCAACAAAAAACTTTAATAATTTAATTCTATTTTCTTTATTTGGTAAAGAAAAATTTATAATATGGTGAAATCTACCTGGGCGATCAATCAATGCTTCTGGCATTTGCTCAGGAAAATTTGAAGTTAAGACAGTTAAAACGCCTTTATTGTCTCTAATCCCATCCATTTCAGTTTTGAGAAGATCAATCGTATAATCTTTCAACCAAGTATCAATATCTTCAAGAAAAAATACAGAAGGAGCAAGATCCCTTGCCATTTCAAAACCAAGAGCTAATGCACCAGCAGCCCCATATCTAAAATCTTTAGAAGATGCCCAAATAAAAGTAGTATCAGGCTGATTCATCAATACCTTACCAGTCATCGTCTTGCCTGTCCCTGGGGGGCCGATAAGCATAATCCCTCTACTGGGGGAAGTCTTAGTAAGTCTATCAATGCTACCTTTGACTTTATTCTTCGCTTCTTCATCAGGGAAAATTACATCATCCCAACCAATTTCTTTTTTATCAAGAAATTCTCCCATAATAGAGAATTTTTCACCTTTCAGTAGATTGTTTTCTTTTACCCACTGAATGGCATCCATAGCAAATGATTTATTTAGTTCAATATTTTTATCGGTAGTATAAATATTAATCCCATACCCACCCCAATCTGGTTCAATCTGGAATACAAATCTTTCACCAGAATCTGCTTTATAAAACTGTGTCCCTTGAGTTAAGAATTCTTCTGATCTTTTTGAATTCAACTGGATAACTGAATGGCGAAGAGGAATTTCCCCACCATTTCCATACAAATTCCTCTGATCTAATAATTCGTGTTTAGTTAGTGAATTTCTAAAGCCAGATAAATAATTACCTTTCATTGCGCTAGGGATAAAGAAATCAGTAACAAACATATTCTTGATTTTGCAATTCAGGAATTTACAGAAGACCTTTAGTTCAAAACCAGCAGGTTCAGTTCTTACTGAAGTAATATCAAATTCTTCTTCGCCATACTGTTTTGAGATAATTTTCTTATCTTCATCAGAAATATCTTTAATCTTGCAAGATTTCAGAATATTTGTTATTCTATCTACTTCTTCTTGAGTAACCTTTTCTACAGTCGCTACTGATTCAATACTCTCTTCTTTTTGAACTTCTAAGATAATATCATTGATTTCTTTTTTAATGCTTTTAACTTCGTCTGTCGCTTTTTCTTCGACGACATCAATAGTTTCTGGTTCAGCTACTTCTCCGATTTTCTCTATTTCATTAATAATTTCAAGGTCTAAACCTTTTTCTTCGGCGTCTTCAAGGACTTCCACATTTACTATTTTTTCAATTGGTTCAGCATCTTCGACAGTCTCAGTCTCTACTACTGGTTTAGCATCGACAACTTCTTCAATCGTTTCTGATTTTTCTTCTACTGCACCTTCGTTTTCTACGGTTTCCTGAACCTCTTGTACCTCTTCGATTACTTCTTCTGGTTCATCAAGTGATTTTTCACTGAGGTTAATAAATCCGATTACTTTTGCTTTATCTTCCATTGGGAAATCCGGTAGAGAATCCGGCTGGGTGGAGAGGAGTTCGATATATTCTGGGGAGGATTTAGCGTCTTCTGCGAAATCCATTACACACTTAGTCTTAATCATGCCAGAAGCAGATCGTTCCACCAGCGCATTCATGTGATCAGGGACAACTGCTGCGCTTACCTCAAACAATTCCACTTTCTTGTAAACCCGATTAGGCAATTTTCCATTCCTATTATATTTAATAATATCTGCTTCTTTAAAATCTTCCCTTTCGAGATAGTCAAACGCACGGAAGCCCACAGAGAACGCATTGAGCACCCCATCCCGGTACAGCTCATAGAATTCTTGTCCTTCCAAAGTTGAAGCGAACTTAACCTTGAATTTTAAGCCTTGTCCCGGAATTACCCGTGCCCAAAGTGCTTTACCGATAGGAGGCCTGTCATATTGATGGAACGCGGGGATAACCGGATTTTTCAAAAAGTTCTCTAAATCCCAAGCTTCGTCTTCGATAAGGTCGCCTGACCTGTCAATGGAGTCTGACTTATTTGCCCATGCAACTACTGATTTCTCTTCGTCATTCACTTCCTTTTTAAAGCAAGTGGCGAACATTTTATTTTCAATCATTATTTTATTCCTCCTTGTTCTCGTCTTTATCTTCTTTCTCTACTTTTCTTATTTCAACTTCTCCGTACAATTCTTCGGTTTCCAGTTCGTCATCTTTTATAATAAGTTTTCCATCTTTATCTTCTTTAAATTTAAGAATATATCCCAATTCTTCATCAGCAGTCCTACAATAATTTACTTTAATTCCATTCAAAAATGCCGTATATTTGTAAGCCTTTGGTGTATAACCAATATCATCTTGATTTACTGATGCTCTCATTTTAAGCCTCAAATTGTCCTAATTTATAATCCTTCTTCTCGTCCGTGTGCAGGCAAATACCTTTTATAATAATTGGTTTATATTCATAACTTTTATTAAAATCATATTTAATGTTATTCGAACAATTTTCACATGCCTTTGGATTTGTATAAGGTAGAGTGCAATTACATGTTCTCATTTTATTCCTCCCAACTGACCCACTCTTTATTAGTTAATTCTTTATCTTCAATTCTAATAGGCAGATTAAATGTAATACCATGAACAGGGTGTGTAATAAAGAAATTTTGGGTAGGTGGTTCAAATGGATAATTCCCCTTCGCTGCATATTCACTAAATCCAACCAATGAACCGTTGCATATACACCGTTGAGCAAATGTCATAGATTGATGGAAGTGCCCAATCAATAATACATCGTAATCTGCATTCATTGACCTAGCAGAAGAGCGTTTCTTCATGTCACCGCGCAAAATCGGTCCAAGCGCGCCGAGGATTCCGTTTCCACCGGAAAATTGCGAACCATGTGTGATTCTATAAGTGTAATCGTACACCTTATATTGAGCATCTTCACCATCTGCAATTAAAAATTTAATTCTTTTGTCATTTTCAAAGAACTTAGCAAGGAGTTGATATTGAAGCCAGTCCATTGAATCGTATGCGTACCCCTTCGCTCTCGGTTTAAGAGTCAATCGCCCATGATTCCCGGCTACACAGGGAACAAATACCTTCCCAAATGAATCAGCTAATTTTTTAATTGCTTCAATCATTGCATCTAAAAGTTCAAGGCTCACTTGTAATACTTCTTTTTCACCTGTTATCTTCAATTCGTCATGAATGAGTCCAGTGCTGAGGTCACCAAGTAGAGGGACAATGATCCCTGGATACTTAGCATTAGCTATATGATTAAATGATAAATCAATAGCTTTATCAACCACTACTTGCAATCTATGTTTAGCAATTTCAATATTGTATTTATTTACTCCGAATATCTGGTCAGGATCAACCACCTCTCCAAAATGCAGGTCGCTAATACATAAAGTAGGTACTCCAATCGTCCCATCATTAAAATTTGACTCTTTACTTAGCCATTCTGGGATGATATGATTGGAATCTTTTAAATTGAGAATAAATCTCTTTATATATTCAGCGGAAACGCTATTTTTATTTGCTTCCACTAATTCTTTTCTTAAGTCCTGGATTTGTGATTTAAGGATAAGTGTTTCGTTACCATTTTCTGATTGTACTTTAAAAATTTCTTTGTATCTTGTGTTGTTTTTAGCCCGCCTCAAGTGGTTGCGTACTGTTGTTCTGGGAAGGTTAAGCTCCCTGGCTGTTGCTCTGGCGTTTTTATCCAGTTTCAGGAATGTTTCAACAATCAATTCTTGGATCTCTTGTGATTCTGTAGTCAAAATTTTTCTCCCTTAATTATGACTTATTAAAGCAATCTTTATGGGTATGATGTGAGCGACAGACTAAAATCTGGTGGCTCATATTATCCGCTTCATTTAAATATAAAGAAACCATTAAATTATGATGAATAAATAAGTCTTTCTGATCAAATTCTACACCGCAAACTTCACAAAAATTATACCCAAACTCATCTAATTGCAATTGGAGCAACATTTCTCTATTCAAATCCTGATTACACCTAGCTTGTATTATAAGATCTCTCTGCGATTTTGGCAGAAATTTTGCTTTAAAAACATCACACTCCTGCTTACATTTTTGTGAATCATATAAGTGACATTCTTTCCCATCACTAGTATTAAGTGATGTTATCCTGTTACTTACTTCCCTTACTGTAGGATAAAAATATTTACCACATTTAAAACATTTACATAACATGAAGCCATGCTCATTTTCAATTGGAGACTCCTCAACTGTTAACCTGTCAGCAAACGTTTTAAATAACGCCTTGCCATTAGCATATTTTTTCTTTTTTAAAACCAATTCGTCTTTATTTTCAATTCTATATTTCTTATTATATTCCGATTTTTTATCTTTATTGACCTCGTATAACTTACGCGCCGCCAATAATTTCTTCTCTCTGTTTCTATAATACGAAAGTCTTTCCTTTTCCCTTATTCTGTCTCTATTTAATTCTCTCTTTTCCTTACTTTTCTTAGAAATATATTCCTTATTCTTTTTAGTGTAATTCCTTTGTCTTTCTTTTATATATTCTGAATTTTCTAAATATACTTCTTTGCTTTTCTTCAAAAATATTTCTCTATTATTTTCATAATATTTTCTTTTATTTTTAGAACAACATTCTTTGCAGTCAGTCCTCCTCCCATCACTAGAACCTTCTCTTCTGTAAAACTCTCTTAACTCCTTTTCTTCTCCACATTTTGTACAAACTTTCGTTTCTTCCATTTTAATACCTCCGATAGGTATCCCGAGTTAAATTATTAGCACAGAAATGAGACTCGGATTTTCTCACTTGTCGGGGATCAGCCTATCTGTGCTAAACTATTATCTATTTAAAATTTCCTTCATCTTCTCAGGTGACGATACAACATTCCCTTCGCCTGTGCCTTCGGCAATACTAGCTAAAAGGCCAGATGGGGTTGTAAAGTTAACTGGGATAAAAGGCTGTTTAAACACGCCACCAAGTTCAGGTAATCCAAGTTTATCTCTTTCTTCGTCTACTGAAGTGATTGAGGTTTGGATGTGTTTTACGCTTTGATTCAACTCGAACAATTTATCAGATGGTATACAATTATCATAAGCGACGAAAAGCTTTTCGTCATAACGCCAAATCATCTTCTCATTTAGTTTTTCTTCAATCCTTCTAAGCCTTGGCTGAATAGTAAACTGCATAAATGTCGCAATGGCAGCATCAGCATTGTTCCTATTGGCCTCTGAGCTGTACATACCCAATGCTTGCCCAAACGCATTAAGCACAGCCTCTTTGATCCTGTCGCGCCCTCCTAGGTATGACATATCCTTTGGAGAATTGTTCGTGAAAGGTTTGTACTTCAACCCATGATCAAGGAGGGGCATAGAACCACCTTTTGACGCACCGCCTAACATTTGTTTGATCTCAATTTTCAGACGTTCAAACTCATGGTCTCCTAACTCGGAATCAGTTTCAAAAACACCATTTAGATTATTTCCCCCATTCCTGAAAATCGCGGCCTCATATTCATTAATGGATTTAGCTAATCCATATTCTTCCGCGATACTAGTGACGGGGCTACTTCCATAATATTGATTCTTTGGGTTGGGCATTTTAAAATGGATAATTGAGCGTTCTGATAAATCAATCTCTTCTGTACTTTTTATATACTTGTACCCAGATATAAACTTCTTAGCATCTGGCATTATTTTACAATTTTGAGGGGGGATCAACCAAATCTCCCTTGGGACCCCAAATTTATCCTCTAATATATGCCAGAAAGCGTTTCCTGTCAACTCCTGATACAGCTGAGTCATTTCGAACAAATCAAAGGAATTTACAAATGGGTTTACATTTGTTTTCAGATCTAAAAACGGATGGTCAAGCACCTCTTCGAAGGATGATGCCTTTCTAATAGCAGGAATATTGTTCAGGAATGGATTTTCTCTTATGAATCTTTCCTGTTTTATGTCAACTGCTTTCGTTTGTACTCGTTTTACCCTTTGGCTTTTGTTGTTCTTCGCAACATAAAGTCTCAATGGTGTATTCGCTACAGTCGAAGCATTCTTATTCGATGCTACATAAATCCACGACCTGTAGCTGTTTATCATTGCATAAAAATCTTCATCACTATGCAACTCTCTCCCATATTGATAGGGATACAGGTAAGGAAGCAAAGCCCCCTTCCTCTTTCCCCCGGCAGCCTTTAACTGTACTTCATATGAAAATGGATTAGCCATATGTTATCCTTCGATTGTATTTGGTATAATTTGAGTATTGTTGATTCTATCTTTAGCTATATTAAAATAGGTTAAATCTTTTTCTATTCCTATAAATTTTCTACTTAAGTTTTTACATGCTACGCCTGTTGTGCCACTGCCCATTGTAAAATCTAATACGGTTTCTGATTCATTTGTATAAGTTTTAATTAAGTATTCCATTAATGCTACTGGTTTTTGGGTGGGGTGAATAGTCTTACCTTCGCTTTTTATTTCTATTACACAAGTGGGATAATTTTCATTTTTACATGTATATCCAGAAGTATGGTTAGTTTGTGATTCTCTATGATATTTAAGATCGCTTGTGTTCTTGTTTTGTTTAACAATCGTAGTTCCTGGCCTTATTCCTTGAGGATTATAATTCATTCTCTTTTCCCCGGCTTGCAATAAGTGTCCAATAATTCCCTTAGAAAATACACAAATATTCTCGGTTATTTTTAATGGCATATTAGGAGCATGTGGAAAATTACTCCCTTTGCTTTTCTTCCACACCCAATCATATTTGTACATTTTTATATTACTCATCCGTAATGCACTACTAAACGGTTCACTGCCGAACAATACAATAGCACCATTAGGTTTAATAACCCTCTTTAGCTGCTCCCACATAGCCTCAAACGGGATAACTGAATCCCATTTACAAGCAGTAGTCCCGTAAGGAGGATCGGTGATAATAGCATCTACACTCCCATCAGGAATGCCTTTCATTACTTCTAAACAATCACCTTGATATAGATTTATCATTTACTGTTCCATGATTTTCTTAAATTGATTAAATCTATTACGGACAAAATCTTCGTGCATTATTTTCTCATTCCAAATTTTACTTTCAATATCATAATATTCGCAAACAACCGATATTTTATCTTCGTTGTAATTTAAAGAGCATTCGCCGTATTCGTTCTGGCAGAAGTCTTTGATATAAAAATTTATTCCTTCATATACAAACATTAACCCTTTAGGGAATTCCATTTCAAGTCGTTTAGCGAAGAAATAAAAGTTATCTTCTTTGTTGTTCAGGAGGATAGTTAAATTAAAAGTTAAGTAGTTAAATACTTTAATTAACCTTTGTGTTATAAGTTGGAGTGGTTTTAATAACTTGTTTGTTATATTTGTTAAGTTTTTGGTTTTCAATCGATCATCCTTATGTGTGGAACGGCTGGGGAGTAGAAACACATTCTTAAAGCGGCAAATTTATCATCACTTTTGCCGCTTAATTTCTTCTTAATCGTTTTTTTATCACTTACTTTGATTTTGCCAGAATTAGGATCTTCTTTATAGTCATAACATAACATCTGACAAAATCATTCTGCATCTTCAGGTAACATAGCTGCTGGTTCTTTTTTTAACCATTCAGCCACCGCCCATGCAAGTTCATCCCTTGTCAGGGCCAGCTTTCCAAATTCACACTTTTTATTACTTGGAGAACTGACATATACCTTTCTAATGTTGAAATGAAGTCTCTTCATTTCTTTGTGACACATAGGACATTGAAATATTGTAGTATCAAGATAGGTTTTATTAACTCCTTCGCAACTAATATTTTCACACTGCCAATAAAACATTGAGCTTACTTTCGGCGGAATAGCTGCACCGATACCATCTGCCTCAACCTGCGCCTGTAATGCATTAAGATCACAATAAGTTTGAGCTAATCTATCCGCAGATCTATCAAGATTTATCCCAGACCACGGAATAAAACTAGAAACAAAATTTCCATATTTTATTGCAATACACGAGTCATCTGCGCCTTCATCTGCGACATCCATCCCGAGTATGGGTCTAATTCCATTTGTTGCCTGATCGCCATATTGCGCTTTATACAATTTCCATCTTGTAAACGCATTATCAATGTCAACTTCATTAAATAGTGCATTTTGACTAGCGGCAGGGTATCGACCTAGTGTAATCGTTGCAAATTGAGAATCTTTTATTCTTCTCCATCCTCCCTCCAATGGTGGGTAAATTTTACCTGAGCTTGAAACACCTACAGCGCCTACTAGGCAAGATGGAACTTCAAAACAATTAATCTCATCGGGTTCTTCATCTTCTCTAACTGGAACAGTCCATTCCATAATACGTTGAATCGTTTTATCCCGGCTAACTGCCCCATGTATTACTTCTTCACCAGTGACAACATTCGGGTGATTCAGTGCATTTAAATGAACTATATGTCCTAATTTATCTTTCCAAACCTTATAAGTATAACCAGATTTTTGGCGGGGGTTATATAACATTAAAAGACGAACGTGACTACCGCTAAGGCAGCCGTCAATCGCTTCAAAAATTTCATCGGGACACCCGTCAGCCTCATCTACTATGTACAGTTGGTATTTGGCGTGCTTGCCGCTGAAGGACGCTTTTCTGCGTTCTGGGGTTCCAGATGTAGGTATTGCCTTCCCGATTAAAAAATGTTTTAAATTTATATCATCGTCATCATCCTTTGCATTAACATCATCAGTTATTTTTAACGTAGTCAATACATGATTTTTAAATAATGATTTTTTATACCTATAAAAAACATTTGCTATTTCACTAAACAACCCCTGTTTTAAATTTTCTTCTGGTGGAGCCGCAGCACAAATTACCTGAGAATCAGGGAAGCATAAATAAAACCAAGCTGCCAAATGAGAAGCGATAAATGTTTTGCCAGTCCCATTCGATGACATAGCCAAGGTAATTTTATTGTCCTTTACACTATTTGCCACCCGAATTAAATCATCATATAAATTTTTAACACCTAATTCTTTTTCTAAAAATTCAATCGGATTTTCTTGGTATTTTTTTAAGTCTCCATGGAGTAAATTAGCTACTTGGTCTTCTCCAAATGCACTTATTAAATAATCTAATGCTTGATCGTCTAAATTTGTCATTAACAACCTTTATGTTCATGGCATTCATCACATACTATTATTTGATGGCTCATATCATCAGCCATTGTATGGTCTTTGCCAACCATTATGTTGTGATGGATGATTAATTCTTCTCGCGGAAGAGGCCTGCCGCATTTTTCACAGTAGGTATAGCCAAATTCGTCTTCTTGGTTATCCAGTAATGCTTTGCGATTAATGGGCTGGTTGCAACGTGCTCTTTTTGTTATATTCCTCAATTCTCTTGGCGTTGTTCTTGCTCTGTATACGCCACACGATAATTTATGCTCATCACAACAATATAAATGAATTTCTTTCCCATCGTTATTATTATTTAACGAATTAAGTCTATTTGATACCTGTCCGTTATTTGGGATAAAATACTCTTTGCAATGATAACATCTACACATAATAAATCCGTTTTCATCGCAAATTGGCTCCTCATCAATTGTTAATTTATTTTTATATGTTTCATAAAGAGCTGAGCTATTCCTATATTTTTTAGATCTCTATAGCACATATTCCTTGTTATTTTCGTAATATTTTTTACCTCTTTCTTGGAATAAACTTTTATTCTCTTCTCTTCTCTTCTCTTCTAATTTTTTCATCACTTAATATCTTATCTCTATTTTTCTCGTACCACTTCTTACCGCCTATTTTATGCTTTTCTTTATTATTTTCGTAATATTTTTTACCGCTATCAGACTTATGAACATTTGGAGAACTTTTTAAATAAATTTGTCTACATTCTTTACATAAAGTGTCCTTTCCAAATTTACAGCCTTTATGATTGACAAAAGCATCTAATTCCTTTTCTTCACCACAAACTCTGCACTTCTTCGTTTTAATCTCTTCCATCTACGCCTCCTTCAAGCGTTCCTTATTACTAAAAGTGGAAATAGAGCAAGGATTTCTCTACTTGTCGGGTGCCCCCTATCCACTACACCATACACCTACCAAATCTACCTATAATTCACAACTAAATGAATTCCATTCTTCACCGCAACTTGACACCACAACGCCTCATCAGCAGTCTTATGACCACCCTGGCACTCACACAATCGCTCAGTTCTATCTTCAGTACAGAAGAACGATCTAAAATAATCCCCAATCTTACAAGTGGAAATAATATAATCCATCATTTCTTTTGACCTATTCTCTTCGCCATCCCAACGCGAATATTTTCTTGAATTTCAGGAGGCAACAAAGCACAGAACTGCTTAAAATCAACAGGCAACGTCCTTTCTGAATCCTTATCAAACATCCCAAGCGTCTTAGACAAAGCATCTAATGCTACAGTCTTCCCGATAAGTTTATATCCCTTTATATTTCCTCTGCGGTCATAGACAATATCCTGAATTGCCGCTGCGTGTTCTCTGTCCAGTAGATGAATCGGGATTAGCTTCCCTTCTTCGTCATAATAATTTGCAAAATTGCTATATCCAACGTGCGCGTATTCAGCTAGGACTCTTTCTTGGGTAATTTGTAATTTTTTAGTGATTTTCTTTTGGAGGCGTTCAATTTCTTTCTGAACGAGCCGATTGGCGAGGAGTCTAGCTCCAAATACTTGAGCATTCCAAGGAGGATACCCTACTGCTCTTGCGGCTTTTTCACCGCTATATGAACTGACATACTCAGCGCAAAATCTTTGAACTCTAACTGGAAGATCTTCGTCTTCTTTAATTGTCGATAGTTCTTTCAAGGCTGAATTGTACTCGTCAACGCTAAAATCAGTATTTTGCACTAATTCAAGCGAATCCTGCATAAATCGTTCTTTTTCTTCTGAGTTCATAGTTATTTTAACTAAATTCTTCTATAATTTCGTCTAAATATTCAATAAACTCAGTAATTTGATCGTTTTTTATCGCAATTATCGCCTCTGATTCAGGGAAAAATTCAATAAAATCGTCGTTATTACTCAATTCATCTTGTAATGAATATTTAACTTCTTTTAGTCTTTCGATTATTTCTTGCATTTTAGTTTATTTTGGACCTCTTTAGTCTTAAATTTCCTTATCGGCATAATTAAGTAAAAACTTTAATTATTTTATTCAATATCCTCTTTACCTTTCCAATACTTGTCGATTTGCTCCAGCGCCTTGTTGTCTTCTTGTTTATATTTCTGTATTTTACTATATCTATCCCTCAATTCTTTTGTTTTCTTTCCATCTTTTTTGTGATTACGTTTTTTACCTTTACTGAATAAATCATCTTCATCAAATTTTGTTGCGTTCATTCCCTTTTCCTGAAATATTTAGTTTAATTGCGTTACAGCATAATATAATCACGTTTATTAATTTGTCAAGTGATTATATTTACTTATCGGCGCGGAACCGAAATAACTTTAACAATTTTAGTTGATACAACAAGGAATGCGAATAGTTGAAACAAAATGATTGAAAATAGTAGCACACGACGCATAGCGTCGTCACTTGGTTGCGTTAGCAACCAACGCTATGGTTAAGGTGTGATATTATATTTGCGTTATGTATTTAGTTGTTGAATTATGCGTGTTACGATTTTAATTTTCGTGCTATTCGCTATATTCTTTTTAGAATAAAAAGAAGTAACAGTTATTCGTAATAATTACACCTTATATAGTATAACAGTTTGGTAGACACAAAAGTCGAGAGCTATAAAAACATACCTTTGTCTATAGTAAAAGACGTAGATGTCTATTTATTTTCACCTAACACCTTGACATTTTCAGGCACATGTTTTATAGTATCGGCTTACAAAGTGATCTCAAATTTAACAAAGGATAAACAGGATAAACAGGATGAGCAGAAACAAAGTACCACAATTTTTATCGGTTCCGATTGAACTTCATTTTAACTTAAATTTAACATCTGGGGCAAAATCATTATTTTCTATTTTTTATTTATTCCATAATTCCGATAAGGGTTGTTACGCTGCGAACCACTATTTATCTAGAATGACTGGGTTAGACGAGAGAAGTATTACGAGAAATATTAAGCTATTGGAAGAATTAAAATATATTATAGTAAAAAATAAAAAATCAACTTCTAAAAGAAGAATCTTTATGAACAATTATAAAGAAATTTACTTTTCTGCTGCTGAAAAAATATATTCAAATAATCGCTCTCCAGAAAAATTTAATTCAGAGGAATATAAAATTCTTTTTACTGAAGCATTAAATAATTATATTAATAAAAATTTAGAGGTTTAATTTTGGTCACGAAATCTACTTCATTACCAAATGCCTATATGTTATAATTTTAATAACTTAAATAACTTAAAAACAGAGGAAAATCATGAGCAATAGAAATGCAGAAGGTACTCACTTTGGATATGAAACGTATTGTGCAGAACCGGATGAAGAATATGCCTACGACAATTATAGATTTGTCGACACCAACGAATCAATCTATAATCACAACAGGAAGTGCCCTAAATGCCAGCAGAATGAAACAACAGAAGGTCACGACCCTTGTCTCCAAAATCTTCCCGGCGTCCGTTACGCCTGTTGTTCTCACGGTAAAGGGAAAGGGTACGTTATGTTCACCGATGGGACAGTCATCAGGGGGAAGTTTAAAGTCGAAAGAGGGCAGTACCCCAACTCAACAAATCCACTAAAGCAAGAATGGGATTTAAATTATAACAAAGCACTTAGGCATTGTGAATACCACCTTGATAAAGGAAGAAGAGTAGAAGAACCTTACGAAGAAGAATTTTATAAATTACTGGATGCTTTACTTGAGACAGATGAAAATCCTTGGTCGTTTATGCCACCTGGATATGAAGAATCATTTTCTAACCCATTTGGTTCTGACGCATTTTTAGGCGAATTATACCATTCGATGATTGACGATGGAGAAATTTGTTTTATTTCGCACGAAAATTATAATCCTAAAATTTTATTTTTGAATATGTACTGTGATAAGAAAAGGATTGAAGAGTTCATCAAGAAGGATTATTCTGCTCATTTCAGAGCAAATGAAATTAAGGCAAAAATAGTCGATAATTATAAAGTAAAGGATTTTGAAATTCATAGTAGCGTAGATCAGTTTATTCAGGAATTAAAAATTAGACCAGTTGAACATTTAAAATTGATCAAGGAGAACGAAGAATGGATAAAATCAGTGAAATAGCCAATATCCCAAACTTACCCGATATAATCGATTCTAAACGACTTTCAACCTGAACCATAGTCAGGTATGCCCGGCACCCTGAATCGCGCTAATTTAGCCGCTATACACCCTAAAATTCTGAAATTAAGAAGGAGGACTAATTGAGATTTATACTTTTCGACGAACCAGATGAAAATGGAGATAATATCAGAGTAAAATTAACCGAAGAGGAAGCAATCAAGAGACAACACCAAAGAGGGCTATTTCATAATTACGCTTATAAAAATGACGAAGATGCTTTATCTGATTTTATAATTAATAATTGGGCATGGATTGAAGGGGAGTAAATGAATAAACAACTTTTAAAACATACGCAAGACACTATCGATTGCTGGGTTGAATCATGGGGAGTTGAAAATGTCTATGTGGCCTTTTCGGGGGGGGCAGATTCGACAGTCCTTCTGGATATCGCAAGAAGATTATACCCAGAGATTAAAGCTGTATTTAATAATACAGGGTTAGAATTGCCAGAAATTGTTAGATTCGTAAAAACATTTTATAATGTAGATACTCTTTATCCTAAAATCCCTTTTCATAAAGTAATCGAAAAGTATGGTTGGCCAGTTGTTTCTAAAGAACAATCACAGTTCTTATCTGAGATAAGAACGACTAAATCTGAAAAACTTTTAAATATTAGATTAAACGGAAATAAATACAACAGAGGAAAAGTCAGTGATAAATGGAGATTCTTAATTGACGCTCCATTTAAAATCAGTCATCAATGTTGTAATAAACTTAAAAAAGAACCAGCTAAAAGATATGAGAAAGAAACGGGAAGGCATCCTATCCTTGGTATAATGGCAGAAGAGTCTGCCTTGAGGAAGCAAGCGCACTCATGCAATGTTTACGATTCAAAGAGACCCATTAGCAAGCCATTATTCCACTGGACGAAAAAAAAGATATTTGGAATTATATAAGAGAAAACAATGTAAAATATTGTGAAGTTTATGATAAAGGGTGGGATCGGACAGGTTGTATATTTTGTCTTTATGAGATACACAGGCAATCTTTCTAACCTGTTAGAAAGATTGCATGAATTACATCCTAAATTATATGATTTTGTCATTAATAAATTAGGCGCAAAAGAAATTCTGGAATATATAGGAGTTAAATATGAATAAGGAGACCAGAATGTTTAATTACTTATGCAGGAAATGTAATTTAATCTTTTTATCGTCACAAGGGACAGTAGCAAATATCTGTCCTGATTGTGGTGGTGATGCAGTGAGGTAGAATAATGGAAAAGAATTATAAAATAGAACCATTTATTATTAGAGAAATAACTATTTCAAAAAATTTGGTAAAAGCCACAGAAATTATCTTTGGAATTGTAAAAAGTATAACTGATAAACCTGTACTTGTCGGAAATCAGCGCATCTCTGGACTTTGTGAAAATGTAGTTATGGTCATTGCTAAAGGAGGAGACATCAATGGGACAACTTTTGAAATTTTTAATATTGAATTTGACAAAATATAATTAATTAAAATTAATAAAATGCCGATAAGGACAGAAACAGTTCCTTATTAACCCCTATAGCAGAGGTGAAAATGGCGAAGAAATTAGTAAAGCTAATTAAACAGATAGACGAAATACAAAAAGAAACGAAAAAATCCTTCTCCCCAAAACTGAGGCCACAGGATTTAAGAGAGTTTTACCCTTTAACAAAAACCCAAGAACACTTTTACAATATCTACATGGACTCTGAGTTTACAGCATTACATGGTGTAGCAGGGACAGGCAAAACATTTATTGCTCTGTACAAAGCATTAGAAGACGTTCTATCTAAATCAATCTTTAAAAAGATTATAATCATCAGGTCATGTGTCCAATCAAGAGACATGGGATATCTTCCTGGTGACGAAAAAGATAAAATGGACAGGTACGCTTTACCGTATAAACAAATCTGCTCCCGTCTTTTCGAGAACAAAGAAGCTTGGAATCTTTTAGAAGAAAATAATTTAATTGAATTTATGTCAACTTCTTTTCTAAGAGGAACATCTTACAACAATTCAATAATTCTCTTGGATGAATTTCAGAATTGCAATTATGAGGAATTAGCAACTGTTATTACTAGAGTAGGAGACAATTCCAAAATCATTTTCTGCGGCGATATTAGACAGACTGATTTAAGGAAAGCAAACGACCCTTCTGGATTACGCAAATTTTTCCAGATAGCTTCTTCAGTAAATGCCTTTAATAGAATTGAATTTGGAATTGAGGATATTTGTAGATCAGATCTTGTTAAGGAATGGATTATAGCTGAATTAGACTGGAAGGAGAAATGATGGGAGGAGAAAGGATGGAAGGAGTTAAACATATTAATAAAATTAGAGAATATTGTGATTACGTTGAAGAGCATTTACTTAATGTAGAAAGATCATGGTTTATTCTTCAATCCACTTGTAAAGATATGCCCATAATTTATGATGATTACTGCTATTGGTATATTGATGCAATGGTTAAAAATCATGATGTCAGTAAAATGTCAACTGAAGAATTTATTCCATATCAGCGTAATTTTTACCCGGTAGATGAGAAAGACAACGCTATTTTCGGTATAGCATGGCAGCACCATTTAATACATAATCCGCACCACTGGGAAAATTGGACTAATATAAAAGAGAAATTTCCCAATGAGCAAGCATGTCATTGTGTATGCATGGTGATCGACTGGATGGCTATGGGTATGAAATTTGGTGACACAGCAGAAGAATATTATAACGCTAATAAACACAAAATAAATATACCTGGATGGTCTGTTGAATTTATAAATGAAATTTTTAAAAAGTTGAGAGACTGGAAGGAGAACAAATGAAAATAGTAACAGAACTGGACTTTAGAATGCCTGAATTTAAGGACGCAGACCCTAATGATTATGAATTCAGAGACGACGGGAAAATAGTCAGGAAAGACAGATGGGAACAAGGTATAAGGAATATAGCTGGTATCCTTAAATTCGATATAAGAGAAGGATTTGAAGTTGAAGACGTTATTAATTGTGTTCAGTATTTAAAGGGAACTTCTAATCCAATGCTAAAAATCCTGAAAATTGTTTATAGTGATAAAGAAGGAGAGGGTTTACACCATAATTTTAAGATTACATCCCCGCTTTCAACTTTTGATGATACTTTAATAGTCCATGTATCATTGGATTCAGTTAATGAATTACTAGAGGCGGATTAATGAACCAACTAGATCAACGGTGCAATTTCTGCGGAAGGAGGAAATCCCAAAATCTTAAACTAACTTTCATCCAAGGTAAAACTAAATCAACTATTTGTAGTATTTGTATTAATGAATTTAAAATTAGGTTAGATTACGAAGAAGAGTTAAATATTCATAAGGATTAGAATTCAGTCGCAATTAGCTTTATTTAATGTAGTGTTTAGGGAACAGAATATAATTAAGGAGAAAGATGAAAGTTTTGATAGCGTGTGAATTTAGTGGAATTATAAGAGAGGCCTTTAAAAGAAAAGGCCATGATGCTTGGAGCTGCGATTTGTTAGATACTGAGATTTCTGGGAACCATATAATCGGTGATATTTTCCCAGTGCTGTAACAGCACTGGGATTTAATGATCTGCCATCCACCATGTACTCATTTAGCTGTTAGCGGAGCAAGGTATTTTAAAGAGAAAATTGAAAGTGGAGTCCAACAAGAGGCATTAGATTTTGTTGAATTGTTACTCGAAGCGAATATAAATAAAATATGCCTTGAAAATCCTATTAGTATTATTTCAACTAAAATAAGAAAACCAGACCAAATAATTCAACCTTGGCAATTTGGACATGGAGAAACAAAAGCAACTTGTTTATGGCTAAAGAATTTACCTAAATTAATTCCAACAAATATAGTCGAAGGAAGAGAAGACAGAAGACAGAATACATAAAATGGCACCAAATAAAGATAGATGGAAAAATAGGAGTAGAACATATCAAGGAATTGCTGATGCTATGGCAGAACAATGGGGATAATACAATTATTGTTCTGGAAATAAAAGTTAATAATTCAATAATCCAAACGAAGGAGGACAAAATGACAAGTATCAATTTTAAAAACGAGTTCGGAAGTTATACCATTGAAATCAATAAAGACGGAATGACAATCGATGAAGTTTTTGAAGATTTAATTACTCCAGTATTGCTCGCAGCAGGTTACTAAAGTAAAAATATTGAAGATCGGATTTGTGATGGATGCGGTTGAAATAAGTTTTAATATTTACTCTTAAAATTTAATATATAATATTTTTGAAATAAGGAGTTGAGTTCTGGATTAGATTCTATTAAATGACCCCTATCCCCTTAGTATTACTTAATGCGCTTACTTGTTAAATCAGGTGGCGCATTTTTGTTTGTGGAGTAGTAACGTAAAAGTTGCTTAGTAACAATTGAAATGTTACTTGTGTAGGAGTTGTGTTACTTGTGTAGGAGTTGTGTTACTTGGGTTGGGATTAAGTGTTATGAATAAATTAGAATTAATAAATTTTGGGTCGAGTATAAGAGCTTGTATCAGGTGTAATTGTTGAGAAAGTGTAGAGGGAAAAGGAAGGGTGGATTGGTGTTAGGATTTAGTTGAAAATTTTAAAATCTTAAGCGTGATACTCGACCTGCCTAACAGGGGTATGGGGTCGCCTAAAATCGTACCGGCTATCCCCACGCCACCACGTCACCACGTCACCACGCCACCACGTCACCACGCCACCACGTCACCACGCCACCACGCCACCACGTCACCACGTCACCACGCCTGATCTATTTCATTTATTTTTCACTTTTACTTCTACTTCATTATTTTAAACTATTTTTATTTGTCTTTTTAAATCAGATACTTACAATAGCATTATTTATTTGACTTATTGTTTTAATAGTTGTATTTTAATTTATATGATTTATTTTATTAACTCACACAAGGAGATTATGATAATGACACAGATCACGATCAGCTACACCACATCAGTTTTCACGCCAGCGGGTTGGCGTAATGAGACAGTAACCGCAACGGTGGAGGTAATCAGTCCAAAACGGGGGCGTGTGCTATGCGTCCAAGATATTGGCGGTAATGGCAACTCCGGTTATGGTAGCCGGACCGGGGCAAAGCGGCAAGCATATCACGTGGGAGGGATTGCTATGCGGGAGCAAGGCAAAATCAAAAACCTATCAGCTTGTTGTATACTCTAACACTAACGCATCATTGCCTATAATCCGGCAAAGGATTGTTATCTTTGCCGCACCGGAAAAACTCAAGAGGTGTTCTGGGCCGATGAATTGGCGGACTTCTACAATTAAACTACTACTACAATAAAGGAAAGGTGATGAACCTGAAAAATACACAATGGGGAATAGCTACGGAATATACAAAAGATATTTTACCCGGAGCTATTCTGGAAAAGATTATTCGTGGGCCTGTTTCCGGTGCCATTCACGAGTTTACAATCTGCTATGTTTGGGGCAGATATATCCCGGTTCATGGCATGGTAAAAATGGCCCCTTGTGATACAGAAAAACAGGCAAAGAGGGTGTTAAAAAACTATTGGGATAATTTGAAGGATAACGAAAAATGACAATCAAATTACTTGTATACCGGCTGTTATGCGCATTGGCAATAGTTGCCACCTTGAGTATAGATATATAAGAGGGGAAAGTATGAAAATAAAATCAGAGCATTACCAATACATGAAAAACGCGATAATTGAAAAGCATAAATTCATGCTTGAAAATCATAAAACTGATTATATAAAGTACAGGAATGCTGGCCACTCAAAGGAGCTGATCTTATGGGATCTACTACATGCTTCTGGTTTAACTCCTTGGGTATGTTCAATGCTATACTTGGATAAAAAGGATTCGCATATTGAAACGGCTTTAAAGTCAATCTGGCAAGATATCCGCATGGATTGAAAATAAGCACTACAGTCAATTTTAAGCCGTGTTCAGGCCTTGCCATAGAAAGGTATACCTTAAGCTCTAATCAGGGCAAGGTGACGCCATAGAACGCTAAATTTCAAGGGATAAAACTATGCAAGCAATAGGATACTACAATCTCGGTTTGGGGGTGGGGATGGTCAAAAAGCTGGTGTGTTGGGTTGGGGGGGCGAAGAAAGAAAACTACGCGTTTTGTTTTTCTGGTGGAAAAATTCGGTTCTTATGTTTGGTTTGGTGTTGGGGGGGTGTTGTATTGAAATAGCTTAATATCGCCTTATACAATTTTATATCGCCCTATATCACTTCCCTTTAATACCAAGGGAATACGGGCAATCATGCATAAAAACAGGCAAGAAAAACTCACTTGTACATAAGATATTTCTCAAAAATAGTATATTATAACTACTTGATAATATAAGGAAAGTGAGTAAATTCAAGAGAATAGGCGATATAAAGAGATAATTATAATTTACCTTCCACCAATAAAACCGTCTATATGCTCAGGGCAATGCTTTTCCAGATATAGCAATAAGACTTCCAGAATTGAGAAAGGGCAGGCGTAGGGTGCAAGGGTGCAAGGGTGCAAGGGTGCAAGGGTGCAAGGGTGCAAGGGTGCAAGGGTGCAAGGGTGCAAGGGTGCAAGGTTTGTTTCAATTAATTCTTTTAATTCTTTTAATTTGAGAAAAGGGGTTGAGTAAAACAGGAAACGCCATACGTATGGCCCAACCTATACAGTATACCCTATACAGCTTATTTGCTAAACAATTAAAAGTCTAATCCTAACAAAAGATATTAACAACAACACGTACGCAATAACGTACTACTTTTTACACGTACGGAAAATCGTACGCATGAATTTACCTATTCCAGAAAAACAATTTTTAGGATTTTTCTAATTGTATAACTTTATCCTTTACATTAGTTCAAATTATTTGTATTATCTATTTAACAGTTGAGATCAAGAAGTTATTAACTCAAAACACAAGAGGCCAAAAAATGGGTATATAACAAAAGGTAATAAAATGTTTTAAATTATCAAAAATAAATCTTGTATAATTAGAAAATCATTTATATAAAGAATCATCGAAGTTAAGTTTTACAAAATATCAAAAAGGAGAAAAGATCATGGCCGCAAATATGGATCTTCAGCTTTTTGCTTCAAAAAATGCCGCTGCATGGTGGTGGAATGATTCTATGGAAAACCATGTATTCCCCAACGCCACTAACCGGGAGCTGTTTGAGTTGAGCAAAGCAGACTTTCCGGTTGAAATTGTTCCGATTTTCAAAAAAGACGGTTCCGAAATTCCCGGCTATTTTATCCTGGAAAATACCAGAACGGGGGCAGCGTTGAGGATGGCAAAGAGTCGTTTTCAGGCCTTGCAAAGTGAAACGCTTTTTGAGAAACTGGACCAGCTTGGAAACATTACCGATATCGGGGCCATCGGTCAAGGCGAAAAGGTGTTCTTCTCTCTTGATGCCGGTCAATTTGAGATAGGGGAAGGTAATACCCATAAACAATTTATTAATGCAGTTCTTCCCCATGACGGAACAATGAAGATTACGCTAGGTTTAGGCGATTTCAGGATCGAGTGTCAAAACACCTTTAATCTTTGGAAACGGTCACTTGATAGTACTGAAATATTAGCTTGTAAGCAGACTGCCAACGCAGAGGCGAAAATTGACGGCTGGGTCAAGGCATTCCAGGAAATGCAAGCCGAAAATGAGACATTGAAAGAGAAATTCAAGCGACTGGCAAGCATGAAATTTTCCGCTGAAAGTCAAGCCGGGATCATTGGCAAGTTGTTTGGCGGAGACAAAGACAAGCCGTCAACCAGGAGCATTAATACACAAAAGATGCTGGCGGAAATCATCGCCGATAATGCAAGTAATGTGAGCCAGGATGTCCGGGGCACTGGTTACGATCTTTTTAACGGCCTAACGTACTGGACTAGCCGGGGAATGGGACTCAAGGCAAACACCTCAGCACTGGAGTCCGTCATGTTTGGAAGTGGCCAGAAGTTGGCGGAAACGGCTCTAAATTTGATTCTGGAAAGTATCCCGGATGGTATCATACCGAACCGTGAAAACCTTGTCAGAACGATAACCGTGTAGGTTAATTTGTTGATTGCTTGAGCCGGTAAGGAATAAAGGAAACTTTACCGGCTTTCTGGAATTAATAAACATCAAAACACCAACTCAAGAGGCTAAAAAAATGGACGAAATCAAATGGATAAAAAGTCCCTTCTACCAGGCAAGAATTCGCTGTGAAGATATTTGGGTAAGGACAATAGGTTTTTGTCCTGCAAAAAATTGGTATTTGTGCCGGAGCGGGAAAGAGAAAGAAATCTTTTTCGCTGATGAATTGGTAGAATTTTGTGAATAGGTGAAAAGATGCTAAAATATTGGTTGAAAAATTTTGGGATTGCTGGTTTAATTATTTCTGGTTTTTACGTTTTCTTTTTATTAATTTATGTTATTTTTTGAGGTGAAAAGATGAATACTGCTGTTCCTCTTTACAAAGTTTTGACCCCTGAAAATACTGGAGGATATTCGGATTTTGTTTGGCCTTTACCTATTAATGGAAAACCTGGAAAATGGGTAAAGATAGAAAACGATCTTAAAATGTGTTCTAACGGGTTTCATCTAACTGCGAATCCAGAAAGGTGGTGGAAGCATGGTGCAAGGATTTTCCGGGCTGAGTACAAGGGCGAAATACTGGTTGAAAACTCAAATAAAATTTGTTGCCGGGAAGCAAGGTTAATTTGTGAAATTACAGAAAATGATCCTTGTTTTCTAATTAATTCCCTCATCCGTTGTTATGTTTTAATCGGGATGAAACAAAGAGGGGAAATTGAACAAATTGACCTGGAAGGCGCAGACCTGTATGGCGCAAACCTGAGAAACGCAGACCTGAGAAACGCAAACCTGAGAAACGCAGACCTGAGAAACGCAAACCTGAGAGGCGCAAACCTGGAAGGCGCAGACCTGTATGGCGCAAACCTGAGAGGCGCAATAAATTATAAAGAGGCCAAAAAATGAACCTGACAAATTACTGCAAGGCCGGTTTTCCTTTACTCTCAATCCAGACAGAAGAGGTCAAGAGATGCGTTCAGTCTATCAGTACCGATGCTCCCTTTACCGTCAACAGGTGGAACGCTGTTGACGGTATCAGAGGAGAATACAAGAAAATTCCTGACCTGATAGAATACAGTACCACCTTAAGTCAATCCATTTTAATTCTTGAGAATTTCAACTGGTTTTTTGAAGACAAGGGAATTCTTCAGGTAATAAGCAATAATCTCGAATTGTATAAAAACAATCAAGTCACTTTGGTTATTGTTGGCAAAGATAAAATCAATCCCTTTTTCGACAAAGCGGCCTGTACAGTAGATTTCCGGTTGCCGGTTGCGAATGATTTTTTGCCGATGATCTTAAATTTTGCTGGCCAGATCGGGCAAAATATCGCGCTTGGTGAGCAAAGAAATATCGCTGAGAATTGTCTTGGTTTGAGCTATGATGAAGCGGAAAACGCTATTGCACTTGAGATTGTCAAGAGCGGCAAAATTACAGTAGAGGCGGTTTATCGGGCAAAAGAAGGGATAATTAATAATTCGGGGTTGATGCAGATTCAGAAACCCGAAAGTTTAGAAAACATCGGCGGTCTTGAGCCGTTAAAAAAGTATTTTGAAGCACGATTACAAGCATACCAGATGGGCAATGAGCATATGCCAAAGCTGAAAGCAATTTTGCTTGTTGGAACACCTGGTTGTGGGAAAAGCCTCTTCAGCAAGGCACTTGCAAGCGTTTTCAATCGGCTACTGATTTCCGCTAATATTAATAATTTGAAAGATAGCTTAGTGGGGAATACGGAAAAACGAACAAAGCAATTTACGGAAATAGTTGACAGTATAGGGGACTGTATCGTTCACCTTGACGAGATTGACCGGATGTTTAGCAATGGCCAAGGTGATTCAGGGACAAGTAAAGGCCAGCTCGGAGCGTTTCTTACATGGATGAACGACAGATCGAGTTCAGCAATTATCGTAGCTACCAGCAACAACCTTTCAGACCTTCCTGCTGAGTTCTTGCGTTCTGGCCGGTGGGATTGTATTTTTTTCGTTGACTATCCGAACCTTGAAGAGAGAAAAATCATCATCGAAATTATGAACCGGAAACACCACGCCAGTTTGCCGTTTAGCCTTGCAGAAAAGCTTGAGTCGTGGAGTGGAGCCGAAATCGAACAGCTTGCAAAAGATTCTCACTTCGATGATATCGATTACCTTGTCAAGAACCAACCCGTTTTGTGGAAAACGAACCGGGACAAAATCGAGAAAATAAAAGAGCTTGCAAAAAATTACAGAAGGGCCAATGGCAAGCCGGTTACTGATATCACTCAAATTCGGAAAATTGGAGGTTGAAATATGAAACCTCTAACCGTCTACGCAAAGAAAGAACCAACAAAAAGGAATAAGAAAGTCACTATAAATTGTTTTAATTGGATTCTCAAGTGGAGGGATTAGAGATGGAACATACATCTGGACCATGGAAAATAAGGTTATGACCGAGATTAATAAAACAACAGGAGAATAAGACAATGCAAAATAAATGGTACGCTGCAAAAACCGGAAACCACCAAGGACTTGTCATTGACGAAAAGACAGGCTATAATATAGCCGTAGCATATGACAAAAAGCACACTAGCTTACTCGCCGCTGCTCCTGACCTGCTGAAACTTGCTAAAGCTTTTGAACAGGTTGTCATGGAAAGCGGAAACAACTTACTTTCAACGGCGACAAAAGAAGAGAAAAATAGATTTATATCAAGTATAGTTTTCGCATGGAATGATAACTGCCAGGCTCTTGACGGCTTTGAAAACGCTTGACAAAGACGAAAATATTTAATAAAATTCACTTAAATCAAGAAAGGCATTGTGCAAAATTTTTCAGGAGGCCAAAACATGAACGTAAACCATCAAAGAAAAGTAGCGGAGCTTGTTGACTCTTTTTCCGCAATTCTCAAGATCGAGTGCGAAAAGCTTTACAGATCAAACATGGTCGAGGTGGAATCTTTTTCACCTGATGAGTATATCCTTGCCAAAATCCTTGTTTCAGCAGCGATTGAAAGGGAAGGAAAGGGCTACTACCCAAGAGACAAGAAACAGATCAAAGAAGTTAAAAATCTGGTTTTGAGATAGGTGCCAAAATGAAAAGAGGACAATGGAATTTAAATTTTGATGGTGTCGATGAATTGACGGATTCAGACCAAGAACATATCGCAAATTTAATTAAAGAAGGATATACAAGCGGCGAAATTCTCCAAGAGGAGGAACACGATTTAATTATTATTTCTCTCTTCGATGCAGAGGCAGAATGTTCTTGCGGAAATTGGCATTATTGTTTTACCGGCTCAAGAACAAAAGAAGAAATTAACGAAGAATTCCAGAAACATCTTGAATGGTATAATTGAGGTAAAACTATGAAATGCAAAGCATGTAAATACGAATTTGTTGAAAAGCATAATAGAGAAGAAGGGAAAGGGTATGAAGAAGAAAAGTTTAGGAAAATTAATGGGAATTTTACAATTAAGGGGACAGGGTGGAATGAAGCGATTACAGAAGTTTGGATTTTTGCCTGCCCTAAATTCTGGACATTGAAGGCATTTATTTAAGGTGACAAAATGTCCAGAATTTTTTTGACTGGCGATATTCACGGCGAAATATCCGTCAATCGTCTCTCTGGCAAAAACTGGCCGGAAGGCCGAAAACTATCTAAACAGGATTATTTAATTATCCTTGGCGATTTCGGCTTACTCTGGAAAATGCAACCTGACAGAAATGAGGTTTACTGGCTCAACTGGTTGCAAAGTAGAAGCTGGACTACTCTTTTTATTCCTGGAAACCACGAGAATTATTTTAGACTTAAACAATTAGAAAATGTCAAGATGTTTGGCTCAGAAGCTCAAAAAGTAAGCGATTCCGTTTTTATGCTGAAACGGGGTGAAGTTTATACAATCGAGAATAAGAAATTTTTCTGCATGGGTGGCGCAAGGAGCCACGACAAAGCATACAGAAGAGAATTTATTTCGTGGTGGCCGGAAGAAGAGCCTAGTCAAGCAGAATGCGAAAAGGGACTACAGAACCTTCAGGATCACAAAAACAAAGTAGACTACATATTAGGGCATACATCGTCAACGTCAGCAGTTAAGAGACTTGGCGAAATTTGTGGCCAGGATTTTAGCAGTAAATCAGAAAACCTTAACAAATATTTTGATGTAGTTTGCGAGATGGTAAAATTCAAGAAATTTTTCTTTGGGCACTTTCATGTGGATGAGAATATTGACGGGATTTTTCACTGTTTATATAAAGATATAATTGAAATCGGATAAGGGGAAAATATGAAAAGGACCATTTACCTTCCATCAATTTCCAGAAGTGTCACTCTAAGGGAATACAATCAAGCAATTAAACTAGCTAAGAAAAATCCTGATGTTGAGTTCAAGTATGGCCTTTCTTGTTGGTGGCCGTGTTCAGGAAGGGAGATTATGCGTCAATTCTTTGACGGACTTCAAGACCGGATCAATAGTAAAATTCCCTATATACAGAGAGGGATAAAATAATTGTTGCAATTAGGTCAAATTATTAGTAAGATGTGTTTGCGATGAAGAAAAATCTTCCAGGAGGCGGGAAATGTGGCAGACAAAAGTTTTCAAGACCAAAAAAAAGATGCTTGCTTTCCTGGAGAAAAATCAGAATATCCAGCACCAGGAAATTTTCGTGAATAACGCTTACGGGATCGAGTACCGGAAACTCAACAAAGTATATTGAAAGGTCAAAACATGAACCAAATCGAAGCAGTGACCAAAGCTAAGGAGTCAGCCGAAACTCTTGTAAACGATCTAAGAGAAGCGGTTAGGGGTGAGAATTTTCTCCTTTCTCATATGGTTTGAACTGAAACAAATCGAAAATCTAATTGAAACAAATTAAAGGGAGAAAACAAAATGACGATTGACAAGATCATGGGTATGAAAAATCAGGAATTCGCAAAAACCGTCAAGAGCTTCCAGGATGCTTGTGAAAAGGCTGGAATTCCGCCTACGAAGCGGCAGGCAAGCAAATGGCGGAATAAGAAGGGGATAGCTTTCTTGGGGAAGAAATAAATATGAAAACGCCACAAGATGTCGGGAGGTTCAGGATCGGGATTATCAAGAAAATGATGAAGGGAGACTTGCCACCAGAACAAGCCATCAATATTCAGAAAATGACAGACAGGGAATTGTTGCATTTAATTAGAAGTAATCAAGAAACAAACTAAAACAAATTAAGAGGTAGCAAAATGGAACTTACGGCAAAGCAGTTGGCAGAAAGATTTACGAATGCAGGGATTAGTATCAGTATCGTTGAGGCAAGTGGTTTCCTTCGTATCGGGAAAGCAAATGGAGCCGTAACGGAATCAGGGCGAGTTCCAAAAGTTCCAGGGCAGCGGGGCAGGAAGGAAGTGATCTGGAGCATTCCTGATTCCTTCACAATCACAATGCCGGTTATTGCACAAGAAGCAAAACAGCCGGAAATCGTGAAGGTTAAGACAATCGAAGCCATAGAAGTTAAACCCGAAATGCCGATTATTGAAAAGGCAATGGCCGAAGTAGAACCAGTAAAGAGAACGATGAAAATTGTTACAAGTACAAAGAGAGAAACCCCTAAAACTGGCTTGAAGAAAGCACAAGAAGAGATCAAGGCTCAAGTGAAGAAAGGAACACCGAAGGCTGTAAAGAAACAAACTACTACAAAGAAGCCGGAAGGGAAACAGTTATCGGCTTAATTCTGGACAAATGCTCTGACATTTTGTATATTAAATCAAGAAATTGGGACCTGCTTAAATTTGCATGTTACAGCGTTCAAGGTGGCGTTTTTGGGAGTTGGTGTAGGGTGGCATGGCAAAGGATGTAAACGTGGCGTGGCGGTGTTACTGACAGCTTTCTCAGCGATATTAAACAAAAGGGTGGTAAAATGAGTAAGACTCCGAAAATTAAAACTGAGAAAGGTGGTGTTGTGAGTCCAGTATCCTCAAATGCTGAATCCGTCAAAGAGGATACGGGAATAGTAAATGAGGGGTCTGGGGGTGGGAATCCAGGGGCTGCTAATGCTGAATCCGTCAAAGAGGATACGGGAAATTCAGTATCCGCCAATCAGAATGCGGGAGAAAACTCCGCCAATAAGGATGCGGGGTCTGGGGGTGGTGGAGGGGGACCTATTCTTAAGATGGTGTTTGGTGAAGGCGGTAACAGGGTTGCCGGATTGGCTGGTATTGGCTCAAGTGGTAAGACTAATTCAATAATGTATCTGCTGAAAAATTTCCATGATCTTTGCCCAAGTGTCCAAATTTATACTTATGGATTGACGGAGAGAACACAAGAATGGGCAACTAAAAATCTGAAAGCGATTGAAGTTTCTTGTATTTCTCATTTAAGTGATAAATCTAATTCTATTTTTTTTCTGGATGAAGTGCATTTGCTTGGATTATCGGACAGAACTAAGGTGTCTGAAGTAAAAGCGTTTGCCTCTTTTCTCAACCATAGTAACAATTATGTCATACTTTCGACATCTAATATAAAAGAGTATAATTCGACCCTCTGTTCAATAATTAATGTTTGGCTTTTGAAAACCGTAAAAATCAATATGACCACGAATGGGACGGACTTAAAAAGATCCATAAGAGACTATAGGGGGAGATATAAGAGGCTTGACGATGTAATTTTACCAGTTAATAAACTTTTAGTTCTATCAGACCAGAGAGAATTAGTAATTGATATTGAGTATATCCCAGAAATTGATGGGAAGGCGGAATTACCAGACTTATTCGCCTGCTAAATTGTTGAGGAAATTGTTGAGGAAATTGTTGAGAAATCTAAATTAGAAAATGGAAATTGGGAAGATGGCTTCATTGACCAGTTTGGGGATTTTTTAACAAGACAAGAAGCGATGAAAATTGCAATTGCGGCTGGGCAGAAGGCTGATATTAAACGGGGTTGTGGCGGGGATAAAGGAATTCTTTACAGTGAAGGTCTTTATTAAGGAGAACTAAAATGAAAACTCAATCGCACCAGATAAACTACGACGATATTATTTGTACAGTATTTAAGCAAGAAATAGCCGGTTTTTTATGGCAATGATTCATATAAAACCCTTCAACTTTGTACCGATATTGAAAAGATGGATACGTTCTTTGAGGTGGAAGACGGGAATAATGAAGTTTGCGCTTTCAATTCATTACCAGAGGCGATAGATAAATACAATTCTCTCAATTAATACCTTGCCAAATACCTAAATATTTAGTAATATATAATTGTCCTGAATAGTTCAGGGCTAAGAATCCGGTTCTTGGAGCCGGTAGGAAATCTTGGATTTCTTAAATTCACAGGAGGTAGTAAAATGAAAGTTCAAATCGAAAGAAGCAAAGAATTTGTAGCAAAGTTGATGATCGAGACAGGTGCAAATCATCCACAGCTTGTCATTATAGAGGTTGACCCGGCTCTTCTCTCAAAAGAGGTAAGGGCGGCAATTATCACTAACAGGGGAGGCTATCCAGATACAATAACTTCTTTCTGGTATGATAAAATGGGTGATCTTTTATCGCCAGGAAAAATGAATGAAGGGAGTCAATTTTTCTATCTTGACGCAAGGGAAGAAGATATTACGCAGGAAGATGTTAATATCGTTCTCCTGGAGGCTCTTGACAAGATCAAGAATGAAATCAAACCAAAACTAATTGAAAAAGAAAACAAAAAGAAACAGGAATTCGAGCAGAGAATCACTGATTTTTTGAATAATAAGGATATTAGGGTAAATAATATCTGGGCAGAATATGTTGATCTCCCTTATGTCGGGAGAATTGATGCTAAAAATTGCACCAGATATAACGAAGTTCGAGAAGTAGCGGAGAATCACCTTGCTGGAATTAAAGCGATGAACGAAGAACGTAACCGGATTGAAGAAGAGAAGAACAAGAAAATTGCCCAGGAAAAGAGAGATACAATTAATGCTTGGGTAGAAAAATTCGGGAATGATAATCAAAGGGGCCGTTTGAAGTTGAACCTTCTCCCTGATGATGAAATTCTCGCCGAAATCAGAGGTACTGTATTTGAGGAACTGTCCAGTTTCCCGCGATACGAGAAGATCAGGAGCAATGAGATTAAATGTTCATGTGAGTACGACGATCAAGAAATTGAATTTAATGTAACGGATTCTGATTCAGCGACTCCAGAAAATTTTGAATTGTTGAATAAGATTATGGGGATTATGCCCAGTGCAAAGGTTGTTCTCCGTGACCATATCGGGTTTTGTGAACGGTGCCATAATAACGATTTAGAAGATGGTGAAATCCAGAGGAAGTCGATACTGGCAACAGTTGAACATGGTGGTTTTACTTTTAGCAGGGAGTTTGCTGTTTAATCGCTTTAGTGTTGACTTGATTGTTAATAATTAGTAAAGTGAATTTGTGAGATAGGTCATGGTTCAAGTCCCTACTATCTCACAAAGCCGGGACACAAAGCGGCTATAAATAAAAGCGTGCGTGTTTAGTCTGCTGACAGTAGGCTTTCGCGGCTGGGACGAAACGCCAGCGCCGGAGTCGTAACCGGTATCTTCTAAATTAAACAAAGGAGAAAATAATGAACGAAATCAAGAGGCCGGAAGGATGTACTGATGAGCATTTGTGTTATCTTGACGATCTAAGGGAGTCAGGAGCGTGCAATATGTTTGGTGCTTCGGCTTTCCTTGTTGATGAATTCGGAATCAGTAAAAAATTAGCGATTGAAATAGTCGGGTATTGGATGAAAACTTTCGACCCGAATAAATAGAATTTGTTTAAAGGAGAAATGAAAATGCAAAAACTTAGCACGGGTGATGATGCAACACTTGGCAACTACCGTAAACTGGCAACTGCATTTTTTGGTGAAGAAAGTAAGGCTGTTGAGTTTCTTAATGAGAAAATAGCAGAGATCCCAAACGGAGAAAATGAAGAAGTGATTGCAGCCGAATCCCAGATGGTATATTTACTCGGGACGATGGCTAACTAATAGAGGCAAACAATGCTTAATCCAATCCTATATTGGTTAGACGGCATAAATAAGTACGGATGGCTGTTCATTTATGCTCATTTCTTTTCTGTATCGTTTAAACAGGATATTTATTTCCAAAACAAGGGATATGATATCCTCTCATTGAATAAACATCCAGGATATACAACTTGCCGATTCCAAGACAACCCTTATTATTTATAGGAGAACTAAAATGAACAAGAAAGAAGTAACCTCATTAGTGGACACCGCCGCAGAACTTGACAACCAAATCAAAGAGCTTGAAACTAAAATCAAGCCACTAAAGGAAAAGATTAAACAGCTTGCCGAAAAGGATTACACCGAATCGGAACTGAAGAGTGGCGTTACTATTCTCGGAAATAATGCTGTAGTTAAAATTACAGGTGCCGAAAAGAGGGAAGAGGCTGACCCGGAAACTGTATTTAATTTTCTGCTTAAACGGAAATTGGAGCATAGGTTTATCGACGTGGTAAAAATTGAAGTAAAATCCCTTTCTACGATTATCGGGGATGAAGAATCAAAGAAACTCAGGCCCGTGGTTGGGTTGACGTTACGGCAATCTTTCAGTAAGAGGTAGGATATGAAATTCGATAAACCAAGGGGACAAAGGTTGCATAAGCAATTTATTTGGATTACGAATCACGACAATTTGTGGTATGTAGATTCTGAAAAGAGGTGGATGTGTCATGATGAAATTCCAGAATTAGTATGTTACTCGACGTGTTGTGATTGTAGATCGATCAAGGCTTTTAAGCGTCATTTAAGAAAACATCCTGAAATTAGGGGAAAGGCAATTCTGGTATCCAGGTTCAAAGGCTTTAATGTTTATGCTTAATTTGTACTAAAACTTCAAAACTGTCGGTGAAATTCCACAGAAATTGTTCCATAAATTGTCCAAATTAAAATATAGGTATTTAAAATGGATGAAATAATCCTATATTGTGCTGGTTGTAACATCAAAGTTGCTACCGTTAAGAAAGGGGCGATGAAGATGAAATCAGGAGCGGTGCTTATTTGCGACTCCTGCGATTGGAAACGTAAAGCCTCTGATCTTTCAAATAAAACAAAACAATCTAAGCCAGCAGATATGCCGGATTTCTTTAAAGACATTTTCGGAGGCAAAATATGAATGCTTATAACTATCCTTCTCCTCTGTTTGAGACTCATACAGTCGAAGAAAATTGGGAAAATGGTAAAAGGACAGTTAAGGGCAAAACAAAACTCGTTAAATCTGAAACGATTAAAAAGAAAGCACAAAGGATCGTTAAAGAAATCGGGGCCAGTTCTAGTATCGTCCAAAACAAGAAATTGTTTATCCAGATAGAGAACACAGAGTATAACCTGGAATTGACATATTTTGGTATTCCTGAAGATACCCCAGAGGGAACAGGAATCAATTTAATCCCAGAAGAAACAGAAAAATGTCAATACCGGAATCTCAATTTTAGAAAACTTAATTTTGAGAAAATATTTTATTCTCCTGAGTGGTGGGGAAACGGACAATTTATTCTGAAGGGAGAAAAGCCTAAAAATAACGAAGGGTACGATGAACAGGAAATAGACATGGATTTTCTTGTTAAGAATCTCCCGATGACAGACCATCTTAGCTGGGATAATATTGTCCGATTGGGTGAAGAGGTAGGCGATGACTTACTTAAATTTGCAGAAAACATTTATCTCAGGACAAAATTTGTTCAATTCATCGAAAAGAATACAACAGGGACACTGACTTTTAAAATTAAATATGATAAAATAGGGAATAACGATTGGCGTAGTCCTGTTTACGTTTATTCTGACGGTTCGATAGTTGCCCTGATTATGTGCTATCAGGCGAGTGATATAAAGATTGACAATATCGGGATTCTAAATTATAAACCATCAAGAAAGTTTTAAGGGGAGAGCAGTAAGTGAAGAAACCAGTTAGATTACAGACGGAAACGATGGAAGAATACGGTTATATTATTTGTCCAAATTGTGGGAATGATTTAATTTGGGCTGAAGACGATCTTTATGAAAATGAATTCGAGGTGGTCCAATGTTCATTTTGTGATTTTGTATTTGAAGTTAAAAAAGGAACAAGAACATTTTATACCATAAAATAATTGAGTTAGAAATGAAAATTTCCAATAAAGTGATGAAAATCGGTGAGTGGGAGAATCCACCTACGGTCATGTATCGGCTGGGCTGTGACTGCAATTCCCCCATTGTGGGTTAGTTTGCGATTTTGAGGTCGATCATGATTATCTTACATTAAATTTTTACAAAACTTTAGTTTCTGTAAATTATTCCGATAGTAGATTCAAGAATTTCTGCTGGAGGATTCGGTCAGCGTTGAAAATTCTATTTATTGGTCGGATCGAGGTAGAAGAATGTTTGATGCTCAGGGGCGAAGAACATATCAATTCCTTTATCCAGGCATTGGAAGAAGCAAGGGCGTTTATTAAGGAGAATCAGAAATGAAAACCGCAAGATTCTATACAACCGATAGGAATAAACTAAAAGCACTATGGGTTCAGGTGGAAGGTCAAAGGCCCCTTAATATCTGGGATGTATCAGAGAAGGAATTGACAAAAGATGTAGAATTGGCTATAATTTCAGCATTTCAGAGGGGTTGCGAAGCAAAAGAAGAGGAAGATATTCGAGCTGTTAGAAATAGTATTATTCCTGAATTATTCTTTTCGGTGGAGTAGATATGAGAATGTGGATGCTTGATCCAAAACTGTTATGTCGCAATCATCTACTCGGGGAACATTCATAAACACCGTCATAACTTCGAGAAAAAGCATTCTATCGCTGGTAGGGTATCATCAGTTGTCCAGATTGAGCCTGAATCTATGCAAACTATGCATGATGAATTAGTGGCTGAAATGATTAGGCGTGGAGGGAATCATAAATCACCTTATACTCAACCTAATTTAGATTATTTGCCAAGTGAGCATCGTTATGCGGTTGTTGATCGCGAAGTGAGTACAAGGGATCTGAAGTCTAGGTGTTTGGGTTGTCTCCAAAACGAACTGGAATTAGATTAAAGGATATAGATTGATGATGAATAAATATAAAACTTTTTCGGCTGTCAAGGATCGTAAAAGGGATAAGAAGTGTTCGAATAAGCGACGATATGATACTGAACAAGACGCTTACCAAAATGGACAGCTTATCTATTATTGTAACATTTGCGGAGGATATCACAGGAGCGGGAGCCTAATTGCTACTGTTCGGGGATACTACAGGTAGATTATGAAACATAATGATATCTCAAAACTATACAGGGAAGAATTAGAGAAAAGAAAACTTGACCCGAAGAATTGGGATTCAGAAGGATATAAATTTGCAGACACTTATAACGGATCAGAAAAAGACGTTATATTTTATATTAATGAAAATATCGATTTTGAATTGAATAATTACAGAAGAAAATTCGATTTTAGAAAAGGGTTAGCTTTTTGCCCTCAATGTAATTATGCAATTTCTTTGACACAAATAGATTCTTGTGTTATAGACTTTATATGCCCTAATTGCAAATTGAGCAGTATCAGTAATTTTTATTCTATCAATTCCACAAAGCATCATAAAATACTTGACGGGTCAGCCTTGCAATCGTCTCCAAATGGGACATTTATAACACCACCACAATTATAGGTGCTAAATGAAAACAATCGGTTATAGGAATTGGTCAAAGGGTTGCACTTTCTGGGTGGCTAATTTAAAGGGGAAAATAGGTGATTGGGGTTATACTACTGATTCTAAACAAGCGATCAACCTAATACCATACTGGCAGAAGCGATTTTCTGCTGATTGCAAACAGGCAGGAGTAGAAGCTATATTTGTTAATGTAAAGGAGAAATTATAATGAATGATAAAGATCTTTATGATGTTGATAATAAAGACAGAAACGAATCGGCTATAGGTGTTGAAATTTATGTAAAAGAAGATGGTAGTATAGCCAAGTCAACTTGGAATGAAGGAAGTTATGATAATGTAAAAATTATGATTATGGAATTGCAAAATATTTTAAACGAATTCCTTATGGATTACGCAGAAGGATTGAGATTAACTAAAGAGTAAGCGTAAAGGAGGAAGAATGAAATATATCTTACTTATTTTAGTTCTGCTATTGACTTGTTCCTGTGCTAAAACTATGACAAGACAAGAAGTTATTTCAGCATCAAAGGAATGTCAAGATGCAGGTATGGAGGCGGTCTTAATGATGGATAATATATTTTCAATGAGAATAACAAGAGTTGATTGCTGGCCAAAGGTGAAATAATGTATTTAATTGATGCCTTAAAATGTTACGGAATATCAGAAGAGGACGTAAATAAACATATTCAATGCCCGTGGTGTAAGAGTATCGGGGCTATGCTTCGTGACGATTCTATCCCTTTCGCTATTAATTACCAATGTTCAGAATGTGGCGTTTCTTCACCTTATGGAGAAAATAGAAAAGTAGCATTTCAATTATTAAGTGATTTTTGCCGGATGTTTGACGATAGAGAAATTAAATGAAAGACAAAGATATAATTAAAGGGACGAAGCCAATGAATTGTTCTTGTGGTGGAAAACCAGTAGGGAGAGGTCGTTCTGTTTCTTGTGGTATTTGTAATAGAGTTGTCCAAAAGAAAACCAGAAATGAGGCAATTGAACGATGGAATGAATCTATTAGAGATCTATACGATACGGAATAATTAAATGAAACAGACCGTAACATTCTGGGAAACGGGCTACCAGCTATACTTAATCCCGTATAAAATGAAAGCACACTGTAGTCAATCGCCAAGAGACATTCTTCCTGAATTCAGATCCGGCTGGTATCAGGTTCAGGATTTAATTAATTTAAATTTACATGCTGGTGAATGGTGTGAAGAAGAAATTGATATCTTGGATTATTTGAGCCAGTGACAGGAGAAGGAATTACAGATTAAGAGAAACGAATTAAATAGGAATATTAAAGAAACAATCCAGGGAATTCAGTGGCTATATAGTGATCTTATCAAGAAGATGGGGAATTAAAGTGATGAAAATTAAACCATTGAACGATTCCCAACTGCATCCAGATTGGGTTAGCTGGGAAAATTTTCTAACTCAATGTGAAGTTAGAGATACTTATGAAGGAATAATTTATTACGGGATGACAAATTGTAATTACATTTTATTTCCTACTGGAGATTTAATTGAGAATTATGGGTATAATGGTCATGGATTAATGTATAGGATTAGGGAAGAGGGTGCAGAGAAAGTTTTAAATAAGATGAAAGAAAATAGGGCTGAAATTAAAAGGATAATTGGTAATTAAATGATTGAGATTAAGAATATTGATCCTACTGTAATCCAGCTTATGAATTTTGAGACGGTGGAATTGGGGAGGAAATTGACGACATATAAATGCGAATTCTGGAAACCAGGCCCAAGAGGGAAAGTACGCAAGGAATATGACAAAGACTTTGTTTCTGGGAGCCAGAGAACAGGGTGGTTTTTGTACGCCGGTTTCAAGAATAGGATTAAAGAATACTGTGAAGTTAAGGGTCTTGAGTTCCGGGAGACGGGGGAAGAGTTGAGGATAGAGCCGGTAAGGGAGCCGGGGTTGGCAGGGGTGGAGATTCGGGACTACCAATTAGAAGCCATTAAATCGATTATAGAAAAACAACGTGGCATCGTACATGCCGCTACACGCTCAGGAAAGTCGATCATAGCGATTGGAGCTGCGTCATGCTTCCCAAAACCAAAACTATTATATCTTGCGCCGTCCATTGATATAGTCAACGAGATCCATGGGAAATTTGTTGAATGCGGCTTTAAGGCATGTAAACTAGGTGGAGGGCAAAAGGATATAACAGAAGATATTGTTGTTTCAACTCTCCAAACCTATGTTCGCTTAGATTTAATTAAACTGTCCAATAAATTTGACATAATTTTCTGCGACGAAATTCATTTGTCCTCGGAACCAGGATCTGCTTTAGAGAAGATACTGTCAAAGAACCTATCAATAGTAAGAGTGGGCTTCACAGCTACTATCCCAACAGAGCCTAGCAAAAAATTAACACTTCAAGGATTATTTGGTGATAAAATTATGGAATTAAGCGTTAAGGATGGAATTGAAAAACACGGGGTTCTTGCAAAACCGAGAATTGAATTACTTGCTGTCTCCGAATCAAAAGAAATAAATTTATGCAAAACCTATCATGAGATCTATGATTTGGCTATTTGCAGAAATAAAATTAGGAACAGGCTTATTGCTAAATATGCAAAAACTGTTGCTGATGAAAATGGTACAGTTTTGATTTTTTGCGTGAACTTAATTCATATTGAATTACTTTCTAAAGAATTAGATTTACTAAGTGTTGAGCATGAAATTGTAGAAGGAAAAGTTAGCGGTGATGATAGAACTATATCTAAAGAGAAAATGAAGAGTGGTAAATTAAATGTAATTATTAGCTCAAATTGCTGGGCCGAAGGGGTAACTTTGCCAGCCCTTTCTCACGTTATTAATGCCTCGGGAATGAAGTCAGAAAGCAGACTTTTGCAGAAAATGGGCAGGGGACTGGGCAAAGTAGAAGGTAAAGAAGAAATTGTCCTTGTCGATTTTCTGGACCCCTATAAACATCTTGCGCAACATTCGATCGCTCGGCTCTGTGTTTATAAAAATATGGGCTGGTTATAATTTTTATTGCCTGAGAAGGAATCAAAATGAAAACATGCCAGAACGACCACCAGATGATTGTTTTCGATTCAGAAAAATGTCCACTCTGCAAAGCTCTTGACGAAATCAGTAATCTTGAGGACATGTTAAAAGAAGCCGAAGATCTAAATAAGAATTTAGGAACAGTTACGCCAGTTGAAAAATTCAACAAGGGGAACTAAAATGAAGAAAATTATTGTTATTTCAATGATGCTTTGTTTGCTTTCGACTCCAGTTATAGCAGATGAATATTGTGAATCAATCGGAAGACTCGCTGCTGCAATTATGGAAAGTAGGCAAGCAGGCGTTTCTGCTGATAAATCTGTAGAGGCAAGTAGAGGGAACCCAATAAGCCTTGAGATGATTATTGAAGCCCATGAAACGCCAAGATTTCATAGTTACCGTTATGAACGAGCGAGTGTTGAAGATTTCAAAAATAGATGGTATTTGAAGTGTATTAAGGCAAGAATGAATCAAGGAGAATAGATGTAATATAATTCCGCTTGTCGTAATTTAACGGAAGAGATAAAATGAAAAAAATTATTCTAACCGCAATGGTGCTTTGCCTGTTTTCAACTCCAGCAATAGCGGAAGATTTTTGTGAAATTTTAGGAAACACAGCAGGGACTATCATGAAGGCAAGACAGATGAGCTACCCTGCTTCAAAAGTAATAGGGGCATTTCATCATGACGAAGGGATAAAAGTAATAGTCCTTGATGCTTACTCGGAACCAAGGTACGGGACTGAAAAGTTCATCCAAATGAGTATTTCTGACTTCAAGAATAAGTGGTACATTGAATGTGTTAAAGGTGGCTGGGGGAAGGGGAAATGAATTATATTATCAGTTGTTCAGAAAAACAATTTAAGACTATTTCGTTAGCTTGTGAAATTTTAGCAAGACTGCAATGTGGTCACTTGTCGGCTGTATTTGACCAGTGTAAAAACGAGAAAGGAGAATCGTTTTGTATTCCTTACGAATTGACTCGTGAAGTAGAAAAGATTATTAAACCCATTCTCGGGATAGAATTGAATGCCCATTATGGAGTAGGTAAATTTGATTCTGCGGATATTTCTTGGGATATTTATCAGGTAATTAGGCACCAGATTTGGGATGACCGGACAGATGACAAATTGGATTATACAGTTGATGCTTCTCCAGCTCTAAAATTCGGATCAGAAGAATTGATTAAGGTTGAAAAAGTTTCGGATTAAGGTTACAATCTAATTTCAAAATTTTGGCGTGTGGTGAGACTGAATTAGCGTGATTTAGAAGTTTGACGTAGGGCAGGCTGGTAAGCGTCGAAGTCGGCTAATTTGATGCTATGTAATTATAAATTTAAAGGATGTAAAATGGAAATTAAAATTCAGATTTTTGGTTCTACTTGTACTGGCAAAACAACAATAGGGGAATTAATTAAAAATACCCTTGAGTCTAAGGGGATCATATGTAAAATGATTGATGAACCAGATGGCCTTCGTGAATTTGATTTGGAGCGAACCGAAAGATGCCTGAAAAGAATCGTAGAAAAGAATATGAGTGTCTTAATTGAAACTATTCAGGTAGTTAAGAATAACGCATCTTGATTTAAAAGGAACAAAATGAAACTACTCCAGGACGAATTTAACAAAAGAGGATTTTGTTACAAACTAATCCAGAAGAGCGATTCCGCTTTTCTTTACTCAATTAGCGAAGGGAAAGAATTAAGAGGATTTGAAGTGTTCCGAAAAAGAATCTCTAAAGCATCTGTTTTAATTTATAATGGGGTAGAAGTAATCAGGGAAGAACAAGAAACATTCCCCGGAAATAGCGATTTTGGCACCTGGGCGTGGGCTTATATTACTTTGCCCTTCGCAATGAAGAAATTTGAATCGATTGGTGTGTAAAAATGGAAGTTTCTAATACGAATAACATAGAAGGGAAACAAGTCCACGTAAGGGCTACCATAGCTTTGACTAAATTCGGGGATATTGGGGAGATAATCTATCGAATAAAGTATAATCTATCGCGTCAGATAGTTGATAAAATACTTGAAGACAAACAATTTTTCTGGTCTGGCACAGAGGATATTATGGGGGTCAAGACATTTCTAAATTATGGCGCAGATTGTGTTTTAATGACGACAGAGGAAGTTGCAGCCCTAAAAAAGAAATCTTTCACAGAAGGTATGCAACATGCGAGTGGTTTCTTACCACCAAGATGGGATGCTAATGAGTAAGAAATTCTATGCAGTTAATCGTGAAACAGGAGAACGCTGGAAGCCTAAGTCAGATCCGGATTATAACAGTTACCTTGTCATGTATGATAGTGGTTATCTTGCAGTAGTTGAAGATTCAGGATGGAGAACTTATATTACTCCATTGAATCCTAAAATCTGGGAGAAAGAGTAATGAGTGATATTCTTAAAATGGATTATATAAATAGCCTTCCTCAACCATTTATTGCCCGTTTTATTGGAGGTAGTGAATATCCTATTTATGACATTGATGTTGAAACAGGATTAATGAGAGTTGACGTTATGGGAAAATTAGACGTTACTCATATAAGTGAAGTAAATTATTTCCTTGATATGGACGGTGTTAAGCATGATCCAGAAACTTTTTATTGTGAGGTTTAAATATGAAGATTGAAACGATTGAATCCCAGAGCAGAAGAGACTTTTATGCTGTTTATGTTTGTGAACACTGCGGGCATAAAAAGAAAGGGTCAGGTTATGATGATGACAATTTTCACCGAAATGTAATTCCTTCAATGGAATGTCCTTCATGTGGGAAATGTGCTGATTCTGATTATAAGCCAAGAGATACGAAATACAAGGCATATGAGGTGGTGTGATGGGAAAGAATACAAGATCGTGTGATGAGTGTAAATATTTTTTACTCATTGATGAAGAAGGGGAAGAAGGTTGTTCTGAAGGAATGTGTAGACGTTTCCCTCCTGTATTAGCATTACCAGATATAAAAAACTATACTGATGGTTGGGATCAGCCAATGGTTAGAGGACATTGTTATTGTGGTGAATTTAGAAAAGTTTAAGAGTTGGCCGCCTTAGTTCAGTTGGTAGAACACCTGATAAATGACTTTATGTAATCAGGTTGTCGTGGGTTCGATTCCTACAGGCGGCTCCAGAAAAGATAGTTGTAAATATAAAAAAGTTTGTCTTAGAGTTAAATAACCTTAAAGTTTTCTGAAATTATGCCGATAAGGTATAAGGAGGAAGTCAATGACCGGCGAAGAAATGGATGTTATTAGAAAGAAGAAAGGTTGGAACAAAATAGAATTGTCAAAAAGATTAGGACTGAGCAATATCACAATTAGTAAATATATTAACAACAAATCTCAAATTCCTAAATTGGTTGAAATAGCTATGAATAATTATGAAAGGGAGTGTAAGGAGGAGTAGATGAACACAGATAACAAGAAAGCGAAGAATGTATTCCCAGATGCAAGAAATTGCTCTGTTAAAAATAATTATACACAAATATCTAACAATTTAATTAGGGATAAAAGGCTTTCTTATAAAGCAAGAGGAATCCTAATTCTTTTATTGAGCCACCAAGAAGGGTGGGTTTCTATTATGGAAACGCTATGCGATAATTTTAGCGAACCTGATGGGAGAACTTCTGTTGAAAGTGGAATGAAAGAATTAGAAAAATTTGGATACTTAGATAAAAAGATATTTAAGAAAAAAGGAAATCAAACCATAGTTGGGTCTTTCATAGCATACACAGATGTGCCATTTACTTTTAATTTTGAAGGGCATAAAAAATTTGCAGATGATAGCGGATGGGAAATAGGAGACCATCCGCAAAGGAAGAATATGAGTATTGGAAACCCTGCGATGGAAAAGCCATCGGCGGAAAACCCATCGGCGGAAAACCCTGCGATGGAAAATCAACAGCTAATAATACCAATAAATAATAATACCAATTATAATAACACTAATTTTAATAAATCTTTTTCTTACGAAAAAGAAGTTATAGATTCTGACGAATCTATTGAACCTCATTCACAACATGTTGAGTCAACTGTTTGTCCCGTCACTGAACAAGAACATAATACAGTTGCTCAAACAAGCGTAGCGCCAGACACTGTTGAACAAAATAATATTAATGTTCCGCCGCCCCGCCCGACAAGAACACTGAAGAACCCAATTTACGCGACCCCGAAACCTACCCCTAAAATAAAAAAGAATATTGTTTCGCTGATTGATTATTGGAACAGTCTTAAAATAGTCCAACACCGAGCAGGAACAAAAACTTATAATGAAATTGCGATTTGTTTAAATAAACTCATGGCGGGTAAATTCTTTGATAAAAATGGTCCTTTCAAAAAGTATGCTGATTATAAATTCACAGAACAAGAAATTACCAACACAATGAATAGGTTCTCCTTGGCCGCTACTGATTTTAATTATGAACCTACGAATGGGTATAAGAAAACGCTCAAAGGAACGGGCATTGTGCATTTTCTGCATAATCCTTTCGGGGAGAAAGAAAAATCATTATTCCTGGAATACTTTGAAAATGAACCTGTTGCAGTAAAAGAAACAATGCGAATGATTGAAGACATTGATTCTAACATGACTGAAATCATTAAAGATGTCTGGGTAAAAAAAGTGATGAATAAATATGTTCCAAAGAGTTATTCAAAAAATGATGAAAATAATTTCAGACGAGCGACAAAAGAATTTCATCGCTGGTTCAATGAAAATAACAAAAGAATCCATCCTCAGTTCGGGACAAGGGGAGCAGATGCTCAATCAAAAAGGAAAAGAGTTGAACTATTTGTTGAAATGCTTTTAAAAACAACATTGACTACAAGTAAGATTCAGATCAGTTGGCTTTGTTCTTCTTATAATTGGGAACATGCGTTCCCGAAGTGGTGTAACGACCAGGGTATTATGAATTGATTATAAAATAAATATACTTGACACTTTAGTCGATAATTTGTATTATGAATCATAATGATTGTATGGTGAAATAAGTTAAGGAGGCGCATGCAAACATTCACACTTTCGACGCTAGGGATTGACAGAGAAAATAAAATGATGGAATTAATCAACAATCAGAAAGCTATTTGTTTTACTCATGCCGCCGAGATTGTTCTTTCTAAAGAGTTCAATGTTCCATATTTCTGCTACGGCGGAACACCAGTGATGCCAATTGCAGAATTTAGGCCAATGATACAAAGTAAAGGAGAAATAAAATGAACCCAAACGTCGAGAAAATTCTAACAGTTATCGAAATCCTTGAAGAAATGCAGAAGGGAAAGAACAGCTTCAGGGTCAGGGGTATGCTAGTAAGGGCTATACCATTTTTATACAACATAATTGACGTTATGGAAGAGGAGAGTTGAATGAAAATTTACGTAGAATTGGAAGTTCCTAGTGATTTTGCTAAAGGTCAGATGCGCCAAACAATCGAAAAAGAAATCGCCGCAGGTCGATGGACTTGGCGTCAGGCTGCCAAGAATGAGAATAAATTAAACCAAAATGACGATAAAGATCCGATTGTTGACATTAAGGTCATCGAGGAAGATCATAAAGATCGTGTTTTTGTCTTTAAAGAGTCAACTAAGGGAGAGTCTTCACGGCCTATCTTGTATGCAATCCCTGAGAGGGGTATTGTCAGCGTAAAAAGCCAAACAGGGAGCGAAAATTACTATTTGAACGTCAACGGAATTAATGTCCAGGGTTCATTTGAAGAATTTATAAAATTGATCGGAGAGCGCGTTGATATTGAGTAAAGGAATAAGATGAATTACATCATTGCGAAAGCCCAAGATAACCCTGGATTCTATGTCATTCCTAGCGAGTTATATCAAGTGTTTAAGGATATAACAACCGGAGGCCAGTCGCGGCAGTTGAGGATTAAGGGTAGCACGCACAAAGAGGTTGAAGCGCAAATGGATAATCTTTTGAAAACTACGCTTCTAATCGTCCGTGATGCTGCTTACATGAAGAGAGCTTGAAATGAAAATTACTCCTGGATCTGAATATTTTGACGAAGTGTCGTTTGCATGGATTCCTATCCCTTTCCATTGGATTGGTGACGATACAAGGGCACATAGTCATAAAATCAGGGTTATGCCTGAGCCTAAAGTCAAAGACATTAAGGTGAAGAAATGAAAACAATCAAAGATCACCTAAGAGACGCCACCACTCTTGCAATGGACAAGCGGGAAATGGAGAAGCACTGCGGAAACGCATTATCTGAGATCATCAGGCTGGAAGGAATCCTTGATTGCGTCCTTGCTGAGTTTTGCTCATATAGGGATTATTATACAGGAGAGTTTGCAGATGATAGGTTAAGGAAATTAATGTTGAATAAGAGGAATAAACTATGTTAAACTACAAGGGGTATACCGGCACTGGACGGGTAAATACTGAAACACTTCTCCTTCGAGGAGAAGTGGATGACGTTGATCTTTACACTCCTTATTCTGGTGTAACAGTATTTGAATTGACAACTAATTTCCGTTTAGCAGTTGATGAATTTATTACGGGGAGAACATTTGCTGGAGTTGCTAAACCTGAGGTGGGAAGATGTTCTTAAATGTTTCAAATTGGATTATAATTGGGTACATAATTTTCGGAGCAATTATGGGATTCAGATTGATCCCAATGGCAAAAACAAAAACAGAAAGGATACTAACCCTCATAGTTAGTGGTCCTGTTATTTGGGTTTTGTTTAGTTTTTATTATATTCGTGAAGTAGTAAAGAAAATAAAAGAGGTGTATTAAAATGAAATTGACTCAAGTTTGCAGATGTGGAGAAGAAATCTCATTTGAATTAGCTACTGACGAAATTCTGTCAAGTTTGGCTAAATGGTTCATAACAGAAAAATTAAAAGCATCTGGGTGGGAGGTCACTAAACGAGATATTCTTTGTCCTGATTGTTTACTTTCTATAAAAGAAGATGAAAAGTTTGACGAGAAATATGCAAGGCAGATTAAAGAAACTGATGATTATGACTATTTAAGATTCGCAACAGATCATATCAGAAAATTTGGTGCAGGGGCCACGATTTAAGCTGTTTTCAGTCGTTACTGTATTGGGTATTTAAAAAGGTCTAATCGCGGCTTAGTGAGCGCAGGGAACGGTAAATTTAGGTATCTGGGAGAAGAGAGTAAATGAAAATAGCAAAACTTGTCCGAAAATTAAAAGATAACGACCAGGATATGGAGTTCTACCCGACTTCTGACAAAATTATATCCATTATCAAAACAAAGTTAAATTCAGAACACGAATCAATCCTTGATTGTGGTGCTGGGAATGGAGCAACGCTATCTAAGCTAACACAAGGGAAGAAATATGCCATTGAGAAGAGCCAGATTCTCGTAAAAGAAATGCCATCTGATATCTTTATTATAGGGTGTGATTTTTACGAGAACGTCCTGATAGATAAGAAAGTTGATGTCGTATTCTGTAATCCTCCTTATTCTGAATATAAGGAATGGGCAATAAAGATTATCAATGAAGCTAATGCAGCTAAGATTTTTCTTGTTATTCCTGATCGCTGGAAGAATCAACCAGAAATCTTAGCTACGATTAAAGACCGCGAAGCGAAATACAATATTATTGGGAACACCGATTTCCTTGATGCAGAGCGGGCAGCAAGGTGTAACGTAGACATCATCGAAATTCTATTAACCAGCTCAAGTTATCACAGCAGGAATTCAACTCCCGATGTTGACCCTTTCTTTTTGTGGGTTCAGAAGGAATTTCCTATTAATACAAGGAAAGAAGATAAAGCAGAGTATAAGGATTTTTCTAAGAAGATCAATGAACTTGTCCCAGTTAGGGGCTTAATTCTCGCTTTGGTTGAATTGTACAACGATGACCTTTTTAAACTCCAGTTAAACTTCAAAGCAATCTCCGAATTAGATCAATCTATATTCAATGAACTCCAAATTGATTTTAAATCAGTCGTAAATTTACTGCAAAGGAGGATTATTGGCTTAAAGGAAAAGTATTGGCGGGAACTATTTAAAAATCTCAATACAATCACCGATAGGCTAACAAAGAAAAGCAGAGAAAAATTGCTAAAAACACTAACGGATAATATAAGTGTTGACTTTCAGGAGTCAAATATTTATAGTGTTGTCATCTGGGCGATCAAAAATGCTAATAGCTATTTCGATTCTCAATTAATTGATGTTTTTATGGATTTGTCCGATAAGGCTAATTTGGTTCTGTATAAATCGAATCAGAGTACATGGGGAAAAGATAAGTGGCGGTTCAGGGAGGAGATGAGGGAAGGAAAGATAAAGAATTTTGGATTGGATTATAGATGTGTAATTTCTTGTCATAATACTTTTAACCCATCCTCTTATGGGCGTTATGAATATGAAAATGGCATTCACAATAGTGTGAATTCAAGGCTGAATGATATTTTGACCATCGCCCACAATTTGTCCTTTCTCACAACCTCATCAGAAAAGTCAGATCAGAAACAATGGGAGCCGGGAAAAGAGCAAATTTTCTTGATGAATGATGGTGAAATACTAATGTCAGTTAGAGTATACATGAATGGCAATTTGCATATTAAGTTCAATCAGAAATTTCTGAGAAATCTTAACGTCGAATTCGGGCGATTAAAAGGCTGGCTCAGAAGTAGTTCCGAAGCTTCAGAAGAATTAAATATCCCGGAGGAAGAAGCTAAGATGTATTTTAAGACTAATTATGTTTTGGAAGGATCAAGTTTGCCAATGTTAGAATACAGGGAGGCAATATGAGAATTATGTTGGGAAATTCGACGGGAAGAGATCTGAAGAAACTTTCATTTATTTAGATCGGGATGAAGCGTTAATGATTATTCAGAATCTTGCAGAAAAATCAAGATACATTAATTCTGGATCATTTGAGATTAATGATACAAATAGTGGCGAAACTTTTTCTGTATTTGTCCATGAAGAATGTGACGGTCTATAAGGAGATAATATGAAAGGGTCATACATGGAAGAGAACGAAATGAAACAGCTCGAAGAATTGTTGAGTCATTCACTTAAGGATACTATGAGCTGTTGGGTAGCGACTAGAATTAATGGAGCAAGTGCATCTATGGCTTGCGATGGCAATGTTTGTATTCCTCTCATTAAAGCATTCGATACTATCTCAAATAAAATTAAGGAGAACTAAAATGACCCAGAAAGACCGAGATTTCAATGATAGTGCTAACGTATTTGGAAGTAGTTTTTTTGATGTAATATTCGGAAGTCCTAATATGTCATATGCAGATCCACAAGATAAGACAATGAACAACATTATTATTAAATACATTCGCAAGAAGGACAATACACCAATCGCTTGCCTGATTGCGGTAAAGATCAATGATGAAGTAAAAATCGGGTGGAGTATGTTTCACTCAAAGGAGGAGGTCATTCCCTTCAGCAAAGAGAAAGCTAAGAAACTTGCCCTGAGTAGAGCGAGAAACTCTGATCTCTATACTGAGCACCTTGAGTATAATCAAAAGTGGAAGGAATACTCCAGCACGATTGTTCCTAATTTTCCTTCTTCCTTGAAAAGCGAAATGGAAATGTTTATGGAGCGGGCAAGGAGGTATTTTGATGTAGAACACATTCAGAACTATTCCTGTTGTAAAATGCATAATAAGAAGGATTGTTTGTATGGTGATAATGGTGGAATTCTTATCCCTAATAAATTTTTTACCGGCAAAGGATTGTTTGTTAAAGATAAATCCTCTTTAATTTGGGGTGGAATAAATAATGATTAATTACATAACAATAAATAAGCCAATGCAGTATATCGAATCAGTTACTTGTGATATTTGCAAAACAGAATATAAACACACAGACTCATATGATATGGAAATTCAAGAATTCCTCCATATTGATTTTATTGGTGGTTATAGTTCAATTTTCGGTGACGGTTCTTTCGTTAGAGGAAATATTTGCCAATATTGCCTCCAGAAGAAACTCGGAGAATTTTTGAGAATCGGAGACCCAGAAGATGAATAACATCTATCCAGTTCTGGAAAATCTCGAAGAAGATCGCTATCATGAATCAGATATTATTGCTTTTAGTCTAAAGTACTTAAAAAATTATCTCGATACTGGTCATGAATTGGTATCGAGAAATTATACAATTAATCAAATTAAAGAAATTTTCGAGAATTACGAACCTTACTTTGAAGAAGGAGAACAAAATGAAATCAAGAACAATGTGGTTGACCTTCATAGTAGCATTGTGGTTTGTGATTCTAATATCACTACTATGGCTCAGTAGAGATGTTAAGGCTTCAGAATTTCAAGCGGCTAAGTTGCTTGACTGTCAAGCTATAATCGTTGATGAATCATTTATCCCTAAGGGAACCAAAACTCATGATGTTATTTGCTTTTGGAAGGTCGAAGTAAGCGGCAGAAATGTGATAATGTGGAAAAAAGTGGGGTCAAAAGAATGTGGTTTTTTATATGAATAAGAATAAAGAATTACTAATTTTCGGGATCATTTTTTATGTTATAATTACAATCGGATTTATCCAAGCAGAAAGAAAAGCCGATAAACTTAAAGATCAAGTACAATCTCTTACCAATGAACTCGATAACCTTGACTTTTAATAGTCATAAATCATTGATATGATTCACTTTGTTCGTTAAAGGAACTATAAATGCCTCTATTGTGAATATTAATTGCGCCATTTGTATCGGCGTCAATTAACAACCCACAAGACGTACATTGATAAGTTTCACCACGACGGTTCGACTTATCAATGATGCCACAACCTGAACAGGTCTGGGATGTATATGCTGGATCGACGGATAGAAGAAAGAAACCTTCCTCTTCAGACCGTAAAGCCAGCTTCGCCAGAACCTGTTTGTAAGACCAATATTGAAGTTTATTATTGAATTTGGTTGAGAACTTTGACTTATGTTTTACGTTTTTGAGATCTTCTACCACGACGAGACTGTATGGGTCAAGATTAATTGAATTTACTATTTGATTAGTGAGATTCTTTTTGTATTGTAATAATCGTTTATGGCTTTTTGAACCTCTCCGCTTGTTGGCTAATTTGATATAAACCTGTTTAAGCTCTTCCCCATAATGAACGCCATTAGAATCTGAAATTAATTTATTGTAACCACAATCAAGGCCAATGGATTTACCTTGTTGTTTAACTTGACATTTTTCTTTTTCATAAATTAACGTAATATAAAAGTTGCCATTAATTTTATTTAATTGGATTGTATTTTTGCGTGTCCAATCTTTGAATTTTAAGCTGTGTTTATGTTGTTTGATAGGGACGTTGATATTGAGGTATTTTCTTTCAAACCCTTCAATTTTATAAGGAGTATATATTCTGATAAACGAGTCGAATAAATTACTTTCTTTGATATTAAATAAGTGGGAGCTTAAATTTATTGAAACGGTTTTTATATCAATTTTAATACGTTTTAAGTAGTTGATACTTAATTCTGAATATTTCTTATTCAAGAATGGTTTATGAATATTCTGCTCTTTACATTTAGCATATAATTTCTGGTATCGTTTAAATGTTTTATTTTTAGTGTGTTTAAGATTTGACCGAACGATGCCAGAAGCTGTTCTGTAAGCTATCCCTTTCCAGTCAGCGTGGCATATAACATTGTTCGGGAGTAATTTACAAGATACATTTGTCTTCAGAGGGAGATCACCCTTAAGAATTAAATCAATATACAAAATTACACAGCTCTTGAAATCCTCATAAATCCTTTCGAGGACATCAAGCTTGTGTTTATTTGCGAATTTAAGGGTGTGTTTGGAAACTCTGATCATATTATTATTGACTTGTGTTGAATTAGTTGTTATAGTACCTTATCGGTATAAATTCGTAAAACTTTAATAAATAATGACAATTGATGAATAAAATGTTGGTTATTTTTTTGGTTTGTTTATATACTTTAATTCTGTCTTGTTTTATCAAAGTAAAGATGGATTATTTAAATGAGGAGATAGAAAATCTTAAAAACCAAAGTAAAATATCAGTATTAACAATGACAGTCACCGCGTTTACTTTATCAAGTAATGAATGTGGAGGGAATACCAAAAATACTTCTTTAATGACAAAGCCCAAATCAGGTTGGACTGTAGCTGTATCACCTGACAATATGCATATGCTTGGAAAAAAAGTGTATATTGAAGGTTATGGGATCAGAAAAGTAGAATCATTAACTTCTAAGGTCTGCGAAAATACGATTGATATTTTAGTATCGTCAGTGGAAGAAGCGAAAGAAATAGGGCGGAAAGAAACTAAAATAGTCCTGCTAAAGTAGGTTTAAGAAGAAAAGAGTTGGGCTAAATACGGTGATCCGATTATTAAGATTGGGAAGCATATTTTCTATAAGAGTTAAAGGAGAATTTATGGCACAAAATATTATAACGGCAATAGGTTTGTTCATTGGAATTTGGTTCACTTTTGTGAATGTTTCTAGGATTTTCCTTAAAGTAAAAGTCCCTTCGATTAACTTCATTATTATGGCGTTAGGGTGGACGGTTTTCATTGCGATGATGTGGGTGTTTTAGAATATGGAACGTGGTGAAATAGGAATGAAATTAGAAGCAGGCGAAATAGTCTATACTTCAACAGGGAGAGAAACTACTCCCTTCCCTAAAATTGACTGCGCCTCAAACAGAAAAGCTATTAACACCTTAAAGAGAATCGACAACTGGCTTATATTGAATGCGATCCAAGAAGCAGAATCAAGGTGTGACAATTTTAACCTTAGCCAATTTTTAGCAAATACAATTCAGCCGAATCAGGCAGACAAAGATTCGGCTGAATTGTATTTGTTCGGGGATTTTATCCCTCCTGTTGTATTGAAGCCTATATTGAAAAAGTTAATTTAAATGGGGCGATAAATGGCTTAAGCCTTCACCACCCAAATTAAAATCAAGGATTAATGCATTAGAAAAACCGAATAGGTTTGAACAACATTATTTGTATTGTTTTGATGAATGTAAGCATAGCTGCCCATTATTTAATTTGCGTTCTGACCCATTTAAAAGTGTAATTCAGAATTTTACATCTGGAGAACTTAAAGTTTTTGCTGATGAGGTAAAACATCGTCAATTTTTAGAATACGGTCACAACTTCTGTGAACTAGGCGATTGTGAAGATGATAAAGAAGGGCCGTACCACGCACATCATGTAATCCCGAAATCAGTAGAATGGATATTTGGGCTTGACCCTGACAATGGGATTGTTGTATGCCAGAAATGCCACGACAAGTTGCATAAGGGCGAGTGTAGTACAGGTGCACTAGCTCATAGAAATAAATGCAAGGAATAGGAGATTTATGTCAAGTATTAGAATAAAAAAAAGTGAAATAGAAAAGTCAATAGAAAAAAACATAATCACTCAGATGATTATAGATGATAGTGTATGTAGTGCTATTGTTGGGATAGCAAAGCCAGAGCATTTTGAAATATCTCATCTAAAAATTTTGCTGGTATGGATAAAAAACTACCATGAATCTTTTGGCCAAGCCCCGAACGACCAGATTCAGGACGTTTTTAGAGTAAATTCAAGGAATATTTCATCTGAAGATGCAGAAATAATCCAAGATTTATTGATTGAATTATCTGACCAATACGTTAGTAAAAAAGAAAATAAAAATTCTCAATTTTATATCAACGAGGCACTTGCTTATATCAAGAAACAATCATACCTTCGATTAAGTGAAAGAATTTCAAGTTTTGTGAAATTGGATCAAGTTCAAGAAGCAGAGCAGGAATTAATTAAGCATAAGAATATCAGTGTTAAAACATCCGGTTGTATTAATCCAGATGACGAAGATTTTGTTATTCAAACAATGTCTAATAGAAAAACTGATTTTCTTTTCACAATTCCTGGGCCATTAGGGGAATTGGTGCGCCCGGAGCGGGGGAGACTCTTTTCAGTTTTAGCGCCGCCAAAAACGGGCAAGACATTTTTTTTGAACAACCTCGGATTTTTAGCTCGAATGGAAAGATTAAAAGTTTTTGAATGTAATTGTGAAATGTCGGCAACTAAATTGCATTATCGAACTCTAAAAAGAATGACAGGATGTTCTGAAGAAGCAGGTAAGTATACTATTCCAATTTCAGACTGTAAGGCAAATCAGATCGGAGTTTGTCAGAAAAGAGAGCGTGTTAATAAAATTAAAGTAATTAATAATGTTGGCGATATCGTACCATTTTCTGACGCTCCAATTGGTTATACCACTTGTACGGCATGTAAAGACACTAAAAACAATAAAGATTTTAAATTGGCTATTTGGTATGAAGAAATAGAAAGACCAGCACTAACTTTAGATAGGGCAGTAAAAGCGACCAAATCATTAAATTTAATGTATGGAAGAGATACTTACCGGTTGAAAAGCTACCCGAAATTTTCCGCGACGGTACAGGATATTATCAATGATCTCGACTTCTTAGCTTATTCTGAGGGGTTCTACCCAGACGTTCTTATAGTAGACTATGCAGATATTCTAAAACCTATTGATTCAAGAAGCGAAAATCGTTTTGCCTTGGATGAAATATGGAAAAACCTGGGGCGTATCGCTACAGAGAGAAATATCTTTGTAGCTACTGCAAGCCAAACAAATAGAACTGGTTCACAACAAAAGAATATTGATGGGAGTGTCATAGCCGAGGCATTTTCAAAGGCCGCCCACGTAGATTCCTTCTGTGCTCTCGTTTCGACACCAATAGAAAAAACGAATGGATTGCTTAGAGTATCAAACATTTATAACCGCGATGGAGAGGCTGACCCGCATAAACAAGTTCTCCTCTTCCAAAACCTGGCACTCGGCCAACCGTTCCTCAATTCCGAATGGGTCGGAGAATATGATTCAGATTAACCCTTGACCCCAACTAATATATTTGATATATTAACTGAAAGAAGTTGATTAAACAAAACTAAGGAGAGCAAAATGTGGATGATTCTTGTAGCAATTATTGTAGCGACTGTTATTTCTGGGTTTTTAATGTTTAAAGGGGATGATGAATTTTCAACGCTCTTTCTGCTTTCCGGCCTTTTGCTTGCTTGCGGTGCTGGCCTTGCGGCTGTTGTATTCGCCATTCAGGGTTGGGGTTATATCGGTGCTATGCACAAAGCTAATATTATCAATCGTGAGTATAACACCAATTATACTCAAGCGGAAGTATTTTACGCCAGTGGCGTAATCGATACCATTAGACAGCTTAACCGCCAGAGAATTGAACTTCAACGGGAACATCATGTAGAATAAGGAGAAGTAATGTTTGAATGGATAGAAAAGATTATTCAAAATAGAAAAGAAATTAAGAAATTGATTATAGAAGAAAAAGAAAAGCTAAGGGAATTAGAATTAGATAACAAAAATAAGCGACTCGAAGATTTAACTATTTCAATGACTTCTAAACCTTGCGCAGTTCGTCAAAATGAATGGAATTGTTATACTCAGTGTGTTCATTTTAAGAAAGGGTATGTAGGTTGTTCAGAATGGGATGGAAAGAATACCTACTATATAGAAGGGCCAACATGTAAGCTATGGAAGAGCTGAAATGAAAATCTCAAACGGATTTGAAATCGTAACTACACCATCAGCAGACGGTAAAATTTATCAAGAAACATTCAGCATTGAGAACGACATCAGAAGAGTTTTAGTTAAACAAGTATCGGACACTAAAGAACAACAATTCCGAGAAGCACTGATTAAACTTGGTTGGACACCACCAGAAAACGAAATCTGGAATGATGTAAAGAAATACTATATAGAGGATAGATAATGAAAATTACCACATTATATTTATTAAATTTTCTAACTTTTATAGCAATTTGGATATTTGGTTGTTTCCTTGTAGAAAATGTATTGAAAATTAAATCAACCTCTTGGATTATGTTCTGGGGTTATTGTTTTGGATTCTTTGGAATGAATATTGCTGATTATTGCTTTTAGCTACCTGTAGAGATAGCATGAAAAAGTTGAATAGTCATAAATCATATCAATGCCCATTTCACTATGATAGGAAGCCAGAATGAAGAAGATTAAGAAAGAAGACCATTTAACTATTTCACTGATTACAATTGCTTGCACCGTAGGTGTCTTTTGTGCATTGAACGGTAATTATACTGCTGCAATTTTGACAATTACGATTTTAATCCAAATTCACACTATTATTGAAGATAAAAGTATTATTAAAACGATAGCAACTTCAATAAATTTAATAAATTTAATAAATAGACTCAAAGAGGACAAGTCCGAATTGAAGAAGGTAGTTAGAGAACATAAAGATAGACTTAACTTAATAAAATCTTAATCTAATAGATTTAACACTAAAGGAACAAAATGCCGATTGGACTTTGTTACTCAACCCGTTATAGTAATTTCTGGTGGAAGTGTATGGACTCAAAAAATGAATATGACCGGAAACCACTAAAGGACTGGATGGTCGAGGTGCAGATGTATTATATAATGGATGTTGGATTAGAATAATAAATAGGTGATTTATGAAAACGGAAGACATAAGAATAGAAACCTACACAAGTTCGTCTCCTAAAATCACAATAAGGATGTTTCATATCCCAACTGGCGTCCATGTCGAAGAGACAGGAATAAGTAGCTATGTAATTAAAAATGAATTAATTAAAAAGTTAGAAATGAAAATCAAAAAACTTTGGCTGGCATAATCAGGCAATATAATGAACGAAAGTTGGGATGATATCGAAAATTGGGGATTAACTATGGAAGATTTTACTGATTTAAATAAGAAAACATCTTTTCGAAGGCAAGAAAGAATTTCATCTTACAACCTTGTTTCGGTTTTGTTTGCGAAAGAAAAGATTGTCTGTGTTGGTATACATAATTTAATTACAGGAAAAGAATGTAATGGAGAAATACAGAATATTTCCCCTACGGGCATAAAGATTTTGATTAAAGATGCTTGTTTTGTTATTTCTGATATATTAAGAATTTCTCTTGTTATAGGGACAAGGAAGATTTTTTGCAAAGCAAAAGTTGTGTGGATGGAAGAAGTTGACCATATATCTTCTGTTGGGATAAAATTTACATCTATTTCAGAACCTGACGCAGATTTTATTAATAGCTTGCATTTAGCAATCCATTTGAAATAACCATTGACATGTCTTGAGACATTTAGCAACATGAAAAAAATCCAGTCCCAAATCCAAGCCGCAATTTCCATTGCCAGAGATAACCCAAACAAGTTCAGGCTTGCGGCGGTAGGGCTGGATAAGAAGGGGCGGATTATTTCAACTGGGATTAATCAAAAATTCCAAACGCATCCAGTTCAGAAGAAAATCGCACAGCGGAATGGGAAGCCGCATAGCGAATATCTTCATGCGGAGATGAGCTGCATCCTAAGATCGCGGCAGAAAATTCATACACTGATAGTTGTTAGATTGTATGCTGATGGGGAATTAGCGATGGCTAAACCGTGTAAAATCTGTTCGTGGATGATTGATAAGTACAAAATCCCTAATTTGGTTTATAGCAATCAATATAGTAAAATGACATGGGAGAAACGGTGATGGAAGGGATAAAACATATTGATAAAATCCGTAAATACTGTGATTATGTAGAAGAACATTTGTTGAATGTTAAAAGGTCATGGGGAATTATTAAAGAATCATGCGAAGATATGAATTTTATCTGGGACGACCAACATGCAGATACAGCGGCATAACGCCAGAAATAACGGGCGGCGGTAGCCGTCCGAGTTGATTGATTTGTTACCCTGGCCAGCCTTAAAAAAAGATTAACCAATATTGTTTTTCTGTTTACACCCGGTTGATAAAGTGATATGATTAAATCAATAAAAGGGCAAGAGCCCACAACCGAGGAGAAACAAAATGAACACAATCACCACCACCCAGGCAATTGAACTCAATGCAAAATTGGCAGTGATCATTAACCGTAGCAACCCCCTTGGGCTGACCGAAAGTGGTTTACCGCAAGGCGGGGTTGAGCTGACCGCCAGCGTCACCGGAACACTCCGCCGCCTGCAAAGCATGGCCGAAAAGGCCAAGGCGGAAGGCCGGGCCACGCAACAGGCTCTTGATATGTTGGCAAAGGTCGAGGAAGCTTTTGCCGGGTATGGGGTGGCGTAATGATGACCCCAGAAAAAGCAAAGAACATCTACTGGGGAGCCTCACCGCTCCCCATTGGGGCCAAGTCGCTTGGTGAGTATGTTGGTGATGACGGCCTGTTTAAGGGCTGCCTGATCGAGTTGGCCAGCGGAATACGGGTGGTCGGTAACGCCGGGTCAATAAAAAATATCCCCCAGCGCGGTGGCCCCAATGGGGCGGGTCGGCCAGAATTGCCAGAAGAAAAGAAAAAGGTGGGCGTGTCTGTTTTGCTGCCGCCGGATCTTTTGACCTGGATGGATAGCCGCCCGGAAAGCAGGGCGACGCTGATTGAGGAAGCCTGCCGGGCTTACTACAAGATTCCCCTGGCAAGGTAACGCAAAGTTCAGCGGAGCCGCCGCTGAAACGTATTGTTAAGCATTTTAAACAGGAGAATTGAGATGGAAACGCCATTGATCTGCACGATTGAAGACGGATGTTTGGTGGTGAAAATTGGGATCAGTACTCTTGCTTTTGCCGCCGCAAACTGCGAAGAGTTTTGGGATGGAGAGAGCGGCACCGATGTGCCAACCGTTAAAGTTACTGACGAAGCCCTGTTTGCCAAAGAAGTGCGCCGGATGCTGCTTGATGAAGCAGAAGACGGCTCAACGCTACTGACTGGCATGATTGACCAAGCAATAATCAACGCTGTGGAAGATGGCTGTGAAGGCGTCGATCACGATGCTTAACGCTAAACTCAGCCGACCGCGCCAGTGAGCTTGAATTTAACCCGGTGCTTCTCGCGGTCGGCTGTAGCATTTTGTTGGACTGTCTGCGTATATTGCTATTGTATTTTGCAAAGTTCTTTAACTACTTTTGAAATGTATTTCTGCTTAGTTTCGTCGTCATAATTTTCTATTTTTGATAGTTCTGAACTATGGATAATAACAATTTTATCCGTAGATAGCTGTTTAGCAATTGAAGGATGGTTAATCCACTTCTCAGAGTTCAAGTCGATTAATTTGTATGATCCTTTATCTTTTGGGTAAAAGATTGCATCTTTCTTGGTTGGGTTTTCTCTAAATGCAGATAGAAATATATTAAAAATTATATCCCATGACCAATCTGGGTGAAGTGTCATAGGCAATCTGTTTATTTTAGAATTGTAAAATATGAATATCTCTAATTTAACTTCTTTTGGGTTTAGTATCACCAGATGCCTTTTCCTGGAAAACATAGTGAGGACAAGCAATGCAATTAACGATAATAGAGAGAGGATTTCAGATAGGAGTACCCGTATTTTGTATTTTGATGCAGGGTCTATGGCTCCTGTTGCTACAAAGTTTGAGGGATCAAATGCCGTCCAAATGCCTATTCCCAATCCTGCTAACGGCAGGAATGAATATCCCATTATTTTATGAAATGCTTTGTCGTGGAATACAAGGAACTTTAGGAATTGCACCGTTTGATTATCCTTTCCCATTTTGGATATATTACACATTGGTTGTTTGGTCAGTTATAGCCCAACGCCAAGGGTAACTTGCCGCTTGCCCTGGAAAGACGCGGCACGAAGAAAGGAGAAATTAGCCATGAATGAACTTGATAACGCCACAGGGCAAGCGGTCAATGTTGACCCGCTTGTTATGCCAAGTCCTGATTCAATACGAGCAGTCATAGACGGGATTTTCACCAATTCCCAAACTGAATTTCTCGCTTTGGACGAGGCTGGGCTTGACAAGTTCTGGCACTTTCGCTGGTCTGACAACTGCGATTTTGCCATGAACCTCTATCGTTTTCATAAGGCACTATCCCTGTACGGGAATTTCTGCCGCCGATGGGAAGAGCTACACAATGGGACGTGCTGTGTGGTGGAGAGAGTTAGGGATAAATATTTGCTCCCGAAATTCCAGATGCTGATCGAGATGGCCAACTTTAACCCCGAAGAGCATTTACGTAAATTAGGACAGATTGACGGTGACGACCATTTGTATTGGACTATTGATGCAATGGTGCAACGGCATGATATAAGTAAATTGTCATTTAAGGAATTTATTCCTTACCAACAGAATTTTTATCCGGTAGGCGAAAAGGAAACATCTAATTTTAAGAATGCTTGGGCGCACCATTTAACTCATAACCCTCACCATTGGGAAAGTTGGATAGGGATAAAAGAAAAATTTCCCAATGAGCAAGCCTGTCATTGTGTCTGTATGGTAATTGATTGGATGGCCATGGGAATGAAATTCGGCGATACAGCAGAAGAGTATTATGAGTTGAATAAGCATAAAATTTATATCCCAGGGTGGGCTAAGACTTTTATCCAAGAAATATTCAGTAGGATTAAATTGTATACAGAGAAGATCAACACTAAGTAACACAATCCGTAACTTTAGGCGTACCGATGCACAACAAAATAATCAAAACACTTTGCAATGCCAATTATTCTGTCCATATTGTCGGTGGAGCAGTACGTGACCTTCTTTCTGGTGAAACGCCCAACGATTTTGACATAGTGACGGAGGCTGGAGTTAATCAAATCATCCCTTTATTCCCTGACTATAAGGTAGATTTAGTTGGGGAATCGTTCAACGTCTTGATAATTGAGGGAATTGAAGTCTCCAGCTACAGGACGGACTGTTATCACAACGGAGAATTAATCGGCTGTACCCCTGCGTTAACTATTGAAGAAGACCTTTCCCGCCGTGACCTTACTATCAATAGCATTGCCCTTTGCCCAGTTAGCGGCGATATTATTGATCCATTTGATGGCCTTTCTGATTTAAAAAATAAAATAATTAAATTTACAGGGAATCCAGAAAACCGGATTAAGGAAGACCCTTGCCGGATACTAAGAGCCTGTCGTTTCCTTGCTAAAATTGGTGGAACATTTGATGACGAAACAAGTTATGCTTTAGATACAAATGGACGGTTAGCTAAGACGATAGCCCCTGAAAGAATCAGAACCGAAATTATGAAAGCAATGAATACAAAGAAGGCGTCATTATTCTTTGGTTCAATGGCTTATATTGGGATTTTAGAATTTGTCTTAAAGGATCTTGATTCCTGTTATGGTTTGGATGGTGGACAATATCATAATGAATCAGTCTTTGCCCACAGTATGATTGCTGGTGATGCAATTCATCCTAAATTTCCGCTACTTAAGCTGGCCGCTTATCTCCACGACATTGGAAAATATCAGTCTTCTGAATATGACGAGTACGATGAGATTACTTTTCATGCTCACGAGAAAATAGGATCTGATATTGTAAAGGAAGAATTAAAAAGACTCAAATTTAGTAATGAAGAAATTAAATATATTTCTAACCTAATAGAATTTCACATGAGGAGCTTAAGGGATATTTCGCCTAAAGCAATGAGGCGATTGATTTCTAAATTTTATGAAAACGATATCAACTACAAGGATTATTTGAGGTTAAAAATTGCTGACCGTAAAGCGAATCTAAAGAAAAATCCCTTTACAATCCAAGAAATAAAGGTTATGATACGTCTGTTCCAAGCTGAGATTAATTGTGAAAAGCCTACTTTTTCAGTGAAGGATCTGGCGATCAATGGGGCTGATGTGATGCAGGTTCTTGGAATTCCACCGGGTAAGCGGGTAGGGGTGATTCTGAAGGGGTTGTTCGAAGCCGTATTGAACAACCCTGAATTGAATAACAGAGAAATATTATTGGAATTGGTGAAAGGAAATGTCATATCTTAAGAAGGTAAAAGATAAAGGGCTTATTACTATCAACCAGAAATTTGTGGTTGATCAATTACAATATGAATGTATTATGGGGTCTGCTGCTTATGGAGTAGCCAACACTGATTCCGATCTAGATATTTATGGATTTTGTATCCCGAACAAAGATATGATTTTCCCACATCTTAAAGGTGAAATTTTAGGGTTTGGAGATCAAATTCAAAGGTTTGAGCAATTTCAATGCCACCACGTCATAGATAAAGAGACAGGCAAAGAGTATGACTTTTCAATCTTTTCTATTGTAAAATTCTTTCAACTGTGTATGGAAAATAATCCGAATTTTCTCGAAATGATTCATACCCCCAGAAATCTGATTACTCATTCTACTAAAGTGGGAGAGATGGTTAGAGAGAATAGGAATCAATTTCTAAGCAAACGGTGCTGGAATAAGATGAAATCTTACGCTTTTTCGCAAATGCATAAGATGAAGAATAAAAATCCATTACCGGGAAGTAAAAGGTACAAAGATGTTCAAGCGAATGGGATGGACACAAAATATCTGTACCACTTAGTCCGGCTCTTATCTCAAGCGGAACAAATATTAATTGAGCATGATTTAGATCTTCAGAGATCTAAAGAAAAATTGAAAGCTATTAGACGGGGAGAATGGGAACCTGATGATATAGAAAAATATTTTATGTCAAGAGAACAGGAACTCGAAAAGGTCTATCTAAATAGCACATTGCGAGTCAAACCAGATGAGAAAGTAATTAAGCAACTGCTAATCGATTGTTTAGAGGAGCATTTTGGGTCATTAGGTGATTGCGTTGTAATCCAGAATCAAACCGAACTAATCATCAACGAATTGGAAGAGATAGTGAATAAATACAGAACATGTTAAATTCACTAAGCGTAGCCGTTTCTAAGCGTGATTTAAGGTGCCGGGTATACCTGACTACCATAGAGCGTGAAAGTCGCTTAAATCTTCAACTGTATAGTTAAATTGACACAGTGTGAATTATATGATAAAAGATATAGATGTTGCTTACAAGTTTATCGCCTTAAAACAATCTGCCAAAAGTAGAAATATCGAATTCAATTTATCTTTAACCTCAGTCAAAAATTTAATGAAAGCAAAACGTTGCCATTATACCAGAAAAGAATTAAGCAACAACAATCGCTCAATCGACAGGATCGATAATTCTAAAGGTTACGTCAAAGGCAATGTCTGTGCCTGCACTGTGGATATTAATGGAAGAAAAGGCAATCTTAGTATTAAAGAAATTGAATGTCTTTATAAGCGGTGTAAGGAGATTAGATGATGGGAACGGAAGATGATGTGGTGGAGCAAGAAGAGGATGGCGGCAGTTGCCCAGAATGTGGAGGGATATTGACTACCTTATGGAGTGGCGTAAAGTGTAATAATTGTGGATATTGGTTTTGCATTTAAACGAATCAACCTTAAATAGTAACTAATTTCATTACTTAACTGGAGTAGAACAAATGAGTAATTACGCAGCAACTGTATTTCAAATTGATAATCTCAGACACCACATGGATGCCCAAAAATTAATTTGTAGTACGATTTTCGGGAACAATGTAATAGTCTCCATTAATACCCAGATTGGTGATGTTGGCCTTTATTTCGTCCCGGAGTGCCAACTATCGGAAGATTTCTGTACCGCCAACGACCTTATCCGGCGTAAAGACAGTGAGGGCAAATCAGCAGGAGGGATGCTGGATGTGAATAGAAGAATCAGAACGCTCAAATTAAGAGGTGAAAAGAGTATGGGATTTTGGATTCCTATTTCTTCTCTTAATAAAACATTCGAATCACTTAACAAACTAATTCCAGAAGTGCAAGTTGGTGATGAATTTGAAGAGTTAAATGGTGTTCCTATTTGCTGCAAATATATTGTTCCAGTTAAATGGAAGCCGGCTAATCCTTCAGCAAAGAAAGGGAAGAAACCTGTAGAGTCTAGGCTCATTGATGGGCAATTTACGCATCATTTTGATACGGCTCAATTAGCCAAGAATATATTCAAGATTAAGAAAGATTCTTTAATTTCAGTAACTTGGAAGATGCACGGAAGTAGTGGCATTACAGGGCGAGTTCTGGTTAAGAAACCTCTTAAATTATATGAAAAAATTCTAAAGAAAATTGGGGTCAATATCATCGATTCAGAGTATGATTACATTTACTCAAGTCGTAGGGTAATTAAAAATGGTAAAATGATAACAGGGCCGGGATTTTATGGGGAAGACCTCTGGACGCATTCAGGAGAGCAGTTCAAGGGTAAACTGCATAAGGGCGAAAATATTTTTTACGAAATTTGCGGATTTACCCCAGGTGGAAGGCCAATTCAAAAGAATTTCGATTACAGTTGTAAGCAATGTGAGTACAAGATTTATATTTACAGGATTACGCAGATTAACATTGATGGGGTCGTAACAGAGTTACCTTGGCACCAAGTTAAGCATAGAGCATTGGAATTAGGGCAGGAAACAGTCCCCGAAATTTATTATGGGAAAGCGAATGATTGGTTCGATGAAATTTGCGCTTGGTCTGAAGACAGATGGAAGGATGAATTTTTTAACAAATTAAGAGAAACTTATGTTTGCGATCAGGACTCTCAATTTTGCCGGTCGATTGTCCCAGAAGAGGGTGTTGTCGTTCGGCTTGAATTAGGTGACGGAATTGAGAATCTAAAATTGAAAAGTTTTCGCTTTTTATTGGCCGAATCAAATCAACTTGACAGTGGCGAATGTGATATGGAAAGTGAAGAATCTTTTGAGGAGGCAACATAAAATGAAAGAACTAAACCAAGTTAAAGAAATAGTTAAAAATGCCGAATTGATGAACCTAAAAGAGACTCTACAGAAAGCCGAAGAAAACCTTCCGATGTTAATTGAGCATTATAATTATATGGCGAAACTTTGGATGGCGAAATACAATGCCCTAATTAGTGTTGGGTTCACTGAAGAACAAAGCATTAGGATGTGTATGGTTCCTGAACATTATCAGAGGAGGGAAGAATAGTGTTTAACATCGGTGATAAAGTCGAAATTTTAAGGAAAGATATATTCCATTTGAAAAATGTTAAACGCCCAATTTATGGGTTTGTCCAAAATGTAGATGGTGATTATATTGATGTAATGCCAGAAGGCGTTGACTGGATTATAGAACTATATCCTAATGAAATTAAAGAGGCAGAATAATGGCATACGCTGATTATAGATTATGTGATATTTGTGGTGGGAAAGCATTTTATGATGCTAATTTGAATTATGAATTTAGTACCCAGAAAGAACCGATCCCGGTAGAAGAACTTATAACAGGTAAAAGTTATGGACTTGACAGATTAGGTGATTGGGTAGTGATTTGCCTTGATTGTGCTAAAACTCATAAATGTATTATTGTCGAGAAATGAATAATGACTTCGATGTACTGGCTTATTTGAACGATCATCCAGATATAGAATGGAATAAATCTGGAAAGAATATCGGAAAGTTAGTTGGGTTGAAAAGTTGTTTTTGGTGCGGGGATGATGCTTATCATTTAGGGATTTCGATAAGCCCTACTCAATTCCTTTCATGTTGGAAGTGTGGCTATCACAGTATAACAGATTTTTTAGTCAAAACAGAAGGCTCATATCATAAAGCTAAAGAAATCCTCAATAGATATAAATTAAATCCATCTGATATTCTGGAAGAAATTCAAGAATTAGAAAATGAAGAAGAACACCAGAACACTAAATTAATTTTACCTAAATCATTTACTTCTGTTCTTCCGCAAATAGCGAAGGATTATTTAAAGAAGCGCAGGTACTCATATCTCGAAATTCAGAAAAAATATGACGTGATGTGGAGCGGGGAATTTGGCCGCGCCTCTTGGAGAGTCATCTTTCCTGTTTACATGGATAACAAGTTAGTAAATTGGATAGGGCGAGACGTAAGTGAAAGCCCAAGAGCACTACCTTATATTTTCGCCTTAGACAGCGAAGCCGTGGTGAAACGTGCTGGCTTAATTTTTAACTACGACAGCATCAAGGAGGGTGGATCAGTAATAATCACCGAAGGCGTAATGGATGCTTGTAGAGTTGATGGGGTGGCACTCTTGTCGGTGAATTTTACCAAAATGCAGCTCATTGCCTTGAAGCAAAAGAAATTAAAAACCGCCTATTTGGCCATGGACAACGATGAACCAGGCAGAAGGGCACAGAAAAAACTTGAAGGTTCAATGAGTTCTTTTGTTGCAAATGTTTTTAATGTTGAGTATAATACGCATGATTTAGATGGGCTGGGTGACGATGAAGTTAGAGAGCTAAAACGAATGATAGCATAGGAGGACGATATGTGGCATATTTATTACGATGTGTACCAATCCTATAGAGACAACGACAATTACGCGTCATCTAGTATAATTTATTCAAGCTACGTGACTGGAGACACCGTTAGTAAAGCAAAAGATAACCTGATCAAAAAGCTTGGAGAGAACAGTTATCTTGAATCAGTCGTCTCTACATATGCAGAGGGATTAGGCAGTTACGATAATTGTTATAATGTTGAGATTAATGACGTAATTTTTGTCAAAGACCGCATTGATTTATCGTTTTCTGATATTGAGCAGTTTAAAAAATGGTAGAAAGCAGGCAACTCGAAATTGGAAAGCCTTAATAAAAAGAAAGTAGAGATAGATAGGGAAAAGAAAGAGGCGGAAGAGAAGTTACAATTAGCGATTCTAAAAGAAAAATACGAGAATTAAAAGAACGATCGCATAGGTGACGATATGTTTATGTCAATGTTCATGCCCGAAAAAGACAATAGGAGGGTAGTCTTGGGGCGGCTTAGGGGTGGCAATCTAAATCTTGCGGGTGTTTTCTCAGGAATTAGCTAAACAGAGAACAAAACATCACCGGCAAGTGTTATCCAATTATCAGTTACGAAGAAATAAATAATGAAATGGGGGATTAGGGGACAAAATGTACAATAAACTAAAAGAATTAGGCGAAAGGTACAAAATGAGGGGCGTAGTGAAGACGCCGTTATTGTGTTTTCTGCTATGGTAAAATTTTGTGAATCTCCTAAACCAAAATATGAAAAATTGGCTACTGTTGATGGGGTTTTAGTTCACCAACAATGGTATAGTTAACTATGACTAAATTAAAACGGCTGATTAGATATATTCGACGGGCTTACGTTAAAATTAGATATGGGGAATTGACAGAGCATGTTATGGCGACCGCTGGTGATAATGTTCCAGCAGAGATTGAATACAGAGATAAGAAAGGTAGAGCAATTGGATTTTGGGCTTATGGATATTTCCATCCAGATCTCCCGTATCAAGGATAAATCATGAAGCTTAAAATTGTTTATTATAATGGGCATGTTAATATAGATTCTGACGACTTTGCTTATTCACTGATTTCCAATATGTATAAAACGGGTCACGGAGTTGGATTACAATTAAACGACGAGGAAGATAGGCAGTGGGTTGGTAGAATGTGTTATGAACTTTCAGAAGTAATTTTAAAATACAGCGGAGATGAGAAGGAGATTAAATGCGCGTAAAAATAGGTGGGCACAAGTCATGGGTAGGTTGCTATCAAATAGCGGAAATGTTATGTTTCTGGGCTAAAAAAGACAAGGATGGAGAAAAGCCCGATTATGTTCACGATTTTGGAACATGGTTATCGGAAACTAAAACAGGTGAAGATTCGCGGCTTACGAAATTCTGTGAATGGATATACTCCAAACGCAAACGCAATATTAAAATTCACGATTACGACATTTGGAATTTTGACAGCACCCTTGCTATTTTAATACTTCCCGGTCTTAAAATGATTAAGGAAGATAAGCACGGTGCTCCATTTGTTGATGACGAAGATGTACCAGATGAATTAAAATCAACCAATGCCCCTCTGAAAGAAAATGAACATGATACTGATTCGTTATGGTTCCAGAGATGGGATTGGGTATTAGATGAAATGATTTGGAGTTTTACCAATTTGCAACCAGATTCTGACTGGGAGAGTCAATTCCATTCAGGGGTGAGTGATTTTAAATTTGAAAAA
>Ga0208374_1000069_pt1 | contig 73963 bp, 62 predicted proteins | sample RifOxyC3_FD_184037 | JGI IMG/M metagenome (GOLD analysis project Ga0208374, IMG submission 184037) | Groundwater microbial communities from Rifle, Colorado - Rifle Oxygen_injection C3 (SPAdes) | ecosystem: Environmental > Aquatic > Deep subsurface > Groundwater | place: Rifle, Colorado, USA...
ATCGGCAGGTCGCGGTCGGTGATCCAGTGCGCGAGCCAGTAGACCCGGTCCGCTGCCAGCGTCAGGCCGCGCGCGGCGCATTGCGCGGCGAAATCGCCCTGGCGGTCGAGCGCGTCGATGTCTGGCTGCTCGACCCAGCGGCCGTCGGCATGGAGCGCCAGCAGCACGCCGAGTTCCTCGAAGCTCTCGCGGATTGCCGCGATCGCATGCGTCAGCTGCAGATCGTCCTGCTGCGGTCGCCGGTTGGCCAGCCGATGCGACTGCGCGTCCGCGGCGTCGAGGCCGCCGCCCGGAAAGACATAGGCCCCTGGCGCGAAGCGGGCTTGCGCTGAGCGCCGGGTCAGCAGCACTTCGAGCCCCTCGGCGCCGTCACGCAGCAGCAGCAGGGTGGCGGCCGCTCGTGTCGGCGCAGGGCTATGCGAGGGGTGCAGGAGTTGGGTCGGGCGTGGCATGTGGAAGAGGGGAGGGTGGCGGGCCTGACGTAGTCGGCCGCGGCTGGTCCGAATGGGGTAATGTCTTCTATCCCGGGCCAGGCTATGGTAAGGCCGTTACGGCTCGTGACGAATAGATGCTGTTCAGTCACGGATTTTGGGCCTACACTTTTTGGGCCAGTGACAAATCTGATTCAAAGGGGAAACAAATGAAGAGAAATATCCTGATCGCCACGCTCGCCGGTGCAGTCGTCCTGTCCGGTTGCGCCAACATGAGCGAAGACCAGAAGAGCGGTACCGGCAAGGGCGCCGCTTACGGTGCAGCCGCCGGCGCAGTGCTGGGCGCCCTCACCGGCAGCGGTACCAAGGGCGCCGTGCGCGGTGCTGCGGTGGGTGCGGCGGCTGGCGCACTGGGCGGTTATGCCTGGTCTTCGCGCATGGAGCAGCAAAAGCGCGAGATGGAAGCCAGCACGCGCGGCACCGGCGTCGAGGTCACGCAGACCGCCGACAACCAGCTCAAGCTCAACATCCCGAGCGACATCTCGTTCGACAGCGGCCGGGCCGACATCAAGTCCAACTTCCGCTCGATTCTTGATGACTTCGCCCGTGGCCTGCAGAACAACCCGAGTGCGCGCGTGACCGTCATCGGCCACACCGACAACGTCGGCAGCGACGCGGTCAACGACCCGCTGTCGTACAACCGCGCCGCCAGCGTGCGCAACTACCTGACCTCGCGCGGCATCTCGTCCAGCGTGATCAGCATCGACGGCCGCGGCGAGCGTGAGCCGATCGCGAGCAACGAAACCGCCGACGGCCGTGCCCGCAACCGCCGCGTCGAGATCTTCGTCGGCGAAGGCACACGCTAACAGCCTGGCCGCAAGGGCCGGCGCCGGCCTGATAATGGGGCCATGCGGATTCCATTCACCAAGATGCAGGGCGCGGGCAATGACTTCGTCGTCCTCGACGAGACGCGCGGCCGCTTCGGCCTGAGCACAGCCCAATACCGTTTCCTGGCCGACCGGCATTTCGGTGTCGGTGCCGACCAGATCCTGACGGTGCGCCCGGCGCCCCTGCCCGGGCTCGACTTCGAGTACCTGATCCACAACGCCGACGGCGGCGAGGTCGAGAACTGCGGCAACGGCGCACGCTGCTTCGTGCGCTATGTGCACGAGCGCGGCCTGACGACGCAGCCGACCGTGCGCGTCAAGGTGCATGGCGGCTCGATCGAGTTGCGCCTCAACGCCGATGGCCGTGTGACGGTCGACATGGGTGCGCCGGTGTTCGAGCTCGCGCGTGTGCCCTTCGATCCGGCCGGATTGCAGCCCCAGGCCAGCGGCGGCTGGCAGACCTGGCCCCTGACGCTGGCCCTGCCTGGTGCACCGGCCACCGCGCCGGTCGCGGTCGTCTCGATGGGTAATCCGCATGCGGTGCTGCTGGTCGATGATGTCGAGACCGCGCCCGTGGCCGAGTGGGGCCCGCTGATCGAGCAGCATCCGGCCTTCCCCAAGCGCGTCAACGCCGGCTTCCTGCAGATCGTCGATCGCGCCCATGTCAAGCTGCGCGTCTACGAGCGCGGTACCGGCGAAACCCTGGCCTGCGGCACTGGCGCCTGCGCGGCGGTAGTGGCCGGCATCCGGCTCGGCCTGCTCGATGAGCAGGTCGATGTGCAGGCCCGCGGTGGCCGGCTCACGATCGCCTGGGCCGGTGGTCGCGACCTGGCTGCGCCGGTGCTGATGACCGGGCCCGCCGTCACCGTCTTCCAGGGCGAGATCGAAGTGCCCGACCTGGCCTGAGTCCGCCATGGACAGTCGCGCCCAGTTCCAGCCCCAGCCGATCACCGAGGACGACATCGCCCATTTCCTCGCCACCACGCCGGGCTTCTTCGAGCGCTATGCCGGGCTGCTCGCGAGCGTGCAGCTGGGCAGTCCGCACAGCGGTCGCGCCATCAGCCTGCAGGAGCGCCAGGTCGAGCTGCTGCGGCGCAAGATCCACGACCTCGAGCTCCGGTTGGCGGCCATGCTGCGTCTGGGGCGCGACAATGTCGGGATCGCGGACAAGCTGCTGGGCCTGTTCCAGGTCCTGCTGAGCGCGCGCTCGCAGCAGGACCTGCCCGGCCTGCTCTTGTCCGAGCTCGAGCGGCGCTTCCAGTTGCCCCAGGTCGCGCTGCGGCTCTGGGACCTGGCGCCCGAGTTCGCCGATCTCGAGCAGGCCGCGGCAAGCGCTGCCGCCACCAGCGCCACCAGCGCCACCAGCGGCGCCGCCGCCTTGCCGGACCGGCTCTATTGCGGGCCGCAGGCGGGCCAGCCGGCGCTGGCCTGGCTGGCGCAGCCCGAGGCGGTGCAGTCGGTCGCGCTGCTGCCGCTGCGCCCGCTGGCCGATGCGCCGCCGTTCGGCCTGCTGGTGCTGGCTTCGGACGATCCGCAGCGCTTCCAGCCTTCGATGGACACCGATTTCCTGCGCCATCTGGCGGAGCTGGCGGGTGCCGCGCTGTCGCGCCTGCTGCCGGTCCGCCACAATAGCGCCCCATGAAAACCATCAGACTCAAACCGGCCAAGGAAAAGTCCCTGCAGCGCCGTCACCCCTGGGTGTTCGACGGCGCGATTGCCAAGGGCGGCGCCGATGCCGGCGAGACCGTGCGGGTCGAAAGCGCCGAAGGTGCCTTCCTGGCCTGGGGCGCCTATTCGCCGCAATCGCGCATCCGTGTCCGGGTCTGGAGCTTCGATGAAGGCCAGCGCATCGACGCGGCTTTCTTCAAGCAGCGGCTGCGCCAGGCGCTTGCGCTGCGCTCGCCGCTGCAGATCGCGAGCAACGGCTTGCGCCTGGTGCATGGCGAGTCCGACGGCCTGCCGGGCCTGGTGGTCGACCGCTATGGCGACATCCTGGTCGCGCAGTTCACCAGCTGCGGCACCGAGCGCTGGAAGGACGTGCTGGCCGACGCGCTGCTCGAGCTGACCGGCCTGAGCCGGCTCTACGAGCGCAGCGACGCCAGCGCGCGTGCGCTCGAAGGCCTGCCCGAGCTCAAGGGCTGGCTGCGCGGCGCGGGCGAAACCACCTGCGTGATCCACGAGAACGGCTGGCAGCTCGGGCTCGATGTCGAGCTCGGCCACAAGACCGGCTACTACCTGGACCAGCGCGACAGCCGGCGCGACATGGCCGACTATGCGCGCCGCTTCGGCTTCCAGCAGGTGCTCAACTGCTTCAGCTACACCGGCGGCTTCTCGGTCGCGGCGCTGGCCGGTGGTGCTGCGCATGTGACCTCGATCGATTCGTCCGGACCGGCGCTCGAGCGCGCCCGCGCCAACGTCGAGCTCAACGGCTTTGAGCTGGCGCGCGCGACCTTCCTCGACGCCGATGTCAACGCCAGCCTGCGCCGCTTCCTGGCCGAGGGCCGGAGCTTCGATGCGATCGTGCTCGATCCGCCGAAGCTGGCGCCGACGGTGGCACATGCCGAGCGCGCCTCGCGCGCCTACAAGGACATCAACCGGCTGGCCTTCAAGCTGCTGAATCCGGGTGGGGTGCTGTTCACCTACTCCTGCTCGGGTGGCATCGGGGTCGAGCTGTTCCAGAAGATCGTCGCTGGCGCCGCGCTCGATGCCGGCGTCGATGCCGTGATCCTGCAGCGCCAGGGCGGGGCGGCCGATCACCCGACCGCGCTGGCCTTCCCGGAGGGCGAGTACCTCAAGGGCCTGGTGCTGATGCGCCGGCCGGACTGAGTCGGCCGCAGCGGCGGCACGACCTGCGGCACGGGTCTGTCGCTGCCAACCCTTGACAGCTGCACTACACTGATCGATTGCAATTCGACCGCTGGCGGCCTGTGCTGCCGCGACCTGCTGACTGCGAGAACCCCATGGCACTGATACCCGTCACCATCCTGACCGGATTCCTCGGATCCGGCAAGACCACCCTGCTCAAGCGCGTGCTGACCGAGGCGCATGGCCAGAAGATCGCCGTGATCGAGAACGAGTTCGGCGAGGAAAACATCGACACCGACATCCTGGTCTCCGACACCAACGAGCAGATCATCCAGATGAGCAACGGCTGCGTCTGCTGCACCATCCGCGAAGACCTGCGCAGCACGCTGCAGCTGCTGGCGGCCAAGAAGCGCAAGGGCCTGCTTGACTTCGAGCGCATCGTGATCGAGACCACCGGTCTGGCCGATCCGGGCCCGGTGGCGCAGACCTTCTTCATGGACGAGGAGATTGCCGAGAGCTATCTGCTCGACTCGATCCTCACGCTGGTCGATGCCAAGCATGCGCAGCAGCAGCTCGACGAGCGCCAGGAGGCGCGGCGCCAGCTCGGCTTTGCTGACCAGATCTTCATCAGCAAGTCCGACCTGGTGTCGGAGTCGGAGCTGGCCGAGCTCAAGCACCGCATCCGGCACATGAACCCGCGCGCGCCGATCCAGACCGTGCATTTCGGCCAGGTCGCGTTGAACCAGGTGCTCGATCTGCGCGGCTTCAACCTGAATGCCAAGCTCGATCTCGATCCGGACTTCCTGAAGCCCGACGATCACAGCCACTGCGACCACGAGCATGGCCATTGCGAGCATGAGCATGGCCACGATCACGATCACGATCACGATCACGGCCATGAGGGCCACGACCATGCGCCTGGCGAGGCCTGCAACCACCCGGGCCATGGCCACCACCATCGCCATGACGACGATGTCAAGAGCTTCGTCTACCGCGAGACGCGACCGCTCGATCCGGCCAAGCTGGAGGATTTCCTCGGTGCGATCGTGCAGGTCTACGGCCCCAAGCTGCTGCGCTACAAGGGCGTGCTGCACATGAAAGGCACCGAGCGCAAGGTGATCTTCCAGGGCGTGCACCAGCTGATGGGCAGCGACCTCGGCCCCGAGTGGGGAGCGGACGAATTGCGCCAGAGCAAGATGGTGTTCATCGGCATCGACCTGCCGCGCGACATCCTGCTGCAGGGCCTGGGGCAGTGCCTGGCCTGAAGCGTCGCGCGGCACCGTTACAATGCCGCCGCCGCGGGCCTTAGTGCGCGTCAGGCGTTTATAAAGTCAGAAAGATAAGAGTGAGGGCCGCAGGCGTTGCGTAACGCCTGGTCCGGCCCAACACCAGGACCGCCCCCAGGGGCATCAAGGAGAACGGTTTTGAACCTCGACAGCTCGCCTCCCCGCGCCGATTGACCGGCCGGCAGGGCTGCTGCAGCCACCGTTCTCCATTCCCACTCCATCGAAGCCATCATGTCTACCACCGCACCCAAGACCGCCGCCCAGGATCCCCAGTTGGCAGACCACTGGAAGACCAAGCCATTGGAGCAACTGACCGACGCCGACATGCTCGCCATGCCCGAGAGCGAGTACATGAACGAGGTCCAGTTGGCTTATTTCCGCCGCAAGCTGCAGGCCATCAAGGCCGGCATCCTGGCCAACGCCGGCGAGACCACCGAGCACCTGCGCGAGGACACCTCGGTTGTCCCTGATCCGGCCGACCGCGCCACGATCGAGGAAGAGCATGCGCTCGAGCTGCGCACGCGTGACCGCGAGCGCAAGTTGCTCAAGAAGATCGAGCAGTCGATCGTGAGCATCGATTCCGGCGACTACGGCTACTGCGCCGAGACCGGCGAGCCGATCGGCGTCGGCCGCCTGCTGGCACGTCCGACCGCCAACCTGTCGCTCGAGGCCCAGCAGCGCCGCGAGCTCAAGCAGAAGATGTTCGGCGACTGATGTTCCCAGGCCCGTCGTGGTCTCGCTGGCTGGCGGCGCAATGAGCGCGCCCGCCTGCGAGAATAAGGGCCATGGAACACAAAGACTCCTCGATCTTCTACGGCACGACCATCGTCTGCGTGCGGCGCCAGACGCCGCAGGGCGTTCAGGTCGCGATTGGCGGTGACGGCCAGGTCACGCTCGGCCACATCGTCGTCAAGGGCACGGCGCGCAAGGTGCGCAAGCTCTACCGCGATCAGGTGCTGGCCGGTTTCGCTGGCGCGACCGCCGACGCCTTCACCCTGTTCGAGCGCTTCGAGGCCAAGCTCGAGAAGCACCAGGGCCATCTGGTGCGCGCCGCGATCGAACTGACCAAGGACTGGCGCACCGACCGCGTGCTGCGCCGGCTCGAGGCCATGCTGGCCGTGGCCGACAAGACTGCCAGCCTGATCATCACCGGCAACGGCGATGTGCTCGAACCCGAGCACGGCATCGTCGCGATCGGTTCGGGCGGCGCCTATGCCCAGTCGGCGGCCAAGGCGCTGCTCGACCACACCGAGCTCGATGCCGAAGCCATCGTGCGCAAGTCGCTCGCAATCGCGGGCGAGCTCTGCATCTACACCAACATGAACCACACGGTCGAGGTCCTGTAACCATGTCGTCCGCCATGACCCCCCAGGAAATCGTCTCCGAGCTCGATGCCCACATCATCGGCCAGCAGGCGGCCAAGCGCGCGGTCGCGATCGCGCTGCGCAACCGCTGGCGCCGCCAGCAGGTCGAGCCCAAGCTGCGCCCGGAGATCACGCCCAAGAACATCCTGATGATCGGCCCGACCGGCGTCGGCAAGACCGAGATCGCGCGCCGCCTGGCCAAGCTGGCCAATGCGCCCTTCATCAAGGTCGAGGCGACCAAGTTCACCGAGGTCGGCTATGTCGGCAAGGATGTCGATTCGATCATCCGTGACCTGGCCGACATCGCGGTCAAGCAGCAGCGCGAGGCCGAAATGGCCAAGGTACGCGTGCGCGCCGAAGACGCCGCCGAGGAGCGCATTCTCGACGCGCTGATCCCGCCGCCGCGCGGCGAGGGCTTTGGCTTCAATGCCGATGAGCGGCCGGCCGACAGCGCCGCGCGCCAGGTGTTTCGCAAGAAGCTGCGCCAGGGCGAGCTCGATGACAAGGAGATCGAACTCGATCTCGCGGCCGCAGCGCCCCAGCTCGAGGTCATGACTCCGGCCGGCATGGAGGAGATGGCCGACCAGCTGCGCGGCATGTTCAGCCAGTTCGGCGCCGGCAAGAAGAAGGCGCGCAAGCTCAAGATCGGCGAGGCCAGGAAGCTGCTGATCGACGAGGAAGCCGCCAAGCTGCTCAACGAGGACGAGGTCAAGCAGCAGGCGCTGCACAATGCCGAGCAGAACGGCATCGTCTTCATCGACGAGATCGACAAGGTCACCAGCCGCAGCGACGGCCAGAACACCGGCGAGGTCTCGCGCCAGGGCGTGCAGCGCGACCTGCTGCCGCTGGTCGAGGGCACGACGGTCTCGACCAAGTACGGCGCGATCAAGACCGACCATATCCTGTTCATTGCCAGCGGCGCCTTCCACCTCAGCAAGCCGAGCGACCTGCTGCCCGAGCTGCAGGGTCGGCTGCCGATCCGGGTCGAGCTGCAGTCGCTGACGGTGGCCGACTTCGAGGCCATCCTGACCCAGACCCATGCCAGCCTGGTGCGCCAGTACCAGGCGCTGCTGGCGACCGAAGGGGTGCAGCTGGCCTTCACCCCGGACGGCATCACCCGGTTGGCGGCGATCGCCTACGAGGTCAACGAGCGCACCGAGAACATCGGCGCGCGCCGCCTGGCGACCGTGATGGAGCATCTGCTCGACGAGGTCAGCTTCGACGCCACCAAGCTCGAGGGCCAGACCGTGACCATCGACCAGGTCTATGTCGATGCCCGCCTGGGTGCGCTGAGCCAGAACGAGGACCTGTCGCGCTACATCCTCTGACCGGGCTTGAGCGCCGGTCTGGCGCGTGACGCAGCGCCTTTCCCTCGGTATGATAAATTCATCCAAAGGGGGAGGATGTCATGGCCTTTCGCTGCCGCGCTGCCTGGGCTCTGCTGGGCTGGGTCCTGCTCTTTCATGGGGCCGCTGAGGCCGAACCACCCGGCCAGATCTACCGCTGCCGCGCCTATGGCGGCGGCCAGTTCTGGTCCAGCGAGCATTGCCAGCAGCATGGCGCGCTGATCGAGCGCATCGAAAGCGTGCCGGCCGGCATGAGCTTCGAGCGCCAGGTCAAGGTGGCCGAGCAGGGCGCCGGTCGCGCGGCCAAGGCGCTTGTGGCCGGCGATTCGCGCCGCAGCGAGCAGGCCGTCATCGAGCGCGAGTCCAAGGCCCGGGCCCGTGAGCAGGCCCGCCAGCAGGCGCGTTGCGCCAAGTGGCAGGCCGAGCTCGAGCGCCAGCAAAGCTTCAGCCGCCAGAAGCTCACGGCGCGCCGCCAGGAGTTCATCCGCAACAAGCAGCAAGCCTTGCGTCAGCAACGCGAGCAGGCCGGTTGCCGCTGAAGGTCCTGGCCCGCTGCGCCGACCCGACTTGAGGTCGCGTCTGCAGTCCGGCGGCTAAGTGCTTATGTGGCCTAGGGTTTTTCCTGATCCCGTATCGGGTGCGAAATCCTAAGTCTTTGATTTCATTTTAAAAAAACAAACATTTACTTGTTTGGATCACTGTTTTGGTGCTACAGTGGAAAAAAGTGCAATAAAGTGGTGAAAAGTGTTTTCAAAGGCCAGATGCCGTGTTTCAGGGAGCGTCCTCGATCAGTCTCGATGCCAAGGGTCGGCTTTCCGTGCCGACGCGGCATCGTGATGTGCTGAGCGCGACCGCGGCTGGCCAACTCACGATCACCAAGCACCCGCACGGTTGCCTCATGATCTTTCCGCGTCCCGAATGGGAAGCTTTTCGCGCCCGCATTGCCGAGCTGCCGATGTCGGCTCAGTGGTGGAAGCGGATCTTCCTGGGCAATGCGATCGACTGCGAGCTCGATGCCTCAGGGCGCGTGCTCGTGGCGCCCGAGCTGCGCTCCGCCGCGGGAATCACCAAGGGGGCCGTGCTGCTCGGCATGGGCAACCATTTCGAACTTTGGGACGCGCAAACTTATGCGGCCCAGGAAGCCGAGGCGATGAAGGGCGAGATGCCCGACGTCTTCAAGGACTTCTCTTTCTGAAGGCACGGCAGTGCAAACTCCGCTCTCACATTGCACCGTCCTGTTGGACGAGGCGGTCGACTCGCTTGAGGTTCGACCGGATGGACATTACATCGATGCGACCTTCGGTCGCGGTGGTCACTCGCGCCTGATCCTGTCCCGGCTCGGGGCCGAGGGCCGCCTGACCGGTTTCGACAAGGACCCGCAGGCGGTGGCCGTGGCCGACGCACTGGCGCTGGCCGACCCGCGCTTTTCGATTCGCCATGAGGGCTTCAAGTTCATGGCGGAGCTGCCGGCGGCCTGTGCCGACGGCATCCTGATGGATCTCGGGGTCAGCTCGCCCCAGATCGACGACCCTGCACGGGGTTTTTCCTTCCGGCACGACGGGCCGCTGGACATGCGCATGGACCCCAGCCGGGGCGAGAGCGTGGCTGACTGGCTGGCCGAGGCCGAAATTCCCCAGATGGCGGAGGTGATACGTGACTACGGAGAAGAACGGTTTGCTCAACAGATTGCAAAGGCGATTGATCGTCGCCGACAGGAACGGGGCCCGCTTCGAACCACCGCCGAGCTGGCCGAAGTCGTGGCTGGCGCGGTCAAAACCCGCGAGCCGGGCAAGGACCCTGCAACGCGCACATTTCAGGCTCTTCGGATTTTCATCAATGCCGAACTTGAAGAACTGCAGCAAGCGCTGAGCGCGAGCCTGCGCGTGCTGCGTCCGGGCGGGCGGCTGGTCGTGATCAGCTTCCATTCGCTCGAGGACCGCATCGTCAAGCAGTTCATCGCCCAGCACTCGAAGGAGGTCTACGACCGCCGCGCCCCGTTCGCTGCCCCCAAGCCGATGGCACTGCGCAGCATCGAGCGCGTCATGCCGGGCGAGCGCGAGGTCGCTGCCAATCCGCGCGCGCGCAGCGCCGTGATGCGCGTGGCTGAGCGCACTGACGCGGAGGCGCCGTGATTCGTTTCAACGTGGCCTTGCTGCTGGCGCTGCTGGTCAGCGCCTTTTGCTTGGTGAACGTGCGTTATGAAGCGCGCCGGGTCTACATGGCCCTGAGCAAGGCCCAGTCGCAGGCCTCGCGGCTCGAGGCCGATTACGACCAGCTGCTGGCACAGAAGCGCACCCTGGCCGCGCCGGTCCGGGTGCAGCAGCTCGCCGCCGGCCAGTTGCGCATGCGCCCGACCAACCCGGCCGTGACCGAGTATCTGCAGTCTGCAGCGGTGGCGGCTGTCAAGGGGCAGCCGTGAGTCGTCGCAGCATTGCCTACAGCAGCAGTCCGCTGCTGGCCAGCAAGACGCCGCCTGGCCGCAGCAAGGCCATCGTCGGCCTGATGGCGCTCGGCTTTGTCGTCATGGCCGGCCGTGCCGCCTATGTGCAGGTATTGGGCAATGACTTCTTCCTGCGCCAGGGCGAGGTGCGTTATGCGCGCACGCTCGAGTTGCCGGCCAGCCGCGGGCAGGTGCTCGACCGCAACGGCGTGATCCTGGCCACCAGCGTGGTCGCGCAAAGCATCTGGGTCGAGCCGTCCGACATCGAGCTCGATGATCCCAAGCTGGGCCAGGCGGCCGAACTGCTGGGGCTGTCGCTGGCAGAGTTCAAGCAACGCATCAGCAAGGGCGGCAAGAACTTCGTCTGGATCCAGCGCCAGGTCGATGAGCCGGTGGCGCTCAAGGTCAAGGCGCTCGGCATCAAGGGCCTGCACCTGCGCGAGGAGTACAAGCGCCATTATCCCGAGGGCGAGTCGGCGGCGCATGTGGTCGGCTTCACCAACGTCGAGGATCTCGGACAGGAAGGGATCGAGCTCGCCTTCAACCAGGCCCTGTCGGGCAAGCCGGGTTCGCGGCGCGTGATCAAGGATCGCCTGGGCCGGGTGGTCGAGGACACGCGCGAGGCGATTCCGCCCGTGAACGGCCGCGACCTGCAGCTGTCGATCGACAGCAAGATCCAGTATTTCGCCTACCAGAAGCTGCGCGACCAGGTGATCGCGCACAAGGCCCGCGCCGGCAGCGTGGTGGTGCTCGATGCCCGTTCCGGCGAGCTGCTGGCGCTGGCCAACTACCCGAGCTACAACCCGAACCAGCGCCAGAACCTGACCGGCGAGCAGCTGCGCAACCGTGCGCTGACCGACACCTTCGAGCCCGGTTCGACCATGAAGCCGTTCACGATCGGGCTCGCGCTCGAATCCGGCCGCGTCAAGCCCGAGACCCTGGTCCAGACCGCGCCCGGGCGCCTCACGATCACCGGTTCGACCATCTCGGACACCCACAACTACGGCACGCTGACGGTCGAAGGCGTGATCCAGAAATCGTCCAACGTCGGCACCACCAAGCTCGCGATGCAGATGCAGCCGCGCGAGATGTGGGAAACCTTCACGGCGGCAGGCTTCGGCCAGAAGCCGCAGCTCGAGTTTCCCGGCGTGGTCGGCGGCCGCGTGCGGCCCTACAAGACCTGGCGCCCGATCGAGCAGGCCACGATGTCCTACGGCTACGGCCTGTCGGCCAGCCTGTTCCAGATGGCGCGCTCCTACACCGTGTTTAGCAACGAGGGGCAGATCATCCCCGCCACCATCCTCAAGAAGCCCGAGCCCGCCGTCGGCGTCCAGGTGTTCTCGCCGCGCACGGCGGCCCAGGTGCTCAAGATGCTGGCGATGGCGACCGGCCCCGGCGGCACCGGCCAGCGCGCCCAGACCATCGGCTATTCGGTCGGCGGCAAGTCCGGCACCGCGCGCAAGCAGGCCGGCAAGGGCTATGCCGCCGGCAAGTACCGCGCCTGGTTCACCGGCATGGCACCGATCGAGCGCCCCCGCATCATCTGCGCCGTCATGCTCGACGAGCCCAGCGCCGGCCAGGTCTATGGCGGCCTGGTCGCGGCGCCGGTGTTCAGCGAGACCGTGCAGCAGGCGCTGCGCATCCTGGGCGAGCAGCCCGACATGAGCGTCAAGCCCCATATCGTGGCGCAGGCGGTGGAGGAATCCTTGTGATCACGACTTTCGATCGGCCCGACGCCGCCTGCCGCTGGCTGCGCGAGCAGGGCGCGCGCGCGCTGCAGTGCGACAGCCGGCGCGTGCGGCCCGGCGATGCCTTCGTGGCCTGGCCCGGTGCGGCGCAGGACGGCCGGCGCCATGTCGCCGCCGCGCTGGCCGCTGGCGCAGTCGCCTGCCTGGTCGAGCGTGCGGGTTGCGAGGCCTTCGGCCTGAACGACCCGAGCCAGCCGCTGGACCCGCGCATTGCCGCCTTCCAGGGCCTCAAGGCAGCCACCGGTGCGATCGCCAGCCTGTTCCAGGGCGAGCCGAGCCAGGCGCTCGATGTGATCGCGTTGACCGGCACCAATGGCAAGACCTCGACCGGCTGGTGGATTGCGCAATGGCTGGCCGCGCTGGGTCAGCCCGCCGCGCTGGCGGGCACGCTCGGCATGGGTGTGCCGGGGCGCGATTTCGAGCCGACTGGCCTCACCACGCCCGACCCGGTGAGCTGGCAGGCCGGCTTGCGGCGCTGGGCTGACGCCGGCCTCCAGGCCGCCGTGGTCGAGGCCTCGTCGATCGGCTTGCAGGAAGGCCGGCTCGCTGCGACTCGCATCCGCACGGCCGTCTTCAGCAACCTGACGCAGGACCATCTGGACTACCACGGCAGCATGGACGCCTACTGGCGCGCCAAGCGCGCGCTGTTCGACTGGCCCGGGCTGCAGGCGGCGGTGGTCAATCTCGATGACCCCCACGGCGCCTTGCTGGCGTCTGAGCTGCAGCCGCGCGCCGATGCCGGCGCGCTCGAGCTCTGGACCATCGCGGTGCATGCACCGCAGGCGCGGCTGCGCGTGACCGGCTGGGCCTTGACCGAGACCGGCCTGCGCTTCGAGCTGGTCGAGCGCCTGGCCGATGGCCAGATCAGCGCGCCGCAGCAGATCAGCGTTCCGCTGGTCGGCGAATACAACCTCTACAACCTGCTGAGCGCGCTGGCCGTGGCGCGCGCGCAGGGCCATGCGCTCGAGCGCGCGGTCGCTGCGGTCGCCGCGCTGAGCCCGGTGCCGGGCCGCATGCAGTCGGCCTGGGGCGCCGAGCAGGCCGACCAGCCCTTGGTGCTGGTCGACTATTGCCACACGCCCGATGCGCTCGAGAAGGCGCTGCAGGCGCTGCGTCCGCTGGCCGACAAGCGCGGCGGCCGCCTGTGTTGCCTGGTCGGTTGCGGTGGCAACCGCGACGCCGGCAAGCGCCCGCTGATGGCGGCCGCGGCCGAGCGCGAATCCGACCGCCTGCTGCTGACCAGCGACAACCCGCGCGCAGAAGACCCGTTGCTGATCCTGGCCCAGATGCGTGCCGGCCTGCTGGCTCCCGCAACGGTCGAGGTCGAGCCCGACCGCGCTCGTGCCATTGCGCACGCGGTCGCGCAGGCCAGTCCGCGCGACGTGCTGCTGCTGGCCGGCAAGGGACATGAGGACTATCAGGAGATTGCCGGCGTGAAACTGCCGTTTTCCGATCTGGAGCAGGGCCGGCTGGCGCTGCAGGCCTGGCGCTTGCGCCAGACGAAGGAGCAGGCATGAAGACCCTGGCCCAGTTGTTGTCCGAGCTCGACGGCGCGCGCGTCGTCGGTACGCCCACTGCAATCGACATCGCACGCGTGCACAGTGACAGCCGCAGCCTGCAGCCCGGCGACCTGTTCGTTGCGCTGCGCGGCGATCGCTTCGATGCCAACGACTACCTGGCGCAGGCGCGCGCTGACGGTGCGGTGGCCGCGCTGGCCGAGCGTGGCCTGGAAGCGGCTGGCCTGCCCGGCGTCGAGGTGGCCGACAGCCGAGCCGCGCTCGGCGAGCTGGCCCAGCGCTGGCGCGCCCAGTTCACGCTGCCCTTGATCGCTGTCACCGGCAGCAACGGCAAGACCACGGTGACGCAGATGATCGCGTCCATCCTGCGCGCGGCCGTGGGCGATGCCGCGCTGGCGACCCGGGGCAATTTCAACAACGACATCGGCGTGCCGTTGACCGTGCTGCGCCTGGATGCAGCGCACCAGCTGGCCGTGGTCGAGCTTGGCATGAACCATCCGGGCGAGATCGCCGGCCTGGCGCGCATCGCGCAGCCGACCGTCGCGCTGGTCAACAACGCGCAGCGCGAGCATCAGGAGTTCATGGCCACGGTCGAGGCGGTGGCGCGCGAGAACGCGGAATGCTTCGCGGCGCTGCCGGCCGATGGCGTGGCGGTGTTCCCGGCCGCTGACGAGTTCACGCCGCTGTGGCGCGAGCTCGCGGGCCAGCGGCGCGTGCTGACCTTTGGCGACGCGGGCGCCGATGTCAGCGGCGAGGCCGATTGGATCGACGGCGGCTGGCGGCTGCGTGCGCGCACGTCGGCCGGGGACTTCGAGACCCGGCTGCAGATCGCGGGTCGGCACAACGTGGGCAACGCCCTGGCGGCGACGGCTTGCGCGCTGGCGGCCGGCGTGACGCTGGACGCGATCGCGCGTGGCTTGGCCGAATTCGTTCCGGTCCAGGGCCGCTCGCGTGCGCACCAGCTTGAGCTGGCCGGCCATGGCCTGACCCTGGTCGATGACAGCTACAACGCCAACCCCGATTCGGTCCGTGCCGCGATCGAGGTGCTGGCCGAGCTGCCGGGCCCGCGTCTGCTGGCGCTGGGCGACATGGGCGAGGTCGGTGAGCAAGGCCTGGATTTCCACGACGAGGTGCTGCGCCATGCGCTGGCGCTCGGCCTGGACCAGGTGCTGGTGACTGGCGACTGGATGGAGCAGGCGGCGGCGCCGCTGCTGGCCGGCTCGAACGGCCGGCTGAGGTTTTTCAAGGATTTCGAGGCGCTGCAGTCCGACGCGCTGGCACAGGCCCCTGCCATGGGGTCGGTGCTGGTCAAGGGCTCGCGCTTCATGCGCATGGAGCGGCTGGTGCAGTCGCTGCAGGCGCTGGCACAACAAGAAGGAGTAAGCCATGCTGCCTAGTCTGGCGCAATGGATGCAGGGCCTGGGTCCCGAGTTCGGTTTTCTGCGGGTGTTCCAGTACCTGACTTTCCGCGCCGTGATGGCGGCCATGACCGCGCTGCTGGTCGGCGTGATCGCCGGTCCCTGGTTCATCCGCCGGCTGACCGCGCTCAAGATCGGCCAGCCGGTGCGCGGTTACGCGATGGAGTCGCATCTGGTCAAGAGCGGCACGCCGACCATGGGTGGGGTGCTGATCCTGTTCGCGATCGCGTTCTCGACCCTGCTCTGGTTCGACTGGAGCAACCGCTTCGTCTGGGTGGTGCTGATCGTCACGCTCGGCTTCGGCGCGATCGGCTGGGCCGACGACTGGCGCAAGGTGGTCAACAAGGACCCCGAGGGCATGCGCTCGCGCGAGAAATACGCCTGGATGTCGCTGATCGGCCTGTTCGCGGCCTGTTACCTGCTGTTCGCGATCTCGGGTCGCAGCGGCACCGGCATGATCGAGTTCTTCATGCGCTGGGCCCAGTCCGGCTTCACGATGGAGTTCCCGACCCAGACCGGCCTGATGGTGCCCTTCTTCAAGGAGGTCGCCTATCCGCTCGGCATGCTGGGCTTCGTCGTCATGACCTATCTCGTGATCGTGGGTTCGAGCAACGCGGTTAACCTGACCGACGGCCTCGACGGCCTGGCCATCATGCCGGTGGTGATGGTGGGCGCGGTGCTGGGCCTGTTTGCCTACTTCACCGGCAACTCGGTGTTTTCCAAGTACCTGCTGCTGCCCTACATCCCGGGCGCGGGCGAGCTGCTGATCTTTTGTGCCGCCATGGGCGGTGCCGGCCTGGCCTTCCTCTGGTTCAACGCCTATCCGGCCCAGGTCTTCATGGGCGATGTCGGCGCGCTCGCGCTCGGCGGCGCGCTCGGCACCATCGCGGTCATCGTGCGCCAGGAGATCGTGCTGGCGATCATGGGCGGCGTCTTCGTCGCCGAGGCGCTGTCGGTCATGCTGCAGGTGTCCTGGTTCAAGTACACCAAGAAGAAATACGGCGAGGGCCGGCGCATCCTCAAGATGGCGCCGCTGCACCATCATTTCGAGAAATCCGGCTGGCGCGAGACCCAGGTCGTGGTCCGTTTCTGGATCATCACGATGCTGCTGTGCCTGCTTGGCCTGTCCACCCTGAAGTTGCGTTGAGGCCCGAGATGGTGAATTTCCTGCCCCTGCTGCAAGGTCGCGATCTGCTCGTGCTGGGCCTGGGTGCCTCCGGGCTGGCGATGGCGCGCTGGTGCGCCAAGGCCGGTGCCCGCGTCACGGTCGCCGACACCCGCGCCGCGCCGCCCCAGGCCGCCCTGCTGACAGCCGAGCTGCCGGACGCGACCCTGGTCCAGTCCGCCTTCGACGCCGAGCTGTTCGCGTCCCGGCCCTGGGCCATGGTCTGCCGCAGCCCTGGCATCGCGCCGGCGCAGCTGAGCGGCCTGGCGCAGGCCGCGCAGGCGGTTGGTGTGCCGGTGGTGGGCGAGCTCGGGCTGTTTGCCCAGGCGCTGGCGACGCTGGCCGAGCCGGTGGTGGCACCGTTTGCCGATGCCGATGCCGATGCCGATGCCGATGCCGATGCAGCGGCCGCTGCGGCTGCAACGGCTGCCGTCGTCGGGCCCGAGCTGGCGCCGCTGGCCTTGCCCTATCAGCCCAAGGTGCTGGCAATCACCGGCACCAACGGCAAGACCACCACCACCGCGCTGACTGCGCATCTGCTCGAATGGGCTGGCGTCAAGGTCGCGGTGGCCGGCAACATCGGTCCGACCCTGCTCGATACGCTGCAGGCCGGTCTTGACTCCGGCGAGCTGCCCGAGGCCTGGGTGCTCGAGCTGTCGAGCTTCCAGCTCGACGGCGTGCAGGGCTTCGAGCCGACCGCCGCCACCGTGCTCAACGTCACGCAGGATCACCTCGACTGGCATGGCGGCATGGTCGCCTATGCCGAGGCCAAGGCGCGCATCTTCGGCCAGCAGGCACTGATGCTGCTGAACCGCGACGACGCGACCGTGATGGGCTGGCAGCCGCAGCCCCAGCAGGTACAGGAAGGCCGGCGCAGCAAGACGCTGCCGGCGCGTCCCCACCAGACCTTTGGCATCGACGCGCCGCGTCGCGCCGGTGACTGGGGCCTGGAGGCGGTCAATGGCATGAGCTGGCTGGTGCGCGCGCTGCCGTCCGATGAGACCGTGCGCAAGGGTCGCAACGGATCGGATGAAGAGGCCGTTTATCTGCAGCGCCTGATGCCGGCCGAGGCGCTGCGCATCCGGGGCCGCCATAACGCCAGCAACGCCCTGGCCGCGCTGGCGCTGGCCACGGCGGCCGGCGCGCCGCTGGCACCGATGCTGCACGGCCTGCGCGAATACCGTGGCGAGCCGCACCGGGTCGAGCCGGTCGCGATCGTCGACGAGGTCGAATACATCGACGACAGCAAGGGCACTAACGTCGGCGCCACCCTGGCCGCGATCAACGGCCTCGGGCCGGAGCGCCAGCTGGTCGTGATCCTGGGCGGCGAGGGCAAGGGCCAGGACTTCGGCCCGCTGGCCGGTCCGGTGGCGCGCCATGCGCGTGCGGTCGCGCTGATCGGCCGCGATGCGCCCGCGATCCGCGCCGCACTCGCCAGCAGCGGCGTGCCGCTGCACGACGCGGCCACGCTGCCCGAGGCGGTCCAGTGGTGCGCTAGCCAGGCCCGGCCTGGTGACGCCGTGCTGCTGTCGCCGGCCTGTGCCAGCCTCGACATGTTCAAGGACTACGCGCAGCGCGCGCAGGTCTTCGTCGAGGCGGTGCAGGAACTGCAGCAAGCAGGGGGGACGCCGGCATGAAGCGTCTTGCTGCTGGCCTCTCCAGCCTGCTCGGCCGCCAGGACGCCAGCGCGTCCGTGCCGGGCGACCTCCCGATCCACCTGTCGAGCCGCGACTACGCGCGCGGCCGCACCGACCAGTGGGTGCCCAAGCTGGGCTTCGACCTGCAACTGTTCTGGGCCATGGTCGGCCTGCTGTGCTTCGGGCTGGTGATGGTCTACTCGGCCTCGATCGCCTTGCCCGACAATCCGCGCTTTGGCAACTACATGGCCAGCCATTTCGTGCTGCGCCATGGCTTCGCCATCTTTATCGGCGCCATGATGGCGCTGCTCGCGTTCCAGGTCCCCATGAGCAGCTGGGAGCAATGGGCGCCGCGACTGTTCCTGCTCGCGCTGCTGCTGCTGGCGCTGGTGCTGGTGCCCTTCATCGGCAAGGGCGTCAATGGCGCGCGGCGCTGGATCGCGCTCGGCATCATGAACTTCCAGCCCTCCGAGCTGGCCAAGTTCGCGACCGTGCTTTACGCGGCCGGCTACATGGTGCGCAAGATCGCGGTCAAGGAGAGCTTCATGCGCGCCATCCTGCCGATGGGCTCGGCCGTGATCCTGCTGGCGGCGCTGCTGCTGGCCGAACCCGACATGGGCGCCTTCATGGTGGTGGCGGTGATCGCGATGGGCATCCTGTTCCTGGGTGGCGTCACGATGCGCATGATGCTGCTGATCGTCGGCCTGCTGATGTCGGCCTTCGTGGTGATGATTGCGACTTCGCCCTGGCGTCGCGCCCGCGTCTTTGCCTACCTCGATCCCTTCAGCGAGGACCATGCGCTCGGCAAGGGCTACCAGCTGTCGCATTCGCTGATCGCGATCGGCCGCGGCGAGATCTTCGGCGTCGGACTCGGTTCGAGCGTCGAGAAGCTGCACTGGCTGCCCGAGGGCCATACCGATTTCCTGCTGGCCGTGATCGGCGAGGAGTTCGGCTTGGTCGGCGTGCTGGCGCTGGTCCTGACCTTCTTCTGGCTCACGCGCCGCATCATGCAGATCGGGCGCCAGGCGATCGCGCTCGACCAGCTGTTCGCCGGCCTGGTGGCGCAGGGCGTGGGCCTGTGGATGGGCTTTCAGGCGCTGATCAACATCGGTGTCTGCCTGGGGGCGCTGCCGACCAAGGGCCTGACGCTGCCGCTGATGAGCTATGGCGGCTCGGCCATCCTGATGAACCTGGTCGCGCTGGCGGTCGTGCTGCGCGTCGACCACGAGAATAGGCAACTCATGCACGGAGGCCGGGTATGAGTCAGCCCTGCGCCCTCGTGATGGCTGGCGGCACCGGTGGCCATATCTTCCCCGGCCTGGCCGTGGCCGAGGCGCTGCGTGCGCGCGGCTGGCGCGTGCACTGGCTCGGCGTGCCGGGCAGCATGGAAGACCGGCTGGTGCCGCCGCGTGGCTTCGCCTTCGAGCCGGTCGAGTTCGGCGGCGTGCGTGGCAAGGGCCTCAAGACGCTCCTCGCTTTGCCGCTGCGGCTGAGCCGCGCGCTCTGGCAGGCCCGGGGCGCCGTCAAGCGGGTCCAGCCCGATGTCGTGCTGGGCCTGGGCGGCTACATCACGGTGCCGGGCGGCCTGGCAGCACGGCTAGCCGGCGTACCTATCCTCCTGCACGAGCAGAACTCGATCGCCGGCCTGTCGAACCGCTGGCTGGCCAAGCTGGCCGAACGTTCCTTCAGCGCCTACCCCAAGGCGCTGCCGGGCGGCGAGTGGATCGGCAACCCCTTGCGGGCCGAATTCCTGCAACAGCCGGCACCGGCGGCGCGCTTTGCCGGTCGCAGCGGTCCGCTGCGCCTGCTGGTGGTTGGCGGCAGCCTGGGCGCCCAGGCGCTCAACCAGGTGCTGCCGCGCGCGCTGGCACTGATTCCGCTCGAGCAACGCCCGATCGTGACCCACCAGGGCGGCGACAAGCAGATCGATGCGCTGCGTGCCGCCTATGCCGAGGCCGATGTGCAGGCGACGCTGACCCCCTTCATCCGCGACACGGCGCAGGCCTTCGCCGACGCCGACCTTGTGATCGCGCGTGCCGGCGCCAGCACCGTGACCGAACTGGCCGCGATCGGCGCGGCGGCGGCCTTCGTGCCGTTTCCGCATGCGGTCGACGACCACCAGACCCATAACGCCCGCTTCCTGGTCGATGCCGGCGCGGGCTGGCTGCTGCCGCAGACCGAACTTACCCCCGAACGGCTGGCCGGCCTGCTGCAAGGCCTGGACCGGACCGAACTGCTGGCCCGCGCCGAAAAAGCCCATGCCCTGCGCCAGACCGATGCGGTCGAGGCCATGGTTGCTGCCTGCGAGCGCCTGCTGGAACAGAAAGAGAGAACCTGAACATGAAACATGCCATCCGGCATATCCATTTCGTCGGCATCGGCGGCGCCGGCATGAGCGGCATCGCCGAAGTGCTGCTGAACCTGGGCTACCGCATCTCGGGCAGCGACCTCGGCGACAGCGCCGTCACGCGCCGCCTGATCGAGCTCGGTGCCCGCGTGCACCAGGGCCATGACGCCGCCTACATCGAGGGTGCCGACTGCATCGTGACCTCGACCGCCGTCAAGGCTGACAACCCCGAGGTGCTGGCCGCCCGTGCCAAGCTGATCCCGGTGGTGCCGCGTGCTGTCATGCTGGCCGAGCTCATGCGCATGAAGAAGGGCGTGGCGATCGCCGGCACCCATGGCAAGACCACCACCACCAGCCTGGTCGCGAGCGTACTGGCCGCTGCCGATCTCGATCCGACCTTCGTGATCGGTGGCAAGCTCAACAGCGCTGGCGCCAATGCCCGCCTCGGTTCGGGCGACTACATCGTGGTCGAGGCCGACGAGTCCGATGCCTCCTTCCTCAAGCTGCTGCCGGTGCTGGCCGTCGTCACCAACATCGACGCCGACCACATGGAGACCTACGGCCATGACTTCGGCCGGCTCAAGGACGCCTTCGTCGAGTTCCTGCACCACATGCCCTTCTACGGCGCCGCCGTGGTCTGCATCGATGACCCGGTTATCCGCGAGCTGCTGCCGCGCATCGAGCGCCCGATCACCAGCTACGGCACCGCCGAGGACGCGCAGGTGCGCGCGCTCGACATCCGCGCGGTGGACGGCCAGATGCATTTCCGCGTCCAGCGCCGCAACGGCATCGAGCTGCCCGAGCTCGAGGTGGTGCTGAACCTGCCGGGCCATCACAACGTGCTCAATGCGCTGGCTGCGATCGCGGTCGCGGTCGAGCTTGGCGTGCCCGACGCGGCGCTGCTCGAGGCGCTGGCCCAGTTCAAGGGCGTGGGCCGGCGCTTCCAGCGCTACGGCGAGGTCGCGCTGCCCACGGGCGGCCAGGCGACTGTGGTCGATGACTACGGCCACCATCCGGTCGAGATGGCCGCGACGCTGGCCGCCGCGCGCGGTGCCTTCCCGGGCCGGCGCCTGGTGCTGGCCTTCCAGCCGCACCGCTACAGCCGCACCCGCGACTGCTTCGAGGATTTCGTCAAGGTGATCGGCCAGGCCGATGCGGTGCTGCTGGCCGAGGTCTATGCCGCCGGCGAGGCGCCGGTGGTGGCTGCCGACGGCCGCGCCCTGGCGCGCGCGCTGCGCGTGGCGGGCAAGGTGGAGCCGGTGTTCGTCGACCAGATTGCCGACATGGCGCAGGCCGTGCTCGACAACGCGCGCGACGGCGATGTCGTGCTCTGCATGGGCGCGGGCACGATCGGCGCGGTGCCGGCCCAGGTGGTGGCGCTGGCCGCCGCGACCGCAGGTGTGAAAGAGGTGGCAGCATGAGCGCGATGGTTCCAATCGATCCCCAGGCGATGGGCAAGGTCGCGGTGCTGATGGGCGGCCATTCGGCCGAGCGCGCGGTCTCGCTGATGTCGGGCCAGGGCGTGCTGGCCGCACTGCTGGCCCAGGGCGTCGATGCGCAAGCCTTCGACCCGGCGCAGCGCGACCTCGGCGACTTGAAGCGCGAAGGCTTCGATCGTGCCTTCATCAACCTGCATGGCCGCTTCGGCGAGGACGGCACGGTGCAGGGCGCGCTCGAGCTGATGGGCATTCCCTACACCGGCTCCGGCGTGCTGGCGTCCAGCGTCGCGATGGACAAGATCATGACCAAGCGCATCTGGCTGGCCGAAGGCCTGTCGACGCCGGCCTGGCGCCAGGTCGACAGCGTCGAGCAGACGGTCGCGGCGCTGGCCGAGCTGGGCGCGCCGATGATCGTCAAGCCCGCGCGCGAGGGCTCGAGCCTGGGCCTGACCAAGGTCACCGATGCGGCGCAATGCGCGCAGGCCTATGCGCTGGCCGCGCGCCACGACCCCGAGGTGCTGTGCGAGCAGTTCGTCGCCGGTGACGAGGTCACCTGCCCGGTGCTGGGCACCGGCGCGCAGGCGCGCGCCTTGCCGGTGATCCACATCGTCGCGCCCGACGGCAACTACGACTACGAGCACAAGTACTTCACCGACGACACCCATTACATCGTGCCCTGCGACCTGCCCGCGGGCGAGGAAGCCGTGATCCAGGCGCTGGTGCTGAAGGCCTTCCGCACCCTGGGCTGCCGCGGCTGGGCCCGTGCCGACGTCATGATCGACGCCCGCACGCGCCAGCCCTATCTGCTCGAGATCAACACCTCGCCCGGCATGACCAGCCACTCGCTGGTGCCGATGTCGGCGCGCGCGACCGGCATGAGCTACGAACAGCTCTGCCTGCAGCTGCTGGCCTCGGCCAGCCTCGATAACCCGCTGCCCGCTCACGCCGGAGACTGAGATGGCAAGCCGTCCTGCCCTGCCGTTTGACGTCCGCATCATGAACGGGCTGGCCAGCGCCCTGTTCCTGAGCGTGGCGCTGGCCGCGCTCGGCACGGCGGTCTGGTGGGTGGCGCATCACCCGTCCTGGTCGCTGGGCCGCATCGTCGTCGATGGCGAGGTCGAGCACCAGAGCGAGGAAAGCGTGCGCGCCTACCTGGCGCCGCAATTGCGCGGCAGCTTCCTGACGCTGGACCTGCAGGAGGTCAAGCGCCTGTTCGAGACCCTGCCCTGGGTGCGCCAGGCCGTGGTGCGGCGCGAATTCCCGAACCGCCTGCATGTGACGCTGCAGGAGCATGAGGCGGTCGCCTGGTGGGGCGAGGTCGGCGGCGGCAAGCTGGTCAACCGCCAGGGTGCGGTGTTCGAAGCCGATCCCGACCCCGATGAGCAGCAGTCGCAAGCCTGGCCCGAGCTGATCGGCCCCGAGGGCGGCTCGGACCGGGTCTATGCGCTCTACCGCCAGCTGCAGCCGGTGCTGCAACCGCTCGGCCAGCCGCTGAGCCAGCTTGAGCTCGGTGCCAGCGGCCATTGGCAGGCCCGGCTGGCCGGCGGCGCGCTGATCGAGCTCGGTCGCGGCAGCGCGGCCGAATTGCTGGCGCGTACCGAGCGTTTCAGCTCGACAATTCCCGAATTGACAACGCGCTACGGCGGCCGTGCTCTGGAGGCCGCCGACCTGCGCTACCCCGACGGATATGCCGTGCGCATGCGCGGCGTCCAGACGGTCACCGACGACAAGGCCGCGGCGGCGCTCGCCGCCCGGGTCCGCAAAAAGTAATCGAGGCAACAGTACATGGCCAAGGAACAGAAAGACATCGTGGTCGGACTCGACATCGGCACCGCCAAGATCATGGCGCTGGTCGCCGAGGTCCAGTCCGACGGACAGCTCAAGCTGGCCGGGCTCGGCGTCGCGCCGAGCAACGGCCTCAAGCGCGGCGTGGTGGTCAACATCGACGCCACCGTCGCCAGCATCCAGCAGGCGCTCAAAGAGGCCGAGCTGATGGCCGACTGCCATATCGCGCGCGTCTACACCGGCATCACCGGCAGCCATATCCGCGGCATGAACTCGAGCGGCATGGTGCCGATCAAGGACCGCGAGGTCATGCCGGCCGACGTCACGCGGGTGGTCGAGGCCGCCAAGGCGATCAACATCCCGAACGACCAGCGCCTGCTGCTGGCCGAGCCGCAGGAGTTCATCATCGACGGCCACGAGGTCAAGGAGCCGATCGGCATGAGCGGCATCCGCCTCGACGCCCGGGTCCATATCGTGACAGGCGCCCAGAGCGCGGCCGAGAACATCATGAAATGCGTGCGTCGCTGCGGCCTCGAGGTCGACCGGCTGATGCTCAACCCGCTGGCGTCCAGCCACGCCGTGCTGACCGAGGACGAGAAGGAACTTGGCGTCGCGCTGGTTGACATCGGCGCCGGCACCACCGATGTCGCGATCTATTCGGGCGGCGCGATCCGCCACACCGCGGTGATCCCGATCGCCGGCGACCTGATCACGAGCGACATCGCGATGGCGCTGCGCACGCCGACCAAGGACGCCGAGGAGATCAAGGTCGAGCATGGCTGTGCCAAGCAGCTGCTGGCCGACCCCGAGCAGCGGGTCGAGGTACCCGGCCTGGGCGACCGCGCGCCGCGCATGCTGAGCCGCCAGGCGCTGTCGGGCGTGATCGAGCCGCGGGTCGAGGAAATCTTCGCGCTGGTGCAGCAGGTGATCCGCGAGTCGGGCCACGAGGAACTGCTGTCGTCCGGCATCGTGCTGACCGGCGGCAGCTCGGTCATGCCCGGCATGGTCGAGCTCGGCGAGGACATCTTCCTCAAGCCGGTGCGCCGCGGCCTGCCCCAGTACGCGGGCCCGCTCAGCGACATGGTCGCGCAGCCGCGCTCGGCCACCGCCATGGGCCTGCTCGAGCAGGCCCGGCTCGACCGCCTGCGCGGTCACAAGGTGGCGCAGAAGACCGGTTCGGTCCAGGGCACGCTGGGCCGGATCAAGGATTGGTTTGTCGGTAACTTCTGAGCGGGCGCTCAGGTGGGTGTTTTTTGGGTGGTTCTAGTTTCAGGTTCAAACGGCATTTAAGGAGTATTGACATGAGCATCGAGATGATTGAAGTCGAGGAGTTCAACCGGGGCACCCAGATCAAGGTGATCGGTGTGGGTGGTGGTGGCAGCAACGCGGTCGATCACATGATCCGCTGCCAGGTGCAGGGCGTCGAGTTCATCTGCGCCAACACCGACGCGCAGGCGCTCAACAAGACCGCTGCCCACCGCGTGATCCAGCTCGGCCAGTCCGGCCTGGGCGCTGGCAGCAAGCCCGAGAAGGGCCGCATCGCCGCCGAGATGGCCGAGTCCGACATCCGCGCCGCGATCGAAGGCGCGCACATGCTGTTCATCACCGCCGGCATGGGCGGCGGCACCGGCACTGGCGCGGCGCCGCTGATCGCCAAGCTGGCCAAGGAGATGGGCATCCTGACCGTGGGCGTCGTGACCAAGCCGTTCGACTGGGAAGGCAAGCGTCGCACCGACAACGCCGAGACCGGCCTGGCCGAGCTCGAAGCCAATGTCGACTCGCTGATCGTCGTGCTCAACGACAAGCTGCTCGAGGTCATGGGTGACGACATCAGCCAGGACGAGGCCTTCGCCGAGGCCAACGACGTGCTGAAGAACGCCGTCGGCGGCATCGCCGAGATCATCAACGTCGAGGCCATGGTCAACGTCGACTTCGAGGACGTGCGCACCGTGATGGGCGAACCCGGCAAGGCCATGATGGGCACTGCGGTCGCCAGCGGTCCGGACCGCGCCCGCATCGCGGCCGAGCAGGCCGTCGCCTGTCCGCTGCTCGAAGGCGTCGACATGCGTGGCGCCAAGGGCGTGCTGGTGCTGATCAGCGCCGGCAAGGGCTCGCTCAAGCTGGCCGAATCCAAGGTCGCGATGAACACCATCCGCGCCTTTGCCTCGCCCGACGCCCATGTGATCTACGGTACCGCCTACGACGAGTCGCTCGGCGACGCGATCCGTGTCACCGTGGTCGCGACCGGCCTGAACCGCCAGGCCGAGCGCCAGCCGCTGACCGTGGTCCAGAGCCAGCCCGGCGTGCGCACCGGCACCGACCCGTTCGTACTGCCCGACTTCCGCCAGCCCAGCGGCCATTCGGGCCTCGGTGGCGCGGCCAGCCTGGCCGGTGGTGACCTCGGCGTGCCCAGTATCTGGCGCAAGCCGACCGATCGCACCACGGCCGCCTCGCGCGTCGATGCGCTGTCGGCGGGCGGCATGGACGACATCGAGATCCCGGCCTTCCTGCGTCGCCAGGCTGACTAAGGTCTTGAGCGAACGCCACCACCAGGGCCTGGCCCTCTGGCGCTGCTTCGAGCAGCGCATCGACCCCTACCCGACTGCCGCGCCGCGCACGCCGCCGCGCGGCTTCGCGGCCTTCCTCTGGGAAGGCACCCGGGGCTTGCGGCCCTACATGCTCGGCATGACCCTGCTGACGGCGACCATCGGTGCCTTCGAGGCGCTGCTGTTCGCCTGGCTGGGCCGGGTCGTCGACTGGCTGGGCCAGACCGAGCCCGGACGGCTGTGGCAAGAGCAGGGCCCGGCCTTGCTGCTGCTGGGCGCCATCGTGCTCGGCAGCGGGCTGCTGGTCGCCTTGCAGACTCTGCTCAAGCACCAGACGCTGGCGGGCAATTTCCCGATGCGGCTGCGCTGGAACTTCCACCGCCTGATGCTGGGCCAGAGCATGGCCTTCTATCAGGACGAATTCGCTGGCCGGGTCGCGGCCAAGGTGATGCAGACCGCGCTCGCGGTGCGCGACACCTGCATGACGCTGACCGATATCCTGGTCTTCGTCACGATCTATTTCGTGACCATGGCCGCGGTGCTGGGCGGCCTGGACGCCTGGCTGCTGCTGCCGTTTCTGGGCTGGGTGCTGCTCTATGCCCTGAGCCTGCGCTGGTTCGTGCCGCGGCTGGGCCGGGTTTCGCGCGAGCAGGCTGGCGCGCGCGCGCTGATGACCGGGCGCATCACCGACGCCTACACCAATATCGCGACCGTCAAGCTGTTCTCGCACGCCGGGCGCGAGGCCGCCTACGCCCGCTCGGCGATGCAGGAGTTCATGCATACCGTGCACGCCCAGATGCGGCTCGTCAGCGGCATCGAGGTCGTCAACCACCTGCTCAGCATGGGGCTGATCCTAAGTACCACCGGCGTCGCGCTCTGGTCCTGGAGTCAGGGCCAGGTCGGCATCGGCGCGGTCGCAGCCGCCACCGCAATGGCCTTGCGCCTCAACGGCATGTCGCACTGGGTGATGTGGGAGATGGCGGGCCTGTTCGAGAACGTCGGCACGGTGCAGGACGGCATCAACACGCTGGCGCAGCCGCAGCAGGTGCTGGACAAGCCCGACGCGCCGCCGCTGCAGGTGCTGCGCGGCGAGATCCGCTTCGAAGGCGTGGGCTTTGCCTACGGCCAGTCGCAGCTGGCCGCGGCGGAGGGTCAGACGCGCTGGGTCATCGACCAGCTCGACCTGACCATCAAGCCGGGCGAGAAGATCGGCCTGGTCGGACGCTCCGGCGCCGGCAAGTCGACCCTGATCAACCTGCTGCTGCGCTTCTACGATGTCGAGACCGGTCGCATCCTGGTCGACGGCCAGGACATCGCCAGCGTGGCGCAGAACAGCCTGCGCGAGCATATCGGCATGGTGACGCAGGACACCTCGCTGCTGCACCGCTCGGTGCGCGACAACATCCTCTACGGCCGGCCCGACGCCGGCGACGAGGCGATGATCGAGGCCGCCAAGCGGGCCGAGGCGCACGAGTTCATCCAGACCCTGAGCGACCTCCAGGGCCGGCGCGGCTACGACGCCCATGTCGGCGAGCGTGGCGTCAAGCTCTCGGGTGGCCAGCGCCAGCGCATCGCGATCGCACGCGTGATGGTCAAGGACGCGCCGATCCTGCTGCTCGACGAGGCCACCAGCGCGCTCGACTCCGAGGTCGAGGCCGCGATCCAGGCCAGCCTGTACCAGCTGATGGAAGGCAAGACCGTGGTCGCGATCGCGCACCGGCTGTCCACCATCGCCGCGATGGACCGCCTGATCGTGCTCGATCAGGGCCGCATCGCCGAGCAGGGCAGCCACGCCGAGCTGCTGGCGCAGGGCGGGCTCTATGCGCGGCTGTGGGCGCGGCAGAGCGGGGGCTTCCTGGGCGAGGAGGCCTGAGGCTGCCGAGTCCTGGCGCTGGGTCCGGCCGGCCCAGGCGCGCCGCGCCTGCAAGGTCAAGCGGGAGCCGGTCGGCAGGAAACTGCCCCGGCTCTTAAAATCGATCCCATGATCGCGCAACGTACCCTCAAGACCCTGACCAAGGCCGTCGGTGTTGGCCTGCACAGCGGCCAGCGCGTCGAGCTGACACTGCGCCCGGCGCCGCCCGATACCGGCATCGTTTTTCGCCGCGTCGACCTGGCCGAGCCGGTCGAGATCCCGGTCACTGCGACCTCGGTGACCGACACCCGGCTGGCCTCGACCATCTCGCACGGCAAGGCCAAGGTGCACACGATCGAGCACATCATGAGCGCCTGCGCCGGCCTCGGGATCGACAACCTCGTGATCGACATCACGGCCGAGGAGGTGCCGATCCTCGACGGCTCCGCCGCCTCCTTCGTCTACCTGCTGCAGAGCGCGGGCAGCGTGGCACAGGACGCGCCGCGCCGCTTCATCCGCCTGCTGAAGCCCGTCGAGGTGCGCGAGGGCGAGGGCCGCAGCCTCAAATGGGCCCGGCTCGAGCCCTATCACGGCTTCAAGCTCAGCTTCCAGATCGAGTTCGACCATCCGGCCGTCAGCGCGACCGGGCAGGCGGTCGAGTTCGACCTCGGCAGCGGCCAGTATTCGCGCGAGATCGCGCGCGCGCGCACCTTCGGCTTCACGCGCGATGTCGAGATGATGCGCTCGCACGGCCTGGCGCTCGGCGGCGGGCTCGACAACGCGATCGTGCTCGACGACTACAAGGTGCTCAACGCCGACGGCCTGCGCTACCAGGACGAGTTCGCCAAGCACAAGATCCTCGACGCGATGGGCGACCTCTACATCGTCGGCAAGCCCTTGCTGGCGGCCTACAGCGCCTACCGCAGCGGCCACGCGATGAACAACCAGTTGCTGCGCGCGCTGCTGGCCCAGCCCGACAGCTACGAGATCGTGAGCTTTGACAAGGACAGCCAGGCGCCCAAGGGCTTCGCGCAGCTGGCCATGTCCTGGTAGACGCGTTGCCGGCTCAGTAGATCCGGCCGTCCTTGTAGGCGGCGTGCGTGCGCGCCTGCAGCTTGCCGACCTGGCGGATGGCGCCGAGGGTACGCGCGACCTGCGCGTGCGTGATGCACAGGCCCAGCGCGTCGGCCGCGTCCTTGCCCGGCAGGCCGGGCAGCTCGAGCAGACGGCGCACCATCTCCTGCACCTGTTCCTTGGCTGCCTTGCCGTGGCCGGTCACGGCTTTTTTCAGCTGCAGCGCGGTGTACTCGGCCACCGGCAGGCCGTTGGCGACCAGCGCCGTCAGGCAGCAGCCGCGCGCCTGGCCCAGGATCAGCGTCGCCTGCGGGTTGACGTTGACGAACACGATCTCGCAGGCCGCGACCGTGGGCTGGTAGCGCTGCACCACCTCGCTGATGCCGTCGAAGATGATCTTGAGCCGTTCGGGCAACAGCGCGCCTTCGCCGGGACTGGTCCTGATGGTGCCACTGGCCACGTAGTCCATGCGGGGGCCATCGACGTCGATCACGCCAAAGCCCGTGGCCTGCAGGCCGGGGTCGATTCCTAGGATTCTCATGCGCCTATTGTCAGTGCTTGTCAGTGCTTGTCAGTGCTTGTCAGTGCTTGTCAGCGCTTGTCGGTGCTTGGCGGCGCAGCGACCGCTGCCGATCAGGGCAGGGCGACCGAGCCCATGCGCGCGCTGATAGTCGCGGCGCGCCCGGTCAGGTAGGCCGAGTTGGGCCGCTTCTCGTAGCGCTTGGGCGCCGGCAGCATGACCGCCAGCCTGGCGGCCTCCCAGCCATTGAGCTGGCTGGCCGGTTTGCCGAAGTAGCGCCGCGCGGCGGCCTCGGCGCCGAACACGCCTTCGCCCCACTCGACGCTGTTGAGGTAGATCTCGAGGATGCGGCGCTTGTCCAGGCAGGCCTCGAGCGCCAGCGCCAGCACCAGCTCCTGGCCCTTGCGCAGCAGGCTGCGCTCGCCCGACAGCAGCAGGTTCTTGGCCAGCTGCTGGGTGATGGTCGAGCCGCCGATCACCTTGGCCGGCTTGACCTTGGCGGGATCAGCGGCCTGTGCCGCCCGGCGTTCGGCTTGCTGGGCCAGCTTTTCGTTCTTGAGCCAGGCCGACTCGAGCGCATCCCAGTCCACGCCCTCGTGCGCGGTGAAGCCACCGTCCTCGGACGCGATCACGGCCCGCTTGAGCTGTGGCGAGATCTGCTCGTAATTGCGCCATTGCTGCGACCAGCGCCACTGGCCCGAGCCCGCGAGCCGCCAGGCCTCCGAGCGCTGGAAGGCCGTGCTCTGCGGATCGATCACCGCCATCAGCGCGATCCGGCCGACGAAGAACAGCTGCAGCGCGACGAAGGTCGCCAGCAGCCAGAGCAGCCAGCGCCGCAGCAGAGCCATCGCGCCGCCTTACTGCGCGTCCGGCTCGGGCGCGGCAGGGCTGGCGGGAGAGGCCGGCGCGGCGCCAGCTGCTTCTTCCTCGCCCAGATCCATCTGGATCGCGATCGGCGCGGCCAGTTCGGCGTCGTCCTCGGCTTCCTCGGCCAAGGCCTCCTCGGACAGCGCCGGCGCTTCGAGCCGCTCGATCACGGTGCCGCCGACCTCGAGCGAGATGTCGTCGATCCGGCCCAGGCGCACCCGCACCTGGGCGCCGCGCGGCAGGCCTTCGGCGCCCATCACGGCCAGCACCAGCGGCAAGTCGTCGGCGCGCACCAGGCCGTCCTTGATCACGCTCGCGGTCAGCTCGGTGATGCCGTGCTGCTGCAGGTAATGCAGCGTCCAGTAGCGCTCCATGCCGTTCTGGAACTGGTTGTAGGCACCGTAGGCGGCATCGAAGGCGCTGATGACCGCGAACAGCTGCGCGTCCTTGGGCCGGAACGGCGCGGCCAGCGCGGCGGTCTTGCCGTGGCGCACGCAGGCGATGATCTGCCACTGGTTGACCAGGTCGGTGTAGCGACGCAGCGGCGAGGTGCTCCAGGCATAGGCCGGCACGCCGATGCCGGCATGCGGCAGCGCCCGGGCACCCATGCGCACCTTGACGCCCGGCGCCAGGCTGGCCTGGCTGCGGTAGATGCCGGGCACGCCGCATTCGGCCAGCCATTGGCCCCAGGTGCTGTTGGCCAGGATCATGGCCTCGGCCACCATCAGGTCCAGCGGCGCGCCGCGCGAGCGGGTCCCGATGATGACGGTCTCGTCGCCATGTGGCTCGTCGCCCGCCACGCCTTCGAGCTTGAAGGTGTAGTCGGGGCGGGTGAAGTTCTCGGGCTTGCCGCGCACGACTTCGCGCCGCGCCTTGCAGACCTTGGCCAGACGGAACAGCAGCGACAGCTCGGGGCGCAGCGCGGCGATCTCGTCCGACAGTTCGGCGCCGGCCGGCGCAGCCGGGTTGTCCAGCCAGTCAGCGGTGATCGCGCGGTCGAGCTGGTCGTGGCGCAGGTTGTGCGCGATCGGTACCAGCTCGAGCCGGGTTTCGCTGGCCTGCACGGTCAGCTCGGCCTCGTCGAGCGTCAGATAGAGCGACAGCGCCGGCCGGTTGCCGCCGGATTCGAGCGTGTAGGTCTGCACCACCGCGTCGGGCAGCATGGTGATCTTGTGGCCCGGCATGTAGACGGTCGACAGGCGGTTGCGCGCGACCTTGTCGATCGCGTCGTCGGGCTGGATCACCAGGCCCGGTGCCGCGATATGGATGCCGATGGTGACGGTGCCGCTACCAATGCCCTGCACCGACAGCGCATCGTCGATCTCGGTCGTGCTCGAATCGTCGATCGAGAACGCCTGGGCCTCGGCCAGCGGCAGCTTGTCGCCGATCGCCTTCGCTTCCAGCGCCGGGAAGCCCGTGCCCTTGGGGAAATGCTCGAACAGGAAGCGCTGCCAGTGGAACTGGTAGGCGTTCTGGATCGCGCCGGCATTCTGCAGCAGCGTCAGCGGCGGCAGATGGGTCTGGTGCGCGGCATGGGCGACCGCCTTGTACTCGGGCGCGTTCTTGTCGGGCTTGAACAGGATCTTGTAGAGCTGGTCGCGCACCGGCTGCGGGCAGCTGCCCTCGGCCAGCTCGGCGGTCCAGGCCTCGATCTGGGCCTGCACGGCCTTCTTCTTCTCGATCGCGGCCAGCGCCAGCTGCAACACCTCGGCCGGTGCCTTCTTGTAGCGGCCCTTGCCGGCGCGGCGGAAATAGTGCGGCGCCTCGCTCAGGCGCAACAGGGCAGCGACCTGCTGCTCGGTCGTCGGCGGGTCCTGGAAATAGTCGGCCGCCAGGTCGGCAAAGCCGAATTCCTGCTCGGATGCGAACTCCCAGGCCAGGTCGAGCTCGATCTGCTCGCTCAGCGCCAGCGCGCTGCTCATCAGCACGGCCGGTGCCGGCTTCTCGAACTTGAGCAGCAGGTTGGCGGACTTGACCTTGACGCGCTTGCCGCTGTCGAGCTCGATCTGGAGCGAGCTTTCGGCCTCGGACATCACGCGGCCGGTCATGAACTTGCCGGCTTCATCGAACAATGCAAACAATGTGGGGGCTTTCGGTAGGTATCGGGTGGCAGCGCCCGTGGCGCCGACGGTGCCCCGAGTTTACTGGTGCCGCTGGCGCATGGAAGCTCTTGCGTGGCTCAGCGGTAGCCGTCCGGGTTGCCGCTCTGCCAGCGCCAGGTGTCCAGCATCATCTGGTCCAGGCCGCGTGTGGCTTGCCAGCCCAGTTCGCGCTGCGCCTTGGTTGCGTCGGCCCAGTATTCGGCCAGATCGCCCGAGCGGCGCGGCGCGATACGGTAGGGCACCGCCCGTCCCGAGGCCTGCTCGAAGGCGCGCACGATGTCGAGCACGCTGTAGCCGATGCCTGTGCCCAGGTTCCAGGTGCTTAGGCCGCTCCCGGTCGCCAGCGCCTGCAGCGCCTTCAGGTGACCGTCGGCCAGGTCGACCACATGGATGTAGTCGCGCCGGCCGGTGCCGTCAGGCGTCGGGTAATCGTCGCCGAAGATCGCGAGCTCCTTGAGCTTGCCGACCGCGACCTGGCTGACATAGGGCAGCAGGTTGTTCGGAATCCCGTTCGGGTCCTCGCCGATCAGGCCGCTCTCGTGTGCGCCGACCGGATTGAAGTAGCGCAGCACCGCGATCGCCCAGCGCGGATCGGAGTGATGCAGGTCCTGCAGCAACTGCTCGACCATCAACTTGGATTTGCCGTAGGGGCTGGTTGGCTGACCGGTCGGCTGGTCTTCGCGGTAGGGCACCGGATTGTGCTCGCCATAGACCGTGGCCGAGCTGCTGAACACCAACCGGAAGACGCCGGCAGCGGCCATGGCCTGGCACAGGGTCACCGTGCCGGCCACGTTGTTTTCATAATAGGCCAGTGGTTCGCGCACGCTCTCGCCGACCGCCTTGAGTCCGGCGAAATGCAGCACGGCGCCGATGTCGTGGCGCTTGAGCACCGCCTCGATGAAAGGCCGGTCCAGCACGTCGCCGCGCTCGCAGATCACGGGCTGGCCGGTGATGCGCTCGAGCCGGTTCAGCACCTCGGGCTGGCTGTTGGCGAAATTGTCCAGGATCACGGGCTGATAGCCCGCCTCGAACAGTGCCACATAGGTGTGGCTGCCGATGTAGCCGGCGCCGCCGGTCAGTAGGATGTTCATGAGGTTCAGGCTCTTCCGTAACGGTCTTCAAGGCGCACGATGTCGTCCTCGCCCAGGTAGCTGCCGACCTGGACCTCGATCAGCTCGAGCGGGATCTTGCCCGGGTTCTCGAGCGCGTGGACCGCGCCCACCGGCAGGTAGATCGACTGGTTCTCGGTCAGCAGGTGGTCCTGGCCGTCGAGCGTGACGCGCGCCGTCCCGCTGACCACGATCCAGTGCTCGGCCCGGTGGTGGTGCAGCTGCAGCGACAGCTTCTGGCCCGGCTTGACCGTGATGCGCTTGACCTGGTAGCGCGACCCGTTGTCGATGCTGTCGTACTGGCCCCAGGGCCGATAGACCTCGCGGTGGATCTGGTGCTCGTTGCGCCCGCCGGCCTTGAGCTGGGCCACGATCTGCTTGACCTCGCTGACGCGGTCGCGTGGTGCCACCATCACGGCGTCCTTGGTCTGCACCACTACATGGTCGCGCAGGCCGACGGTCGCGACCAGCGCATTCTCGGCGAAGATCAGGTTGTTGTGGCTGTCATGCGCCAGCACATCGCCGCGGTGCACATTGCCGTTGGCATCTTGCGGCAGCACTTCCCACAGCGCGGCAAAGGCGCCGACATCGCTCCAGCCGGCGTCCATCGGCACCACCACGGCGGCATCGGTGGGTTCCATCACGGCGTAGTCGATCGATTCGTCGGGACAGGCCTGGAAGGCCGCTGCGTCGACGCGCACGAAGTCGAGGTCGGGCTGGGGCTGGGCCATGGCCGCGCGGCAGGCGGCCAGGATGTCGGGGCGGTGACGCTCCAGCTCGGCAAGATAGCGGCTGGCCTTGAACAGGAACATGCCGCTGTTCCAGTCGTAGTCGCCGCTGGCGACATAGGCCTGGGCGACTTCGAGCGCGGGCTTTTCGACAAAGCGCTCGACCGCCCAGGCGCCATCGGCTATCGCCGTGCCGCGCTTGATGTAGCCGTAACCCGTCTCGGGCTGGCGCGCGACGATGCCGAAGGTCACGAGAGATCCGGCCTCGGCCAGGGGCAGGGCAGTGCGCACGGCGGCCTGGAAGGCCTGGGTGTCCTGGATCACATGGTCAGCGGCCAGCACCAGCAGCAGCGGGTCCTGTCCGTCGGCGCTGGCGTGCAGCGCAGCCAGCGCCACGGCTGGCGCGGTGTTGCGACCGGCCGGCTCGAGCAGGATGTTGCGGCCCAGGGCCTCGACCTGACGCAATTGCTCGGCCACCAGAAAGCGGTGTGCTTCGTTGCAGATCACCAGCGGCTGTGCGCCGGTCAAGCCGTTCAGCCGCGCGATGGTGGCCTGCAGCATCGACTGCTTGCCGTCCAGTGCCAGGAACTGCTTCGGGAACAGTTCGCGCGACAGCGGCCAGAGCCGGGTGCCGGAGCCGCCAGCCATGATCACGGGAAGCAAAAGATTGTTGTTCATCGAAGTGTGACAGTCGGGTTCAGTTCAGCGCTGAAAAGTCTTATTCGTACAAGTCGGCCTGTGCCAGCGTCCTGGCTGCCGCATCCTTGGCCGCCAGCTGCGGCTCGAAGTCGATCGGCCAGGCAATGCCGATCGCCGGGTCGTTCCAGAGCAGGCTGCGTTCGTGCTCGGCGTACCAGTAGTCGGTGGTCTTGTAGAGGAATTCGGCCGACTCGCTCAGCACCACGAAGCCATGCGCGAATCCCGGCGGTATCCAGAGCTGCTTGTGGTTGTCGGCGCTCAGATGCACGCCTTCCCACTGGCCGAAGGTGGGCGAACTGCGGCGCAGGTCGACCGCGACGTCGAACACCTCGCCCTGCACCACGCGCACCAGCTTGCCCTGGGCATGCGCGATCTGGTAATGCAGGCCGCGCAGCACGCCACGGGCCGACTTGCTGTGGTTGTCCTGCACGAACTCGACCTGCAGCCCGGTGGCCTGGGCGAAGTCGCGTGCGTTGAAACTCTCGTAGAAGAAGCCGCGCGCATCGCCAAAGACCCTGGGCTCGAGCACCAGGACTTCGGGAAGGGCGGTGGGTGTGACGGTGAATGGCATGGCGTAGGGCGGTAAACGGTTTACTTGAGCAGGCTCAGCAGGTATTGCCCATAGCCGTTCTTCTTGAGCGGCTCGGCCAGTTGCTGCAGCTTGGCGGCATCAATCCAGCCCTGGCGGAAGGCGATTTCCTCCGGGCAGGACACCTGCAGGCCCTGGCGCTTTTGCAGCGTCGCGATGAAGCTGGCGGCTTCCAGCAGGCTGTCATGGGTGCCGGTGTCAAGCCAGGCGTAGCCGCGACCCATGATCTCGACATTGAGCTGGCCCAGTTCCAGGTAGCGCTTGTTGACATCGGTGATCTCGAGCTCGCCACGCGGCGACGGCTGGATGTCGGCCGCAATGTCGCACACCTGCTGGTCGTAGAAGTACAGGCCCGTGACCGCGTAGTTCGACTTCGGGTGCTGGGGCTTTTCCTCGATGCTGAGGGCGCGGAACTCCTGGTCGAATTCCACCACGCCATAACGCTCGGGGTCGTGCACATGGTAGGCAAACACGCTGGCGCCCTGGGTGCGTGCATCGGCGTTGTGCAGCTGCTTGCCCAGGTCATGGCCGTAGAAGATGTTGTCACCCAGCACCAGCGCGCTCGGGTGGTTGCCGACAAAATCCTTGCCGATGATGAAGGCCTGGGCCAGGCCGTCCGGACTCGGCTGGACCGCGTACTGGATGTTCATGCCCCACTGGCTGCCGTCGCCCAGCAGGTCGGCAAAGCGCGGCGTGTCCTGCGGCGTGCTGATCAGCAGCACGTCGCGGATGCCGCTGAGCATCAGCGTGCTGAGCGGGTAATAGACCATCGGCTTGTCGTAGACCGGCATGAGCTGCTTGCTCACGGCTTGGGTCACGGGATAGAGGCGGGTGCCGGAGCCGCCGGCCAGGATGATGCCTTTGCGATCAGTCATGATGAATTCGAGGGTTGGAGGTCAGAGGATTTCGGCCAGCAGGCGTTCAATGCCCTGCTGCCAGGGCGGCAGCGTCAGGCCGAAGGTCTGCTGCAGTCGGGTCGTGTTCAGGCGCGAGTTGTGCGGTCGCCGGGCCGGGGTCGGGAAGGCGCTGGTCGGCACCGGATCGATCGCCTGCACCTTGAGTTCGAGCCCGGGCTGGAGCCGGCGTGCGATCTCGACCACCTGGCTGGCATAGCCATGCCAGGAGGTTTCACCGGCAGCGGCCAGGTGGTAAAGCCCATAGCCGCTGCCGGTGCGCAGGACCTGCCGAACGGCATGCGCGGTCACGTCGGCGATCAGCTCGGCGCCAGTTGGCGCACCGCGCTGGTCGTCGATCACGCTCAGGCGTTCGCGTTCCTTGGCCAGGCGCAGCATGGTCTTGGCGAAGTTGCCGCCGCGCGCCGCGTAGACCCAGCTGGTGCGAAAGATCAGATGCCGCGCGCAGGCCTGGGCGATCAGCTGCTCGCCTTCCAGCTTGCTGTGGCCATAGGTATTGAGCGGGCCGGTCGCATCGGCTTCCTGCCAGGGCTGGTCGCCACTGCCATCGAAGACATAGTCGGTGCTGTAGTGCACCAGCCAGGCGCCGACCTCGTTCGCGGCCTGTGCCAGCGCCTGCGGTGCCAGCGCGTTGATCAGTCGCGCCAATTCAGGCTCGCTCTCGGCCTTGTCGACCGCGGTGTGCGCGGCAGCGTTGACGATCACCTGCGGCCGCAGTGCACGCACCGTGGCCTGCAGGCCTGCCAGGTCAGACAGGTCGCCGCAGTAGTCGCTGCTGTGGCGATCCAGCGCCACGACCTGGCCCAGGACGCTGAGGCTGCGCTGCAGCTCCCAGCCGACCTGACCGCTCTTGCCCAGCAGCAGGATGGTGGGCGTCAGAGTGGCAGCACTCATGCCGATGGCGCTTCGTTGGCGTATTGCTTGGCGACCCAGTCGCGGTAGCTGCCGCTTTGCACATGGGCGACCCAGTCCGGATTGCCCAGATACCATTCGACCGTCTTGCGGATGCCGGTCTCGAAGGTCTCGGCCGGCTTCCAGCCCAGCTCGCGCTCGATCTTGCGCGCGTCGATCGCGTAGCGGCGGTCATGGCCCGGGCGGTCGGTCACGTAGGTGATCTGGGTCGCGTAGGAGCTGCCGTCGGCCTTGGGGCGTAGCTCGTCGAGCAGGGCGCAGACCCGCTGCACGATCTCGATGTTGGGCTTCTCGTTCCAGCCGCCGACGTTGTAGGTCTCGCCCAGGCGGCCGCCTTCGAGCACGCGGCGGATCGCGCTGCAATGGTCCTTGACGTAGAGCCAGTCGCGGATCTGCATGCCGTCGCCGTAGACCGGCAGGTGCTTGCCGGCCAGGGCATTGACGATCATCAGCGGGATCAGCTTCTCGGGGAAGTGGTAGGGGCCGTAGTTGTTGCTGCAGTTGGTGGTCAGCACCGGCAGGCCGTAGGTGTGGTGCCAGGCGCGTACCAGGTGGTCGCTGGCCGCCTTGCTGGCCGAATACGGGCTGTTGGGCTCGTAGCGGTGGTCCTCGGCGAAGGGCGGATCTTCCTTCGACAGCGTGCCATAGACCTCGTCGGTGCTGACATGCAGGAAGCGGAAGGTGGCCTTGTCATCGGCCGACAGCGCCGACCAGTAGGCACGCACCGACTCCAGCAGGCGGAAGGTGCCGAGGATGTTGGTCTGGATGAAGTCCTCGGGGCCGTGGATGCTGCGGTCGACATGCGATTCGGCCGCGAAGTTGAGCACGGCGCGCGGACGGTGTTCGGCCTGCAGCCGGTCGACCAGCTCGCGGTCGCCGAGGTCGCCCTGGACGAAGATGTGATTCGGGTTGCCCTGGAGCGAAGCCAGGTTCTCGAGGTTGCCGGCGTAGGTCAGCTTGTCGAGGTTGATGACGGGCTCGCTGGACTGGGCCAACCAGTCGAGCACGAAGTTGCTGCCGATGAAGCCGGCGCCGCCGGTTACAAGAATGGTCATGGCTGTGTCAAGGTAGATTGAAACTGGTTCCAGCGCTGGTTCACATAATTAGCAAACTCGTCGCGGAAGCGTTGAACGGAAAAGCGCTCGGCATGCTGCCGGCACACCTGGGCCGAGATCGGCACGGGCAAGGACTCAAAGCGCTGCACGGCTGCCATCAGCGAGTCTACGGTCTGCTCGGGAAACCACAGGCCGGTTGCCTTCGCAGGGTCGGTGCTGTCCACCACGGTTTCCAGCGAACCGCCCTTGCCGTAGGCGATGACCGGCGTACCACAGGCCTGGGCCTCGACCGGCGTGATCCCGAAGTCTTCTTCCGCTGCAAAGACGAATGCCTTGGCCTGTTGCATGTGCCGCTTCAACTCGGCAAAGGGCTGGTAACCCAGCAAGGTCACATTGGGGCTGGCGATGGCCTGCAGCTTGGGCATGTCCGGTCCATCGCCGATCACCACCAGCTTCTTGTCGGGCATGCGGGCGAAAGCCTGGACAATCATGTCCATGCGCTTGTAGGGCACCAGGCGCGAGGCGGTCAGGTAGTAGTCCTGCTTCTGGTCACAGAAGTCGAAGGCTGCGACATCGACTGGCGGATAGATGACATCCGAGTCACGACGGTAGACCTTGTGGATGCGTCGGCCGATGAATCCCGAATTGGCCACGAAGTGGTCCACGCCCGCTGCTGTGCGGTAGTCCCAGAGCCGGATCTTGTGCAGCAGCCACTTGGCGATCCAGCCCTTGAGCCCATGGTCCAGCCCCGACTCGCGCAGGTACTGATGCTGCAAGTCCCAGGCATAGCGGATCGGCGAATGGACATAGCTGATGTGAAGCTGATCCGGCCCGGTCAGCACGCCCTTGGCTACAGCGTGTGCGCTCGAAATCACGATGTCGTAACCCGAGAGATCGAACTGCTCGACCGCCAGTGGCATCAGCGGCAGGTAGGACCGGTAGGACTTGTTCGCGCGGGGCAGCTTGCTGATGAAGCTCGACTTGACGTTGCGCCCTTGCAGGAATTTCGTGGTTCTGACGGTCTCGGGATCGGCATGGACGGCAAACACGTCAGCCTGCGGGAACAGGTGCAGGATCTGCTCGACAACCTTCTCTGATCCGGCAATCGTAGTAAACCACTCATGTATAAGAGCAATTTTGGGTTTTTTCGGCATTTGAATTAAGAAATAATAACCGGGTTTTCACGGTCAGACCGATAAGCCAACCATGCTCACCCTCTCTGGAGGAAGCGCCTTATCAATCCATATACGATGGAGGCACGTTTCCTGAATGTGATATTCAGGATGAACAGGGAGAGTGGTAGGGGGTGCGAAAATAGCCCTATGCGCGACAACTCACGCGCCAGGTCCCGGTTTGCACGGTAGCCAGCTCCGGCATTCATCTCGAAGATATGAAAGGATTGTCGCACCATCAATTCTTTCTTGATATCCGAAACCAGGTCAAATTTGAAATTCTTCTGAACGTCACCTACGATGTTCAGAACACCCTGCCACATCTTCGCTCTGCCGGAGGCCGTGTAAGCACCCGGAACATGAACGGATTTTTCGTTGTCGGAAGCGCCAAACATGGGTGGATTTCCTGCGCGGCCACCAGCGATCGGTGTTGAGATGTATCCGATGCCTTTAGTGCAGAAGGCAAGAGAAAAAAGATATATTTGATAGTAGAGCGATCCGTCGTAGACGCTGGTTTCGTTTGATCTGCAAAAGTCGACATTGAAAAGCAAGCCGCCAATGAATGCTCCGGACCTGAAGATCATCTTGGAAGATGAGTTTCCAGCTTTGAAGACAGCATCGCTGTCAGATATTTTTGAAATTCCGAGCGGCTTGTTGATGTTTTCGTCAAAGCGTACAAAAGCGCGAGAGGCTACAGAAACATCGTTGAGCGAAAGATATCTTGCGGCCTCGGCGATGGCATTGGGTAGCAACAGATCATCGTTTCCAAGCAATAATGCCCATTTTCCATTGGGGGAACTTAGGCATTTTCTTAGGTTTCGATCAAATCCGATGTTGGTCTCATTTTCGATGTATCTCAAATTGGAGCCTGCATGCTCGAAAATTGGAGCGTACATCGCGCAGATTTCTTTGATGCTTTCACGTTCTGGTGAAAAATCCTCCACGATGACGACCTCATGCGGAACGAGAGTCTGATCCAGCACGGAGCGAAGAAGTTCAACCAGTTCTTTGGATCGGTTGTAAGCGGGAACAACGACCGATATATCCTTTGCGGAAACCATGTCAAAATACTCTCTTCATTGAGGCTGGGGCTCCAGCAATAATTCCTGGGCTGGAGAAACTGGAATTGACGACAGAATTTGCGCCAACTATTGATCCACTAGGGATTGAGGACCCAGCAAGAATTTTGGCGCCGTCACCAATCCAGACATTCTCGCCAATAAAAATCGGGGCCGAATCTGAAAGTGGGCGCAATGCCGGCGGCGTTGCCAGGTCTGATCGGCTCAGGTTGGTCGTCCCGTGCGAATGGTCGCCAATATAGACGTTGCTGCCAACAAGGGTGCCTGACCCTATTCTTATTTCTTCGATGCAAGAAACATGTACCGCATCGCTGAATGAGACATTGTTTCCTATTGTCAGCGACGGAAAGTATTTTTCGCCCTTGTACGAGGCGACAGCGTGCAGCCAACATCCGTCTCCTAAGGATAGGCTTTCGCCAACTTTCATAAATGATGACCCAAATATTTTCAGATTTTTCCCTGCTGATTTGATGCTGATTCCGGTTAGCCGGCTAAGCAGCATGGCTCTGATACGCGAAATCCCATAATAAAGATACAAGAAGGGATCAGGTTTCATTGGCGAGCTTGGATTCTAGTGTGGTTAAATATAAGACGAACCAGTAGATGACCCCAAGGGTTGCGAACGCTATCGAGGAGCTGAGTGAGGCTGAGATTATGAATAGCAATGTGTATGATGCTATGAATTTATTTGATTCAATTCTTTTGAAGGCATAAAGAAATTGCTTGAGCAGGAAATAAATGAATGCCATGCCAAAAAAAAGACCGAGCTCCAGGAATATATGAAAAATATAGTTGTCGGTATTCAGCCTGTTGTCGGTATCTGATAGTGTATTGCCGGCCCCTTGTGTTCCGATTCCAATTCCCATGGGGTTTTGACTCAGGAAGTCGATCGAATTGATGGCCATTATGATCCTGAGCAAGGATGATGTTTCTGATGATTCATCGGAGTCGGTGAATCGACCAAGAAAGAGGTCTGCATATGGCGAGATGGAGATGAGATATACGGCAACAGGCAGCAGCAGTATTAGGATGGCTAGCCTTTTGAAGGTGAACATGTAGATTGCGAAGGTGAAGAATACCGATATCATCGCACCACGAGTCAAGGATAACATGCAGGCAATCGTGCAAATCATGATCCCTATTGTGTTGACTTGCGATGTGATCCGGCCTGACCTGTTGAAAAAATAAATTATCGCAACTGACATGAGGTATCCGAATGCAAGTGCGTCTGAAATCCCCGCATTGGCCCTAACTACGCCGTTGTATGATGTGATTAGCGAGAAGTCGTCGCCTCCGTAATTCGGGTTGTAGCCAAAAAATTCAACCAATTTGCCGTCTAGCGCTACATCCAAAGAACCCACGGCTGCCACTGCTATGAAGAATGTAATGAAAAAATTATCAAACAAGAAAAATGTTTCGTTGTTTTCTTCCGCTGTTTCAGCGTCAAGCAAGATCAGGGCAAAAAGAAAGGTGGCTGGGTAAAAGATGAACGAGGCTACGCCGACCGCATACTGTACGGGTGACGACGGGCCATAAGCAAAAGATATTACTGTCAGGATGCATACGAGTACATAGATCTGAACTATTTTCCTTACATCCGTATTTTCTGGTTTTTTCGTGAAAAATATGGCGATGCAGAATATGATTCCGAAAATTGCCTGCCGCAGTATGGGGCCTACAGGCATTCCTGCTATTGATGGAAGCCAGGAACTAAAGTATGGTGATAATATGACTAGATAGAGTAGTGTAATGTGTAAGTTAATATTTGTTTTCTTCATAAGAACTCGCCTGCTGTAAATAAACTCAAGTTCTCAATCTCGAAGGTGTTGATGGAGAAGGCATTTTGGTCTTGTTGCCTGTTGGTTTCTTTATGTGCTGGCGAGGCGTGCAGCTAAGTCTTGAAATGAAAGAACTTGCCTTTCCATCGAGCAAACTTGCATGGCCAGTTCCCTGCAATTGGTTCTCATTTCTGCCCTCTTTGCGTCTGGGAGATTGACGAAGTTTGCTAGTGCTGCAGCCAGTTCATATGAATTGATGGTTGGGACCTTGTAGCCAGTTTTTTCTGGTATGACTAGATCTTTGGCAACGCCAACATCGAAGGATATTATCGGAGTTCCGCTCATCAATGACTCGTTAACCATCATCGGGCCTGAGTCTTCAACTGAAGTGCAAACAAATGCGTCGGCTGCTGCATATGTCTTGCTGAATTTGTTTTGATCAGAAATGAATGGCAGGTGAATGTGCTTGAATGGGAGGTTGTGGTCCTTTATCGGATTGCCTGCACCTATTGTGAATAGCAGGATGCGCGACAAGACTTCCGGTGAAATCATTTCCGGTAAAATCTTCAAGGCCTCAAGGAAGTATGTGAATCCCTTTCTTCTGTCATTAACGCTTTGTGCGCCAAAATATAGGACAATATGATTGTCCGTGAATGAGAAAAATTCCCTGGCGACTTCTCTGTTCGCTGGGCTGTATACATCCGAGTTGACGCCCATCAATATTTTCGTCTGCTCCAGGTATTTGGTCAGACCACTTTGCTCGGCCTGTTTGCTCAACTGTTCGCTGCCTGATACTATGACTGGGTTGATGGCTTGATAGTGATGCTTTCTTGATTTCCACTTGGTTGAAATATTTCTTTTTATGATGCTGGAGCTTGTCATTGGGCAATCGCTGCAGCCCGATTTGTATCCTGTGCAATCCCAGGCATAATGGCATGAGCCGGTAAGCATTCCCATGTCCATTAAGTAGAAAGCTACTGGTGAATTCGTGGATTTTTTGATTTCGTACAGTTGCCGCTCCGAAAGAAAGTCGGCAACGTAATAGATGATGACCAGATCCGGTTTGACATTCCTGATGTTTTTCAGCATTTCAGCTGTTGGGATAAATCCAAGATTGGCCTTGAATATGCGGCTTACCTGAATTTCAAGGCCGAAAATCTTCTTGGAAATGAGGCTGAATATCTTTTCCAGAGCAAAACGCATGCTCTGAAATATCTTGCGCGGCGCCAATACTGTCGGGTCATCAGTTGTCTTGTTTCCAACAAACATGAAGGACTCATGCCCGCAGTCGATCAAATTTCTGTGTAGGCGGTAAGCTCCGCTAAAGGCGCCTTTTGTGTCGCCTGTGGAGATATGCAAGAATTTCATGCGTCTGTTCTTGATTATTAGTGTGTGCTTGATTCTGGTGTGGCGGCTCTATTGCACCAAAAGAGTAAAAATGCTGTGAGCATGAAATAAACGAGATAGCAGGAGATGTATGCGTAATATGCCCCGTAGAGCGAGTATTTTGGAATGAGCAAGATGCTCAGTAATAGAAGTAGTACGCCTTGTATGATTTCGGTGAAGATGCAAATCTTCACTTTGCCCCGGGCCGCTAAAATGGTTGTGCCCACGTACGAGGCAATTCTCAGTGTGTCGCCGGTTAGCTGCCATGGGACTAAACTCTCCATGGCTTTGAACTTGGTGGTGAAGACTATCTCAATCCAGTATTCGCTTGTGTAGTAGACGAATGCTGAAATTAATCCCATCATCGCGATGATGAAGAGGTAGAGTTTTGCAACTGATTGGTGGTGCAATGGTTGTGAGGCAGTTCCGGCAAAGCGCGAAAACATCACTACGGTCAATAAGATCAAGGGCAGCTGGCTGTAAGCTTCTGATATTCTCAGCGTGGCTTGCCATAGTCCGAAAATTTCGTTGTCACTGAAATTTTGTATCAATAGTCGTATTATTATGTATACGACAGGTATTATCACTCCGGTTGCAATTGATAATGCCCCGTAACTGAGTAGAAAGCGTGTCTCGGTTCTTAGTGTGGTTGCTCTTTTTCTGCTGTTGTTGGTCGAGTTGTGTGTCTTCCAGCTTAGCAGGCTCATTACGACGGCTTGCGCCACTGGTAGCCAGATCATTCCTATTAGCGCGCCTGCAGGACCGAGATATTTGCTGCCGATCCAAAGTCCGATTATTCCTGCGATGCTGCCTGTAACCAGTGAGACTGCGTATAAGTCATCTCGATGCGAGCCATTGATTTTTCCCTGTCCTATGCCTGCATAAGAAATGGGGAAGGCACTTGCGGCCAGGCATCCTATCAGCAACCAAGCTTGCGGTGCTTCTTGGAATAGATTATCGATTATCCATCCCGATGAGAGAACGATCGCTGCGGCCAGCAGACAGGAGGAAATCAGTGCAATTCGTTTGGCCGCTTGAAGCCAATCGGCTCTGGAGTCAACCGGAAACTCGCTATCTGCATAGATCTTTGTGATGCCAACCGACACACCTGCACCTGCCAGCAGCGACACCACCGACAACAGGCTGCTGAGTTGCCCGGTCACGCCGAAGGCTTCGGGGCCCAGCAACTGGGCGCACAGTTTTACCGCAAACAGGCCGGCGAGCAGCTTGACTCCCAGCCCAAGGCCGAGATACAGGGTTTTCTTGAGATCTTTCATTCGGTCCTAGGCGCAGACGCGATCAGCAGATCTCGCTCAGTATCTGGATGATCTTGTCGCACACATAGGCACATTGCTCGTCGGACAGCTCGTAGAACAGCGGCAGGCGGACCAGGCAGTCCGAGAAACGGTCGCTGTTGGGAATGCTGCGCCCGTCATGCTTGTCGGCGTAGTAGGGGCTGCTGTGCAGTGACAAATAGTGGAAAACGGCGTGGATGCCGTTGCTTCTCAGGCCCTCGATCAGTCGGGTCCGCAGCGCCAGGCTCGGGCAGACCAGATAGAACATGTGTGCGTTGTTGGTCGCATAGTCCGGGATCACCGGCAGTCCGATGCCGAACCTTGGCAGCACAGGCGCCAGTGCATTCCAGTACTGTTGCCAGAGCTGCTTGCGACGATCCTGAATCAGGTCCAGGTTTTCCAGCTGGGCGAACAGGTAGGCCGAAATGATGTCGGACGGCAGGAAGGAAGATCCGATGTCGACCCAGCCGTATTTATCCACTTCACCACGGAAGAAGGAACTGCGGTTGGTTCCCTTCTCGCGGATGATCTCGGCCCGGTTGATGTAGGCGCTGTCATTGATCGCCAGCAGTCCGCCTTCACCGGCAATCACGTTCTTGGTTTCGTGGAACGAGAACGTGCCCATGACGCCCATGCCGCCGAGCGGTCTGCCTTTGTAATAGGAGTCGATGGCCTGGGCGGCATCCTCGACCACCGGGATCGAGTGCTGTGCCGCCAGTGCCAGGATCGGGTCCATGTCGCAGGCGACGCCGGCATAGTGAACCACGACGATCGCCTTGGTGCGTGGCGAGATCAGGGCCTCGATCGCCGCGACGCTGACGTTCGGGTTGTTGATCTCGCTGTCAGCAAAGACGATGTTGGCGCCGCGCAGTGCAAAGGCATTGGCGCTGGAGACAAAGGTGAAGGCGGGAACTATGACCTCGTCGCCAGGCTGGATGTTCAGCAGGATCGCCGACATCTCGAGTGCGTCCGTGCAGGACGTCGTCATCAGTGCCTTGCCGAATCCATACCGTTTCTCGAAGAATTCATGGCATTTCTTCGTGAACAGGCCATCGCCAGAGATCTTTCCAGAGGCAACAGCCTGGGCGATATACACCAGTTCGCGGCCGTGCAAGTAAGGTTTGTTGAATGGTATGCTGTTCATGCTATTGACTGATTTTCCTGGCGATATCGTGACAAGCCGTTCGCCTTGCTGGATTTTTGAAATTAACCGAGTGAAATGATAATTGGTTTCACTTCAGGCGGCCAGCGCGGGGAGCCACTTGGCCTTGTCATAAAGCATGAACTTGATGAACTGGTACTCCGCTTCGCTGCGAATCGGTCGGTATGCCCGTTCGTGGAGATTGAACTGCGTGACTCCGGGTTGGCTGGAGAACTCATCGACCAGAACAAACAGGTTTTCATCGATCGCATTCGCGCTGCAGAATTCGGCGCGCAGTTGCAGGAAGCGGCGGCATTTCTCTTCGTATGCCACTTCCTCGAACTGGACACCAAATCTGTCGCTGACGTTTTTCGCCGGTGAACCCGCGTAGATGCTGTTGCTGTCCATGTCCTTGACGGCGACGCCGCCTGTCATGAGCATGGATTTTTCCTTGGCGTGGATCGGGCCTACGATGCTGTGGCCGACCAGCCAGACATCGTCGTCGAGCGTCAGGCTGGAGGACGAGTTCCAGCGGCATCCGTTCAGCACGTCGCCGAACTTCATGTGGCTCCAGAGTTGCGAGTGCGCGCCGACGCCAACGTTGTTGCCAATCCTCGTGTTGCCGCCGAGCGAGTCGATGATGGTGTAGTGACCAAACCAGCAGTTGTGCCCGATCTGGGTCTTGACACCATGGATGATGGAGCCATGGTGGATGGTCGTGTAGTCACCGATAGTCAGGTAATCAACGTCTATGTAAATGTCATTGCCAATGAAGCAGCCATAGCCAATGTTGATTTCCTTGCAGCGGCCGCCCAGGACAACGTTCTTGCCAATGAAGGTCTTGTCGGCAACGCTTATCTTTGCTTCTTTGTTTTTTATTTCAGAAAAGAAGGACATTTTTCTTTGACTTGGTTTGGTGTGAATGTGGTGCTGGTCGAGGTCGCTGCCGGCCTCAATAGGCGCCATCGCGACCCAATACCACCCCGACGGTCTTGAACAGGATCGAGATGTCGGTCCACAGCGACCAGTTCTTGACGTACCAGGCGTCCAGGTAGACACGCGTGTCGTAATCCACGTCGTTGCGGCCGCTGACCTGCCACAGGCCGGTCACGCCGGGCTTGGCCTCGAGGTAGTACGAGACATCTTCGCCGTAGCGTTCAAGCTCTGCCTTGACCACCGGGCGCGGTCCCACCAGGCTCATTTCGCCCTTGATGACGTTCCAGAGCTGTGGCAACTCGTCCAGGCTGGTCCTGCGCAGGATGTCACCGATCCGGCTTACGCGCGGGTCATTCTTGAGCTTGAAGTCTTTTTCCCATTCGGCGCGCGCTTCGGCGCTGCTGGCCAGCAGTTCGGCCAGTACCTCCTGCGAGTTGACCACCATGGAGCGGAACTTGTAGCACTTGAACGGCTGACCGTTCTGCCCGATGCGTGTGTGGCCGAAAAAGGCCGGACCGCCGTCGCGCTTGACCAGGACTGCCAACACCAGCATCAAAGGGCTCAGCACCAGCAGCGACAAGCTGGCAGTCACGAGATCGAAGACTCGCTTGACAGCCTGAAAGATGGGGCGATCCAGGTTGTTCTGCAGATGGATCATCAGCACTTCATGGCTCTGGAAATGCGAAGTTTCCAGGCCAAACAGCGGGATGCCGCGCATGGCCGGGATTACATGCAGATTGTTGACATGGTGCTGGGCCAACTGGCGGATCAGGCGGTCGCGTTGCTCGGCTTCGTCGGGTTCGACCGCGATCACGCACTGGTAGTAGCGCTGGATCAGTTGCCAGGATTCCGGTTTGTCCTGCCAGGCAAAGTTGCCGGGCAGGCAGGCCGGGATTTCACGCGCCTTGCCGGTTGGCAGGCTGGCGAAACCCTTGACCGTCATGCCCATCCAGGGTTCGCTGCGCAGCGCCAGGCAAGCCTGGATGGCATTGTTGCCGTCGCCAAAGATCAGGGTCGGCTTGACCCATAGTCCAAGGGCCTTGAGCAGCTGGTGTGACACCAGTCTTCCTGCGAGCACCGCCAGAATCACATAGGCAAAAAGCTGGGTGCTGGCACCCAGCGAGAAGGCCGTCGAACTTGTCAGCGCCAGACCAGCAGCCAGCAGCGTGATGGCAAAGGCTGCCAGCACGACATAGAGCAACTCGTTCCAGAACGGACGGCGTTCGGTGTAGATCCGTCTGGCCAGTCCAAACCACAGCAGCCAGCCCAGGGCCAGGATTTCGTATTGCGCCTGATTGGGCGTCAGCCCCCAGAAAGTGGGGGTATGCAGGGCGACGGCTTCGATCCCCAGCATGACAAGGGCTTGCGCCCAGACTTGCGTCCGTGCGCTGAACCGGTGGGGACTGATTGCCCCATTTGAGTTTTTATTGGCTTGCATGAAACGGCCCCCTTAGGACCTTGCCTATCCTGGCTTGGCTGGTTGTTAGGCTTTGAAGCCGAAGCTGCGGCAGATTCTGGCGAGCTTCTCTGCCGTCTCGCCCGATCGTTTGGCGTTGCGCAGCCCCTGCCTGATGAACACATACAACAACAGCGCAAATCCGCTGCCCAGCGTGGCCAGTACGGCGATCAGCGCTTTCTTGGGCTTGGATTTCTTTTCTGGTGCCTGGGCCAGATCCAGCACTTGAATGACTGCGCCTTCGCGTGCCTCGTCGAGCTTGGCCAGTTCGTATTGCTTGGCGAACAGTTCGAACAGGGTTTCCTGGTACTTGAACTCGCGGTAGCGTGCGGTGTAATCGCCATCGCCACTGGTCTTGCTGTTGGTGTTTTCGAGCTTGTTGAGTTGAGCCCGCAACGCGCCCAGTTCAGTCATGGCCTGCTTGAAGTCGGGTGCCGTTTCGGCCAGGTAGCCGCGCAGGCTGGCGACCTTGACCTCTTGCGCCGTGACCTGGGCTTGCAGCTGCGCCACCGCCGTGACTGCCGCTTGCGGGTTGCTCTTGAGCGCCGAGGCATCAACGCCGCTGCTGCGCAGCGCCTGTTCGGCCTGCGTCAGCTTGTCCTGGGTCTGATTCAACTGCTTCTCGAAGAACAGGCGGCGCTGCTGCGCTTCGGTCACTGCCAATTGGCCCAACAGGCGTCGCAGTTCCTCGACATGGGCGTTGGCCAGATCGGCCGATACCTGGGCTTCCTTGTCGTCGACCTCGACCGTGATCAGGCCGTCCTTGCCAGAGCTGATGCGGGCGTTCTTGCTCAGTTCCCTGCGGGTATCGACCTTGTATTTCTCGTCGTAGCGTTGCTGCAGCTTGAAACGCTCGATCAGCGCGTCCTGCACGTTGTCGCTCTTGAGGTAGGCCACGTACTGGTCGGCCGGATTCTTCAGCCCGGCCGCCGCACCAGCCAGCCCACCCAGGGCGCCCAGGCTGGATAGCATGCCGGCTGCCATGCTTTGCTGCTGCTGTGGCGGCAGGAACTTCGTTGCAGCGGTGTAGGTCGGTGGAATCGCAAAGCTGATCGCCAGGGCGGTCACACCCACGGCCAGCGGCCCTACGGTCAGCAGCTTGATGTTGTCGGCGACGATCTGCAGCAGGTCGAGCAGGCTGACCTCGTTGCTGGCTGGCTTGCTGGAGCTTTTGGGGACTGCGGTTTCGTTCATGTCAGTCCCTTACAGCGTGTTGATGGCGGCGATGCCCAGGCCCAGGTTGGCCAGGATCTGCGTCCAGTCCTTGACCACTCGGGTGATGAAGGTCCACTTGGTTTCGCGGTCGATCTTTTGCGGCACCACCACGGTGTCGCCCGGCATCAGCGCGAGCGAGTCGAAATTGCCGCTGAACCAGCCCGAGCGGTCCTTGCGTGCCACCACGGTGCCGTCGGCACGCAGCACGAAGGCCTGGTCGAGTTCGCCGTCCTCGGTCACGCCAGCGATGCGCAGCACGTCTTCAACGGTGCGGCCGGGCTTGTAGACAAACACGTTTTCGTTATTGACGGCACCGAAGGCCGCGACGAAACCGGGTGTTGACGGCATGACGATGCGGTCGCCGTCTTCGAGCGGGATGTCCGGCAGTGCCATCAGGTTGTTCTGCGTCGGCGACAGCTCGAGCGCCACCCGGCCATTGCTGCGCATGGTCTTGAGCCGGGCCAGTTGTTGCTGCTGGCTCTGCTTTTGTGCTTCCAGCAGCGTGGCGGCCTGAGCGGCGCGGTCGGCGCCGAGGTTGGCGAGCTGGGCGCTGGACTGCGACGACATCGAGGCCTCAAGCTTGGTTATCACTTGGTCCAGATTCTTCTGTTGCTGTTTGCGCACCGACTCTCGCGTGAATTCCGTGCCAAAGACATAGGCCTGCGGCGTCAGGCCGCCGACACGCTTGATCAGTTGGCGCAGCGTTTCGCCGGGTTTGGCCTGGTAGACGCCGGGGGCGGCGACTTCACCCTCGATGCGCACCAGGCGCGATTGGCGGTCGGTCGGCAGGCGCAGGTCGGTCTGGTTGAAGATCGACACCACGTCGCCCGGTTGCAGCGGCAGGTTGTGCTCGGGATCGTGCAGCAGCACGGCCTTGCCGAGGCTGAACGGGATCAGCTGGGTGCTGAGCGTGTCCTTGTTCAGGCGCTCGATGACGGCGTAGTCCCAGTTGATCTGTCGCTTGCCTTCGCTGAAGCTGTCGAGGATGGCAGCGCCTTCGGCCCTGTTGCTCTCTTCTTTCAGCTTTAGCTTTTCCTTGGTATTGCGAACAGCTTTGACCTGACCCGACAGAGCATCGCCAGCTTTGCCATCGGAATTGGCATCTTCAGTCTCTTCCTGCAGTTGCACGAAGGCATTCTTGCGTTGGTAGTAGTCACGGCTGATCAGCGCCTCGGGCTCGGGAATCAGGTCCGCCACCTTCATGCCCGAGGTCCAGGCATGGCGCAGGGGTTGCGCCACCGAGCCTTGCAGCGTGACGGCATTGCCGAAAGCCGGGCTGATGGGCAACAGGGTCAGCACATCGCCGTCGCGCAGCAGCTGTTGCAGGCCGGTCTGGCTCAGCGCGATTTCCTGCACCTGGCGCGGTGCTGACTTGGCGCTGGGGTCGATGCGCTCCAGCAAGGCCTTTTGCGGGGTAGCCAGCGTCGGCACGCCACCGCCCAGCGCCAGCAGCTGGCCGACGCTGTTGCGGCCAGGCTTGAGCTCGTAGATGGCGGCCTGGTCATAGGCGCCGGTGACGGCCACGCGTGCGCCGGCCGGCGGAATCACGATCACGTCGCCCGGCTGCAGCGACGGATCGCCCAGCTTGTCGCCCTTGGTGATGAAATCGTACAGGTCGATCGTGGCCACCAGTTGGCCACCGCGCTTGAGCTGGATCGCGCGCATGGAACCGTTGGCGCTCGGCCCGCCGCTGGCGAACAGGGCATTGACCAGGGTACTGAGGCTGGACAGGGTGTAGGTGCCCGGGCGTTGTGCCTGACCCACCACATAGACCTGGATGCTGCGCAGCTTGGCCACGCTGGCTGACAGCTCGATATTGGTGAAGACCTTGTTGACATGGGTCTTGAGCGTGGGCTCTAGCTTGCCGACGCTGATGCCGGCCACCGTCACGGCGCCGACCTTGGGGATGGTGATCTGGCCCTTGCTGTCGACCACCAGCTTGGCGGCCAGATCGATCGCACCCCAGACCTGCAGTTGCACTTCATCGCCCGGGCCGAGCACATAGTTGGCCGGCGGCGCGATATTGCTGACTGGCGCATAGGTCTGCGTTTGCGCGAACAGTTCGGCGCCATAGACCGGCAGCAGCTTGCCGGTCGACTCCTGCACGAAGCGCTGAAACTGATTGGGCTTGGGTGGCTCGGCCTGACGCTTGAACTCGGGCGTCAGTTCGGGCAAGACCGGCTGGCTGCCGGCCTGGGGCGTACTGATGTTCCGGTTTTGACCTGCCATGCTGCTATTGACCGGGTTGCTGGCATCTGTCCCGGGCAGGGCCTGTGCCCAGGCTGCACCCGACAGCATCAGCGAGGCAGCGATCGCGCTCAAGGCGGTAGAACGCATCTTGGACCTGGACGAGAGAGCAGGGGCGGCACGCCCAAGATGGGAGGCAGTTTCTGGTTTGAGCATTGTTACAAATAGTCTGGATATGCCATCGAATTGGATGACATTAGTGTGTCAAATTGATTGCAGATAACTAGAGGGGCTTGCTAGCCGTCAGGCCCAGCCGCCAGTGATGGCGCTGGTTGTCGCCAACGCGCTGTCCGTCCTTGAGGCCCAGCCATTCGATTTCGGGGGTGACGCGGTAACTGCCCCAGCGCAGGGTCTGGCTGGTCGAGACTCCGAGGAATTCACCTTTGGGCGCGTTGCTGCCAGGCAGATGGGCACCCAGGCTGTAATGGATCTGGCCGGTATGCAGCTTGAGCTGGCGCTGGGACTTGGCATCGAACAAGCCCAGGGTGACCACTTCAGAGCCGCCGCCGAAGGCGCTGCCGACCCAGCGTCCGCCATTCGTCAAGCCTTGCGGGTAGTAGCCGTTGTCGTAGCCGGCGATGCGGTGAGTATTGTCATAAACGGCATCGACGCTGGTGTCGGCGTATTCGGCGAAGGCCCGGTAACGCCCCTGGTCGAACCAGGTTTCGACGCCGAACAGGCTCATGAAGCGGTAGGGCAGCGGAATGCCGCTGCCGGCGGAATCCTCGCCCATCAGTTGCACATAAGCAGCGCAGTTGCGCCGGGTCGGGCAGCGCAGCCGCAGGTCGTAGCCGGCGATTTGCGAGCTGCTGTCAGCGCCTTCTCCTGGATTTCTATTAGCGCCTTGACCGAGTAGCGACTTGACGTAGGAGTTGAAGTCCTGCGGTCGGCCCTTGCCGCCGAACTGGATCGCGCGGCTCAAGCCGACCTCGACCCAGGGCGCGGGCTTGAAGGTCATGCGCATGCCGGTGTAGAGATAGCCTTCGGGCTGATTGGCCACCACGACCGGGTCTTGTGCCCGAGCGACGAAGCCTTCCAGGGTCCAGGGACCGAGCCAGGACAGCCAGGGCGATGCCGAACGCTGCACGCTGGCGCGCTGCAGTCCGAGTCCGATCCAGGCCGGACTGTTGTGGCCGTTGACCAGGCTCGATTGCCAGCCCGGTCCCCACCAGTTCTGGTGCGCGAACGCCTGCAGGTTGACGCCCTTCCACTCGAGCACGGCGGCGGCATTGTCGGGACGCAGCTGCACCTGCCCCTCCTTGCCCAGTCCGGAAAATTCCGTCTGCAGCGAGTTGGGACTTTGTTCCAGCTTGAGGCCGATCCGACCGGCGAACGACACCGATTCGCCGGTCCATTGCGCCTGGTCGCTGGCCAGGCTGAAGGAACTGCCCGGGGTATGGTTTTGCCCAAAGCCACCGGCACCTTCGGCGCGGTTGCGCAATTGAAAGCTGGTTTGCACCGTTTGCAGGTGCTGCTCAAGGGCGCGCTGCAGGTAGGCCAGGGCTTGTGCCTGTTCGGCATTGGCCGGCTGCACCGCGTTGAGCGCGTCCTGCACGGCAGCCGCCGGCAAGGGCCAGTGGCTGGTGGTGAGTGGCAGACCGGCATCGTCGGCCAGCAGCTGCAGGTAGTGGCGGGCCTGCCAGGACGGCGTGTAGGGTACCGATGCCTGGGTCTTGTCGGCCCAGGCCAGGTTTGATGTCGCCATGGCTACCGCAATGACGATACCTTTAATCATCGCGTTTTCCATTTTTGCTACTTTGAATTTAATTGTCGCCCATTATACTAATTACGACGATAGCTGAAATTGATGATTCTGTAATCGAAATAATGGGTTAATTAATGAAAAAAATATCAATCGCAATGATTGGAATGCTGCTGGTCACCCAGGGCCACGCTGGCGGCAATGGTTGGGGCACGGCTTCCGACCTGCTGGCCGTGGGCCTGCCGACGCTGGCTGCGGCCTACACCTACCGCGACCGGGATGCCGATGGTGCGGCGCAACTGGCCTGGACGCTGGGTGCCACCGTGGGCAGTGCCGAGATCCTCAAGTCCCAGATCTCGGAGCTGCGGCCCGACAAGTCGGATGACAAGAGCTTTCCGTCCGGCCATACGGCAGTGGCGTTTGCCTCGGCGCGTTACCTGGACAAGCGCTATTCCGGACAGGTCAGTCCCTATCTGCTGTACGGTGCGGCCAGCCTGACGGCGCTGGCGCGGGTCCAGGCCGACAAGCATTACTGGAAGGACACGATCGCCGGTGGCGCCCTGGGCTACGCCTGGGCTGAGTTTTTCACCGAGACCCAGGCCGGTGGCCGTGTCAGCCTGCTGCCGGCCCCGAATGGTGTGACGCTGGCCTGGCAGCGGCCCTGGTAAGCAGGCCGGATCATGCGGCCCTTGTTGCACAACCGCGCCCGGTCGCGGGTGGCGTCTTTCGGTCACGCCTTGCGCGGCATCGGTGTTCTGCTGGCGGGGCAGGCCAACGCGCGTCTGCACCTGCTGGCGGCCACACTGGTCGTGTTGCTGGGCGCCTGGCTGGGCATCAGCGCGCTTGAATGGGCGCTGCTGTCGGTGGTGATCGGCCTGGTGTTGTGCGCCGAGGCGCTCAACACCGGCATCGAGCTGGTGGTCGACCTGGTCTCGCCCGAATGGCATCGGCTGGCGCGTGATGCCAAGGATGTGGCGGCGGCCGGTGTGCTGCTGGCCAGCCTGGGCGCGCTGGCGACCGGCGGCTGGATCTTCCTGCCGCGGCTGCTGGTCCGCTTCATGCCGGCTGGCTGAGCCGCGCCCGATCGCACGCAATCGATCAGAAGCCGCGCACGACTTCCAGCGCTTCCTCGATCCGCTCGACCGGGTAGATCGTCATGCCTTCGAGCGCCTTGACCAGGCTGCTGTCCGACTTCTTGGGCAGGTTGGCCTTGGGCACTATGGCTATCTTGAAGCCGAGCTTGGCCGCTTCCTTCAGGCGTTCCTGGCCGCGTGGCGCCGGGCGTACCTCGCCGGCCAGGCCGACTTCGCCGAAGGCCAGGAAGCCCTGCGGCAGCGCCTTGCCGCGCAAGGACGAGGTGATGGCCAGCAGCACCGCGAGGTCGGCCGCCGGCTCGCCGATGCGCACGCCGCCGACCGCGTTGACGAACACGTCCTGATCGGCGCAGGACACGCCAGCGTGGCGGTGCAGCACCGCCAGCAGCATCGCGAGCCGGTCGCGGTCCAGGCCGACGCTCAGGCGCCTGGGGCTGGGTCCGCCGCTGTCGACCAGGGCCTGGATCTCGACCAGCAGCGGGCGCGTGCCTTCGAGCGTCACCAGCACACAGCTGCCCGGCACCGGCTGGCTGTGCTGGCTCAGGAAGATCGCGCTCGGGTTGCTGACGCCCTTGAGGCCTTTTTCGGTCATGGCGAAGACGCCGATCTCGTTGACCGCGCCGAAGCGGTTCTTGATCGCGCGGATCAGCCGGTAGCTGCTGTGGGTGTCGCCCTCGAAATAGAGCACGGTGTCGACCATGTGCTCGAGCACGCGCGGGCCGGCCAGCGCGCCTTCCTTGGTCACATGGCCGACCAGCACGATCGCGACCCCGCTGGCCTTGGCCGCACGCGTCAGGTGCGCCGCGCATTCGCGCACCTGCGCTACCGAGCCCGGCGCCGAACTCAGCTGGTCGGAGTAGACGGTCTGGATCGAGTCGATCACCGCGATCGCGGGCCGCTTGGCGTCGAGCGTGGCCAGGATTTTTTCCAGTTGGATTTCGGCCAGCACCTTGACCTGGCTGTTGTCCAGGCCGAGCCGGCGCGACCGGAGCGCTACCTGGGCGCCGCTTTCCTCGCCGGTGACATAGAGCGTGGACAGGTTGGCGCGCTGCAGCGCGTCGAGCGCCTGCAGCAGCAGCGTCGACTTGCCGATGCCGGGGTCGCCGCCGATCAGCACCACGCCGCCCTCGACGATGCCGCCGCCGAGCACGCGGTCGAGCTCGCCCAGGCCGGTCGGTGTACGTTCGAAGTCGGAGGCTTCGATCTCGCTGAGCGTCGCGAGTTCGGACGCCGGCGCCAGGCCCTTGGGGGTCGCGCTCAGCCGGTTCTTGCTGCTGGTGGGCGCCTCGGCGACGGTTTCCACCAGGCTGTTCCAGGCGTTGCAGCTCGGGCATTTGCCGAGCCAGCGCGTGCTGGTGCCGCCGCATTCGTTGCAGGCATACAGGGTCTTGTCTTTGGCCATGGCGGCGACTGTAGCAGTGCGCCGACTGACCAGCGCGGCCTCAGGCCAGCTGCAGGAAGTCGATCACCGCGTCGAGGTGCGCGCTTTCGAAGTCGCTGAGTCCATGGTCGCCGCCTTCGACCAGCCGCAGCTGCACGCCGGGGTGGCGCGCGACCATCTCGCGCCAGTCCAGCACTTCGTCGCCCTTGGCAATGATGGCCAGGCATTGCGCCGGGTGCGGCAGGGCGCCGGCCTCGATCGCGCGCAGCTGCTCGACATAGTCGGGCCGGAAGTAGACGCGCTCGGCCGGGTCCTGCCAGCTGCCTTGCTCGCCGATGTATTGGGCCAGGTCGCGCGCCGGTTGCACGGCAGGGTTCAGCAGCACGGCCCGGGCGCAGCCGGTCTCGACCGCAAGCCTGGCCGCGTAGCAGCCGCCCAGCGAGGAGCCGAGCACGGCCATCGTTTCGCGCGGCCAGTCGGCCGTCAGCGCGCGGATCAGTTCCATCGCCGCCGCGGGCGAGGGCGGCAGCTGCGGGCAGCACCAGACCGTGGCGGGATGGTCGCGCCGGACCCGCTCGGCCATCAGCCTGGCCTTGGCCGATTGCGGTGAGGAACGAAAGCCGTGCAGGTAGAGCAGATGCGTGGTCTTCATCGAAGCAGGATAATCCAGCCCCATGTCTGCGTTTGCAAAACCTCCCCTCTGGCAACGGCTGCGCCCGGCCTTCGCCGGCTTCGATGGCGTGCTGGCGCTGGCCGTGGCCTTGCTGATCTGCGGCGGCATGCTCGTGATGTATTCGGTCGGCTTCGACAACGGCAACCGCTTCTACGACCATGGCCGCAACATGCTGATCGCGCTCGGCGTGATGTTCGTGGTGGCGCAGATTCCGCTGCAGCGCTTGTCCGCGCTGGCGGTACCGCTTTATACGGTCGGCGTGGCGCTGCTGCTGGCGGTCGCGCTGTTCGGCATCACCAAGAAGGGCGCGACGCGCTGGATCAACGTCGGCGTCGTGATCCAGCCGAGCGAGATCATGAAGATCGCGATGCCGCTGATGCTGGCCTGGTGGTTCCAGAAGCGCGAGGGCGCGTTGCGTCCGCTCGACTTCGCGGTGGCCGGACTGATCCTGCTGTTGCCGGTCGGCTTGATCATGAAGCAGCCCGACCTGGGTACTTCGCTGCTGGTGATGGCCTCGGGCCTGGCCGTGATCTTCTTTGCCGGCCTGAGCTGGAAGCTGATCCTGCCGCCGATCCTGCTCGGCGCGATCGGCATCGTGACCCTGGTCGTGATGGAGCCGCAGTGGTGCGCGCCCGATGTCGACTGGCGGGTGCTGCACGAGTACCAGCGCCAGCGCGTCTGCACCCTGCTGGACCCGACGCGCGACCCGCTCGGCAAGGGCTTTCACATCCTGCAGGGCATGATCGCGATCGGCTCGGGCGGCGTCTGGGGCAAGGGCTTCATGCAGGGCACCCAGACCCACCTCGAGTTCATTCCCGAGCGCACCACCGACTTCATCTTTGCGGCCTTCTCGGAGGAGTTCGGTCTGGTCGGTGTGCTCTGCCTGGCGGCAGCGCTGCTGTTCCTGATCACGCGCGGGCTCAAGATCGCGCTCGAGGGGCCGACGCTGTTCTCGCGTCTGCTGGCCGGCGCGGTGTCGCTGATCTTCTTTGTCTACGGCTTCGTCAACATGGGCATGGTCAGCGGCATCCTGCCGGTGGTGGGGGTGCCGCTGCCCTTCATCAGCTATGGCGGTACCGCGATGGTGACGCTGGGTGCGGGCCTGGGGATATTGATGGCGGTGGCGCGCGCGCGGCGGCTGGTGCAGACCTGAGGCACAAAACCTACAATGCGGGCATGATCGCCCGTGAACCCACCCTGGCCCGTCTGGCCATCGCCCAAGACCTGCTGCTCTCGCCCTATGGCCTGGACGAGAAACACCTCAAGCGTGCGCTGGGCGAGATTCTCGTGCCCGGCGTCGACGACGCCGACCTCTATTTCCAGTACACCCGCGCCGAGGGCTGGAGCCTGGAGGAGGGCATTGTCAAGACCGGCAGCTTCAGCATCGACCAGGGCGTTGGCGTGCGCGCCGTCAGCGGCGAAAAAACCGCCTTTGCCTATTCCGATGACCTGAGCTGGACCGCGCTGCTCGACGCCGCGCACAGCGTGCGCGCGATCGGCGCCCAGGGCCAGAGCCTGAAGGCCAAGGTCGGCGCGCGCAAGGTCGCCAAGTCGCGCAGCCTCTACGCCGGCCTGGACCCGATTGCCACCCTCGACAGCACCGAGAAGGTCGCGCTGCTCGAGAAGGTCGAGCGCCTGGCCAAGGCCAAGGACCCGCGCGTGGTGCAGGTGATGGCCGGGCTGGCCAGCGAATACGACGTGATCCTGGTCGCGCGCGCCGATGGCACGCTGGCGGCCGATGTGCGCCCGCTGGCGCGGCTGTCGGTGACCGTGATCGCCGAGCAGGGCGGCCGGCGCGAGGTCGGCACTGGTGGTGGCGGTGGCCGCTTCGGCCTGGACCGCTTCGATGACGCGTTGCTGCAGGACTATGTCGACGACGCGGTGCGCGCGGCGCTGACCAACCTCGAGTCGCGCCCGGCACCGGCCGGCCAGATGACGGTGGTGCTGGGCCCGGGCTGGCCCGGCGTGCTGCTGCACGAGGCGGTCGGCCATGGCCTGGAGGGCGACTTCAACCGCAAGGGGTCCAGCGCCTTCAGCGGCCGTATCGGCCAGCGCGTCGCGGCCAAGGGCGTGACCGTGCTCGACGACGGCACCATCACCGACCGCCGCGGCTCGCTCAACGTCGACGACGAGGGCTGCGCCAGCCAGAAGAACGTGCTGATCGAGGACGGCATCCTGAAGGGCTATATCCAGGACAGCCTGAACGCGCGCCTGATGGGCGTGGCACCGACCGGTAACGGCCGGCGCGAGAGCTATGCCCACCTGCCGATGCCGCGCATGACCAACACCTATATGCTGGGCGGCGACAAGGACCCGCAGGAGATCATCGCCAGCATCAAGAAGGGCCTGTACGCGACCAATTTCGGCGGCGGTCAGGTCGACATCACGAGCGGCAAGTTCGTCTTCAGTGCCAACCAGGCCTGGTGGGTCGAGAACGGCAAGCTGATGTATCCGGTCAAGGGCGCGACCATCGTCGGCAGCGGCCCGGAGGCGCTCAAGAAGATCACGCTGATTGGCAATGACCTCGCGCTCGACAGCGGCGTCGGCAGCTGCGGCAAGGACGGCCAGAGCGTGCCGGTCGGCGTCGGCCAGCCCACGCTGCGCATCGAAGGCCTGACGGTCGGCGGCACGGCCTGAGCCCGTTGCCCATGATGGCGGGTTTACCCGGATTGCCGCTTTTGTCAGAAAACGGTCCGGTTTCCTGTGCTATATTGATTCGCATGAAGGCAACCCGCTTTTACTTTGCTTACTTTTGGTTCTCAAGCGTCACCGACGGCAGAGAGAGTTGAGCACAGCTAAAAGCGCCCAAGCCCCTCACAAAAAACCGTCGGAAGCCCCGGCGGTTTTTTTTTACCTGTCACACCCCACAGCCCCCATCTTCCAGGAGTTCAGCGATGACCAAGCCCCACCAGCCCGCGACCGATGTCTGGTCCTCCCACCCGGCCGACCGCACCAGCCGTACCGACGACCAGCGCATCCAGGACATCACCGTGCTACCTCCGCCCGAGCATCTGATCCGCTTCTTCCCGATTGCCGGCAGCAAGACCGAGAAGCTGATTGCCGATACGCGCCGCAGCATCCACGACATCATCCAGGGCAAGGATGACCGGCTGCTGGTCGTGATCGGCCCCTGCTCGATCCATGACCCGGAAGCGGCGCTGGACTACGCGCGCCGCCTGCAGCCGCTGCGCGAGCAGTTCGCCGACACGCTCGAGATCGTGATGCGGGTCTACTTCGAGAAGCCGCGCACCACGGTCGGCTGGAAGGGCCTGATCAACGACCCCTACATGGACGAGAGCTACAAGATTGACGAGGGCCTGCGCATCGCGCGCCAGCTGCTGATCGACATCAACCGCCTGGGCCTGCCGGCGGCCAGCGAGTTCCTCGACACCATCAGCCCGCAGTACATTGGCGACCTGATCAGCTGGGGCGCGATCGGCGCGCGCACCACCGAGAGCCAGATCCACCGCGAGCTTGCCTCGGGCATCTCGGCGCCGATCGGCTTCAAGAACGGCACCGACGGCAACATCAAGATCGCGACCGATGCGATCCAGTCCGCCAGCCGCGGCCACCATTTCCTGTCGGTGCACAAGAACGGCCAGGTCGCGATCGTGCACACCAAGGGCAACCCGGACTGCCACGTGATCCTGCGCGGCGGCAAGACGCCCAATTACGACGCCGCCAGCGTTGCAGCCGCCTGCAAGGAGCTCGAAGCCGCCGGCCTGCCGGCGACGCTGATGGTCGACTGCAGCCACGGCAACAGCAGCAAGCAGCACGAGCGCCAGATCGTCGTCGCCGACGAGATCGCGGCCCAGCTCAGCGCCGGCTCGCGCCAGGTGTTCGGCCTGATGGTCGAAAGCCACATCAAGGGCGGCGCGCAGAAGTTCACGCCCGGCAAGGACCAGGTGTCCGGCCTCGAGTACGGCAAGAGCATCACCGACGCCTGCATCGACTGGGACAGCTCGGTCCGGGTCATGCAGACGCTGAGCGACGCGGTCAAGGCGCGCCGGGGCTGAGCGCAGCGGGCAGGGCCGGTGCCTGCCCCTATAATCCTTTCCATGTTGAAAAACCGTTCGACCCGACGCATCACCGCATGGCTGTCCATGCTGGTGCTGGTGTTGAACGCCCTGATGCCGCTGGCCGCCCAGGCCATGGCGGCATCGACCCCGGGCAGCCAGTGGCAGGAGATCTGCACCAGCACCGGCATGGTCCGGCTGCCGCTCGATGACTCGGAGCGTCATCCGGCAGACTCGGGGGCCGGTCAGTCGCAGGACTGCCCGTATTGCAACCTGCACGCCGGTCATGCCGGCCTGCCGCCCGCGGCGATCGATCCCGTTGCCGTCCTGCCTTTGCGCGAGATGCCACCCGCCTTCTTCCAGGCGGCGCATACCTCGTCGGTCTGGCTGGCCGCGCAGTCGCGCGCCCCTCCCAGCCTGAACTGACCCCTTCCTAGCCTTCCCCTGCGGGGAAGCCATCGGGCTTGACGCGGTTGCCTTGGCAGCGGCGCGGCCCTGGTCAGATCAGGAGTTTCAATTGATACCGCAAGACAAACTGCGGCGCGAACAGACGCGCCGCGGCTGGCTGCGCCGTGCCGCTTTCTGCACGGCCTGGCTGCCGCTCTGTGTCGCCCAGTGGCCGACGGCCGCGCTGGCCCATGGCAGCCGGGTGGGCGACCTGCGCCTGCTCCATCCCTACGCGACACCGACCCGGGGCCATGCCAGCACCGGCGCCGTTTACCTGGTGGCCATCGACAACCAGGGCGAAACGGCCGAGCGCCTGCTGGCGGCGAGCACACCCGTCGCCGAGCGGGTGGAGCTGCATCGCATGCAGATGGACGGCGATGTCATGCGCATGCAAGCCGTCCCCTTCGTCGCCATCCCGTCCAGGACCCGGCTGACGATGCGCCAGGGCAGCCCGGATGGCCATCACCTGATGCTGTCGGGACTGCGGCGCCCGCTCGTCGTGGGCGATCGTTTTCCGCTGACGCTGCATTTCGAGCGTTCCGGCGCGGTCAAGGTCGAGGTCTGGGTGCAGCAAGCCCCGGCAGCGGCTGCACATCCGCAGCACTGATTTTTCAATTCGAGTCAAGGAAAAACCCAATGAAGAAATCCCATGCCTGGCCCGGCGCGGGCGTGACGGCTGTCGCCCTGAGCAGCCTGCTGGTCGCCTGCGGCGGCGGCGAAGACGGTCCCCAGGCCGTCGAGATCCAGTTTGCTGCCGTTGCCGCAGAGCAGCCGATCGCCTGCAACAGCACCGTGCGGCTGGGGCGGGACAATGTCGAGGCTACGCTGAAGGACCTGCGCTTCTACATCTCGAATGCCGCGCTGTTGCGTGCCGACGGCAGCGAAGTGCCGATCACCCTGGCTGGCAACGACAACTGGAACCTGACCGTGGGCCAGGACCGCGTCACGCTGATCGACCTGGAAAACGCCACCGGCGCCTGCCCGAGCGCGACCGGCACTGCCGCCACCCAGGCGGTACTCAAGGGCCGCGTACCGGCAGGCAGTTATACCGGCGTCAGGATGACGCTGGGCGTGCCGTTCGCGCTCAACCACAGCCTGTGGTCGGACCCGGCCAGCGCCAAGCCGCCGCTCGACATCCAGGCCATGAGCTGGAGCTGGCAGGGCGGGCGCAAGTTCGCCAAGATCGAGGTCACCCAGCCTGCCGGGGCCAGCCCGGCCTGGTCGGCACCGACTTTCAACTTCCACCTGGGCTCGACCGGTTGCCAGGGCAATCCGGTGACCGGCACCCAGGTCAGCCACTGCAATGCCCCCAACCGCATGGACTTCACGCTGCCCGCTTTCGATCCGGCGACCCAGCAGGTGGGCGTCGACTTGCGCGCGCTGCTGGCGGCGGCCGACATCACGGTCAACGCGGGTGGCGCATTGGGCTGCATGTCGGGCGGGACCGATCCCGAATGCCAGCTCCTGTTCGACGCGATCGGCGTTGATTGGAAGGCCGATGGCTCGGGCACCGGCCTGCCGGTCAATGGCGGCGCCGGCCAGGTCCTGTTCCGAGCGATCAGCAAATGAAGCGCGCTCGGCGTATGACTTCAGCGCCGGGCTGCCTGCCGCCAGGCTCCGGATGGACTGGCCGGCTCAGGTGGCTGACCGTCGCGAGCTTGCTGGCGGGCCTGACGGCTTGCGGTGGCGGCGGTCGTTCGGAGCTGGAGGCAGTACCCCAGGCGGCCGACCGCTGGAGCTGGGTGCTGCCGAGCGGATTTTCCATCCCCAAGGAGCCCGAAACCAACCCGATGAGCGCGGCCAAGGTGGAGCTGGGGCGCCATCTGTTCTACGACCGGCGCCTGTCGGGCAACGGCAGCCAGTCCTGCGCGAGCTGCCATTTGCAGCACAAGGCCTTCACCGACGGGCTGGCGCTGGCCCAGGGGTCCACCGGCCAGTTCCATCGCCGTGGCGCGCAGCCGCTGGCGAACGTGGCCTACAACGCCACGCTGACCTGGGCCAATCCCTCGCTGGTGACGCTGGAAAAACAGATGGAGGTGCCGCTGTTTGGTGACGATCCGGTCGAGATGGGGGTCAATGACTCGAACCAGGCCCAGGTCCTGGCCAGGATCGCGGGCGATCCCGCCTATCCGGACAGGTTTGCGCTGGCTTTCCCAGGTCAGTCCGATTCCGTCAGCTGGGCCCATGTCATCCAGTCGATTGCCGCCTTCCAGCGTTCGCTGATCTCGGGCAACAGCCGCTACGACCAGTACACGCGGGGCCAGGCGCAGCTGTCAGCTTCCGAGGAGCGCGGCTTGCGGCTGTTCTTCGGCAACAAGGCCGAGTGCTTCCATTGCCATGGCAGCTTCAACTTCAACGACCAGGTTGTGCATGCATCGAGCCGCTTCGTCGAGACGCCGTTCCACAACACCGGGCTTTACAACCTCGGCGACCGGGGCGATTTTCCGGCGCTGAACCAGGGGCTGTTCGAGTTCACGGCCCAGGCGACCGACCGGGGCCTGTTCCGCGCCCAGACCTTGCGCAATATCGAGGTCACCGCGCCCTACATGCACGACGGCAGCCTGGCCACGTTGGAGGAGGTGGTCGACTTCTACGCCGCCGGCGGACGCCAGATCAGCAGCGGGCCGCTGGCCGGGGACGGGCGCAAGCATCCGAACAAGAGTGACCAGATCGCGCCGATCGACCTCGATGCCCAGGAAAAAGCCGACCTGGTCGCCTTCCTCAAGACCCTGACCGATCACGAGTTCCTGGTCAACCCGAAGTTCGCCGATCCGTTCAGCCCGCCTTGAGTGCCAGCGCGGCGAGCAGTTTCTGGTGGATGCCGCCGAAGCCGCCGTTGCTCATGCACAGCAGCTGGTCGCCGGGTTGCACGGCGGCCAGCACCTGCTCGATCAGGCAGTCGATGTCGCCCGCCACCTGCGCGCGCTCGCCCATGGTGGCCAGCGCGGCCTCGGCGTCCCAGCCCAGGCCGCCCGAGTGGCAGAAGGCCAGGTCGGCCTGCTCCAGGCTCCAGGGCAGCTGGGCCTTCATGGTGCCGAGCTTCATGGTGTTGCTGCGCGGCTCGAACAGCGCCAGGATGCGCTGGTTTTTCTTGCCAGCGTTGTCGAGCTGGCGCCGCAAGCCGTCAACCGTGGTCCGGATCGCGGTCGGGTGGTGCGCGAAGTCGTCATAGACCGTGACCTCGCCCTGGTCCTGGCCTAGCAGCGCGACCTTGCCGCGTACTTCCATGCGGCGCTTGACGTTCTGGAATTCGCCCAAGGCGGCAGCGGCCTGGGCCGGCGCCACGCCCAGGTGCTCGGCGGCGGCGATCGCGGCCAGTGCGTTGAGCTGGTTGTGCTGGCCGCTCAAGGCCCATTGCACGCGACCAACCATGCGGCCCTGCTGCAGCACGGCGAAGTCGCTGGCATCACCCTCGGCGGTGAAGTCGCTGACCGCAGCGCCGAAGCTGCGCTGCTCGCTCCAGCAGCCCTGATTCAGCACGCGCGCCAGGCTTTCTTCGAGCCCGTTGACCACCACCCGGCCGGTCGACGGCACGGTGCGCAGCAGATGGTGGAACTGGCGCTCGATCGCGGCCAGGTCGTCGAAGATGTCGGCGTGGTCGAACTCGAGGTTGTTCAGCACCGCGGTGCGCGGGCGGTAGTGGACGAACTTGCTGCGCTTGTCGAAGAAGGCGGTGTCGTACTCGTCGGCCTCGATCACGAACGGGGCCCCCACGCCGAGCCGCGCCGACAAGCCGAAGTTCAGCGGCACGCCGCCGACCAGGAAGCCCGGCTGCAGTCCGGCTGCCTCGAGAATCCAGGCCAGCATCGAGGTGGTGGTGGTCTTGCCATGGGTGCCGGCGACCGCCAGCACATGGCGGCCCTGCAGGATATGTTCGGCCAGCCATTGCGGGCCGCTGGTGTAGCGTGCGCCGCTGTCGAGGATGGCCTCCATCAGCGGGAACTTCGGCGATCCGTCGCCCAGTCGTGCGCGCGAGACCACGTTGCCGACCACGAAGACATCGGGCTTGAGCGCCATCTGGTCGGCACCAAAGCCTTCGATCAGCTCGATGCCGAGCGCGCGCAGCTGGTCGCTCATCGGCGGATAGACGCCGGCGTCGCAGCCGGTGACCTGGTGGCCCGCTTCACGCGCCAGTGCGGCGAGTCCGCCCATGAAGGTGCCGCAGATTCCGAGGATATGTATGTGCATGGCGTGATTATCGTGGGCGCACTGGCTGATTGGGCAAGGGGGGACAGGGGATGGCTGCCGCCCTCATCCGTCCGCTGCGCGGCCGGCAAATCGGGAGCCGGGCACACCCCGCTCCCCGCTATATCGCACCAGTAGAAAAGCGAGTTAGGGCGGCACGCTTGCCTTGTTTCCTTTCTTGAGCGGCCAGCCAATGTGTCGGAGGTGGGCGGGGTGACTTCGCCCCCCGATTTGCCGGCCGCGCAGCGGACGGATGAGGGGGGAGGAGTTACCCCGACCACCTCCAGCACCAAACTGGAAGGAATCAGGCGTGCGATGCCTCGGGCAAGGGTGAGCAGGGGGAGCCTGCTGCCCGATTTGCCGGCCGCGTAGCGGACGGATGAGGGCGGCAGGCTCCCCCGGCTCACCCCCTCCATCAACTTGACCGCTCAGGCGTGACTGGCCTCGGGCGTGGTGTCCGGGCCGCTGCCGCTGAAGCGGTCCAGCGCCAGGTAGATCACCGGCGTGATGTAGAGCGTGACCGCCTGCGAGAAGATCAGTCCGCCGACCACCGCCAGGCCCAGCGGCTGGCGCAGCTCGGCACCGGCGCCCAGTCCGAGCGCCAGCGGCAGCGCGCCCATCAACGCGGCCAGTGTCGTCATCATGATCGGCCGAAAACGCAGCACGCAGGCCTCGCGGATCGCCTGTGCCGGCGTCATGCCATGGTGGCGCTGCGCGTCGAGCGCGAAGTCGATCATCATGATCGCGTTCTTCTTGACGATGCCGATCAGCAGCAGGATGCCGATGGTCGCGATCAGCGTCAGGTCCTGCTTGAACAGCATCAGCGTCGCGAGTGCGCCGACCGCCGCCGAGGGCAGGCCGGCCAGGATCGTGATCGGGTGGATATAGCTCTCGTAGAGCACGCCGAGCAGCACGTAGATCACCAGCAGGGCGGCGGCGATCAGCACCGCCTGGCTGCCTTGCGAGCTCTGGAACACCGCCGCGTCGCCGCCGTAGCGCGTGATGATCGAGCTTGGCATGCCGATTTCCTCGCGCAGCGCTTCGAGCCTTGCGGTCGCGTCGCCCAGCGCCACGCCGGGCGCCAGGTTGAACGAGACCGTGATCGCCTGCAGCTGTCCGACATGGTTGATCGCGGTCGGGCCGACGCCGCGCTCGACAGTCGCGAACGCCGACAGCGGCACCAGGGTCCCGGTGCTGGCGCGCACATAGATGGCGCCGAAGGCGCTTTCGTCGCGCTTGGCCTCGGGCTCGACCTCCATGATGACCTGGTAGCTGTCGCTCGGCAGGTAGAGGGTCGAGACCTGGCGCTCGCCGAAGGCGCTGTAGAGCGCGTTGCGGATCGCGTCGACCGATACCCCGAGCGTGTTGGCGCGCTCGCGGTCGATCTTGAGCTGGGCCTGCAGGCCGCGCAGCTGCGAGTCGCTCGTCACGTCGCGAAACAGCGGGTCGGGCCGCAGCTTCTGCTGCAGCTGCTGCGCCCAGCGGTTGAGCTCGTCGGCCTTGAGGCTTTGCAGGATGTACTGGTACTGCGCCTTGCTGGAGCGTCCGCCCAGCTGCAGGTTCTGCACCGGACGCATGAAGACGCGCAGTCCCGGCACCGCGCGCAGCTGCTTGCGCAGGCCCTCGATCACCTGCTTGGCCGGCAGCCGTTCGCCGCGGTCCTTGAGCGTGATGAACATGCGCCCGCTGTTCTGCGAGCCGCTGCCACCGTTGAACGAGCTGACGCGCAGGATGTTGGGGTCGGCGCGGATGATCGCCGCCGCGCTGTCCTGCAGCTTCATCATCTCGGGGAAGGACACGTCCTCGGCCGCCTCGGTGCTGACGCTGATCTGGCCGATGTCCTCCTCGGGGAAGAAGCCCTTGGGGATCACGACGAACAGCCAGGCCGTCAGCGCGAAGGTGAGCAGCGTCAGCGCCAGCATGCTCTTGCGCCAGCGCAGCGCCAGATCGAGCGTGCGGGTGTAGCCGCGCAGCGTGGCCTCGAAGCCGCGCTCGAAGGCGCGCACCACCAGGCCGGGACGGCGCTGGTAATGGCTCTCGCCATGCAGGAAACGGCTGGCCAGCATCGGCACCAGCGTCAGCGAGACGAAGGCCGAGACCAGGATCGCCAGTCCGACCACCACCGCGAACTCGTGGAACAGCAGGCCGATCACGCCCGGCATGAAGAAGATCGGGATGAAGACCGCGATCAGCGAGGTCGAGATCGAGATGATCGTGAAGCCGACCTCGCGCGAGCCGCGCAGCGCGGCCTGGAACGGACGCTCGCCGGCCTCGACATGGCGCATGATGTTCTCGAGCATCACGATCGCGTCGTCCACCACCAGACCGACCGCCAGCGTCAGGCCCAGCAGCGAGATATTGTCCAGGCTGTAGTTCAGGCCCCAGAGCAGGGCGACCGCGCCGACCAGCGACACCGGCAGCGACAGGGTCGGGATCAGCGTTGCGACCGCGTGGCGCAGGAACAGGAAGATCACCAGCACCACCAGCGCGATGGTGCCGATCAGCGTCAGCGAGACATCGTGCAGCGCCTCGCGCACCGACACCGAGCGGTCGTTGACCTGGGTGATCTGGACCGAGTCGGGCAGTTGCGCGCGCAATTGGCCCAGCGCGGCCTTGACCGAATCGACCACCCGCACCGTGTTGGCGCCCGGCTGGCGCTGGATCGCCAGCGTGATCGAGGGCTCGCCGTCGAGGTTGCCGTAGGACTTCAGGGTCTCGACGCTGTCCTCGACCGTGGCGACATCGCGCAGCCGCACCGGGCCGGCCGGGCGGTTGAGCACGATCAGGTCGGCGAATTCAGCCGCGTTGCTGAGCTGGCGGTTGGCCTGCAGCGTCAGGGTCTGACGCGGGCCTTCGAGCGTGCCGACTGGCGTGTTGACGTTGGCGGCGCGCAGTGCCGACGCCAGCTCGTCGATGCCGATGTTGCGCGCGGCCAGTGCCTCCGGGCGCACGCGCACGCGCACCGCGTAGCGCTTGGCGCCGTAGATATTGACCTGGGCCACGCCGTCCAGGGTCGAGAGCGTGGGCGAGATCAGGTGCTCGGCATAGTCGTGCAGTTCGGCCGGCGCCAGCGAGGGCGAGGTCAGCGCGACCAGCAGCACCGGCGCATCGGCCGGGTTGACCTTGCGGTAGGACGGCGGGCTGGTCATGTCCTGCGGCAGCGAGCGCTGCGCGCGCAGCAGCGCGGCCTGCACGTCGAGCGCGGCGCCGTCAAGCGCGCGGCCCTCGACGAACTCGAGCGTCAGCGAGGTATTGCCCAGCGTGCTGGTCGAGCTGATCTGGGCCAGTCCCGGGATGGTCTGGAACTGCTTTTCCAGCGGCAGCGCGACCGAGGACGCCATGGTCTCGGGGCTGGCGCCCGGCAGCGAGGCCGAGACGTTGATCACCGGCGTGTCGTAGCTCGGCAGCGCGGCGACCGGGATCGAGCGATAGCCGATGACACCGGCCAGCACGATGGCCAGGTTCAGCAGCACCGTCATGACGGGCCGGCGGATGAAGAGTTCGGACAGGTTCATGGCGCGGCCTTTTCGCCTTGGACCGCTTGGCCGCCCTGGGCGCTTGCAGCCGGCTGGCCTTCGGGCTTGCCGTTCTTGCCGCCAGCCTTGTCGCCTGCCGGCTTGCGCTCGGCGATTGGCACATCCGGGCGCAGGTTCTGCCGTCCGTCGACGACGACCCGGTCGCCCTCGCTGAGGCCCGACACGGCGGCATCATCGCCCTGTGCGGCCAGCAGCTGGATCGGCTTTTGCACCGCCTTGCCGTCCTGCGCGACATAGACGACGGGGCCGCGCGCGCTCTGGATCACGGCCGGCAGCGGTATCACGATCGCGTCCTTGAGCTCGCGCGTCTGCAGCGCGACCTTGACGAAGGCGCCGGGCCAGAGCCGGGATTCGCGGTTCTCGAAGCGCGCCTTGACCTTGACCGTGCCGGAGGCGGCATCGACCACACTGTCGACGAACTGCAGCTGGCCCGTGAGCGCCTGCGTCTGCTCGGGCAGGCGGGCCTCGACCTGGGCCTTGCCGCCCTGGAGCAGGGCCAGCAGGTCGGGCAGCGCCGACTGCGGCAGGCTGAAGGCGACATCGATCGGGTCGAGCCGGGTGATGGTGGCCAGGGGCGTGACATTGGCCTGCACCGCGCTGCCGGCGAACACCGGTACCAGGCCGACGCGCCCGGTGCTGGCGGCGCGGATCTGGCCGTAGGACAACGGCACCTGCGCCGCGGCCAGGCTGGCCTGGTCGGCTTGCAGGTTGGCCAGCTGGGAATCGACCGCGGCCTGGCTGCTGTCGACCGCGCCTTGCGAGATGAAGTTCTGTGCCAGCAGCTCGCGCGATCGGGCCAGCTGGCGCTGGGCGTCGGCCAGCAGCACCTGGTCCTTGGCGATCTGCGCGCGCAGCTTGGCGACGTTGGCCGCGTCGCTGCGGGTGTCGAGCGTGAACAGCAGTTCACCCGCGCGCACGGTCTGGCCCTCGCGCACATGGACTCGGCTGATCACGCCGCTGAGCTGGGGCCTGACCTCGACCGCCGACACCGGCACCACACTGCCGGTGGCGAACAGCGAAAGCGTCAGCTGGCGCTTGACCGCCGCCACGGTGCTGACCGGAACCGCCGGCGTCGCCGCAGCGGGTTTGGCGCCTGAGCCGGCTGCGCCGCCTGGCTGGGTGGTCGGGCTTTTGTCGCCGCAGGCGTTGAGTGCCAGCGCGCCAGCGAGGGCCAGGGTGGCGGTGGCGAACGATGTCGATAGCTTTTTCATTATTTGGGTGCAGGCGTGGCAAATTCGATAAGCCCTTGCATCATATGGCGCAATTGCTGTGCCTATATGTCGTATGGCTTGACAGCGCAAGGACCAGCGCGCAGGCTGGCCCACCGAGCCTGCTGCGCGGGCCTTATGTGCTTGTCTGGCGGCCAGCGACCCCGTGGCTGATAACTTTCTGTATACTATAATTAAAATGATATAAATAAATATTGATGTCGCGCGCCAGCCCATGAAAAATGAGTGATGTCAGTCTTTCCTACCCGAGTGACCGAGCCCGCTGGACCGGGCTGGTCCTGCTGCTGCTCGGGCTGGCTGGGGCCCTGGGTTTCGATCTCTATTCTGATTATCGGAGCGCCCACGCCTCTGAGCGCGAGCATGTTGACAAGGCAGCCAGGACGGTCGAGCTCAACCTGAGCCGCAGCTTGCAGACCACCAGCGATGCCCTGGATTCGATTCGCGACGAATTGCCCTGGTTGCTGTCGCAGCAGATCGAGCACCAGAACCCCCAGCTGCTGAATCGCCGCCTGCGCGCCATGGCCGTGGCCCAGACCGGGGTGCGCAGCCTGCTGGTCGTCAATGCCGCCGGCCGCTTGATCGCCAGCAGTCGTCCCGAGCTGGTGGGACAGGATGTGAGCCAGGGCGAGCGCTACCAGACCATCAGCCGGGGACCGGACCCCGCGCTGCTGTATGTCACGGCACCCGCCCTATCCCCGCTCAAGACCTATGTCATGAGCGTGGGCCGGATGCTGCTCGACCGTCACGGCAAGTTCGACGGCTATGTGCTGGCCGTCCTCGATCCGGCCTATTTCTCGGTGCTGCTCGATTCGGTGCGCTACGCGCCGGACATGCACAGCGCGCTGATCCACCAGGACGGCAAGGTCGTGTTCCGGCTGCCGGATCTGGAGGGGGTGACCGGGCTCGATCTGCGCACGAAGCCCGATGCCCTGTATTGGCAGCATGCACGCAGCGGGCAGGACCGTAGTCTGATCGAGGGCCACACGCCGACCACCGACCGTGAGCTGCTGGTCGCCTTCCGCTCGATCCGCCCCACCTCGAGTCCGGCCGACAAGTCGCTGGTGGTCTCGGTCAGCCGCGAGCAGGCGGCCATTCTGGCGCCCTGGCGCAAGGCGCTGCTGGTCAGGTCGACGTTGTTCGGTCTCGTTGCCTGCGTGGCCGCGACCGGCCTGCTGATCTGCCAGCGCCGCCGCGCCGCCTATGCCCGGCTGCAGGCGATCCGGCAAGCCGATCAGGAGCAGGCCGAGGCCCAGCTGCGCGACAGCGAGCAGCGCTTTCGCGACCTGTTCGTGCATTTGCCGGTGGCCTATCAGTCGCTCGATGTCGCGGGCTGCTGGCTCGATGCCAACCAGAGGATGGCCGATCTGCTGGGTTTCGACTCGCCGCAACAGCTGCTCGGACTGGACTTCATCGATTTCTGGAGCGACCAGTGCCGCAGCCAGTTCGATAGCGCCTACGACCAGTTCAAGGCCAATCACAACGTCGATGGCGAAATCACGCTGCGGCGCCGGGACGGCCGGCCGGTCGATGTGCTGTTCACCGGGCGGATCCAGCGCGATGCACAGGGTCGCTTCCTGCGCACCCACTGCGTGCTGCTCGACATCAGCGAGCGGCGCGCCATGGAGCAGCATGTGCTGCAGCTCAATGCCGAGCTGGAGTCGAAGGTCGAGGCGCGCACGGCGGCACTCGCCCAGGCCAACGAGGAACTGCATCACCAGGCGCGTCACGATGCGCTGACCGGCCTGGCCAACCGGATGGCGGCCAATGAGCGGCTGCGCAGCGAGTTCCTGCTGATGAAGCGCTCACTCCACCCCTATGCGGTGCTGCTGCTCGACATCGACCATTTCAAGCGCGTCAACGACAGCCTGGGTCACGACGCTGGCGACAAGGTGTTGCAGGGCGTGGCGCATCTGTTGCGCGCGTCCTTGCGCGAAAGCGATTTGCTCGCCCGTTGGGGTGGCGAGGAATTCCTGGTGCTGCTGCCCGCCACCGACATGACCGAAGCCTGCCTGGTGGCCGAGAAGCTGCGCCAGGCGGTCGAGCAGGCGCCAGACCTCGGGGCGGGCGGCATCACGCTGAGCATCGGTGTGGCCACGGCTGGCCCCGACCAGCTCAGCGAGGACGATGCCGTCCGCCTGGCCGACCTGCGGCTTTACGGTGCCAAGAAGGCGGGCAGGAATCGGGTGCAGGCCGGGGCAGCAGCTTAGCCTGTCCCCCTGGCGCGGCCGAGCTCAGCCGGCCGCACAGCGGACGATCAGGCCGCACCAGCGCTCAGAAGCGCAGGCGCATGCCGGCCGAATAGCTGTGGCCGCTGGGCTGGCCGTCGAGTTCGTCCTTCATGGCCGTCGCGTAGAGCTCGGTCCGCTTGGACAGCGGGTAGAGGTAGCCGACCGAGTAGGTGTTGCGCTCGGCGCCGGTGGCGGGCGAGTTCTGGCCCCACTGGGCGATCAGCGCTCCCGGTCCGGCCGGCACGCGCACGCCCAGACCGCTCAGGTCGCTGTCGATGCCGGTGCTGCGGTTCTCGACCGTGGCGTACTGGGCGAACAGCTTGGCGACGCCGAAGTCGTAGGAGGCGTTGAGCTGGGTGGTGTGGGTATCGGCCACGGTGACGCTGCCATCCTTTTCCACGTCCTGCACCACCAATGCTGCGGCCAGCGGTCCGCTGGCGTAGGCCAGGTTGACGCTCCAGTTGCCGCCGTTGCTGGCGGTGCTGGCATTGGCTTCCTTGGCGGCGCTGGCGGCGCCGAAGCGCCAGCCGTTCCAGCTCGGGCTGGCATAGGCGACCGAATCGCTCCAGCCGGTGTCGCCCGTGACGGCGTTCTGGCCCGAGCCGAAGTAATGGCGGATGCTGGGCGAGTAGCCGAACGAGTCGCCGAAGGCGTTGAACGACAGCGTCGAGAGGAACAGTGCCGTCGTGTTGCGGCCCAGCGTCAGCTGGCCGTAGTCCTTGTGCGACAGGCCGACCGAGGCGGTGCGCGAGAACTGTGGGTCGCCGCCAAAGCGGCCCTGCTCGCCGTTGTCGGCGCGCAGGAAGCTTTCGAGCTTGAACAGCCCCGACAGGCCGCCGCCGAGGTCCTCGCTGCCGCTCAGGCCGTAGTAGCTGGTGGTCATCTTGCCGCTGTCGAGCGTGCTCTTGACCGGTTTGCCGACGCCGACCTCCTGGGAGGAGCCGATGCTCAGGTCGACCAGGCCGTAGACCTTGACCTGGCTTTGGGCCTGGGCGCCGAAGGCGGCCAGGGCCAGGGCAGCGGCGAGTGCCAGCGGGGCGGGTTTTGCAAAATGCATGGTGCAGACTCCTGTGGAATCAAGCCTGGGAAATCCGGCCTGTCTCAGTCTGTTTGCAAGCAATGTGCCAGTTTTTTCAGGTCATCCTGGGGGGGATTCCGGCCATGACAGGGCATGGCGGGCGGCCG